>VFQT010000059.1_pt1 | contig 183204 bp, 133 predicted proteins | sample 3512381 | NCBI WGS metagenome assembly VFQT01 (sample SAMN10412376, study PRJNA504923) | tailings metagenome | isolation source: Relicate 2 Philex TSF3 active mining site | place: Philippines: Tuba, Benguet | collected 2017-08-29
CCAGGCTGTACCCGCTGACCGTCACGCTCTTGTCCGTCCCCACCGACGCCGTCCCAAAGCTCCCCACGCCCGTCCCCACCAGCCGAACCTCATCCGTCCCAACGATCCCGCTCAACACCGCCGTCCCGCTCAACACCGCCACACGCGTCCCATCGTACTCCTTGGTCACCACACTCAACCCTCCAAGGCTCAGCTCCTTCGTCCGCACCTGCACCGTCATCGTCGCACTCCCACTCCCAGCCGCGTTCCGTGCACTCACCGCCACCTGGAACGTCCCCACCTGCGAGGCCACACCGCTGATCTCACCCGTCGTCGGGTTCAACACCACCCCCTCAGGCAACCCGCTCGCATCATACCCCTGGATCTCTCGGCCCACTGCCGTGATCCGTCCGCTCATCGCACTCCCATAGATCCCTTCCAACCCACCACTGGACACCTCCGGTGGCTCCAGCGCCGGTTCCCCATCCGCCAACACCACCACGTGCTGGCTCCCAGCGCTCACGCTCCCCACCACCAACCCAGCTCGGATCTCCCCTCGGTGGGCCACTCCCGCACTCCGCCGACCCACTCGGCTCCCCTCCCCAAGCTGTCCAGACTCGTTGGCGCCCCAGCTGTACACCGTCCCATCCTCCCCAAGCCCCACACTGTACTCGCCACCAGCTCCCACCCACTTCAGGGAACCAGTGATCCCCAACACCATCACCCCCTCGTGCCGCTCCTCCACCGTCCCGTCCCCAACCTGCCCAGCACTGTTCCCGCCCCAGCCATACGCCTTCCCATCCACTCCCAACGCCACGCTGTGCACCCACCCCGCTCCGATCCCTCGGGCCTGCACCCCAAGCCCGCTCGACCACACAGGCGTCCGCTGCACCTCCGTCGTCCCATCCCCCAGCTGTCCAAACGCGTTCCCGCCCCACCCATACACCTTCCCCTCACTCGTAAGCCCAAGACTGTGGAACCGACCCGCTGCCAGTCCCACATATCGCACCGATCCCACTGACACCGCCACAGGTCGGTTCCGATCCACCACACTCCCATCCCCAAGCTGTCCAGACTGGTTCCGCCCCCACCCATACACCGTCCCATCACTCCCCAGCGCCAGGCTGTGGTCCCGCCCAGCACGCACCTCCGTGATCCTCACCCCCACAGGCATCTCCCCCAGCACCACCCCTACAGGCTCCCACCGATCCGTCCACGTCCCGTCTCCAAGCTGTCCGTACCCGTTGGCACCCCACCCGTATACCTTCCCGTCACTCCCCAACCCAAGGCTGTGGCTCCCGCCCGCAGACACCTGCTCCAGCACCACCCCCTCAGGGATTGCCCCACGGGCCACCACCACCGCCCGAGTCCGGTCCCCAGTCGTCCCGTCACCCACCTGTCCACTCCCGTTCGCCCCCCACCCATACACCTTCCCGTCACTCCCCAACCCAATACTGTGGCCGCCGCCAGCGGAGAGGCTCAGCCAGCGTTCGGTCGCACTGCGCGCTCCCGCTGAGATCAACTTGGCCTGGAGTGCTTCGGAGGTCGTGCCGTCGCCCAACTGCCCGGCGGCATTGGCACCCCAGCTGTAACCTGCCGACACACGGATCCCGCTCACGTCGCCCCAGATCGACGCCTTCAGCATCGGCATCTCCAGCACGTAGTTCCCAGCCGATGCTCCCCCCAGGCTATACCCACTCACGCTCACCGCCTTCCGTTCACCGGGCTGTGCGCTATCGAACTGCCCAGCTCCCGTCCCGCTCACCCCAAGAAGATCTCCATCAATCGTCCCCATTAGCACCGGCGTCCCACTCAAGGTCGCCGTACGGGTCCCATCATACCCCTTTGACAAGGCAACAAGGCCTCCCAGCTGAACACGCCGCGACTGGATCGTCCCGCTCAGCGTCGGCTGCGTCAGCCGGTACTTCCCAGCCTGCGCTCCGCTCAGCAGATACCCCCCCACGCTCACCGACTTGTTCGAGCCAGCGGAGGGGTTTCCAAACCACGCTTCCGGCTCTCCACCCACCGTCACCACATCCCCAGGGGTCACCCCCACCAGCTCCGGTGTCCCCACAAGCTGCGCCTCGATACCCCCGTCATACTCCCGTGTCGCCACGCTCAGCCCACGGATCGTCAGCTCCTTCAGCTCCAGCTTCGGCTCCTCGATCGTCCCCAACAACGTCAGCGGCTCCAGCACGTAGTTCCCAGCCTGTGCCCCGCTCAGACTCAGTCCACTCACCCGCACCACCTTGTCCACACCCACCGACGCGGTCTCGAACCGCCCCACAGGCGTCCCGCTCACTCCCACCGCATCCGATCCCAACAGCCCGACCACCGCCGGTGTGCCACTGATCTCAGCTGCAAGGCCTCCGTTGAACGCCCGCGTCACCACACTCAGTCCCCCCACCTGCACTGTCCTGGCGGTGATCGAGGCGCTCAGCGGCAACGCCACCGCCCGGTAGTTCCCAGCCTGCGGCCCGGTCAGACCCAGCCCGCTCACGCTCACCGCGATCCCGGCCCCCACGTTCTTCGTCGCAAACTCACCCACAGGACTCCCGGTCAGGCTCGCGCTCTCCCCGGCCAGCAATCCGCTCACGCTCCCCGTCCCCACCACCACTGCCACACGCGTCCCATCGTATACACGGCTCTGCGCACTCAGACCGCTCACCTCCAGGTCCCGCGGCAGGATCTCTCCCGGCAACACCAACGCACCCATCACATAGTTGCCACTGTCCCTCCCCACCAGTCGCACCCCTCCCACACTCACCTGCTTGCCGCTCCCCACGGCCGCCGTGTCGTAGATCGGCGCGGGCACACCTCCCAGTTCCACCTCATCCCCCGTTATCACCCCGCTCAGACCCGGCGCACCCGTCAGCACCGCCTCACGCGTCCCGTCGTATGCCTTACTCACCAGGTTGAACCCGATCACGCTCACCGACCGGATCGTGATCGTTCCGCTCAAAGTCAGTCCCCCCAGCCGGTACCGATCCGCCTGCGCTCCTACCAGGCTGTACCCGCTGACCGTCACGCTCTTGTCCGTCCCCACCGACGCCGTCCCAAAGCTCCCCACGCCCGTCCCCACCAGCCGAACCTCATCCGTCCCAACGATCCCGCTCAACACCGCCGTCCCGCTCAACACCGCCACACGCGTCCCATCGTACTCCTTGGTCACCACACTCAACCCTCCAAGGCTCAGCTCCTTCGTCCGCACCTGCACCGTCATCGTCGCACTCCCACTCCCAGCCGCGTTCCGTGCACTCACCGCCACCTGGAACGTCCCCACCTGCGAGGCCACACCGCTGATCTCACCCGTCGTCGGGTTCAACACCACCCCCTCAGGCAACCCGCTCGCATCATACCCCTGGATCTCTCGGCCCACTGCCGTGATCCGTCCGCTCATCGCACTCCCATAGATCCCTTCCAACCCACCACTGGACACCTCCGGTGGCTCCAGCGCCGGTTCCCCATCCGCCAACACCACCACGTGCTGGCTCCCAGCGCTCACGCTCCCCACCACCAACCCAGCTCGGATCTCCCCTCGGTGGGCCACTCCCGCACTCCGCCGACCCACTCGGCTCCCCTCCCCAAGCTGTCCAGACTCGTTGGCGCCCCAGCTGTACACCGTCCCATCCTCCCCAAGCCCCACACTGTACTCGCCACCAGCTCCCACCCACTTCAGGGAACCAGTGATCCCCAACACCATCACCCCCTCGTGCCGCTCCTCCACCGTCCCGTCCCCAACCTGCCCAGCACTGTTCCCGCCCCAGCCATACGCCTTCCCATCCACTCCCAACGCCACGCTGTGCACCCACCCCGCTCCGATCCCTCGGGCCTGCACCCCAAGCCCGCTCGACCACACAGGCGTCCGCTGCACCTCCGTCGTCCCATCCCCCAGCTGTCCAAACGCGTTCCCGCCCCACCCATACACCTTCCCCTCACTCGTAAGCCCAAGACTGTGGAACCGACCCGCTGCCAGTCCCACATATCGCACCGATCCCACTGACACCGCCACAGGTCGGTTCCGATCCACCACACTCCCATCCCCAAGCTGTCCAGACTGGTTCCGCCCCCACCCATACACCGTCCCATCACTCCCCAGCGCCAGGCTGTGGTCCCGCCCAGCACGCACCTCCGTGATCCTCACCCCCACAGGCATCTCCCCCAGCACCACCCCTACAGGCTCCCACCGATCCGTCCACGTCCCGTCTCCAAGCTGTCCGTACCCGTTGGCACCCCACCCGTATACCTTCCCGTCACTCCCCAACCCAAGGCTGTGGCTCCCGCCCGCAGACACCTGCTCCAGCACCACCCCCTCAGGGATTGCCCCACGGGCCACCACCACCGCCCGAGTCCGGTCCCCAGTCGTCCCGTCACCCACCTGTCCACTCCCGTTCGCCCCCCACCCATACACCTTCCCGTCACTCCCCAACCCAACACTGTGGCCACCACCAGCGGACACCTTGAGCAATTGAACCCCTTTGGGAATGTCCCCCGCCACCGGCGGCACGGCCTGGGTCGAGTCGGTCCGTGTGCCATTGCCCAACTGGCCAAATCCATTAGCACCCCAAAGATAGGGAAACCGGTCGGCACGGCTCTCGAATCGCAGCCATGGGAGGAGAAGGAGGATCGCGATCCAGGCGCACCGTCTAAGATCTCCCAGGCTGGAGGTGCTGAACGACATCGATGACTCGTGTGGCGTCTTGGGGTTGGACTGTGTTCGGGTGTCCCGCCGTTCACTCGGCAAGGAGCCGGTAGAACCTCAGTTCCGATCCAGAATGCAGGTCGTCGTGCAGCCGTCCGCGTCCCTGCGCATCCAGCCGAAGCGAGCCGGCCTCACGCCAAGCATCCCCGTTCAACTGGTCCTGGGTCTGGATCCTCCAGCGGGATCCTGGTCGACCGAAAATCCGGATCTGAAGGGGCGAAACCCCGGTGGGGGCGACGACGATCAACCTGGGGATCGCATCGGGGGACACCCGTGGAGCCACCTGGCTTCCGTCCGGCGGTTGCAGGACCTTCCGGATCGGCGCCGGGGTCTGGTCCTCCACGCCCGGCTCTTCGGTGGCCGTCGTCGGGGGCGTGACGGGCAACACGCCCAGCTCCCAGAATGCCGAGGAGGCGTCGGCGAACCAGAACCCGATCTCCAACCGCAGGCCGTCGCCGGAGTTCAAATCCCCAGCGAGGGGCTGTCCCAGGCTCGAGAGGAGCAGATATCGGCCTCCGTCATCCGTCATGGGGGCCAATCCCGCGACCGCCAACACCGCCTCGGACCGCAACGAAGCCAGGGTTGAGGTGATCCTCAGCGTTCCAGTGACCTCCCCGACATAGTTCGGGTCATCCGAGCTCGCCACCACCGTGTAGACACCGGCGATCGCAGGTGCGACAGCGGAGTTGCGATACCGGATGCGGACGGGCACCCCAGCCGGATCCGTCGCCCAAACCACCGCCCGGGGCGTTCCATCGTAGACCTGCTCGAGGCTAGCCGAATCCAGGGTGATGACCAGGGATGCGGGGACGATCTCGAGGTCTCCCGGGGTCACCTGGATCGCATAGTTGGCCACCTTGGCTCCATCCAGGCTGGAGCCTTCAAGCCCAATCTCACCGGGGTAAGCCCCCACCGGTGAGGTGAGTCCCGTCGAGGCCAGCCGGAACGTGACATCGGCATCGGTTCCCTCACCGCCGATGATGTCGACCTTGGAATCACCCGCCGCCAACTGGCTTGAGAACTCAGCGATTGAAAACGTCGGGTTCGAGGCCCGGTAGGCCCGCGTCGCGGAGCGGACCTCGAGGGTCAACGCGCGGGGCGTGATCGCTGCCGTCAGATCGGACGGCGGGATGGCCATGTAGTTGGCCGCCGAGGCACCGGTCAGCGAGAGGCCCGTGATCGTGACTGCCTTGGCAAGGCCCACCGCAGGATCGGCGAAGGCACCGGAAGCACCGCTGATGTCGAGCTCGACCGTGTCGCCCGTGAGGATCCCGTTCAGACTCGCCCCGGTGAATCCCAGAGCCGCTGCTGTGGTGCCGTCGTAAATCTTGTCGGCGGCCACCATCCCGGTGAGATCCAGACCCTTCCGGGTGATGGACGCCTGAAGGACAGGCTGGATCAGCGAATAGTTCGGGGCATCGGTGCCGGCGAGGATGAATCCTGAACCCGTGACATCAAGGGCCTCTCCCACGGTCGCCTGAACGAAGAGGAACGAGGGCGTTCCCGCCAAGGACACCTGATCGGTTCCAACCACACCGTCCAGCTGGGCGGTTCCGGTGACGGAAGCCGTGGCCACCCCGTCGTAGACCTTGTCGGATGCCGTCAGTCCCGTGATCGACAGCGCCTTGGCCGTGATGTCGGCTGACAGTGCCGGTAGTTCGAGGGTGTACTGGGCTCCTTGGGCGCCCGTCAGGGTGTATCCGGACACCTCGATCGCGATGCCCGTACCCACGGTCGCCTGGGCGAATGTAAAGACCGGGGTGCCAGACAGTTGGACATCATCCCCAGCCGAGACGCCGGTCAATCGGGGGTTCCCGGTCACCGTCGCGATTCGAGTGCCGTCGTACACCTTGCTCACACCCAACAACCCCTCGAGCACGACCGTGTCGGCAACAGGGGTCACTGACAGTCGGATCTCCAAGACCGCAGCCGAGAAACCGGTCGCCCCACCCCGAACTCGGGCATCCACGACAGCGCCGGAAACCACCGTTTGGCTGCTGTCCATGAGGGCAACCGTCAACGCAGGGGCGGCGCCATTGAAATTGGCAGCGGGAAGGAAGCGCAAATGGTCGGTCGCAGCCAAGGTCACGGACTGGGCCGCCGTGGCCACTCCAGGGAGGTCCACCCAGGTCCCGCTCGACGCAATCTGGTACTGCCACCGCCCGGCCGATGCGTCCAACGGATGGAACAGGATGGCCACGCCGGAGAACGGATCCTGAAGAGGTGTTGCGGAAACGCCATTGTCGGGATCTACGAAACGACTTCCGACGATGCTGGAGACGTCCGATCCCATTGGCGTGGAATCCTCGAGAATCGCCGCAAGATCCACTGGAGCCGTGGCATCCGTGACTCCCGGTGCGTCATTTACGGCGGACAACGTCACGATCTTCGATGACGGCAGACTGCCACTCGTCGCGTCCCATGCCACGAAACCCAGAGTGCGATTCCCCGCACGGGGGGCGTCCGAGGCATTCACAAAGGTCACCGCCCTCAGGGCCGCCTGCCATTCCGCAATCGTGGCGGCGGCGGGACTCGAGGTCAGGGTCAACACCCCGGAGGCAGCATCGAAGGAGCTCTGGATGTTGCCATGGCCTCCAGGATACCCGAGGACATCCATCCCGGACTCAAACCCCACCCCGATCGAGACCGTTGCCGAGGACAGAGTCGTACTATCCACATCAGAGATCGTGAGCGCGGCATCCACCGACACGGCCTGCTGCTCCGTGGCGGCGGTGGCACCTGGGGCGAGGCGGATCTGAGGACGATCATCGGCCCCGGTCACCGTGACGCCGAGCGTCGTGTTCACCGTCTCGGTTCCATCGCCCACCGTCAGGGTAAACTCCTCGGATCCCGTCACGCCACCCGGGACGGCATTCACCGCGGCGGCGCTGGGCTGATAGGCATAGGCACCCGTCGCGGCATTGAGCGTCAACGTTCCATAGCGCCCCTCCCGTGTGACCACCCCGGCAACAGCGGTCATGGCCAAGCCCTGCAATGGGGGGCCCGACTCCGAGTAGGCCGGCGTGCCATAGGTCGTCACCGTATGCGCGGACACACTGGTGTCGGTCAGGTAGCCCCGTTGGGAATCTCCAGACAGAAGGAGCACGGTTCCGGAAACCGGCAGCAGCCGGGTGGTGGGAGGAGAAAAGGCGGCGGTGTAGGCGGCCGAACCCTTGATCACACGGAGATCCGAAATCTGTCCCTGCAGGCCGTAGCCGGAGTATTTGTCGAGGCGGCCAATGAACGGCGCGGTTCGGGTGATATTCTGGGTCCGTGAGCCACTGGCCACGGCGACACCATTCACGTAGATCGTGACGGTCCCGTCCTGGCGGGCCACTGCGTAATGGGTCCAGGTGTTCAGCCAATTCGGGGAGAACGGTGTTCCCAGGTCGGCGGCGAGACCATTAATACGGATCTTCAGCGTGCCGCCCTCGCTCCAGAAGGCAAAGCCACCCGGTGCATTCACATCCACACCGGCGTCATAGATGACAAAGGTCGAGGAGGTCACCTTGGCCCAGGTTTCGATGGTGAAATCCCCGGTGCCGAAGTTGAAATCCTCGCTGCTCGCAAGCGCGAGATAGGTGCCGTCGTCCACGTTGGATCCAAAGTCGATACTACCACCGACCGGACGAATGAGACCGTAGGTCAGGGAATCACCATCTGGGTCGGAGACCGAAAGGACACCGGTGATGGACGGAAACGTGTCATCCGCGATGGTATCTAGGACGGAGATTCCGGATGGCGTCGTGACGAGCGGGGCGCTGTTCACCGCGGTGACCGTGATAGTCGCCGTTGCCGTATTGGCGGAATACGGGGTGCTGCCACCGGTTGTGGCAAGATTGGCAGTGCCGCCCGGGGCACCAACGGTTTGGTCCCAGGCCCGGAAGGTCAGCGTTGCCGTGCCGCTGAAATTGAGGTTGGGCACAAACCGCACCTTGTAGAGGACATCATTCCCCTTCAACAGACGGGCCGTTGTGCCACTGACGCCCGTCAGACTGAGCCATGTCGTTCCCCCATTGATCGTGTAGAACCACTTCCCGTTGGTCTCGTCGGCCCCGATGACGGCCATGCCCTTTACCGCGGACGTTTCCACGTCAGTGCAGGAGGCCACGATGGCCGAAACCACAGTCCCCGTATTGTCCCCACTGGCCACGTTCTCGAGGATCGCGGTCAGGGTCCCGTCCGCAGCAACAGGCGCATCATTGACGGCGGTCACCGTGATGGTCCCTGTTGCGGTCCCGCTGGAGAACGCCGTGCTCCCTCCGTTGACACTCACGTCCGCAGTGGCACCCGCCGCGCCGCTGGTCTGATCCCACGCCCGGAACGTGAGGGTCGCATTGCCGAAGTAGTTGGCATTGGGCACGAACCGGATTCTGTAGTTCGGATCGTTCCCCTTCAGGAGGCGGGCTGACGTCGCGCTGACACCCGTCAGACTGGACCAGGTTGCCCCCCCATCGACCGTGTAGAACCACGCCCCGTTGGTTTCAACGACCGCAACCACCGCCATGCCCTTCACCGCACCTGTGTCCGCATCCGTACACGAGCTCACAATGGTTGAGACCAGAGTGCCTGCGTTGCTCGCCAAGGCGACATCCTCAAGGATGGCATCCAGGGACCGGTTGGCGGCGACGGGGGCATCGTTCAATGACGAAACCGAAACTGTCCTCAGGATGGCCGCGCTGGAATCATACCCATCATTCACCACAAATCCGACCGTCCGATTCTCGAGGGTCGGGTTGTCGGAAGCGTTTCGATAGGTCACAGCCCGGAGAGCCGCCTGCCACTGGGAGAGCGTCGCAATCCAACCTGCCGAGGTGAGAGTGAGTACACCCGTGGACGAATTGTAGGCCCCCGTGATGTTCCCGTGGGTTCCCGGGTTGGTGTACCCAAGGACATCCTCACTGGTGCGCAACCCCCCGGTGATGGAGATCGTGGCGGAGGCCAGACCCGAACTGTCCTGATCTGTGAGGGTGATCCCACTGTCCACAGCGACCGCCACCTGTTCCACGGCCAACGTCTCACCCCCACTCCCCGTCAGCGCCGGGGCATCGTTGACGGGTGTCACAGCAATGGAGCCAGTGACCGCATTCTGGGAGTACCCCGAGGAACCACCGGTTGCCGTCAGGCTGACGACCTCACCGCCGACGCCGCTGGTCTGATCCCACCCGTGGAACGTGATCGTGGCGGTCCCGGTGAAGCTCCCGTTGGGTACAAAGCGCACCCGGGAGAGACTGTCATCTCCGCGAAGCAGTCGTGCCGCAGTACTGCTGACTCCGGTGAGGCTCGACCAGCTGGAACCGCCATCTACGGAATAGAACCAAGCTCCGTTGGTCTCATCGACACCCACAATGGCGATGCCGGAAACCGCCCCGGTGTCGGGATCCACGAATCCCGCGGCGAGATCCGCCACGGAGGTTCCGGTGTTGGCAGCATCCGACACTTCCTCAGGAATCGGGGTGAGGCCAGCGAGCAGGCTCGCGGAGGACACGGAGGACTTCACATAGAGCTCGAACTGCATCTGCCGGTTGAGCCCGAGTGCATTCTGGCAACAGGCGACGATGTCACCCGCCGACCAGTCAGCACGGTCCAGGCCGATGCCTCCGGACACGTCATTGGACGTCTCTGCGGCGTTTGGATAGAGGCCACTGTCGTTCTCGTTCCAACCGAATCCAAAGCGGGCCCGGTTCCAGCCGTTACCACCGTTGGCATTCCGATAGTTGAAACCGAAGAAACGCACCCCGGTCTGGCTCGAAAAGACGGTACTGCCGTTCGCCTTGTAGGGGGTGGTGGCTGTGGCATCGCGGATGAAGATTTTTTCATCGGCTTCAAAGAGCTGGCGCAGGGTCTTGCCGGTGTAGGTTCCCTGAACGGGTCGCCCGGTGTAGCTGGCGGTGTTCGCCGGGGTGGGCATCGACTCGATCCAGATGAAGCCATAGCTCTGTCCGGTCACCGCACCGCCTTGCTGAGCCGTCGGCACATCGGGAAAGATGGCCATGAGTTTGTCGGCTGGGGTGTCGTTGAAGACGGAGAATTTCGCGTCCTCGTTGTAGGGGGTCACGTTGCGTCGCAGGTAAGTCGGATTGAGCGTGGTGGATTGGACCCAGTGCGGTGAGAAATACCCGAAGGTACCGCCCGTGTTGGCCGCCTTCATCGCCAGCATCCAGCCACCGCTGTCGATGGCGCTGTCCATCAGGCAATACACCTGGGTGGCGACTCCGTTGACGAGCACCCAATAGACCCCGTCCTGCGTTGTCCCCGTCAGCGCTTTGATGGCAGCCGGAGACGCAGCGGCTTTCAGTGCCGTGGATCCGTCGGCCACCCACGTGGGTGCATCGTTGACCGGTGAGATCGTGATCGTGACGGTGGCTGTCGCGGAATCCGCAGACCCGTCGTTCACCTTGAAGGTGAACGAATCTGTCCCGGTCGCGTTGGCATTGGGCGTGTAGACCAGGTTGGGTGCCGTCCCACTCAACACACCTTTCGTGGGTTGGGTCACCACCGTGTGGGTCAATGGTGACCCTTCCACATCCGTCCCCGTCAGAGTGATGCCTTGGGCCATGTCCTCAGTCACCGTTACCGACTGGGCGGTCGCCACCGGAACGTCATTCACTGCGGTGATCTCGATCGTCACGGTCTCCGCGACCGAGTCCTCTATACCGTCGTTCACCTTGAAGGTGAACGAATCGGCCCCGGTCGCGTTGGCATTGGGCGTGTAGACCAGATTGGGTGCCGTCCCACTCAACACGCCTTTCGTGGGTTGGGTCAGGACCGTGTAGGTCAGTGGCGAACCTTCAACATCCGTCCCCGCGAGAGTGATGGCCTGGGCTGTATCCTCAGTCGCCGTCACCGACTGGGCGGTCGCCGACGGAACGTCATTCACTGCGGTGATCTCGATCGTCACCGTCTCTGAAACTGAGTCCTCTATTCCGTCATTTACCTTGAAGGTGAACGAATCATTCCCGGTCGCGTTGGCAGTAGGCGTGTAGACCAGGTTGGGCGCCGTCCCACTCAACACGCCTTTCGTGGGTTGGGTCACCACCGCATAGGTCAATCCCGAACCTTCAACGTCTGTTCCACTGAGCGTTATCGAGGCCGAAGTATCCTCGTTAACAGTCACGGCTTGTGCAGAGGCTACAGGCGCATCATTCACTGCCGTCACCGTCAGCATGAATGAGGTGGTCACTGTCTCGGTTCCGTCTGAAACCAAGACGGTTATCAGGGATGTGCCCGTCGCATCGGCGACCGGAGTTAACCTGAGTGTTCTGGCTGCACCCGAGCCCGATAGAGCGATCCCGCTCCCGGCTACGACGCTTTCATTCGAGGAGGTTGCCGTCACCGTCAGATCGGAGACCGCTGTCTCGACATCACCCACGGTAAATCCAATGGAACCGGTCGTGGTATCCTCGTTTGTCGTCTGATTGCCGATCGATGTGACGGTTGGGGAGTCGTTGTTTTGGGTCACCGAAATGGTCGCCGTCGCTTCTCCGACGGAGTAGGCCGTGCTGCCCCCATTGATCGATACATTGGCCGTCGATCCAGCTGTCCCACTTGTCTGATCCCAAGCGCGGAACGTCAGGCTAGCGGTTCCAGCGTAGTTGGATACGGGGACAAACCGGATGCGATGATTGGAATTTTCGCCGGACAAGAGTCGAGCGGCCGAAGCTGTTACACCGGTCAAGCTGTTCCAAGTGACGCCCCCATCTGTCGTGAAATACCACTTTCCATTGGATTCACCCACGGCGGTGATCGCCATCCCCTTCAAAGCACCCGGATCCCCATCCGTGCATCCACTGACAATCTCAGAGACCTGAGATCCAAAATTATTCTGAGGATCTACATCCTCCGGGATGGAGGTCAGAAATCCAGCCACCGCCTCGGGGGCATCATTGACTCCGACAATGTTCAGAATCGTGGACCCGCTGGCAGAAAGGTCTCCATCCGAGACAACAATATCCATGGGAACTTCACCCGTCGTGTTGGATGCACCGAGATAGGTGATGTTACCCGGCTTCGTGAAATAGGCGTTCAGACTCTCAGGACTGCCGGTGAAGGATCGGGAACCTCCGGATCCACCGACCGCAATCCCATCCACCGCAGTTGCTGAGATTGTGCCGGTCGGTACGGAAAGCGTCACAGTAAGCTGAGAACTGTCGGCGTCCTTGAATGGCATGCCGTAGAACGCAACTCCGCCGGAAAGATCTTCGGTGAACGAGAACCGAGGAGGGACAAATCCACTGGTTCCAAAATAGAGGTCGTCAAGACTGTGACGATTGGACATTCCACCACCGCTACGCGATCCGAAGCAGACCTTCCATGTGCTCTTGTCTGCAGTCCGGTATGTGGAGCCAAGGTCAACGTTGGACAAAACAGCGGTGTCACCAATCTGAATTGAAAGTCGCCCGAGCGAATCCACCACAACCCGGACCTTCCGATAGTTGGCGTTCCATAGGGCGAATGATGCTGACGCCAACTGGGTTCCATTGAACCTAACGAGTACCTGCGATGTGTACTCAACGAGGCCGATAGCCAACCCTGTGCTGACGACCCGGTATTCGGGATTGCTTGGGAAGGACGCCGGAATAACCCCGTAATTGAAACTGGTCCCATCAGCCCCAGTGCCGTCATAGGCCCTGTAATAAAATTCCGCGACAAATGCGGTGGGCGTGCCCGTCAGGGGTGCCAAGGTTAGAAATCCTTGGCGGCCCGCCACCGCAGGGGTTAGCACGCACTCGCCGTTACTGACTGTCGCTGCCGAGGAAAGGGTTGCGCCTGCAGGAAGAGCGGCAAAATCGGTGAAGAAATCCGTAACGCCGTCCGCCGAGCTAGCAGCCAGGGAGGGGGCTTCGGCACCGAAAGAGGGGATCATTATCCACCCGAACGCCAGCAGGGCCAGCAGCCCACGAACAGAGGTACTTTTCACGGAGCCACCTCCGGTTCCGTTCGATGCGCCAGATCGACCGCGTTCGTCCGGCTTTCCACCACCACGCCGTTGCTCAGGGTCCACTGTCCGATCAGCACGCCCTCGGGGGACCACTTCCGAACCAAGCCATGGGGCTGGCCCTCCGACATGGACGCCTCGAGTATGAGTCGTCCATTGGCATGCCACTCGCGATGGAACCCATGGATCTTCGCGTCGTGGATCGAGGATTCCGCAATCCGGTTCGACACAGAATCCCACTTCGTCCGGATCCCCTCCGAACGTCCCATGACGAAGGTCTCCTGGACCGCGAGGACTCCGTTCGTGTGCCAGCCTTCTGAGAGGCCATGGAGGACGCCGTTCGACACGGCCGAGCAGGATTGGAGGGTGCCGTCCGGATAGAACTCCAGCATCAGACCCGTGAACGCATTGGACTGTCCGGATCGGACGAGGCGCCCGTCTTGCAGCACGAGTTCCTTCCGATCCACCTCAACCGCAGGCTGGGTCGTCTGAGAACGACGTCGTGAACCGAGGTAGGCCATTACGAGTGCCGATCCGAGCACCACGAGCAGGAGTGTTCTTAGGACGACCCACCAGCCGCCCGATCGGACCTCGCCCTCGGAACCCGTCCTGACGCCACCGTTCATCCGGTGTCAGTTGACGTTGAGCTTGAAGAACTTCGGCAGGGACTCCCCAGACTCGCCCTGGACCGAAACGCGGACCCTCTTTAGGGATTGGGCCTTGAAGAAACGGATACTCGATCCGGTGGGGTCGCCCTGGACCTTGAAGTCGACCTGAATCCAGTCCTTGAGGTCGTTCGACGACGAGACCGTGTAGCTGCGTCCCCGGAGTGCCACGAACTCCATGACGGCGGTCGAGTCGATGGACTCACGGATCTCGAGAAGGAAGCCATCGGTTGGATCCCAGGCGTAGGTCCCGGCGATGTAAGCGTCGAGGACCGTAAGGGGATTGCCATTCAGTCGGTCCCCAGGCTTCAGTCCCTCGAGCGTGAGCCCCAGATTGCCCGCGAGGATCGTGTCGCGCTCCCACGCATCCGGAAGGCCATCACCATCGGTGTCCTCACCGAGAGTGAGATCGACCCGGGACGACTCCGAAGCCTGTCCAAGCTTGGCCATGCTCGCCTTCATCTCGATCGGCAGGTAGGTCCGTCCCCCGATCTTCACCTTCATTCGGAAGGGCGCGGAGGGATTCATGGCGGTCGGACGATAGAGGTCGGGCGTGAGTCCCGCGTCCACCGGTACCTCGATGCGGTAGTTGGTGCCCACGTCGAGGCCCGGCACGATGGTTGTGGTCAGGGTGGTTCCGGCGGGCGTCTCGAGGATGACCTCCGTGGTAGTCGAGATCAGCGGGTTACCGAACTCGTCCCGAACCACTCCGTACACCGTGTGGGGCGGCAGGGGTGGGAACGATACGGCCTGGTGGGTGACCACAGTGGTCACCAAGGCGAGGAGGAGCGGTTGAAGCAGGCGCATGGGGGGAATCAGGTCAGTTGCCCGAGTAGGAGTACGACACGAAGTGCAGCTTCACGTCCTTCACGCTCTGAATGAAACGATCGAGACCGTCGGCCGGATTGTTGAGCAGGGTCTGGCCCGGGATGACCAGCTTCCAGCGGCTGTTCCAGACGGAACGACCGATCAAGCGCGAGTTGGTGAACTGCGACCGCGAGAGCCCGCCGCTGCCCGTGTAGATGTTCGGGGTGAACACCGAGGCCGTGGGCACCGGGCGGAACGCCTGATGCTTGCGCACGGAGAACAGCGGCTCCGACAGGGAGTCAGCGCTCTGCCAGAGCTTCTTGGTCGAGAAGTCGGACGACCCGATGTTGAACGGCATCGGGACCGTGACGTCCTGGACCGACCAGGTCCGCACCGCAGTCTGATCCCCGAGGGGCGGACTCCTCATGGAGTCGAGGCCGACCGGAATCAGGTACACATACGGCGTCGCCGCCATGGCGTTCGGATCGGTGAACGCGAGGTTGGGATCCGCAGGGGTGACACCCCCGGAGCCGTCGACCGCACCCGAGTTCGGCGATGGGGCATCCATGCCCTTGTAGCCCTCGAGAGCCACACCCACACCGAAGATCTTCGTGGCGAAGGCACTGCTGTGGAACGCGTGATCCCCGGCGGCCAGGGGCTGACCGAAGAAATTCATGCCATCCGCGATGGTGGTGGTGAACTCCAGGATCAGACCGGGGACCGCAAGGCCATCCCCCTTGTCCAACTGGAGGCACAGCCGCTTGACGTCGACATCCTGGAGCACGTCGTCCTTCCGGGCACGGTTGAGGACATCCTTCCAGTTGGTGTCACCGTCCGTCCCCGGAAGGATCCGGAAATTCTCCGTGCGGAGGGAGAAGGTGGTGCCGTAGCCATCGGGATTGTTGAAGCCAAGCCGTCCCTTGAGGACCTGCCAGTCGGCGTCCATCTCGGCAAGGGCGCCGGAGAGACCCGGGTCGCCGACGCCACCACCGGTGAACTGGGGCCGACCGTTGCGGACCACACCGAGGGCCCGGGCCTGGATGATCCGGTCGACGAAAGCCTTGCCGCTGGGACTTCCCAGAAGGCCGGTTTCATAGTCGAAGGCATTGGCCGTGAGGAGCGAGTAGCTCGAGGCGAGATCCATCAGGGTCCGATAGCGCTCGAGCTTCTCGTTGCGGAACAGGCGGAAGACCACGTCGCGGGTCCGATAGCCCTGGATCAGGGCGGCGGCCCGGGTTCGGAACGCCTGACGGTCGGCCTGGATGCGCTCTCCCTCGGCGACAAGGGCCCGCAGTCTCATCTCGGCATCCGCCAACTCCCGACGCCGCTGGTTCACGGTCCAAAGCAGTCCGTGGACATCCTGGAGCTGGAGGGCGAGGTCATTGAGCGACTGGCGGAGTTCCATCCGTCGCTCCCGTGGGAGGATGTAGTTGAACTCGGTCCACGTCTGGGCGGTCATCGTGGAGAACTCGAGCGACCGCACCACGGCGTTGCGCGCGATCATGAGCTTGTCGAGGACCTGCTGGATCGCGCCGCCCACGGCCTTGATGGCGGAGCGCCCGGCGGAGGTGAGGTCACCGCCCGCGGCAAGACCTGCGACCATGGATTGAGGCAACGCCTCCTGAACCTGCTCCGTCACCTCCTCCACGGCTTCTTCGGTTGCCTCGGTGATCTCGTCGAACAGATCGTTGGCGAAGAGCACCGACTCGAGAGCCTGGTTGGCGATGAGCAGTTCATTCTGCTTGGCGTTGATCTCCTGGGACGTCTGCCAGTTGGCCCGGAACAGATCGACCGCCTTCTGGAAGTCTTCCCGGGCGCCCCCCACGTCATCCCATGCGAGGGCCAATCGACGCTGGGCAGCGACCAGATCGGAGATCGCCTGCTGGATGCGTCCGGGTGCCGCCCGCCGCCCCGTCCATCCGGCCGGCCGCGGCGTGAATCCGTTGGAGTCCACCTCGATCGTTAGGGTCGTCAGTTCGGGGAACTGGATCGCCTTGGCGAAGGCGTCCAACGAGGTCTTATCCATCTCCCAGGCGGCATAGAAGTCCTTCGTTGTATGCTCACCCCAGAGGCTCGGGACGCCAGGTAGCGAGATCTCAAAGGTCCGCCCCCCCTCGCCCGTATCCTCGGGGAAGGTGTATTCCGGCATGTCGACATACATGTAGTGCAGCAGATCCGGGCCTGCGTAGTCCTGGATGTAGGTCTTCCCAGGGCCGATGTCATCGGTGTACGGCGTGCCGTAGATCTCGATGAGCCGCGTGGTAAGCTCCCGCTCGTTGTCCTGGATGGTCGCCTTGATCTCCTCAAGGGAGTCGCCCTCCGAGCGGATGGCGGTCGACATGTTTCCAGCCTCATCGAAGGCAAGCGCCGCGTTCTCGAGGGTGTTCACCGTGCGCTCGTACAGCTGCTCGAAGTGGCCCTTCGGGGCGGCACCCGTCACCAGGTTCGGATTGATGTCGAGGGCCAGGCTGTCCCGCGGTAGGCCGAGCGGGGTCAGCCCCGCCTCGGCGTTGTCCAGGACCTGCTGAATCTCCCGGTAGTTGAGCGGGAGTTGGGTCAGCTCGGGCACCGTGGTGCGGTCGATCTTCTGGATGCCTTCGTGGGTCGGATCCGGGTCGATGTGGGGGAGCATCGAGTTGCCGACCACCCAGTTGATGTAGGCTCCCTGTCCCACACGGGTGGCCCAGTGGTCCACGCCCCAGTGACGGACGGTCGCAACCGCGCGATTCGTGTTCTGACGGGTCTCACCGAACCGCGACCATCCAGTGACATCACCGGAACGGTAGGACTGCCGGAAGACCAGCTTGAGGATGTCCAGGCCGGTCTGGCTCACGGCACCCGCGGCAGCGGCGAACTTGCGCTCGTCGACGTAGTCCACCTGGATGGCCTTGCCGAGGATGGTAACCGCCTCCGAGCGGGGCACCCAGCTGAAGCTCGAGTTGATCAGGAGTCCGTAGTAGCCCTTCAGGCCGGTGAGGTAGTGGCCATAGGCATCGCCATGGCCCTGGGGATAGGCCTTGGCGGCATCGGCGGCATCGATGATGCCATCGCTGTTGAAGTCCTTGATATTGTAGTTCTCGGTGTAGACGACCTCGCCCGAGTTGATGCCGCGGGTGAAGTTCCAGTAGAGGCGGTTGTAGGCCGGCGCCGTCTGGACTCCCGGCTGCATGAAGTCGTCGCGACCCCGCAGCAGGGCTAGTTCCTCCTCGAGCAGCGATGGGAGCTGTCCGGCGAAGCTGAACTTCGCGGTGGCCACGCTGCCGTCGGTGGCCCCACCGGTTCCGGTGGCGATTGTCGGGTTCGCGGCATCCGCCTTCGCCTCATCGCCCATGAGGGAGTAGAGGTCGTTGAGGTAGCCGGCGACCAGCAGCAGGGCGTCGTTGGCCGGACCATAGTTGATACCCGCGTTGATGCTCAGGTCGCGACCCCGCCGGAGCACCGTCTCGTAGATCTCGATGAGTCCGCTTTCGTTGATGTTCTTGAGGCTCAGGGCGATGGCCCCCTCCCAGCGACGGCCAGCCTGGCTGATCACGCTGACGTCCGTGTTGACCGCATTGTTGTAGAGGTCCTTGACCCGCTGCTGGAACGGGTTGATGCCGGCGAGCACCCGCTTGATCCACCCTTCGGCCAGCTGTGGCTGCGTCCAGCTCGACCATTCGCGGATGGCGCCCGCGGAGGCGTTGGAAGACCGGTAGCGCATGGTCAGGTAGTTGTCGGACAGCACCCGAATCCCCGCGCCTCCGAGGGTGTAGCGGGGCAATCCGCTGCCGCTCTGGAGATCGGTCCACCCGGACATGGTGGCATTCATTGTGGGCGGTGCCCCATCGGCCGGGGCAGCGATCTTCCACTCGTACTCGTAGTCATCGAACCGGCCTGCGAGATCCGGGCTGTGCTGCAGGGTGAGCTGCTCATTCAGGGGATTCGATGACGGCACCACCTTCAACTCTCCGGGCCAGAGGCCTCCGGCGACCCGGAAGACGTGGACCGACACCGGTTCCGCCGGAGGCGTGAAGGCGCGTCCGTTCCCTACGATCACCGAGACCATTCCATAGCCTGGACCGGAGGCGCTCAGGGCGTAGGAATCGACCGCGGTCTCGTCGTCGGAGATCTCGACCATCGATCCGACAGTGACCGAGGCGCGTCGTGTGGGTTCCGGAAGGAAATTGCCTGGAATGTTGGGGTTCTCACGGAAGGTTTCGACCGATGCAATCAGGCCGTTCACCAGGTTCTCCCACTTGGCTCGCTCATCGGCAGGCGATGACGGACAGAGGTCGAGAACCGCCTTGAGATCTCCTCCTGTTCCCGTGCCGCGGAGGACGTTCAGGAAGAGGAACTTCTCCCCCACCGCCTCATCCTTGAAATCACCCTTCAACACCAGCGAGCCACCGGTGCCAATGTTCGGGTCGTAGTAGACCCGGGTCGCCAGGTGGGGCGGGAGATTGGGGAAATAGGTCAACCCCTGGTTGTCCTCGGTCAGGATCCCGGAGGGCAGCCGGGTCAGGGAGGCCGACGCCAGCGATGCTGTCTTCTTCCGGGTCGGATCGATCAGCACGACGCTGGGATGGGATAGCGTGATGTTCGTCGCGATGGACTGCTGGTAGAGCACCTTGGCACTGGATTGACCCCGGATCGCCGGGAGTCCATTCACCGCGCGGGTCAGCGTCTGACCCGGCTGAAGCACGGCCGGGATCGCCGGCCACACGGGACGGTAGGTGATGGCGATGGAATCCGTGGTCTTGCTGGTGGCGTCCCCGGTGTAGGTTCCGGCGACGGAGCCGGCGGGCCTCAGATAGGGAACGATGCTTCCCACGGGCACCGCGTTGAGGCTGGGCCATGCGAACCCCTCCTGGGTCTTGTAGTAGAACCGCATGGTGAAGCTGTTGGTGTCGTTCGCCCGGGCCGCGAGGAACGGCGGGCGCCCCACGAAGTCTACCGTCGAGCCATCGACCATCGACATCGACACCGCCAACGGGTTCTGGGTCGATTCACTGCCGTTGGTCTTCACCTCGATGGAGAGGGTCAGCTGGTTGGTCTGGCTGAGTCCGAGGTCGATGAGGCTGAACGTGTAGCTGGTCGCCGCCACCGCCCCGCTCGGAGGAGTGCCGCCGAGAAAGAGGCCGCTGGCATCGGTGTCCACCCGCATCCAGTTCGGCAGCGTGGTGGTGCCCTGTCGGACAATCAGACCCTCCGGTCGACGGGAGGTGTGGATGTAGTATTTGAACGCCCGACCGGAGATGGCAACGGCCGCGGGAAGGCTTGAGAAGGTCCGGGTGCTCGAGACGTAGCGGCCGGACTCCAGAATGGGTTCCTGGTGCAGCCCGCGATAGACCCAGAACGAGTTGTTGCGATCCAGGTAGCTGAAGGAATTGTAGTGCCGATAGGCGCCATTGCCATCGCGGGATTCCGACCAGTTGACCGGCAGGTTCCCCTGCCCCGAGCTGGGTAGGATTTCCCGATTGTAGTTGGTCAGCGAGACACCAACTCCCTCCGTCGGAGGCTGCAACAGCGGGAGGGGCATCGGAGGCTGCAGGATCCGACCCGCCTCGACAACGTAGTCGAAGATCAATCCGGCACTGGGCTTCTCCCGGAGCACCTTGAACGCGGACATGCTGGGTCGGCCATCAGCACCTGTGTAGTCGATCAGAACGAAGGGCTGGGAGGAGAAGTTGGCTCCCGAAGTGATGTTCAGGTCATCCCGCAGCGCATAGGCCTGACCTCCGATCATCAGGGCGTGCTCCTCGTTCGGGTTGTACCCGATAGCCCTGGAGTCGTTCTGATAATAGATCGAGCCCTTGGCCTCCATGCTGTCGAGCGGGCCGGTCCCGGCATTGCTGGCGAGCACGATCTCGCGAGGATTCGTCGGGAACTGGATCGTGTAGCGGCTGATGACCGACGGCCACGCGATCGGGGATAGCCCCTCCCTCTCGAGCAGACTGCTGCGACGGAACCACCAGACCTCGAGGCTGTTGGATCCGGGGACGGCGTTGACCGGGATGATGGAGGACTGGTTGGCCGCCTCGAATCCATCGGAGAAGGGATTGCGGTAGGCGCCCGGATGGTAGGCGGTGCCGCTGCGGATGTATCCGGCAAGGTAGCCCGCGGTGCCCTCCGAGCCCACCTCACCCGAGGGTGGGACGAGCCGCTTGCCCACGTCCACCGTCTCGCTGACGACCCGGGGCGACTCCATCGTCGACGGGAATGTCATGGTGGAATTGGTCCGGTTCCAGGACGTCAACGAGGCCGCCACGGTGCCGGCCCAGTTGGTGGCGAGGAGGTTGGCGTCGAGCCATGAGAAGACCCGCTCGAAGATCAGCTTGTTCCCGCTGTTGTACCGGAGCAGGGAGCGGTGCGCCGGCATGGACGGGGTCAGATAGGTATAGAAATAGAGGTCGGGATCCAGAAAGGCCCGGGGGTTGTCCAACGAATCCTGGAAGAGCAGCAGCGGCACGTTGTTGGCGTTCATCAGGACCGCCGTCTGCTTCGCCTCCTCCTTCGAGGACACCGAGGGACGCAGGTAATGGGTGTAGCGGGCCGGATCCGAGGGCCAGTACATCTCGTATCGAGAGAACACCCGGGGCCAGCGCAGGCCCTCCACGCCGTCCTCCATCCAATACACGAGGACGTCGTTGAGGTTGCGGGTCTCCCGGACGGCATACAGCTCACTCGGGGCGCTGGTGTTCGGGGCATTGATCTCGAGGAACCGATCGCCCATCTGGGCGACGGGCTCCGGGTACAACATGGAGTCGTCCCGGTTCGGATCCGCGAAGGCCTTGAGGCGATCCCCGAGGGCGACCGTCACCGTCTGGGGAGTCGCCTGGCGGAGGACGTCGACAATCTCGAATCCGAGATGCCGCCGGGTCAGGCCATTGGGGTCCGAATCCCCGAGCAGCTCCACAAAGACCCGTCCCTCGGCATTGTAGGCGAGGATTTGGGAGGTCGGGCGGTCAAACCAAAGCGTTCGGGTCTCCTCGAGACGGTTGGTCGCAACCACCTGCGATCCGCCATCGTATTCATTGGCAACGCGTTCCGGAATCTGGTCGTTGAAGACCACCTTGATGTCGGAAACGCGGTTGCCGGGAACCTGGACGGGCTTGCCGATCTTCGAGAAATCCCCCTCGGTCCAGTAGATGAGCCGGGACGGTTTGGAGAGGGACCCGGACACCAGAACCCGTTGGGTGTAGAGCGTGTACCACAACCCCGATTCCTGGACGGCGGAGTTGGTGGGCTGTGTCGAAAGACCGTTGAGCCGTTTCCAGGTGATATCGACCGGGCCGGGCTTCGTGGCAAAGACCACGCGGGCATTCGGACTCCAGTAATAGGACGCGCCGGCGTGACCGTTGGTCGAATAGGGTTCAGGACTCCAATACGTCTCCCGGGTGAGGCTCCGTTCCGAGAGGAGCTTACCCGTCTCATCGACATCGGGCGGAGGGATGATGGATCCAAAGAGGAAGCTGGAGGCCCGGCTAACCATGGGGCTCCCGACGCGGGCACGAAGCAGGATATGGGTCGGGGTGTTGCCCCCTAGGCGGGGCAGGTTCAAGGCCACCGCATTGGCTGCCAGACTCAGGTTGGTATTGGCCTGGGCCGAATAGACCGGCCGGACTCCACCGCCGAAACTCATGGCCGAGGAGAACTGTCGTGCCGTTGCCGCTGTGGTCGGCAGGGGCGGCAATTGTGTCCCTTCCGCCGGTGCACGTCCGTCCGATCCGGCAGGAGTGTCCCGAGTGCTCGAGAGCGGCACCCCCGCCTTGGAGGTCATGTTGATCTTCTCGAGGTCCGGCCGGAGCTCGAGCGGCAGCTTGGGAACCTGGGCCAGAAGGCCCACGGACAGCCATGGCACCAGCCAGAGCACCCGCAGTTTCATCAAGGAGTTCATGGCATCAGCACAAGGACCGAGGAAGGGATCCGATCGAGATCACTGGACACGCATGATGAAGGCCAGCGCGTAGAACGGAGGCAGGTGGTTGACCGAATTGCCACTGCCAGTGGAGTCGGTGGTCCCGGAGACGGTATGGGTATGAGCCCCGTTCGAGGTCGTGGTTCTGTCGAACTGGTAGAATTCGTTGTCGTCGTCCGTTCTGCCACTGCCCCTGTAGTTCGTGTTATTGTTCACGGTGTCTCCCCCGTTCTCAGCGTAATAGATATCCTTGTAGTCGTGCGTATGAGCCCCGGCGCTCTGGGCCGTCGCCGTAAAGGTGTGGTTGTGAACCGGAAGCTGACTGACGCTGATGGTGTGGGTCTCAGACCCGCCGCTGGTTCCAATCGTTCTACTGGTCAGGCTGTTGGACGTGGGCGTCCCGGATCCAACGATGAATCGACCACGGAGATCCGGGGTCACCTGACCATTCGAAGTGGTGCCGTCACACAAGGCCCAGCCCGTCGGAACGGTCGAGCCGGACCACATGATGATGCCGCCTACAGGAATCGTGCCGTATCCCGTGATGGTAGAACTGGCGGTCAGAGTGGAGACATTGACAGAGCCGAGGTCGGCACTGGTGGACTTGATCTTGCCGCTCACGGTCAGGGCGGTGCTGGCCTCCGGCGTGGTGTTGATGGACATACCGCCACTGGCAAAGACGACAAACTGGTTGTTTCCGGAGCTGGACTTGTCGTTGTCCGCACTGTCGCCATAGACAAAGGACCCTTCGTGCTTGGCCTTGGCTCTGCGGCCCATGGCAAACGTCAAGGTATTCGCCGCTTCACATCCCCATCCCCCCAGGATACCGCTGTTATTGCCTGAGGCAGTATGCCATTCGCCGCCACCGATGAAACTCCAGTAACCGGACGCAACGTTGCCGTTGCCCCCCACAACGATGGCGCCCTGCTGGGACGCGGTGTTCCTCCGGCCGCCCACGATAACGCTGTTTTCGCCGCTCGCGACCTGTGATGGAGCACTGGCATTCCTTTCCACCTGCAAATCCACGGCATTGGCCCCGCGGTTGTTGCCACCCGTCGTCTGCAGCGGCTGGCTGATCCGGAGACGGCTGCTATCGCTGTTGATCAGCGACGTCCCATCGCTACCGACCAACTGGTTGGCGGTGCGGGCCAGGAACGAGTAGGGCGAGGTCAGGAGACGGAGCCGAGGCAGGATCTCGTTGTTGTTGCCGCCAAGCCCCTTGACCGTGATGCCGAGATATCGGTCAGAGGCGGTGGAGGAGTTGAAGATGGTGTCGAGAGCCGGCCGCGCCTCGCTGCCCTCGGCCGCACCCTCGCCCAGCACCACGGAAAAGTTGCCCTTGTCGACCGTCACCGTCTGGTTTTCAACCCAGAGCGCGGTGCCGCCCGACGAGGCTGAGTAGATCCGGAAGACGATGGAATAATTCACCGGCACCGTCGGGGCGAGGGCGTTGCCGTTGCCGTCGACCAGGTAGCCCTGATACGACATCAGGCTGGGCGGGAGTGCGTTCTGCGCCACCACAACGGCATCGGCCGCGGCGAGCATCAGGGCCATCAGCGCGGCTCGTCGGACGTGGGCGCTCAGAAACGAGGCAATCCCGGTGGAGGGCGGGTTCTTGGGGGGCAGCATCATGACTGGTGTTGGATTCGAGAGTGAGAACTGCGGTGTTTTGAAAGCTATCGGGTCAGGACCGGGACGGTACTGATGCGGTTGAGATTGAAAGTGCCAAGAACCCGGAAGGTCCGGGTGTTGGATCCCGTTCCCTCGAGCGTGATCGTCTCGTCATAGACGCCATTCCGGTCGAGCGCGCCCACGGTCTGACTCCGGTAGTCAGAACCAGCGGACTGCATGCTGAGCCAGAGGGTTCGGGTGATCCCGTAGGACTCATTTCCTTTGGGCAGCGCCGCTGTGAACGTGGCATTCAGGTTGTCGTGGTCGGGGTGGTACTGGTGGATGAAAGGGTTGACACCGGACTGATCGAACGCCGTGACAATGTCGGCACGGTAGACGTTGCTGACCACGGTCATCGCCCACGGCGTGTTTCCGGAGGACCACGGAAGATGCGCTGCCGAGATGCGGCGGGCCGAGCTGAGGCGTTCCTCCCAGAGATGGCTCTGCTGGGTCGCCACGATCGGATTGGTCAAGGAGTTCAGCCCCAGGAAGACCCGCTGGAGAAGAAACGCGTTCGTCCCGTCGTCATGGACGATGAGCCGGAGCGGGAATGGACGGGGTACACCACTGGCCACGGAGTTGGTATACAACACGGAATAGGCGCCGTCGGTTCCGGTCAGCCGAACCACAGGCCTGCCCACCGGATCGCGCTCGAATTCCGTGAGATACTGGACCACCTGCGTCACCTGCGCCTCGCCTACCCAGAGGCCGGCTGTCGAGGACTTGACGGCAGAAACTCCAAGGTCGACCCGCAGGACCCCGGAAGTGTCGGTCAACTGGAGTACGCCAGCACTCAGGTCCCCTGCGACGCCCGTCATGCGATTTCGGGCGAGGCCCACGACCACCTGGATGTCAGACCCAGGCATGCCACGCGGAGGCAGGGTCCAAGTCACTGTCTCGTTCGTCGCCAGGGTCTGGAAGTTGTAGGTGAGGTTCGCTGGATCGAGCGAACCGCGGATGAGCAGCGGCGGGACATCAACAATGGCGGTCTGACCTGTCGGGGGGGCATCCGACGGCACAAGGGTCATCGAAATGGTATTGGTCGACGGCGTCTGGTTCCGCAGGCGGAAACTGACCTGGGTTCCGTTGTTGCCGAACGTGACCATGCGGGAGCCGGTGAGATCGACCTCGAATGGCCCAAAGTAGCGATTGTAGCCGCTCGACACCCGCATCCAGACCGCATCCCCGCGGTTTAGGTAGGTCCTCGAGAAGTTCGAGACCCGCCCCGGATTGTTGGTACTGAAGCTCGTCCCAAGGGTCCGATAGATCTCGGACGCCTCCAGCAGCGACGGCACCGGAAGGAATAGATTCTCGTAGCTGACCTGGGTCGCCGGCGTGGGAAATCCAATGAAATTAAGGCCCGAGCTGGTCCATTGGTATTGGGGGGCCACCGGCTTGCCGACAATGGACCACTGAGTGGTGGTCGATGTCGTTCCGGTGACCTTGAAATAGTAGGCCGTGTTGGGAACGAACCGCTGGAGCGGCGAGGCATCCCCAAGGGTCCGGGTCCACTTGGTCCACTGGGTCGCAGCACCCGTCGGATACTGAGGACTGTCGATGAACTGCTGGGTCGACGTCGGGGACCACATCCACACCTCCGTCACCGCGGTGACCGATGACAACTGCTCGGAGATCGTCCCGTGGCTGGGATCGACGTGTAGGTAGACCGCGTTCCATCCACCCCGGAGGCTGTGGGTTTGCGTGACCCACTGCCCCAGTGTCGGCAGCACCCAGAGCGCCTGGACCAGGGCAACGAGGCAGAGTCGGAGAGGAAAAAAACGGATCATGGGGAGGGGGTCGGCTGGGAATCCGCAGGAATGCCCGCTCGGCGGTACAGGTACCAGGGCGGGCGGACCTCGATGCGTTGGGGATCAGAAAGCGGGATGGCGTTGGCGGAGAGGCCGCCGAAGAGGAGCCAGGTGGACCCCGTCCAGGCCGAGAAGGCGCTGGTGCGGGCCGAGGACGCCGGCAGGCTGGGCAGGGCGCGCCACGTGCCAGTGTCGCGACGCCACGCCGCGCCGTTCGCCAAGGGGCCTTGGTAATTGGCTCCACCAACGAGGGCGAACTCCTCGCCCGTCCACGCCGCCTGGACATCGAATCGGGCAGTCGGCGCTCCGGACATGCCTATGGCGGTCCATTGGCCCGTGGAGGAATCCCAGACGGCACCGTCCGCCAACGGCGCACCGGATCGGGTGCGCCCCCCCCAGACCATCAACCGACGTCCATCCCAGACCCCGGCATGGCCGGCTCGGACCGCAAATCCCTCCAAAACCGGAAGAGCCTGCCAGGCGTCCGGTTGACCGTTGGCCAAGAACGACAGCTTCGCCCCGGTGGCGAATTCCACGTCCTCTTCATCACCACCCCAGACCAGCAGGTCGCTGCCGGTCCAGATCACCGTGGCACCCGTCCGGGGTGCTGGAGCCCCCTGGGTCGGCAACGCCGTCCACGTGTCGGTCGCCGGGTCATACAGCCCACCATCCCCGAGAAACCCGGAAGAATTCTTCCCCCCGAACACCACCATGAACTTCCCCGTCCAGACCGCCCCATGACCACTGCGGGCCGAGGGCGCTCCCTCGGTGGATACGGGCAGCCAGCCCTGCGGTGCGGGCGTGAACCGGGCGCCCGTATCGAGGGACCGATCCCCAAACCCACCCCAGACGATCATCTCGGTCCCCGTCCAGACTGCCGTGTGACCACTGCGAGCCGACGGGGCATCAATCGGGGTGATTTCGGACCAGGAATCCAGGTCAGGGCGATACCGTCCCCCGGTACTCGACACGGTCTGGCCCCCAATTTTCCCACCCCAGAGGATCCATTCCTGCCCCGTCCACACCGAGGCGCCGGCAAATCGGGGGGAGGGGGCACCCACCGACGCCATGGGAGTCCAAGACGGAGCCGGGACACTGGAGACGACGGTAAACCCGCCTTGGACGAGGTCGGGATCGGCCGGAAGGAACGAGGCGGCCATCCACCCCGAGCGTACCGGGGCCGCCAGGGTCTGGACCGATTGGCGCAGGCTGGTGTTTTCCTGTTCCAAGGCCGTCACCCGGGCGGTCGCTGCGGTCAGCAGCGTGGTCAGCTGGTCCAAATCCGTCCTTAGCGCTGCCACCGCGGCGGTTTGCTGGGTCTCCAAGGCGGTCACAGCCGTCACCCGCGCGATGTCGTCGGGGATCTGGACCACCTCCAGCTTCCCATCGCCATTCAGGCGTGGCACCGCCGCCGGGAGACTCTCCACCGGCACGCTCTCCACCGTCGCGGCCGACGCAGCGGCGAGGGCCCGGTAGGCGTAGGGCACGGACTGGATTCTTTGCCGCTCCAGGATCGCGAAGGGGGCATCGGTCTCCGACACCTCGGACCCACCGGAAGGGGTGGGACGGACCCGGACCTCGACCCAGCGATCGGCCCCCGAGAAGGAGGTCGGCGGGAACGCGAGGGTGGTGGAGAAGACCCCACCGGTGACGGTCAGGGTCCGACGCAGGGATTCCCCGACAACGGCACCACCGGTCGCGGCATCGCGGAGCGAGAAGACGAAATCGAACGATCCAGTAGCCGGGGCTCCGCCATCCACCAGTCGGCCCTGGTAGGAGATCGTGGACTCACCCCCACCCGGAGCATCGGCGGCGTCTGCGTGGAACAGACACGCCAAGGACAGGGCCAGGGAACCCACCCACAGGAACCGTTTTGAGTTGGCGAACATTGGAACGCGAGGCCGAACCGACCCAGCCCGGCATCGACCCGTCGACATCCCTTCCCAGACGAAAAGGGGCACAACAAGGCCGACCCCGAAACCGAGGGGGTCTGACGTGAAGGCGTAACGTCTATATCGGGAGCGTGCGGAGAAGCCCCATGGCACGAAACGGGCAGAACTTTTTTTGAAACGGCCCGGGCGAAGTGGAACCCCGTGCCACCTCAAGAGTCCTGAGCACCCTAGAACCCTAGAACCCAGCTGACGTCACGGCGGTTTTCCGAGAGTCTCCCCTCATGTTCTCACTCCGCGCCAAGAAGGCGCTCGTGACGGGTGCCGGCTCCGGCATCGGGGCTGCCATCTCCAAGACATTCAGCCGGGCCGGGGCCCACGTGATCGTGGCCGATATGAATGAAGCCGGTGGACGCCACACGGTCTCCGAGATCGTGGCTGCCGGCGGAACGGCTGAGTTTGTGATGCTCGATGTCACGTCCGAGACCGCCTGCCAGACCCTTGGACGAGAGATCCTCGCGAAGCATGGCCCCTTGGATGTCCTGGTGAACAACGCCGGCATCGGGGCCGTTGGCACCCTTTTGACCACATCGGGATCGGATTTTGACCGGATGCTGCAGGTCAACGTCCGCGGAATCTTCAATGTCACCCGGGCCTTCCTACCGGCGATGATCGAACGGGGGGCCGGCTCGGTGATCAACATGGCCTCGGCCGCCGGGCTCGAGGGCTTGAAGGACCGGCTCGCCTACGCCACCAGCAAGCACGCGGTGGTGGGTCTGACCCGGAGCGCGGCGCTGGACCACGCGAAGTCCGGGGTGCGCATCAACTGTCTGTGTCCGGGACGGATCGAGACGCCGTTCGTCACCTCGCGTCTGGCGGAGTATCCGGACCGCGAGGCGGCCTACCTGGAGATGTGCTCGACCCAGGCCAATGGCCGGATGGGGCGTCCCGATGAGGTGGCCGCCTTGGCGCTCTACCTCGCTTCGGACGAGAGCAGCTTCGTGACCGGCGCGGCCCTTGCCATTGATGGGGGGATGACCGCGGGCTCAGGACGGTTCTAAGGGCCCTGTGCCGTCAACACCTGGGGAGTGTGGGTGCAAACGCACCCAGTGCCGCAGGGTACTGCGACACCCACCCATATGCCCCGAACCGTGGTGCGGGGGCCTCAGACCGCCTTCGGCGCAGGGGCAGCATCGGCGGCCTTCTTGGCGAGGATCGCGTCCTTGATCTTCTGGGCGAGTTCCGGCTTTTCCGACAACGCCTTCCGGGCGCTGTCCTTGCCCTGGCCGATCAGTTCGCCCTGAAATTGGATCCAGGCTCCCTTCTTTTCGACCGCTCCGACCTCCAAGCCGACGTCCAGGATGGACCCCTCCTTGTCGATGCCCTGATTGAAGTAGATGTCGAACTCGGCCTCGGTGAACGGAGGAGCGACCTTGTTCTTCACGATCTTCACCTTCACATGGTTTCCAATCGCGCTGCCGGCGCTGTCCTTGAGGGCGTCTTTCCGGCGGATGTCGATGCGGACGCTGGCATAGAACTTCAAGGCCTTGCCACCGGGGGTCGTCTCCGGGTTGCCGAACATCACGCCGACCTTCTCACGGAGCTGGTTGGTGAAGAGGCAGGTGGTCTTGGCCTTGTTGAGGATGGCAGTCAGCTTGCGGAGGGCCTGGGACATGAGTCGGGCTTGCATGCCCATGGTCGCCATACCCATCTCGCCTTCGAGCTCGGCCTTGGGAACCAGGGCAGCCACGGAATCCACCACGATGATGTCGAGTGCATTGGACCGGGCGAGGGTCTCGCAGATGCTCAACGCCTCCTCGCCGGAATCCGGCTGGGAGACCAGCAACTCGTCGAGATTCACTCCCAGTTTCCGGGCGTAGGCCGGATCCAGTGCGTGCTCGGCATCAATGAACGCCGCGGTGCCGCCCATCTTCTGGGCGTTGGCGATCAGGTGGAGCATCAGGGTGGTCTTGCCAGAAGACTCCGGGCCGTAGATCTCGACGATCCGACCCCGCGGCACCCCACCGACCCCCAAGGCAAGATCGATGGCGAGGGCGCCCGTGGGGATCACCTCGATCGGGCGGATGACCTGCTCTCCGAGGCGCATGATGGCGCCGTCGCCAAAGGACTTGGTGATCGTCGAGATCGCGCTCTCAAGATCCTTCTGCTTCTGGGTGTTGGGTCGTGTCTCTGCGGAGGCGGAGGCCTTGGATTCCGGGGTCTTGGAGTCGGTCTTGGAGGGAGCGGGCATGGTCGTCGGTACTTTGGTATTAAAATGCGGTGTCGAGGCTAGGAGGGGTCTCCCCCAAGTCAATCGCGTGAAATAGGGATACCTGCATCCCTAGGACATCCGTAGACCCACCCCGGAAATTTCGGGGCGCTGACGACGTCAGTAGTAGTAGACCGTGTCGGAGGACGGTCCGCCCTTGGCCCGGGCCCGGATCTGGGCCTTGGGACGGTTGATGACGGAGCCGTCGGCCTGGCCGACCGGCTGGTCGGGCGTCGCCGACCACGCCCAGAGCGGCTTGCTCTGGTTGCCCCGACCGAACTTGCCGAGATGTCCAACATCCCAGAGCGCGGTACCCGGGGAATCGCTCACCCGATGGGTGATGAAAGCCCGACGGCTCTCGCATTCCTCCTCATTGAGGGGCCATGGCGGCTCACTACTGGGATCGTTGGGGTCGACCTTCCCGTCCTTGTTGAGGAACTTCATGGCCGGGTTGGCCGTGAAGTTCGCGAACCACATGTAGGGCGTGTAGACGTTTGCCGCCGTCGTGTCCCAGCCCCCGTAGTCCCGGGTGCTCTTGTCGGCAAAGTTCGCCATGCTCTCGTAGTTGAGCCAGAGCCGGCCGAAGGACTTGCGGGTGACGGGACAGATTAGGATGGCCGAGTTCGGGAGGTATTTGCCCTTGAGCAGATTGACGATGCTGTCCTTACGCCCACCGGTCCGGTGGTAGTCGGGGCTGCCATCATCGTGGACCGGAAACTTCCCGCGGTGATCCGACGAATACAGAATTTGGGAGAGATACTGCTGTCGGATGTTGTTCAGACAGGCGCTTCGCATCCCGGAATACTTGGCCCGGGCGAGGGCCGGCAGGAGCATACCGGCCAGGATGGCGATGATGGCGATCACCACCAGCAGCTCGATCAGCGTGAACGCCCCAACCACCCTCCGGGTGGGAGCGTCAAAAGGGAGCGTGGAACCATTCATCGGGAGGCCCTTCCGATGCGTCCAACGCCAACTCAAGTCAATGACCAAGACCGGTCCCACACCGACCAACGCCTCTCCGGGAACGACAGTCGAGCCCGAGGCGACGGTTCGAGTCGATGGAATGGGGGGATCGCAGCCTCCGGGAGGACGAGGGCCCTCTGGACTTCCCGACCTCGTGCTGGTAGGCATCCCAATCCCAACACGGGAAAACAGATATCCTCAGTCCCATGAACGCGCTTCTTCGATGGTTGGCCCCGGTCGCCCTGGTCGTCCCGGTGGCCCTCGCCCAGAACAATGCACCCGCCGCGGCTCCGGGCGCCGCCGGAGCCACTAACTCCACCCCGGTCGCCGATCGTTTCAAGAGCGTCCAGGAGAAGAACAGCTATGCCATCGGTGTCATGATCGCGAACGACATGCAGCGCAATCTGAAGCGCGGCGGCTATGAGATCGACCCCGAGGTCGTCGGCCGCGCATTCGCCGAGGCCTTCGCAGGCAAGCCCACGATTGTCACGACGGCCGAGGCCGAGACCGTGGTGCGCGCCTACGGCACCGAGCTCCGCCAGAAGGCCGAGGAGAAGCGCCGGGTCGAGAGCGACAAGAACAAGGCCGACGGCGAGAAGTTCCTCGCCGAGAACAAGACCAAGGACGGGGTGATCACCCTCCCGAGCGGCCTGCAGTACAAGGTCATCACCGAGGGCAAGGGACCGAAGCCCGGAACAAACGATATGGTCGTAACCCACTACCGCGGGACGCTGCTCGACGGCACCGAATTCGACAGCTCCTACGCCCGCGGAAACCCCGCCACCTTCGGCCTCACCGGCGTCATTAAGGGCTGGCGCGAGGCCCTGCAGCTCATGCCGGTCGGCTCCAAATGGGAGCTCTACATCCCCTCCGACCTCGCTTACGGACCGCAGGGATCGCCCCCGAAGATTGGTCCGAACGCGGCACTCAAATTCGAGGTCGAGCTCCAGGAGATCAAGGCGCCGGCCGCCCCCGCGGCTGCGGCGCCCGGTAGCGGCGCGGTGACCAGCGACATCATCAAGGTCCCCAGCAAGGCCGAGCTCGAGAAGGGCGCCAAGGTCGAGGTCATCAAGAAAGAGGACCTCGAGAAGCTCCAGAAGGAGGCCGCCGCCCGTCGGGCCACCAATCCGCCGACGCCGGTCCCGCCGACCAAGTAACCCGGGGCATCATCCCGGAAACAGAACGAGGCCCTGGGTAACCAGGGCCTCGTTTCATTTCTACCCCCGCGGATCAACACGATCAGACCGAGCGTACTCCCCGCCCGCGCCTCCCCAAGCGACTCACTCCCACTCGATGGTGCCGGGGGGCTTGCTGGTGAGGTCGAGGACCACGCGGTTGACCCCGCGGACTTCGTTGGTGATGCGCGTCGAGATCTTCTCCAACAGCGCGTAGGGCAGACGGACCCAGTCGGCCGTCATGCCGTCCTGCGACTCCACCGCTCGGATCGCGATCGTGTAGTCATAGGTCCGCTCGTCGCCCTGCACGCCGACCGACCGCACCGGCAGCAGCACGGCGAAGGTCTGCCAAGTCTTGTAGTAGAGCCCGGCCTCCTTCATCTCGGCCACCACGACGGCGTCGGCCTGGCGGAGGATCTCCAGCTTCGACGCCGTGATCTCGCCCAGACATCGCACGGCCAGTCCAGGACCTGGGAACGGCTGGCGATGGACAATCTCCTTCGGCAGCCCGAGCTCGAGTCCCAGCTGGCGCACCTCGTCCTTGAAGAGGCAGCGCAGCGGCTCGAGCAGGGCGAATTTCATCCGCTTCGGCAGACCTCCCACGTTGTGGTGGCTCTTGATCATGTGGGCGGGATTGCCCGCGATCGGAACCGACTCGATGACGTCCGGATACAGCGTCCCCTGCGCGAGGAATTTGGCCTTGCCGGCGCGCTTTGTCGCCTTGTCGAAGACGTCGATGAACGTCTTGCCGATGATCTTCCGTTTCCGCTCCGGGTCGGTGACCCCCTTGAGCGGCTTGAGGAAAGCCCGGGTAGCCTCCTCGTACTGGAGACGGATCCGGAAATGTTTTCCGAACACCTCCTGGACCACCTCCGCCTCCCGGGCACGCAGGAGACCGTTGTTCACGAAGATGCAGGTGAGCTGGTCGCCAATGGCCTTGTGGATGAGCGCGGCTGCGACGCTGGAGTCGACCCCGCCGCTCAGGCCGAGGATGACCCGCTCGGAGCCGACCTGGGCCCGGATATCCTCGACCGCCTGATCTACGTAGCTCCGCATGGTCCAGCCCTTGCCACAGCCGCAGACCTTGTGGACGAAGTTGGCGAGGATCTCCTTGCCACGGGGGGTGTGGACGACCTCGGGGTGAAACTGGATCCCGAAGAAGCGTCGGGCGCGGTCTTCGATGGCCGCGTAGTCGGAGTTCTCAGTGGTCCCGACGACGGCGAAATCCTTAGGAAGACGGGTCAGCTTGTCGCCGTGGCTATTCCAGACCTGGAGCGTGTTCGGGAGCCCACCGAACAGGGCACAGCCGGAATCCCCGACCGTGAGGGTACCTTTGCCATACTCGCGCTTCTGGCCGCGCTCGACCTTGCCGCCCAGGAACTGGGCGAGGACCTGGACCCCGTAGCAGATTCCGAGGACCGGCAGCCCGAGCTTGAACAGATTCCGATCCGGCAGCGGGGCTTTCGGCGAATATACCGAGTTGGGTCCGCCCGAGAGGATGATCCCCTTCGGATTCAGCCGGGCGATCTCGGCCGCCGGGGTGTCATACCGGAGGATAGTGGAATAGACGCGGCATTCACGGATGCGGCGGGCGATGACCTGGGTGTACTGACTCCCGAAATCGAGGATGACGATCTGCTCGTTCATACGGATGGACCGAAGGGTCTAGGATGTGCCGTCCGCAGCCCGGTTTTTCCAGCCATTTTTTGGACGCTGGGGTCCGTGAGGGATCAGGAACCGAGTTTCCGGTCCGGTGAGGGCCTCGGCGAGGCCAGCAGTCGGAGGCTGTTGAGCACCACCAAAACGGTGCTGCCTTCGTGCGCGGCAACACCAGTCCAGAGCGGCAGGCCACTCCAGCCCAGCGTGGCCAGGGCCATGACCGCCATGGTCCCCAGAGAGATCACCAGGTTCTGTCCGATGATCCTCCGCGACCTTCGGCTGAGGTCACGAGCAAAGAGGAAGTTCTCTAGCCGGTCGTTCATCAGCACGACATCGGCCTGTTCCAGGGCGGCGTCGGATCCGCGGGTGCCCATGGCGACTCCAACATCGGCGCCGGCAATGACCGGGGCATCGTTGACCCCGTCACCGATCATGGCGACCCGGTATCCTTTATCCCGGAGCGAGCGGACGGACGCGACCTTCTCCTCCGGCCTCAACTGGGGAAACACCTCATCGACGCCAACCTCCTGGGCCAGACGCTCCGCCGCCGCGGCACGGTCCCCGGTCAGCATGACCGTCCGGAGGCCATCCGATTTGAGCCGGGCGACCAGGCCGGCGGATTCAGGGCGCAGCGCATCGCGGAGGAAGAGGCGGGCGAGCAGACTCGGACCGCAGACCCAGGTCTCATTCACACCGTCCGGGACCGCGAGTAGGCTCTCGACAACATCCCGCGGAAGCCTTGCACCGAGGAGCCCCCGACTGCCGAGGGCATAGTCCCCGTCCAAGCCCCGGGCGCGGATCCCCTGCCCTGGAACCGTTTCGGATCCCGAGAGCGGGATGGTCCCGGCACCCCTCCGGATCGTCTCCCGTTGGAGCGACCTCGAGATGGGGTGGTTGGACAGGGCAGCCAGGCTGCCCGCCGCGGCCAGCGCGGCGGCTTCGGACCCCTCCAGTGATTCGATGCCCACCAGCTGCAAGCTGCCCTCGGTGAGGGTGCCTGTCTTGTCCATCGCCACCGCGGTGATGTCAGCCAGCGTCTCGACGGCCGCACCTCCGCGGAACAGGACGCCGTGTCGGGCGCCGCAGGCAATGGCCGACAGGATGGCGGACGGCACCGACAGGACGAGAGCGCAGGGAGAGAGGACCACCAGCAGGGTCATGGCCCGGTAGAATGCGGTCCCTCCCTCCACCGGCGCCGAGAAGGCAGGCATGCTCCGACCCAGGTAGTTGTACAGGAACCAGACCCCACAACCAACGACCACCCCGACCGTGTAGCGGGTTCCGAACCGGTCGGTGAACCGCTGGATGGGCGCCTTCTGCTGCTGCGCGTCATGGATCATCTGGATGATCCGCTGGAGGGCGCTCTCTCCGGCTGGACGTTCGACCCGACATTCGAGGACCCCCCAGAGATTCAGCGTCCCGGCGGAAAGCCGATCGCCTACCGACTTGGAAACCGGCTCGGCCTCGCCCGTCAGGGTCGACTCGTCACACGCGCTGTCGCCGCGAAGCACGATCAGATCGACCGGCACCTGCTCGTTGGCAGTGAGACGGATCTCCTGTCCGGGACGGAGACTGTCGACCGACACCTGGGTCTCGACTCCATCGACCAGGAGCCGGGCCTGTTTGGGGACTCCTTTAAGGAGGGCCTGAATCTCGCGGCGGGTCCGGGCCGAGGCGAAGGCGCCCAAGGCGGACGAGGAGGAAAACAGGACGAGGAGCAGAGCCCCCTCGCTCCAGGTCCCCAGCACCGTGGACCCAACGACCACAAGGAGCATGAGGAACTCGGTATTGAAGCGGAGCGCCCGGAGATCGCGGGCGACATGGCGGGCGAGGTCCCACGAGCCGCTGAACAAGGCGAGGCCGTAGAGAGCCTGGGAGCCAATGGGGCCGGTCGACTCCATCCTCCAGGCCGCCAGGGTCGAGATCGCGCAGACCCCGGCCCGAGCCGCCATGGGACGCCACGGCAGTGCGTCGTCGTGGGCGTGGCCCGAACTCACCGGGTCCCGCCCCGTGGGAGACGTCGACGATATTCGGTCGGGGACTCCCCGAGAACCTTGCGGAAGACGCGGTTGAAATGGGTGAGGGACTGGAACCCAACAGCGAACGCCACCTCGCTGATCCGGGCGTTCGGGTTCAGCAGCATGTTCTTGGCCTTCTCGATCCGGACCCGCGAGACATAGTCGGTAAAGTTAAGCCCCGTCGCCTTCTTGAACAGCTTGCAGAAGTAGAACGAGCTGGTGTTCACCGCCTTGGCCACCTGGCCCAGCGAAAGGTCCTCACCCTGGTGCTCGGCGATGAACTGTTTCGCCCGGACCACGGCGGGAGGTTCGGCATTCCGGTCCTGGACGAGGATCTGGTTCCCAACGATCGACAGGTGCTGCGAGAAGATGGTGACCAGCCGGACCATGGCCTCGTACTGGTCCCGCGAAAGGACCCGGGTGTGGAACCAGGCCTCCTCCATCCGAGTGAGGTCGGTCCTCAGCCCCCAGTCGATGAGGTGTCGGGCCGTCTTGGCGAAGCGGTCGTCGGTGGGGCCGTCCCCCACGAAGACCTGTCCGGTCTGCAGGAACCCCACAAGCTGGTGTCCGAACCGCAGCGGGATCAAGGTCTCGCTAAACCCCGCGAAGCAGACTGCGGTGCGCGGCGAAGCACCCGGATTTTCCGCGAGGGTCTCTTGCATCTCCAGGCATGCAGCGCAGGACTTGCTCGACTTCGCAAGGAGGGCACAGAAGGGATTCTCGTGCGGGTGATCATGGAGGGAGGGGGTTCCCACGTGGATCGGACGGACCGTCAGCGGCAACCCCGTGGCTTCCCCGAACGCCTTCTGATAGTCCGCGAAGATCTGGGACTTCGAGAGCCTCTCGAGAAGCCTTTCGTCCTCGGTTCCGATCATGCCTCAAGGTCTAGGGCCGCCCTCCCCAAGCCGCAAGCCTCGGTGTCGGCCTTGGTATCAGCCCCATGGACGCTGCGGACAACAAACGCCGGGTGTTGTTGGGCAATTCCCGGGAAGCAACGGTGCGTCCGGTAGGCCAGTTTCCACCCACGGCATACGCCAACCCGACAACTGGAACATCAGCACCACACGCCATGAAGACCAAGAAAAAGCCCAACGGAGCCCGAGGGAGCACCGGGGGCGCAAACGGAACCTCAACCACCCGGTTGGTGGTCACCAACACGTCGGGCAGGCAGGTTGCCTCGGCCCCCGCGCTACAGCTCACACCGAACCGGTTCCGACTGCACAAGATCCTTGTGCCCGTCGACTTTTCCCCCAACTGCCAGGAATCGATCCTCTATGCCCGACACTTCGCCGAGCAGTTCGGGGCCGAGATCTGTCTTCTCCACGTGGTGGAGCCGGTGGTGGTGACGAACGACTTTGGCTATTTCCCGGTGTTGCCTAACGATCTGGAGGAACAGCGTCTGGAGGGCGCCGGGAAGGAGCTGCGTGCGCTCGCCAAGTCCCTCGGAGCGGGAGTGCCCGTGGAGTCGATGGTCAGGCTCGGCCGGGCCTGGAAGGAGATCACCGACGCCGCACGCACGATCCCCGCCGACCTGCTCATCGTCTCCACACATGGCTACACCGGGATCCAGCACGCCCTTCTTGGAAGCGTCGCGGAAAAGATTGCCCGCCACGCTCCATGCCCCGTGCTCGTCGTGCGCCTGGGTGAACACGAGTTCGTCTGACTCCGGAGGGCCTTTTGGCTCGATCTCTGCCCGGGGTCGAACAAGTCTTGGTGGATGAGCCTCCTTCCGCCGCCGCCTAGCCGGGTCGGCCCCGCCGGCCCAGTGGTCTCTGGCCTTGTCCTGCTGGTCAGCCTGCTGTTCGGCCCCCGCGTCGTGGCCGACTCGCGACCTGTCCCCGAGGCACGTCAGACTGCGCTCGACCGCTACGTCGCAAAGCCAGACCCCAGCTACTCCTGGAAGATGGCGATTTCCCTGAGGGACGAGAGCGCCACCGGCTACGCCATCGACATGACTTCGCAGACTTGGCGCACCTCGGAGGAGGTCGACCAGACCGCATGGCGGCACTGGCTGCTCGTGGTGAAGCCCGACAACCTCACCCATACGACAGGCCTTCTCTTCATCTCCGGCGGCAGCAACAAGGGCAACAACCGGCCCCCGACCCCCTCGGCCGAACTGATCCGAATCGCCAAGGCCACGCGCTGCGTCGTCGCGGAGCTCAAGATGGTCCCGAACCAGCCGCTGGTGTTCAACAAGGACGGCAGCCCGCGGGTCGAGGACGACCTGATCGCCTATACCTGGGACAAGTTCCTGAGGACCGGTGATGAGACCTGGCCAGCACGGCTTCCTATGACCAAGGCCGCAGTCCGGGCAATGGACACCATCACGGAATTCCTCGGCTCCGAGGCCGGTGGGAAGGCCAAGGTGGACACCTACGTTGTCTCCGGCGGCTCCAAGCGCGGCTGGACCACCTGGACCACTGCAGCGGTCGACCGGCGCGTGGTGGCGATCTGCCCGATTGTCATCGACGTGCTGAACATGGCCCAGTCGATCAAACACCACTATCGGGCCTACGGATTCTACGCCCCAGCGGTCGGGAACTACGCCGAACAGCACCGCATCCTCGACTGGCAGGAAACCCCGGAGATCCTGGCCTTGGACAAGATCGAGGACCCCTTTTCCTACAGGGATCGCATGACGATGCCGAAGCTGATCCTGAACGCCGCTGGCGACCAGTTCTTCCTGCCCGACTCCTCCCAGTTCTACTTCAACGAACTACCCGATCCCAAGTACCTCCGCTATGTGGCCAACACCGACCATTCGATGCGGAACAGCGATGCCTACGAGACCCTCCTGGCCTGGCAGTATGCCATCGCCAACAAGGTGCAGCTGCCACGGTTTACCTGGACGCATGGTTCGCGCGGCACACTGACCCTCAGGACCGAGACGAAGCCAACGGAAGTGGTCCTATGGACCGGGCACAACGATGCAGTCCGTGATTTCCGGCTGGAGGTCGCCGGGCCGGTCTACAAGTCGGTGCCCGTCTCGGAGACGTCCCCTGGGGTCTACGTCGCCAACATCCCGGAGCCGAAGTCGGGGTGGACCGCCTATTTCGCCGAGCTGAGCTTCGACGTTGGGGCGGCGACCCCCCTGAAGCTCACCACCGATGTCACGGTGACGCCGCGACGCCTTCCCTTCCCGGATCCCAAGCCGGCCTCCACGCCGAAAGGCTTCCTGTCCAAGTAGGAAGCCGCCACGGAAGCCCACGATCCACATCGATGCCCCGCCGGAAGCGAGAGACCCCAGAGACGTGTCCGAACTGCGGGGCGGACGTCCCGGACGGCGCGCTGGCGTGTCCGGAGTGCGGGGCCGATGACGAAACCGGCTGGAACGACACAGCGGTCGGGCAGCGGCTGGGAATCGAGGATCCGGACGACTTCGACCACGACGCCTGGGAGCGGGAGGAATCCGGAGAACGCGGACGGAGACCTTTGGGGCGCCTCTGGTGGATCACCGCGGTGGTCCTGCTGGCGGCGTCCGCGATCGGATTTCTTGTCCTACTTCTCCAGCGCTAACCCGGAACAGCTCGCCTCAGGCCACCTTACCGTGGCTCCGCTCGAGGGCCGCCGCAACGAAGCCCCGGAATAATGGGTGCGGGGCGGTAGGCTTGCTTAGAAACTCGGGATGGAACTGGGAGGCAACGAAGAAGGGGTGGCGTTCGATCTCAATGATTTCGACGAGATCCCCATCGGGAGACGTGCCGCTGATGGTGAAGCCCGCCTTCTCAAAGCGCTCCCTGTAGGAGCCGTTGAATTCGTACCGGTGACGATGTCGTTCATGGATCAGCGGGGCGCCGTAGAGCTGATGGGCGCGGGATCCGGGCTTGAGCCGACAAGGTTGTGACCCAAGCCGCATAGTGCCCCCCACCTGGGTGACTCCCCGCTGCTCCTCGAGCAGGCAGATGACAGGGTGCGGCGTCGCAGGATTGAACTCCGTGGAATGCGCCCCCTCCAGATGGAGAGCGTTTCGGGCAAACTCGATTGTGGCAATCTGCATGCCCAGGCACAGGCCCAAGTAGGGCATGCCACGCTCCCGGGCGAAGCGAGCCGCCATGATCTTGCCCTCCGTGCCCCGTTCGCCGAACCCGCCCGGCACGAGCACGCCGGACAGATCCTTCAGCACCTTCTCGGCCCCATGCTTCTCGATGTCCTCGGCGTCGATCTGCTCGATCCGGACACCACAGTCGTTCGCGATTCCGCCATGGGTCAGCGCCTCGTAGACCGACTTGTAGGCGTCCTGGAGCTCGATGTACTTGCCAACAACCCCGATCCGGACGCGGTTCTGGGGGGCGACCAGACGACGAATGATGTCCTGCCAGTGCGCCATGTTGGCCGCGGGCAGATCAAGATGGAGCTGACGGCAGACCAGGTCGTCCATCCGCTCCCGCTGGAGCATGAGGGGCACCTCATAGATGGAATGGTCGACATCCTTCTCCTCCACCACGGCGTCGAACGGCACGTTGCAGAAGAGGCTGAGCTTGTGCCGGAGCTCCTTGTTGAGTGGGTGTTCACAGCGACAGACCAGGACGTTCGGCGCGATGCCGATCTCCCGCAGCTTGGCGACACTCTGCTGAGTGGGCTTGGTCTTCAGCTCGCCCGCCGCCTTGATGAACGGGATGTAGGTGACGTGGATGAAGCAGACATTGTGGGGCCCCACATCGAGGGCGAATTCCCGGATCGCCTCGAGGAACGGCAGACCCTCGATGTCGCCGACCGTCCCACCGATCTCGGTGATGACGACATCGGCCTTCGATTCGTCGGCGAGGAGGCTGATCCGACGCTGGATCTCGTCGGTCACATGCGGAATGACCTGGACCGTCTTACCGAGGTATTTGCCCGCCCGTTCATTGTCGAGCACCTGCTGGTAGACCTGTCCGCTGGTGGTGTTGTTCCGGCGGGAAAGCTTGGAGTTGGAAAACCGCTCATAGTGGCCGAGGTCAAGGTCTGTCTCGGCACCGTCGTCGAGCACGTACACCTCACCGTGCTGGAATGGGCTCATCGTGCCGGGATCGACATTGAGGTAGGGATCGAACTTCTGGAGCGTGACCTTCAGTCCGCGGTTCTCGAGGAGGGTCCCCAATGCCGCCGCGGTGAGCCCCTTTCCGAGGGAGCTCACGACACCGCCTGTCACGAAGATGTACTTCATGGGCTGTCAGGCTCCCGTGCTTGACCGGGGCGTGGCAAAGGAAAAGTGAAACGACCTGAGGATCCGGATTCCGACGCGCCGTGATGGACGGAATCAGGACACTGAATGCCCGGGCGACAGGGCTCCTTCAAAACGGGGCTGAAGAATGGTTTTGCAATGGAAAAAAAGGACATCATCGACGAACTTCCGAGCATGGTTTCCCAAAGACTCGCCCGGTTCCTGGCGCTCGGTGTCGCGTGCCTGCCCACGGCCGTGCCGCCTGCGGGTGCCGCCACGGTTCCCGGGGATGCCGCCAGGCGGGAGCACTGGGCATGGAAGGCCCCGGTCGCGCCCCCTATCCCCATGGTGAAGCCGGCTGCCTCCAACCCAATCGACGCGTTCATCCGGGACCGCCTCGGCAAGGAGGGTCTGAAGCCGTCGCCTCCAGCCGACCGGGTCACCCTACTGAGGCGACTCCATCTCGATCTCACCGGTCTCCCCCCATCCCCCGATGAGGTCGACGCCTTCCTGAAGGAACGGCCGGGTATCGCGTATACCCGGAAAATCGAGGAGCTCCTCGAATCGCCCCATTACGGGGAACGCTGGGGACGGCATTGGCTCGATGCCGCGCGGTATGCGGATTCCGACGGATTCGAGAAGGACAAGCCCCGGTTTGTCTGGGCCTACCGGGACTGGGTGGTCAACGCGCTGAACAGGGACCTTCCCTACGACCAGTTCATCGTGGAACAGATCGCCGGGGACCTGCTGCCCGGGGCCACGGACGACCAGCGGGTGGCGACGGGTTTCCTCCGGAACTCGATGCTCAACGAGGAGGGGGGCGTGGATCCGGAGCAGTTCCGCACCGATGGACTCATCGACCGGATGGATGCCATCGGGAAGTCGGTCCTTGGCATCACGATCCAGTGTGCCCAGTGCCACGACCACAAGTATGACCCCATGTCACAGGAGGAATACTTCCGGCTCTTTGCATTTCTCAACAATGACCATGAGTCCAGCCGGGTGCATTACACGCCTGATCAGCAGCGGAAGGTTGCGGATCTCACCCGCCAGATCCGCGATCTCGAGTTGGGTCTGCAGCATCAGATCCTGGACTGGCGGGATCGGATGGCCGTGTGGGAGGATTCCCAACGGGCGCCTGGAACCGTGTGGCAGGTGGTCGAGACCCGGAATGCCGGGGACAACGGGGAACGCTTCTACCACTACGCCGACGGTTCCGTCCGTGCTGCGAGCTATGCCCCCACATTCTGGACAGCCGAGTTCCTGGGAACCAATGCACTGCCGAGCATCGGTGCGTTCCGCCTCGAACAGCTTCCCGACCCCAACCTACCCAGCGGCGGACCCGGACGGTCCATCAAGGGGATGTCCGCACTCAGCGAATTCGGGGTCGAGGCCACCGATGTCACAAACCCGACCAACAGGGTCGTGGTTAAGTTTGTCCGGGCGACCGGCGATTTCTCCAACGAGGAACGCCCCCTTGAACCCGAGTTCCAGTCGGAGAGCCGCAACCGCAAGGAGGGAGACAAGCGGACGTATGGGCCGGTGGCTCACGCCATCGATGGCAAGGACGACACGGCTTGGGGCATCGATGCAGGCCCCGGACGACGAAACGTGGCGCGTGAGGCCGTTTTCATTCCGGAGAAGCCGATCGACTTCCCGGAGGGTGCGATCCTGAAGTTCTTGCTGCACCAGAAGCACGGGGGCGACAACTCCGATGACAACCAGAACCACAATCTAGGACGCTGGCGGCTCAGCGTATCGACCGACACGAACGCGGTGGCCGACACCGTCCCGGCCCGGGTCCGCGAGGCGTTGTCCGTTCCGCGCGATCTGCGAAGCCCGGCCCAGATGGCAACGGTGTTCAGCTATTGGCGGACAACGGTCCCGGAGTTCCGGGAGGCGAACGACCGAATCGAGGCGCTGTGGCGCCAGTGGCCGGAGGGAACCCCGACACTGGTGCTTGCGATGCGCACAGGGTCAGGCGCCGGCGAAGAACCTCGTCCAAACCGGATTTTCCAGCGGGGCGACTGGCTGAAGCCGGGCCGGGAGGTTTCCTTTGGAACCCCCTCCTTCCTGCATGCCCTGCCCGACGGCGCGGATGGATCCCGTCTCACCCTCGCTCGATGGCTCACCGACCGACGATCCCCCACCACGGCACGGGTCGCCGTCAACCGCGTCTGGCAGGCCTACTTCGGTACGGGACTCGTCGAGACGCCGGAGGACCTCGGGCTCCAATCACCCCGGCCGTCCCATCACGAGCTCCTCGACTGGCTGGCGTGCGACTTCATGGAGAACGGCTGGAGTTTGAAGCGACTCCACCGGCTGATTGTCACCTCGGAGACCTACCGGCAATCGTCACGGGTTTCCCCACAGGGACTTGAACGTGACCCCTACAATCGCCTCCTGGCCCGCGCACCCCGGGTACGGGTCGAGGCGGAGATCGTCCGCGACATCGCCCTGTCGGTCAGCGGCCTGCTGAATCCCGAGCTTGGGGGACGAAGCGTCTACCCACCGGCACCGGAGTTCCTCTTCCAGCCGCCGGCCAGCTACGGACCCAAGGTCTGGACGGAGGAAAAGGGCAGGGACAGGTTTCGACGGAGCCTCTACACCTTCCGGTTCAGGAGCGTGCCGTATCCGGTGTTGATGAACTTCGATGCCCCCAACGGGGACTTCTCCTGCGTCCGGCGTGCGCGATCCAACACGCCCCTGCAGGCGCTGACCACGCTGAACGAGACGCAGTTCATGGAGGCGGCGCGCGCTCTGGCCGACCGGACGCTCCGGGAAGGCGGATCAACGGATGATCAACGCATTGTCTACGCATTCCGCCGGGTCCTGGCCCGCAAACCAAAGGCCGCTGAGAAGGCGGAGCTGCTAGCCCTGCTGAGGCGCCAGACCCGCCGACTCGCCGAAGGCTGGCTGGACGCCGGGGCTCTGGCGACCGGGGCGGACGAACCCCTCGAACTCCCTGCCGACGCCACTCCTACCCAGCGGGCGGCCCTCACCGCGGTGAGCCGCGTACTGCTGAACCTCGACGAGACCCTCACCAAGGAATAGCCATGAATCGACTAAGCCATCTCCAACACGCATCGAGGTTGCACCAGCAGCAGATGACCCGTCGCTGGTTCTTCAGGGACTGCGGCGTCGGCCTCGGCACGATTGCGCTCCACGGACTCCTTTCGGGTACAGCATCGGCTGCGGGATCAACCGGGAGTCGGATTCGGACGCCTCACCACGCTCCGAAGGCCAAGCGGGTGATCTATCTCTTCATGGCCGGCGCTCCTAGCCACCTCGAGCTCTTCGACAACAAGCCCCAGCTAGCCAAGTTCAACGGCACCCTACCCCCGGCCGAGCTGCTCAAAGGCTATCGGGCCGCCTTCATCAACCCAAGCAGCACCCTCTTGGGACCCAAATTCAGGTTCGCACGCCACGGAAACAGCGGGATGGAACTGTCGGAGCTCCTTCCAAACCTGGCCCGCGTGACCGACGATATCACGCTGATCCGGTCCATGCAGACCGATGCATTCAACCATGCCCCGGCACAGATCTTCATGAACACGGGGTCTCAGCAGTTCGGACGCCCCAGCCTGGGGGCCTGGACCACCTACGGGCTCGGATCCGAGACCTCGGACCTCCCCTCCTATGTGGTCTTCAGCACCGGCGACAAGGGAACGAGCGGCGGCGCCTCCAACTGGGGTTGCGGATTCCTGCCCACGGTTCACAACGGCACCTTATTTCGCACCGGAGGGGATCCAGTCTTGTACCTCTCCAACCCTAAGGGAGTGGACGGTCCGCTCCAGCGCGACACGGTCGAGACTGTCAATCGGCTCAACCGACTCCACCTGGGGACGATGGGAGATCCGGAGATCTCGGCCCGCATCGACGCGTTCGAGATGGCTTACCGGATGCAAGGTGTCGCCCCGGAGGTGATGGACCTCAGCAGGGAACCCGCGTCGGTGCGCGAAGCCTACGGGGCCGAACCGGGCAAGCCGACCTTTGCCAATGCCTGCCTGCTGGCACGCCGACTGGTTGAGCGCGGTGTCCGGTTCGTTCAGATCTTCCATGAATCCTGGGACCAGCATGGCAACCTGTCGGCCGATCTAAAGCGGAACTGCGCCGCGACCGACCGGGCCAGCGCCGCCCTTGTGGCGGATCTCAAGCAGCGTGGTCTTCTGGAGGACACGATCGTGGTTTGGGGCGGCGAGTTCGGGCGGACGCCGATGGTCCAAGGTGGCAACGATGGCCGGGATCATCATCCCAATGGGTTCAGCTACTGGGTTGCCGGTGGTGGATTCCGTCCCGGACTGACCTGGGGTGAGACCGATGATCTCGGGTTCAACGCCGTCAAGGACCAGGTGCATGTCCACGACTTCCACGCGACCCTCCTGCACCTGCTGGGATTCGATCATGAGAAGCTCACCTACCGCTTCCAAGGCAGGGATTTCCGCCTGACAGACGTCCACGGAGAGGTGGTCCGGGGACTCCTGTCCTAGGGCCTGAAGGTTGGAACTCCTCCCGGGACTTGGCCTAAGACAGACGGCCCTAAGAACCTCATCTTCCAGCGTTTACCCCTTGACCCAAACCGGGGGCGTCTTGTTAACTCCACCCAAGATTGAGTCGATTAATCGAGTCACAAACCCAAAGCACACTCTGAACATGAACGCGCTGAACCGCACTTCGCTCGCCGTTGTTGCCTCCGTTGTTGCGATCGCCTCCGCTTCCGCGGATACGGTCTATTACGTGGCACCGGGAGCCAACAACTTCTACAACAGCACCTCGGGCACCGAATACGGCAACCAGGTGACCTTCCCCTCCAATTCTTCCGGCGGGGCTTGGACCATCCAGTCTCTGACCGTTCCCTACTACTCGAACTACGGTCTGAGCGGCGGGTTGACCCTCAAGATCTACTCGAACGACGGAACCGGTGGCGCCCCTGGAACCCAGCTCTGGTCCAGCGGTCCCCTCGATATTCTCAGCGGTGGCGGCAGCGTGACCGTTCCCTTCCCCTATTCCGCTGACAACCAGATCCCGAATTCCCTGACCTACACTGTTTCGTTCGCAGGAGCGTCGGTGGCTGGCAACAAGGCGGGTCTGTATCTCCCCGGTTCAAATCCGGCGGTTGGCTCCGCCCAAGGCATCTGGTCCGGCAACAGCGGTTTCTGGGAAAAGCGCGCCTTGGATGGTGGTGTCCTTCCCGTCTTCCAGGCCACCATCACCGCCGTGCCTGAGCCGAGCACTTGGGCCCTCGCTGGTCTCGGTCTCGTCGGCCTAATCGCCGCGGCCTCCCGCTCCCGCAAGGGCTGATCGGAGCTCCAGAAATTTTTCAAAGTGCGCCCCTGGGCGCACTTTTTTTTTGCCGGAAACTCCCCGAGGGAGCCGGCTGTCTTGCTTCCGCGGCACCTTCACGGAATCCTCTTGGGATTGGATCCACAGATGAAACTGCTGGTCTTCGCCCACGTTCCGCCTCCCCATCATGGGCAGAGTCAGATGGTGCAGTACATCGTGGAGGGTCTGCGCCGACGCCGGGATCTGGGGGTGGAGATCCATCATGTGGATGCCCGACTTTCAGGAAGCCTCCAGGACGTCGGCGCGGCGCGCGGAGGCAAGATCCCAAAGCTGCTGCGACATTGTCAGAAGGCACGTCAACTCGGTGACCTCCACAAGATCCGCTGTCTGTACTATGTGCCAAGTCCACCGAGAAGGGTGCCTCTGTACCGGGATTGGCTGGCCTTGGCGCTCTTGCGACGCCGGTTTCCGGAACTGATCTACCACTGGCATTCGGCAGGCCTCGGGGATTGGTTGAAGACCTCGGCCACGATACCGGAACGACTGCTCTCCAACCGCCTGCTTGGACGACCAGACCTATCCCTCGTCCTGGCCGAGGTGCTGCGACACGACGCCGAACAGGTGAGGTCCCGTAGAGTCGAGGTGGTCAACAACGCCGTCAGCGATCCCTTCCCGGAATACCACGCGGACCAGGGACAGAGACGACATGCCCGCCTGGAGGAACTCCGCACCAATGGGGGAACGGTTCGGGTTCTTTTTCTGGCGCTGTGCTCGCGGGACAAGGGCCTCTTCGATGCGATTGAGGCCATCTGCGAGGCGAACAGCATGTCCATACGCTCCGGTTCCCGACTCCGGTTTCAACTCGATGTCGCCGGCGGGTTTCCAGACGCGGAAACGGAACGCGATTTCAGGAAGCGCACGTCCCAGGAGGATGCCCACGGCAGGGTCCAACATCTTGGATTCCTCCATGATCATCAGAAACAGGAGGCCATGCTCCGGGCAGACATGCTGATCTTTCCCAGCTACTACGCCTTCGAGACGCATCCGTTGACCGTGGTCGAAGCCATGGCCTACGGCATGCCCATCGTGGCCACCCGTTGGCGCGGCATCCCGGAAATGCTGCCTGGAAACCTGGCACACCTCGTGGAACCCCGTGATCCACGAAGTCTGGCGACCGGGCTGATCCAGGCGCTGGAATCCCAGAGTGGACTCCGGCTTAGAAAGCGCTTTGAGGAACGCTACACCCTCGATCGGTTTCTCGAGCGATTCGCCGCTGCCGTCAAAACTGTAAACCAGCCAGGACCGTGACATGCAGACTGGGACCGACACGTTCAATGACATCCAGATTGCCGGCGGTGACACCGCGGTGCCGATGGCGATGGCGAAGAGACTCGATACACTCCGTCCCTTCCTGCTCGGGAAAAGTGGCCGTTTCCTCGATTGCGGATGCGGATCTGGCGCCTACGTCGCAGCCATCAAAACCCAATTCCAACTCGAGGTTCATGGGGTCGAGCACGACTCAGGAAAGGTCCGATCCGCATGGGAACAGCTGGGGTTGAGCGGACAGGTCCAACAGGGTGATCTCCAGAGACTGGATGATCCCGACGGCTCGTGGGATTTCGCCATGCTCAACGAGGTGCTTGAGCATGTGCCAGACGATCGGACGGCACTTCGCGAGGTCTTCCGTGTACTCAAACCCGGTGGACTGCTGTTCCTTTTCTCCCCCAATCGATGGTTCCCCTTCGAGACCCACGGGGTCTATTGGAGAGGATCGGGACGACCCGTCCCGCACTGGATCCCGTTCATCCCCTACCTCCCCATCTCGGCCGGCCAGAGGTGCTTCCGCTATTGGGCCAGGAACTACTGGCCCTCGGAGCTTGCAAGGATGTCCAAGGACACAGGATTCGAAACCATCGCCAGTTCCTATATCGGACTGACCTTCGAGAACATCTCTGGTCGGCAACCATTGCTCCTGCGGATCATGAAGCCGGTCCTCCGTAGGCTCAGCAACACGCTTGAACACACTCCAGGACTTTGTCGGCTGGGAGTCTCTCAGTTCCTCGCCTGTCGGAAACCCACACCCGAGGCACGGTGACGATCCCGGGGCATCAGCTGCCAGGATTCACGGACCCACGACCCGCACCCGGAAATACTGGCTCTGGGCAGAGGATGGCAGCGGCACCTCGACAGGTTCATCGGAAGTCCCGATAAACCAGCGGTTTTCCTCGGCCTCGACGGTGGACCAGGGTCCCGAGGACTCACTCGCAGACTGGACCTCGAAGCGCAGATTCGCCTTCCGGGTGAAGCGCAGTCGCAACTCCCCGGGGGCACCCACCAGGGACGGCCTCCAAGCGACGGCAGGATTGGCAGGCGACTCACCAATGAGGAATTCCAGTTCGTTGGCCAGTCCATCCCCGTCGGGATCCGCATGCCGGGAGAGATCAGTACCGGGATGAATCTTGAGAAACGCATTGCTCCACTGCCCATAGGTGAACTCCCGATTCGGCAACGAATCCTGAATCCAGCGCTTCACCAGATCGATTCCCGAGGTGTCCGGCACAAAGGTCGCCAGCGGAGGCATGTGGTAGGGTGCATCGTCGGAGATTCGTCGATAGACCGAGGAGGCTTGCAGATCACCGGGGGCGACCAGGAATGTCGGATTGATGGCGTAGATGTCCTGGAGGTTGTTCAGAGCCAGCGAACCGACGAGCCCGGATTCGTTGAGCGGAACCTCCAGTGCCGCGGACCACTGGGTTCGAAGGGGCCCACCGGCGTGATGGCAGTAGGCACAATTCACGGCCAGATAGGAGTGGACCCGGTAATCGAGACTCCATGAGTCATCAGCGGAACCGGCGAGCGCGGGAAGATGTCCAACCGACCGGGGCGGATTCGCGATGTATCCCTCGTCGATCAGCCACTGGATCTGGTTCAACTTCGGTAGGTCTACGGAACCACCCGGGTGGACATCCCGATTGAGCTGCGCCGTGACAAATCCAAGGATTCCACCGGCCGACTCGTTGTGGCAGCGCGTGCACTCACTCCGCGAGGGAAAGCGCCAGCGGTGAGACACGACCTTGCCCCCCTGGGATACCCTAAGCGTCTCGTCCATGCCCGAATCCGGCACCAACTCGGCGTCATCCTGATCCTGATTCCATCGATAGGAGGCTCCCCAGACCTGGTTGCCCGCTCCGGAGCAGATGAGCACCCGGGTCTCAATCCGCAATGGCGGCGTGCCGGGAGACTCCGACGGCATCTCGAAGTGCTTGATCCAAAGACTGCCGGCAGGGAAGCCCCACGGCTTCGTCGCGTGGAACCCAATCTGATGATCGAGCTGTGGAAGTGAGAACCAACGCTTTTTCAGCGCGCCATCGGACCAGAACGGAACAGTCACCTCGTAGGGTTCAATCCCTGGATTCGGACGAAGCGTCTTCAGGTCCGAAAAAAGCCCGGTCTGGCTCAGGCGCGCCGGAATTGGCGGCCCCTCACGAATTTCCAACGTCAGACGCATCGGACTGCCCCCGGAAATGGTGGAGAAAAAGAGGCCGTCACCGCCGGGACCGACCTCCACATCGGTGATGCCGGGATGCTGCGCGATCCATCGAACCGACGGCCGTCCCGCTTCGTCCAGAACCATAGAACCAATGGGGCCACCAAGATCCGCAAAGACGAAGGAACCCTTCAGGTCCGGATACAGGGTGCCATGGTACCAGGTGCCGCCCGTGATGGAGACTTTTCCACCTTCATGCTCGTATTCGTACAGGGGCGCTGAGTAGGGCTCATCCAGGACCGCAAAAGGCCAAGGGATGGTTCCTTCGAAGAGGATCCAGCCGTAATTGCCCCCGGGCTGGATCAGGTTGATTTCCTCGCGACGGTTCTGTCCGACATCGGTCGAAAACAGGAGTCCAGACGCGGGATCAAACGCCATCCGAAAGGGATTCCTCAACCCGACGGCATAGAATTCGGACCTCACGCTGCCGGGTTCCAAAACCTGCCTGAAATAGGACTTCAGTCCCACCAGAGGGTTGTCCCGCGGCACCCGAAAGGTGCCGGCGTGGATCGCCGGGTGTGCATTCGGTTCGAGGTTACCCTCCAGTCGATCGACATCGATCCGGAGGATTCCGCTGAAGAAATCCTTCTGTACGTGCTGTGAGTGCCCAAAGGTGTCAAAGGCCCCACCTCCATCGCCAAGTGAGATGTAGAGGTAACCGTCCGGACCAAACCTGAGATCACCCCCATTGTGGTCGGGACCCGGATCGCGCTGCGAGATCAGTGGCTGCTCGGAATCCGGAAGCACCCGGTTCGGATCGGTCGGGTCGACGCGAAACCGCGAAACCCTCTGGTGGAGCAGCGAACCCTCGGTGGTCTGGAGATCGGTCGAGTAAAAGACATAGACCCAGCCGTTCTCCTTCCATCGTGGGTGGAAGGCCATGCCGAGGAGGCCACACTCGGAATAGGCACGCACACGGTCCCTGAGATCGAGGAAGGTAGACATCCGGACCCCATCGGAATCCGTGATCACGAAGACCTGGCCCTCCTGGCCCAAAACGAAGAGTCGGTGGGTATCTCCGGGCGCCTTCGACAGACGCGTCGCCGGTGGGAGCGCTTCGGCCCCAGGAAACGCAGGGCGGACGACATATCGCTGCAGTGCCGGACGCAGTGGAATTCGGAGGGTCTCGTTGGGAGAGCGTGCGAGCAGTGTGAAATCCACGCACGCCGACACCAGAATCAGGCGGATCCAAAGCCGGAAGGCATCGGCAGGCCAACCGTCCTGGATCCATCGTGATGATCGGCACTCGCCCATATCCCTACCTAAGCAAGCCCGACGCCAAACGCAACTGACGCATGAACTTTCACAGGAGATGATGTTGCCGACGCAAATCCGAATCGTGGACCTCCTCCATGGCCCCGGCTTGCCAGGTCACAGGGGACAGGATTCATGAGGAAGGTTTCCACTGGATCATCGCCGAGTCCTTGATCGCCATTCGGGGACGGATCCGGGCTTTCATGCGCCATTGGCAACGGATTCCGTTCAGGATTGCCCAAGGGGCCGGCGTTGCCCGAGTTTTGCATCTGAACGCGGGAACCCGAGCGGCCATGAGAATCGTCTTCGTCTGCAACGAGCTGCCCCCAGCCAGCGCCGGAGGCATCGGTCCTGCCGTGGCGACTCTGGCCCGTGGCCTGGCCCGGCTGGGGCATCCGGTGACCGTCGTGGGTGTCTACGATGAAGACCATCGATGGAACCTCCCCGGCGTGGAGGTGCGCCCACTCACCCGCGCCTATTCGGTCTGGTTCCGCCCGTTCTTTCGGAAGCATGACCTGCGACGCCTCGCCATCCACAGGGAGCTGCGACGCCTCAAGACCGGGCCGGGTGTCGACGTGGTCGAGTGGCCCGACTACGAGGGGCTGTTCTGGAAGCCCATCCCGGGTGTCGTCGACGTGGTCCGGAACCATGGCCCACGGATCAGCCACCGGCTGCACGGACTCGCCCAGCACTATCCGCACTGGGAAAAACTCGAGTTCCGCACCCTCAGGACCATCCCGAACTGGATCGGTGTCTCCAAGTGGTTCATGGACGAATGGCTCCGGATCACCGGCGCCCGTCCCGCCCGGTCCACCGTCGTCTACAACCCTGTCGATCTGTCGCTGTTCCATCCGGAGACCGATCCCAGCCAGGTGGATTCCAACCGGGTGCTCTACGCGGGAACGCTAATGCAGCGGAAAGGTGTCCTGAGCCTCCTCAAGGCAGCAAACCTGTTCCTCCGGGACTGTCCGGAGGCGCGCCTCCATGTGACCGGCAGGGAGTTCGAGAAGATTCCGGACCTCGAGGCGATTCTCGATGATGCCGTTCGGGACCGGGTCACCCTGGCCTATCCGATGCCCCAAGCACGGCTTGCACGGCTGATGCGACGCTCGGCCCTGTTCGCGATGCCCAGCGTGCTCGAGTCCTTCGGCAACGTGTGGGCCGAGGCCATGGCCTCGGGCATCCCGGTCGTCGGCAGCCGCCTCACATGTGGTCCGGAGATCGTTCCCACCGATGTCGCCGGTTCGCTGGCAGACCCGGCTCACCCCGAGGAAATCGCCCAACAGGTGGTCCGACTTCTCCGGGATGCCAGCCTCCGGCAACGGATGGGGCAGTCCGGACGACGGATCGCCGAGAGCCGCTTCTCGCTCGATGTCGGAGTGTCTCGGACCCTTGAATTCTACCGATGCTGTCTGGAGCAGCGCCCCCTCCCGGAACACCTCAGCCGCCTCCCCGGGGAGGCCTGAGCAGCGCCTACCGGCGGACGAGGGTGAATCCCTTCACCGCAAGATGGAAGGGGACCAGAGGCCTGGGCTTCCGTCCAAACAACGGCTTGATGAGGTTCTGTTTCAGCAGGAAACGATGCTTCTCCAGGCCCGTCCGCACCGGCCACGGATAAGGTCCATCCTGGGTCTCCAGGATGTCGGCTGGGTGGGTGCAGACCTCGGGATGCCGAGGCGTGAAATGCCGCTCCAGCTCCCGGAGCAGGCGCTTGTAAGGAACGACACCAATCTCCTGGTCCCCGCGAAGATCGAGATCCAGGGTCAAAACCAGCAGTCCACCCGGACGAAGCACCCGGACGATTTCCCGGACGGTTCCGGCCAGATCCGGAATGTGCTCCAGCACGCTGACACAGAAGACAACGTCAAGCTCGCCGTCGGTAATAGGAAGGCGGGATCCCTCGATGAGACGGACCTCAACGCGTCCTCGACCCGCTCCGACCAGGGGTATGGCCCTCGAGAGGTCCTTGCGGCAGATCGGATCGGTGTCGACGCAGACCACCTCATAGCCGAGACGCGCCGCGGCGAACGGGAAGAAGGTGACGCCACTACCGAGATCCGCGGCCTTCAGGCAGGCGTTCGAGCCCGCTTCGGAGCGGGCACGGGCCAGCTGTCGATACACGTACGGGTATTCCCAACACCGGCTCCAATTGTGGAGCGGGTCCCTCGGCCAGGCATACTCGGGGCTTCGGAATGCCGCCTCATGGCCCAGGAACTCGTCCTGAACCCTTTCGAGTCCTGAGAAGATCTCGCGCCATTCCGGATGATCCAGATCGGAGATCGCGGCCAGACCACATCGATCGAACGGGTGACCGTCCACATAGCCGATCCGTGTCTCATCTGGTGGGTTCAAGGGCATCTCGGCTTAAGGTTTCGCAGGGCGAATCGACGCTGGCTTCCGGGATGCACCGAGGCAAGCCCCAACGCGTTTCCGAGGGTTGCTCGGCGCACCGTCATCGGGCGTCAGCCCCGTCGAAACCGAGACCGCCCGGAATACCTCGTCTGTCGACGCCTCGCCCTGAATCCAAGGTCCGGAATCCAACCCCCATAGTTGGCTCTTGGGTCCAGGGATGCCCCGAGGTCTGGACACCGACGGTCGATGCCAACCACACTCGATTCCAGAGAACCGATGCCCTTGCCCATCCGCATGCACCCATGAACGGGATCTCGATTGTGATCCGGACCAAGAACTCATCAGCGACACTGCCGCTGGTGCTTTCGAAGCTCCGCAGGAGTGATGGGGACGAGTTGATCGTCGTCGATTCCGGATCCACCGATGACACCGTCCGGATCGCGGAACAGGCCGGGGCCCGGTTGATCCACATGGCGAGCCAGGAGTTCACCTACGGAAGGTCCCTGAACCTGGGGTTCTCCGTTGCGCGGAATGACTGGATCCTCTCCCTGAGCTCCCACTGCATCCCGGGGCCCGACGACCTCTTGGGCATCTACCGAAGGGCCATCTCCAGGTTCCCGGAGGATCTGGTAGCGGCAGCGGGGCCGATGCTCTATTCGGACCTCGATGCAGCCATGGGCGCGGGGGTAACCCATTTCCACGGGGAAGAGTTCGCCGGCGGGTTCGGCATCGGCGCAGGCAACCCCAACTGCATCTACCGAAAGAGTGTCTGGTCGACCCGCCGCTTCGATGAACTGGCCGAGGCCTCCGAGGACTATGAGTGGTACGTCTGGGCGATCCGGTCGGGCTGGTCCCTCGCCATCGTCCATGCCGCCACCGTCTACTACCGATCGCAGCGCGGGGCGGCCTACTTCTTCAACAAGGGGCGAATTGATTTCCGGGCAGGCCGAAAACTGATCGAGCTACCCCAACCCCGGGTGTCCGTGGTCTGCAGCCATTCCGCAAAGCTTCTCCTCCACGCGCTCCTCGGGAGGATGCCCTACCCCTGTTTTGTCGCCTCGTTCTGGCACTACATCGGCAGCTATTACGAGTCGCGTTGGCCTCGCGATCCAGCCCATCCTCCGTTGGTCAGATCCCGGGGCTGAACACGATCCCGGAACCGCCCACAGGTCCCTGAACGACTCGTCATGAAACGCGACCACGTCCGCCACCTTGTGTGTCCCAAGTGTCGGCTGCCCCTCGACTGGGATTCCCCATCAGCACCGGTGCCGGACACGGTCGTCGAAGGTCGACTCGTCTGTGGCGGTTGCCGCTCCGGCTATCCCGTCCGGGCGGGCATCCCCCGCTTTGTGCCGGTCGACAACTACGCCACCGGATTCGGCCTCCAGTGGAACCGCCACGCGGCGACACAGCTGGACAGCCACACAGGGCTCCCGCTGACCGAGGAGCGCTTCTTCCGTGCTACGGGCTGGCCCCGGCGCATGATCGGCGAGACGATCCTTGAGGTGGGCTGCGGAGCGGGGCGATTCACCGAGCAGGCGGCCGGGACGGGTGCCATGGTCCTGTCGCTCGACTACAGCTCGGCGGTCGACGCCAACAAGGCCTCGAATGGACACCGGGAGAACGTCCTGATCGTCCAGGGGGATGCCTATGCGATGCCGTTCGCCCAGGGGAGCCTCGATCGGGTATTCTGTCTCGGCGTACTCCAACATACTCCCGATGTCCGGAAGACCTTCCTCGAGCTGCCGAAGTACCTGAAGCCCGGTGGTCATCTCGCGGTCGACGTCTACAAGCGGTTTCCGTGGTGGAAGCAATGGACGATCACCAAATACTGGGCCCGGCCCTTCACCCGAAGGATGGATCCAAAGACCCTCTACGATCGGGTCGATGCCTACATCCGGTTCATGTGGCCCATCTGCCGCTGGATCAATCTGCTACCAAAGGGGCGGAACCTGAACTGGAAGCTGTTGGTGGCGGACTACCGAGGGCTATTCCCCCTCGATGAACGCCTTCTGCGGGACTGGGCGGTCCTGGACACCTACGACATGCTGGCTCCGGCCTACGACCAGCCACAGACCCTTGAAACACTCCAGGGATGGTTCCGCGAGGCTGGACTGGTGGACGTCGAGTTCGGCTACGGCCTGAACGGACACGAGGGACGCGGACGCAGGCCATCCGCGGGCTGAACCAGATCCCGATCCCGGAACCCACCAGAACCTGCTCGCCGCAGCAGGAATGAAACCACCGCGCCCGTGAATCGCCCGTGAATCGGGTTTGCGGTCCGTCCCTGGTTGTTTTGAACTCGGGGACGCCGGTCGTGGAGCACACCCTCTGGATGCGCTCCCAACGCCCGCCAAGGATTTCGATGAATTGGTACTCCGATGAACGGGTGAGGTCGGTCCGCATGCTGACCCGGCTTATGACGGCGCGTGGCTCCAGGCCCGCGCTGCACCTGTGCAATCTGGTCGCATCGGTCCACTTCAGCGGTCTCCCCACCATCACCCTGACGGAGATGCGGGCCCGACTCGGACGCGGGACTCCGGGTGCAGCGCCTGGAAACGTGGTGTTGCACGGCGAGCTGCATGGTTTCGGGGCAGGCTCGATCGGCGAGATGGCCGGACTGTCCTCCCTGGTGGCTGCACACCAGCCGAGGAACCTCCTTGAGTTCGGGACGTGTCAGGGATGCTCCACCTGGCATCTGTGGGCCAATTCCCCGAAGGACGCCCGCATCACGACCGTGGACCTCCCCTCAGGCCTGACGGTGGAGGGATCCACCGACCCCGAGCTCCAGGGCGACAAGGTCCGGCGGTTCCTGCCCGAGGACTCACGGGTCCGGCTCGTAGAGACCGACTCACGATCGTTCGACCCCTCTGGACTCGGCAATGTCGACTTCTGCTTCATCGATGCCGGCCATTCCTACGCCTGCGTGAAGAACGACACCGAGAAGGCTCTCTCCGTGCTCGTCCGGGGCGGACTCCTGGTCTGGCACGACGCCACCTGGACGGACGACGACTACGGCGTGAACCGATACCTCAAGGAGCTCCGCGGACAGGGCTTGGACATCCGGCAGCTGACCCTGGGCCCATTCGACTACTGCGCTCTTGCCGTATTGGTCCGTTCCTAGAGGGATGCGGGCCAAGGACCGCGGCAAAACGGCTGCGCGCGCCGGGGCCCACGGTGGGGTCGGCCCAGTCATTGGGACGTTTTCGCCTCGTGTCTCCAGCCCCGCAGGCGCAAGGTTGAGGAAGAATGACGGGTCGGGAGCATGAGGAGTCGACCACAAAGGCCAGCGGGGCCGAGGCCCTTGCCTCACCCTACGCAAGGCTCCTCAAAGGCCTCCGATCCGACTCCGGACGCGGGCGACTGACCCGGGCCGCCTCATGGAATGTGCTTGGAGGCGGGGTCTCACGGCTCGGCACCCTGTTGGCCTCCTTCTGGATCGCCCGATCCCTTGGCCGGGAGGGTCTTGGTCAACTCGGGGTCGTCCTGACGACCTGCACCACCCTGTCCGTCTTCGCCAGCTTCGGACTCGGCACGACCGCGACCCGATTCATCTCGATGAGCAGGGCCTCGGACCCCCACCGGGCCGGACGGATCGCGGTTCTTGTGACCGTCATAACAGCCCTGCTATCCACCGGGGTATCCGTCGCGGTTCTGATCTGGTCGACACCCCTGTCCTCGAGACTCCTGGGCACGGCGGAATTCGCCCCTTTCCTCAGGCTGGCGGTGCCAATCTTGGTCCTCGGTGCTCTCCAGGAGACAATCCAAGGGGTCCTGGCTGGACTTGAGGCGTTTCCCAGCGTCGCCAAATCCAGTGCATTGACCGGCATCACCCAGGCCCTCGGCATGGTGGCCGGTGCACATTGGGGACACATTGAAGGTTGCATCTGCGGGGCGGTGTCGGGGTCCCTGTTTGGTGTCGTGGGTTCCTTGATCCTGCTCCGGTCCGAGATCCGGCGCTGCGGGACCGGGGCAGACACCCACGGATGCCTGCAGGAATGGGGCCCGATCTGGCGGTTTGCCCTGCCAGCGGTCCTCGTGGGCGGGATTGTCATGCTGGCTCATTGGGTGGGCACGGTGCTCCTGGTGCGGAGTCCGAACGGAGCCGACCAGATGGGCCTTTTCACGGCGGCAAACCAGTGGCGCAACGCGATCCTGTACGTCCCAAACCTGATCGCCTCGGCGGGACTGCCCGTGCTCACACAGCTGTGGGTCGGCCGGGGCGGGACCGCCTACCTTCAGGCGGTCCGGTTCAAGTTCCTGATCGGCCTCCTGTCCTCGGCAGGAATCGCCGTGCCCATCGTGCTTCTCTCCGGCTTCATCTTCAGGGGCTATGGACCCGAATTCACTGGTGGCCCCGTCGTTCTGGCACTGCTGGCCGGCTCCGCAGTGCTGGCGTCCTCCGCCAACATGCTCGGACAGGCCATCGTGGGCGAGGGTCGGATGTGGACCGGCATGGCTGTCAACCTGGTCTGGGCTTCCACACTCGTCGCGCTCGCCCACCGGTGGATCCCCTCGGCCGGAGCGCTCGGCTTGGCCCTCGCCAACCTCGCGTCATTCGCGCTCTACCTGGCAATGCTCGGCGGGCTGTTCCTCATGGGCCAGAGGCGCGGGGCTTGCCAGCAGGATTCCTAGCACACAAGCACAGTCGGCGGCCGACAGGCGCACTGCTTCCCCTCCAGGAGCCGCCCGAAAGCGCGGGCCAAGGCGATGCGGAAGTTGGGGATTGATCGACCCAACCGCTCCGGGCATTACTGGACTCCAGTGAGCGGCCCTGAAATCCAGTTCCACATCGGCAAGATCGTCCTCCTGGGCATGTGCATGATGGGCGCCGTCATGGTGGGCCTCCTGCTTGCGGGAGCACCCCTGATGCTCGTGGTGTTCATGTTCGGTCTGACCTGGCTGTTCACCCTGCCCTATCACTCCACCTTGGCGTTGGTGCTCAGCGTGGCCACCTTCAACTCTGCCCTGATCCTCCCGGGTGTCCCGGGCCGCCCGCTCTTTTGGGAGCTGGCCGCTTCTCTGGGATGGAGCGGTTTCATCGTGGCCGTCGCCCTGCGGCAGGCCGAGCCGGGTGTGCGGGAACGACTGGCACGCAACCGCGCACTCTTCTTGGGTGTCCTCGGCTACGTCGCCGTCCTGCTCGTGCTGATCTACTACCGCGGCATCGGTATGAAGGTATTCGGCGTCGGCTCCAATTCCGGCCAGATGGGTGGACGCCTCTACGTCCAGCAGATCGTCTGCGCGATCTTCCCGTTCCTCTTCCTGCTCAGGCCACCGAGCGAGCGGTGGCTCGTGCGGCTGTTCATCATCCAGAGCGCCCTGTCGATCACGTTCGTGCTCTCGGACCTCGCCTTCAGCTACTCGCGGGGCGGCCTCTACTACCTCCTCCTGTTCCTCGAGCTGCCAGGTGACGGCGTGAATTTCGAGATGCAGGACATGCAGTTCGGCCTCCGGAGATTCCAGTCCCTCTTCCTGCTGTCTCTCGGTCTCCTCTCGATCCTATGGGTCTGGCGCCCGATGCGGGACTACGCGAACCGTTCGGCGATATGGCTGTTCCCCGTGACCGCCGGGTTCTTTTCGCTCGGCCTGCTGGGTGGACACCGGGCACTGGTGCTCCTCGTGCTGATCTGTCTCGTCGTCTGCCTCTGGGCCCAGCGGTTCTTCAGCATCCAGCGGGTCCTGATCTTCGTCTTCATCTCGGCTTCCGCCTACCTGTTCCTGAAGACGTATGTCCAGGACTTGCCTCTCGCCGCCCAGAGGGCCCTGTCCCCCATTCCAGGCATGGAGGTGGACCGCCTCGCCCGGGCCGATGGAGAGGCCACGATGGATGGACGAAGCCAGCTCCGGAAGGTCGGATGGGAGGCCTCCAAGAACTACCGGTGGCTGGGCCGCGGTTTCGGCAAGAATCCCGAGACCTCCCTGTATTTCTACCGGTACGACATGGCGTACTACTTCGTCGACAACGGCACGTTCTTCAACGGAACGATCGGTCTCCTGGTGAACACCGGCGTGCCCGGGCTCTTCTTCTTCTTCATCGTCCTTGGCGGCGGGACAATCCTCATGTTTCGCATCCTGGGGCACATCCGGGCGGTCGGGGCGGAGGACCCCTTCCTCAGGACCGCCTGCGTGATCGCCGGACTCTGGGCGGCCCAGGCGGGTTCCTTCGTGTTCCTCCATGGTGACAGCGAATACGCCCTAAAGACCTTTGCCCTTCACGCCTCGATGCTCATGGCCTGCGACTGGCGGATCCAGATGCGCAAGAGGGCCGAGCAATCGTCGCCCGTCACCGAGGAGGAACCCCAGAGCCTCAGAGACGCGCTTCCGGTCGGTGCCTGATCCTCGAATCGGCAACATCGGACGTTGTCAGGAAGGACTCCAAGACCCCATGTCCAGCCGACGCAACGTCACCGTGATTGTCGGGACACGTCCTGAGGCCATCAAGATGGCCCCGGTGATCCGTGAACTCCGTCGCCACCCCGACCAGTTCCACACCACGGTCATGTCGACAGGTCAGCACAGGGAGATGCTGGATCAGGCACTCGGGCTGTTCGGGATCATCCCCGATGTGGACCTCCGCCTGATGAGGCCCAACCAGACCCTCTCCGGATTCGTCGCCGCACTGCTGGTCGAACTGGACCACCACCTCGACACCGGACGGGTGGATTGGGTGCTGGGTCAGGGAGACACCGGTACCGTGATGGCGGCGGCCATGGCCGCGTTCTTTCATCGGGTTCGGTTCGGACACGTCGAGGCCGGGCTCCGGACCGGGAACCTTGAGCAGCCGTTCCCCGAGGAGTTCAACCGCCGGGTTGCCGACATGGTGTCGACCCTGCACTTCGCCCCGACCGGACGGTCACGTGACAACCTGCTCCGCGAATCCATCCCGGCCGAGCGGATCGTGGTGACTGGAAACACCGTGGTCGACGCGCTGTTGTCCGTGGCCGACATGTCTTACGACCGTTCCCGGGGCATCCTTGGCCGGCTGCCCCCGGGGACGCGTCATGTCCTCATCACGGCGCATCGACGGGAGAGCTTCGGTGAACCCTTCCGGGACATGTGCTCGGGCATACGGGACCTCGCCGGTCGGTTCCCTGACATCCACTTCGTCTACCCCGTGCACCTCAACCCCCAGGTGAGGACGCCGGTTCTCGAGATCCTCGGGACGTCCCCGAACCTCCATCTGGTGAACCCTCTCGACTATCTGGAGATGGTACATGTCATGAAGGGTGCCTCCCTAATCCTGACCGACTCTGGGGGAATCCAGGAGGAGGCTCCGACCTTCGGGGTGCCGGTGCTTGTGATGCGGCAGACGACCGAACGACCCGAGGGGGTCGACGCCGGCTGGGTGGAACTGGTCGGCAACGGCAGGGACCGCGTTGTGGAACGCGGCACCGAGATCCTCAGGTACGGTTGGGCGCGTCCTTCAGGGAGCAACCCGTATGGGGACGGACAGGCATCGCGACGGATCGTCGAGGCCATTGCCTCATCACACTGATCGCCGACCGCACCCATCTGGTGCGCTCGACGACTCCCATCGCGACGATTTTCCGTTGGCTGGGGATGCCGTCGGAGGGGATGTTCTGCAGGTCGCCCGAACACCGCACGCAACACCCATGCGCTCTCTCGCACTCTGCATCGCAGTCTCCCTCGGTCTGGAGGCTGCCTCTGAAACACCCCAGACCCTTTCGCCCAGACCCGGCCCGCTGCCGTTCGCCTACACCAACGCTCCCGACGCCATGCCCAACTACCTGGCCGGAGAGAAGTGGGGCACGCAGGGCGAGGCCATCACCCGGATGCAGCTCCCACTCAGTCCGGAGGAGTCCCTCCAACGACTGGCTCTTCCTCCGGGATTCAAGGTAACCCTTGTGGCCGCGGAACCCGACGTCGCCAAGCCCATCTGCCTTGGATGGGACACACGCGGACGCCTTTGGATCGCCGAGACCTTCGACTATCCGAACCAGTTGAAGCCCGCCGGCCAGGGACGCGACCGGATTAAGGTCTGCGAGGACACCGATGGCGACGGCAAGGCCGACCGCTTCACCGTCTTTGCAGACCGGCTTAGCATCCCGACCTCGCTCTGCTTCGCGAATGGCGGACTCATCGTCATCGAGTCCGGCCACACGCTGTTCCTGCGCGACACCAATGGCGACGACGTCGCCGATGAACGCCGGATCCTCTTCTCAGGTTGGGGCATGGGTGACACCCATGCGACCGCCAGCAACCTCCGTCCGGGACCCGACAACTGGATCTGGGGCGTGGTGGGCTACAGCGGATTCGACGGCGAGGTGGGTGGAAGGAAGATCCGATTTGGCATGGGAGTGTTCCGGTTCCGTCCAGACGGTTCCGCGCTCGAGTTCATCCGGTCGAGCAACAACAACACGTGGGGCCTTGGCATCAGCGAGGAAGGCATCCTTTTCGGGTCGACCGCCAACAACAATGCCAGCTGGTACATGGCCATCCCAAACCGCTACTACGAGGCGGTCTCGGGCTGGGGTCCGGGCCGCATGGAAACCATTGCGGACTCCCAAGCCTTCTACCCAATCACCGAAAAAGTCCGGCAGGTCGATGCCCACGGCCGCTACACCGCCGGCGCAGGTCATGCCCTGTACACGGCACGATCATTCCCGAGGGAATTCTGGAACCGCATCGCGTTCGTCGCCGAACCCACCGGACATCTTCTGGGCCAGTTCCGCCTCGACCCCAAGGGGGCAGACTTCCAGGCGGTGAACCGTGGAAGCTTTCTGGCCAGCGACGACGAATGGACATCCCCGATCGTGGCGGAGGTGGGACCGGACGGTGCCCTGTGGGTGATCGACTGGTACAACTACATCATCCAGCACAACCCCACCCCGATCGGGTTCCAGAACGGCAAGGGCAACGCCTATGAGACCCCTCTCCGGGATCAGCGACATGGCCGCATCTATCGGGTCACGGCCACCGGAGGGAGACCCACCAGGGCTCCGCGCCTGGACCCGGCCAATCCCAAGTCACTGGTCGCGGCACTGTCGGGTGACAACCAGCTCTGGCGGTTCCACGCCCAGCGGCTGCTGGTGGAGAGGAAATCCACGGATGTGGTCCCTCGATTGCGCAGCCTCGTGGCCGACTCCTCTACCGACAAGGCCGGACTCAATCCCGGGGCGATGCATGCGCTCTGGACGCTCCAGGGGCTCGGGGCACTGGGGGAACCGGCCTCACGATCGGCCGCAAACCGGGCCGTGGGACATCCAGCCTGGGGGGTCCGGAGGGCTGCCGTCACCGTGCTGCCGTCCGACGAGGAAACCACCCGGACCCTGATCAATGCGCGACTGCTCGACGATCCAGAGGCCCAGGTCCGACTGGCCACGTTGCTCGCACTGGCCTCGACGCCGACCGACCTCTCCGCGGGACGCGCTATCGCCCAGGCACTCAGGAACCCTTCCACGGCCGGAGATCGCTGGCTTCGTGAGGCGGCAGCCTGTGCCACGGTCCGGCATGGCGAGGGATTCCTGAGCGGACTCGCCAGCGCGGCCACACCGCTCCCGGATGCGGCCAACGAGGTCGTCCTGATCGTCGCCCGCCACGAGTCCAGCCGTCGAACCGCCGCGGTTACCGCCTGGCTGAAGGCCGCCGGATCCTCGCCGGCCACTGCGAAGGCGGTCCTCGAGGGACTCACCCAGGGATGGCCCGAGGGGATCAGCCCCACCCTGGATGCCTCGACGGAAGCGGCCCTGAGGGACTCGATGCGCAATCTGAGCGAAGAAGGGCAGGATCGGCTGCTCATCCTGGCAAACCGTTGGAATCGACTGGACCTTTTCCCGGAGGCCGTGGCCGCCGCCACACAACGCCTCAAGGCCACCGTCGAAGCCACCGGCCGAGCGGATTCGGATAGGACCGCCGCCGCCCGGGCCTGGGTCAATCTCCAGGACACCCCTGAGACCCTCAGGACCCTCGTTGCCCAGATCTCCCCACAATCCTCGCCCGAGCTGGCCACCGGGCTGATTCGGGCCCTCGGCGACAGCCACCAACCCTCCCTGGGGGACACCCTGCTGGAACGCTGGAACACCCTGACGCCGGGCCAGAAACGCGCTTCTCTGACGGTGCTTCTAAGACGCGTGGCCTGGACGAACCGGATCCTTTCCGGCCTCGAATCGGGGGAACTCCATGCCAACGACCTCGGATGGGAACAATGGCAGGCGCTCCGGAACCACTCCGATACCGCCGTGGTGCAACGCGCCTCCTCCGTCCAGGGCCGGAAGGCGCCGGTGTCCGCCGATCGTGAGGAGGTGCTCAAGCGGCTCCTCCCGGCCGCCTCCAAGGCCGGTGATTCCACCCGGGGACGGGAAGTCTTCACCGCCAACTGCGGCGTCTGCCACCTGTTCTATGGCCAGGGTGGAAAGGTCGGACCGGACCTCAGCGGCATCGGTGTCCGCCCGAAGGCCGAGCTCCTCGGCGAGATCCTGGACCCGAACCGGTCGGTGGAATCCAACTACGTGCTCTGGACCGTCGAGACCAAGGGAGGAGACACCTTCTCGGGACGTCTCGACACGGAATCCGCCACCAGCATCGAGCTCTATGATCTCCAGGGCCAGAAGCACGTGCTACCGCGATCCGAGATCGCGCGCCTGGAGGCCTCCCGCCAGTCGATCATGCCGACGGGATTCGAGCAGTTGGGCGAGCAGCCGCTGGCCGATCTCCTCGCATTCCTGGCCTCTGGCAGCGGCGTCTCACGGGGAACCAAGCCGTAGGAGTTTCGTCCAGATCGAAACGCCCTTGTTGTCCCATCCGAACATCCTGAGCATCTCCGAAGACTCCCATCCCCATGAAAACACCTTCGATCCTGACCGCAGCACTGACCGCCCTCGTCGTGGCCGTCCAGGCCGAGTCCAACTGGTCGCAGTGGCGGGGGCCCCATCACAATGGCAGCGCCGATGTCCGGGGCCTTCCGTCGACCTTCACCCAGGCCGATGCCACATGGTCGACCCCCCTGCCGGGTCCGGCAGGATCGACACCGGTCGTCTGGGGGAACCGAATCTTCCTCACCTCGCCGGACTCAGCCAAGAACCTCAACCTGCTGTGCCTCGATGCGAAGACCGGGGCGATTCTTTGGAGTCGGACCGTGGCGGTCGGTGACAAGGAGAAGGGCAAGAACAACATGGCTGCCCCCTCGCCGGTGACCGATGGGAAGCGGGTGATCGTGATGTTCGGCACCGGCGACGTTGCGGCCTTTGACTTCGAGGGCAAGGAGCTCTGGAAGCGTCCCCTCTACAAGGACTACGGACGGTTCGCGATCATGTGGATCTACGGGGCCAGCCCGCTGCTTCACGACGGGCAGCTCATCATCCCGGTGCTGCAACGGGACCAGATGCCGCCCGACTACCCGCTGGCGGGAGGCAACCCGGAGCGGCATTCGTTCCTGCTCTCGCTCGACCCGAAGACGGGCAAGACGCTGTGGGAAGCGAAGCGGGTGACTGACTCCACCCTCGAAAGCCACGAAAGCTATGCCACCCCCGTCCCGCACAAGGGACCCCATGGAACCGAGATCCTCATTGTAGGAGGCGACCACATCAGCGGCCATCGCCCCAAGGACGGTTCCGAGATCTGGCGTGCCCGGCTGTATGAGAAGCGGGATGACTGGTATCGGATCGTCACCTCGCCCGTCTCCGGGACAGGACTCGTCTATGGGGCAGGCCCAAAGGGTCAACCCGTGGTGGCTTTCCGCGATGGCGGCACGGGCACCGTGACCACCTCCCATCGGGCCTGGCAGTTCACCGAGGCCCCAACAGACTGGGCCACTCCGCTCCTATACGACGGCAAGCTGTTTGTCCTGGATGGCGGCAAGAGGATCCTGTCACGGCTTGATCCGAAGACCGGGGCGAAGGTGTGGTCTGGCCGTTTGGAGACGCCTGACACCATCTGGTCCTCGCCGACGGGGGCCGACGGGAAGATCTACCTCGTGAGTGAGAACGGGACCGTGCTGGTCGCCTCGGCAGGAGACGAATTTAAGGTACTCAACCGACTCGCGCTCGATGAGGCCCCAACACGGTCGAGCGTAGTGCCCGTCCAGGGCGGCATCCTGGTGCGTACCGCCAAGGCCCTCCACCGGTTCAACTCGAAGTGATGCGCCTCCCGGCTTGCCGCCCACCAGGGTCGTCCCCATCGTCCCGCCGGTCATGAGCCGACGCGTCTTGGGATGGGTCTGCGTCCTGCTGTGGTTCGGTCTCGGCCTAGGGTTGGGGACCGGACGCGCCCAGTCCTCCCGCGGTGACCTGGTGCTCATCAAGGGGCGTCTCCACGCCGACCTCGGCCTCTGGGGTGCCCGGAATGGACTCCGGGGAAGCTGGAATCCGACCTCCGGTGAACTGCGGTTCTCCAACCGCTGGATTAATCTCCTGTTCAAGGCAGACACCGCACGGGTGGAACTCGACGGAGTCCTGGTCTGGCTCGAGTTCCCCATCGCGGTCGAGCGGGGTCGACCCTATGTCTCCCAACGGGATCTCGACATGACGCTCATGCCCCTGTTGAAGCCGGCCAAATCCACACCGGGACGCAAGATCCGGCGGGTGGCCCTGAGCGCCGGCCACGGAGGCAAGGATCCCGGGAATATGGAGGGTGGACGGCAGGAGAAGCACTACACCCTCAAGCTCGCCAAGGAACTCGCCGCACGGCTGCGGGCCGCCGGGTTCGAGGTGATCCTGGTGCGGGACGAGGACGAGTACATCGAGCTCGACGACCGCCCCGCGAAGGCGAACCGGCTGAAGGCCGACCTCTACCTATCCCTCCACTTCAACGGGGCCGGAGGCCGTGGCAGCACCACTGCGAACGGTCTCGAGACGTTCAGCCTGACCCTGCCGGGAGGGCGGTCGACCGGAGGTGGCAACTCAACCGGGGTCCAGCCTGGCAACCGCTTCGACAAGGAGAACCTGATGCTCGCGTACCAGGTCCACCGCTCCCTCGTTCAGGCCCTAGACTTCGCCGATCGGGGAATCAAGCGGGCCAACTTCGCCGAACTGCGGGATGCCCGCATGCCCGCCATCCTGATTGAGGGCGGATTCATGGACCACTCCGAGGACCTGAAGCGCATCATGAGCGACCGCGAACGGGCCAAGATGGCCGATGCCATTGTCGACGGAGTTCGTGCCTTCAAACGTCTGGCAGAGCGAAACTGACGCCCGGGTCCAGGGGACGGCAGCGGCAGCCTCCACCCGGTTCAGGAATCTTCAACCATGCCGGACCGCGCCGCCTTGAACATCGCCAGACACCGTTCCCTTTGTCGGGCGTGATCCACGATCGGAGTGGGGTATCCGGACCGGCCCAGCAACAGGGGATTCTCCCAGGGCCGATGGATCCGGTCGGCCGGGACATCCCGCAGCTCGGGGATCCACTGACGGACAAAGGTCCCTTCAGGATCGAACTTCTCCCCCTGGGAAACCGGGTTGAAGATCCGAAAATAGGGCGCCGCATCGGTCCCGGTGCCCGCACTCCACTGCCACCCTCCGTTGTTCGCCGCGAGGTCCCCGTCCACCAGCTGGCGCATGAAATACCGTTCACCCCGCTGCCAGGAGACGAGCAGGTCCTTCGTCAGGAACATCGACACGATCATCCGGAGCCGGTTGTGCATCCACCCCGTGGCGTTCAGACACCGCATCGCGGCATCCACGATCGGGAATCCCGTGTGACCCGTGCACCAGGCCTGGAAATGCTCGTCCGTTCCCGACCAGTCCAGCCGGTCGTATTCCGGACGGAAGCACCCCTCCGCGACATGTGGGAAATTGGCAAGGATCTGGATGTAGAACTCCCGCCAGATCAGTTCGGTCTCCCAGGTGCGGACTCCCGCCCCCCCGGCCACGGATGGAAGCTTCGAGAGAATCGTCCGGATGTTCAGGGTTCCGAACCGCAGATGCGGCGACAGACGCGAGGTTCCCGAGGCCAGGGAGGGAATGTTGCGCCCGGTGTCATACCCGGCGACGCCGTCAGCCAGGAACGCCTTGAGCGCCTGCTGGGCGGCATGCTCGCCAGCGGGGAACAGATCCTGCGACACGACATGCCCCAGATCCGACGGATCCGAGGGCAGCGGCAGGCTCTCCATCGCGGTCGGCATCGGTCTCTTCGACGCACCGATTCTTGGGATCGGGACAGGCATGGGACGGCTCCTCCACGCCTTCGAGTAGGGAGTGAACACCGTGTAGGGCTGCTTGGCCCCGGTCAGGACCTCACGCCCCTCGGCGACCACGGAGTCCTTGAACGACTCGAACGGAACCCCCGCCGCGTAGAGCGCCTCGGCCACCTTCCGGTCGCGTCGGACCGCATAGGGCTCGTAGTCCCGATTCGTGAACACCCCCGAAGCCCCCACCTGTCTGGCCAGCAGCACAAGCTGCTCCGCCGGTTCCCCACGACGCACGATCAGACGATGCCCGAGGGATTCGAGGTTCCTCGCCAGTGCTTCGAGGGATCTCAGCAGAAACGCAACCCGGGCAGGACCCACATCCGGAGATCTCAGGATCGCGTCGTCCCAGATGAACACAGGAACCAAAGTCTCCGACCGCTCCCACGCCTCATGCAGGGCCGTGTTGTCCGACACCCGGAGGTCGCGCCGAAACCAGTGGATCACCGTCTTCACGAGCCGATCGTGACCCGACTCGGATTTTTCGCGAGCCCCGTGGTGGGTTTCCCTTCCCGGACCCGAGAGGTCGGTCGGTCGCCGACAGGGGTCACTTCGTCACGTTACCACCCACGGGGCCTACGTTTTTAGCCGTCAGGCCTGGACTCTGGAGCACCCGACTGGACCGCTCGGAGGTCACGGCGTACTCGAACCCCTGCCCCGTACCCGCCGCGCCGTATCGACCCTTCTTGTCGAGGGCGATGAAGTTGATGGCGAGATCGAAGCCCAGCGGGTCTAGACGGGCGATCCTCCGGATCGTCTCGATACAGGCCTCCTGGGGATGAAGCCCCTGGCGCATGAACTCGACCACCAGGAAGGAACCGCAGTACCGCATGACGTTTTCGCCAAGACCGGTCGCCCCGGCAGCGCCAACCTCATTATCCACGTAAAGGCCGCTCCCGATGATCGGGGAGTCGCCCACGCGCCCCGGCAGCTTGTAACCCCTTCCGCTGGTGGAACATCCACCGAAGACATTGCCATCCGGAAGCAGGGCCACCATGGCAATGGTATCGTGGTTGTCCATCTTGCGCTTGGCCTCTGCCTGCTGCTGAACCCAGGCCTTCCAGGCCTTCTTCTGTCCGGGCGACACCTTCGGTCCCCTCTCGAAACCATTCTTCGCTGCAAAGGCATGAGCCCCCTCCCCAACCAGCAGGACATGCGGCGTGGATTCCATCACCCGGCGGGCCACGCTGATGGGGTGGGCAAAACCTTCCAGAGCAGCGACACCGCCAGCCCGATGACCCGGACCGGACATGATGCAGGCATCCAACTGGACGACCCCCTCGGAATTCGGGATTCCAGCCAGCCCCACACTGGGGTTGGTCGGGTCGGATTCCGTCAGACGAATCCCCTCCTCGATTGCGTCCAGCCCGGAACCTCCACGCTTCAGGCACGCCAAGGCTGACTCGTTGGCGGGTTTTCCAAACGGCCAGGTCGAGACGATCAACGGCGCGGAATCGCTCAGGTCAGCCATGGGAGGCATGGGGGCTGCCGAGGTGGTTCCGATCAAGGTGGAGCCGGCAACGGTCGTGACGGATCGGGTAACGAACTGGCGACGGGAGAGTGGGGGCATCGAAATCGGGGGTCCTCGGAATCGTGGAAGCTCGGGTCTCCAGCCGGGCCAATGGAAAGAACTATGGGTTCGGGGACTCCGGAGACGTAGCCGATGGCGCAGAGGCTGAGGGAGCCGCCTTACCGCCAAGGATCTTGAACATCACGACGCCGCAGACAGGGCATTTACCCTTAACGGCCTTGCGTCCGTTCTTCATCACCTCTTCCACCGCCTCAGCAATCGGCTGCTTTGCCTTGCACCGTACGCAGTATCCTTCAGCCATAAAATCGAATCACCGGACTTTGCAATCCGGCTTCCTTCCACGCTGGAGGCTAGCGAATGGCGCATCGGGGTGTCAATTTCGGTCCAGTTTGGAGACAGATCCTCTCGGGCCCACCATTCGCGCCCCGCGGGTGATGCCGGACACTCCCTAGAACTGGCGACTGGCACCCGGGAGCCGAGGAACTACACCATGACGCACGGAAACCATGCTCCCACTCGTCGTCGTCATCACCGGTGCCTATCTCCTCGGTTCGATTCCGACAGGCTACCTGGTCGCCCTGCTCCGCGGCGTTGATCTCCGTGCCCACGGCTCCGGCAACATCGGGGCGACCAACGCCTTCCGGGTCTTGGGTAAAGGCCCTGGGACATTCGTGCTCCTCGTCGACGCCCTGAAGGGTTCGACCGCCGTGCTCTGGATGCCAATCCTTGCCGCCCGGATCGCGGGCGGGAGCCCATCCGACTCGCTGCCGCTGATTGCAGGAGTGGCCGCGATCCTCGGCCACAACTACACCTGCTGGCTCAGGTTCAAGGGCGGCAAGGGCATCGCAACCACCGCCGGTGTCATGGCCACCCTGGTGCCCCAGGCGCTCCTGATCACGTTCGTGGGGTGGATGATTGTCTTCCTAACGACCCGCTACGTCTCCGTGGCCAGCATCGTCGCCGCAATCGTCCTGCCGATCGCCACGATCTTCACCACCCAGAACCGAGCCCTCTGGGCGGTGGCCATTGTATTCGGCGGCCTCGCGATCTGGCGTCATCGGGGCAATCTCCAACGCCTCCGGTCCGGGACCGAATCCAGGATCGAGTTCGGCCGCAAACCCACACCCCAGAAACCATGAATGTCACCGTCCTCGGAGCCGGATCCTGGGGCACCGCCCTGGGCCTGCTCCTCGTGCAGAACCGACACCGGGTCATCCTATGGGGACACGACGCTGGACGCCTCGCAGAGGCCGATCAGCTCAGGGAGAACCGACGGTACCTCCCCGGCCTGCCACTGCCCGAGGCCCTTCGGCTCGAATCGGACCTGAACCGGGCCATCGAAGGCGCCGAGGTCCTCGTTGTCTCCGTCCCCTCAAAGGCGTTCCGGGAAATCACCGGACGGATGTCCGGATTCGACGGGATCGTGGTCAGCACCACCAAGGGAATCGAACACTCCACGGGCATGACCATGTGTCAGATCCTCGCCGAGACCGCGCCCGGCGCACGGATCGCCGCCCTCTCGGGACCCACCCTAGCCGCGGAGGTCGCCCGGGGCGTCCCCACCGCGGTCGTGGCCGCCAGCCCCCAGCCCGACATCGCCGAACAGGTGCAGGAGCTCTTCCATCGCCCCACATTCCGGGTCTACACCTCGACCGACGTCATGGGCGTCGAACTGGGCGGAGCCCTCAAGAATGTGGTCGCCATCGCTGCGGGCATCTGTGACGGACTGGGACTGGGCGACAATGCCAAGGCGGCGCTGATCACCCGAGGTCTGGCGGAGATGGGTCGGATCGGCGTGGCCTGCGGCGCCAGGGCCGAAACTTTCTCCGGACTGAGCGGACTCGGAGATCTGACCGTCACCTGCACCAGCAGGCTCAGTCGGAACCGCGGCTTTGGCGAGCGGATCGGCCGGGGTGAACCCGTGACAGATCTCCTGGCGGCCGCGGCGACTGTCATCGAAGGCTTCCCCACCAGCCGATCGGCCCACGAACTCGCCCTCCGCCTCGGAGTCAGCGCCCCCATCACCGCCGAGGTCCATGCCACGCTCCACGAGGGCAAGTCCCCGCGACAAGCTGTGGTCGATGTCCTGAATCGAGAGACCCGATCTGAGCGCTGAACCCTTCCAAATCACCCCCAGAGTCGTCCCATGCCCACTCCCTCCGCCACAGTCCGCGTCCCGGGGACCACCGCCAACCTTGGCCCCGGATTCGACACCCTCGGACTCGCCCTCCGACTCTACAACCGCATCACCGTCCGCAGATCTGACCGCCGCGGGATCGGGATCACCTCCCCCATCGACGAACCCTCGCGTGGCCCGGCGACGGCCATGCTCCAGGAAGCCGCCACCGCCTTCTTCCGTGCTGCTAAGAAGCCGTCCTTTGGCTTCGACATCTCGATCGAAGGAGAGGTCCCACTGGCCCGCGGAGTTGGGTCCAGCGTCACCGCCCGACTCGGGTGCACTGCGGCCCTCAACAGAATGGTCGGCGAACCCCTGGATCGTGAGGCGTTGTTCCAGCTGGTCAGCCGCCTAGAAGGACATCCCGACAACGCCGCACCAGCAACCTTCGGCGGATTCACGGCGTCCACCATGGTGGGCGACAAGGCTAGGGCGATCCGCTTCCCCGTGCCCACCACTGCCCGGTTCGTGACCCTGATCCCAAACTTTGAGGTCAGCACACCAATGGCCCGCAAGCTGGTCCCGCAGCAGTTTTCCAAGACGGACACCGTCCACTGCCTCACCCGGGTCGCCCTGATTACGGCCGCCTTCGCCAGCGGGAACCTAGAGGCGTTGCGGGGCTGCTTCGACGACCGGATCCACCAGCCATATCGCGAAGAGCTGATCCCCCAGCTCAGCCGGGTCATCCGCGCCGGTGAAAAGGCCGGGGCCATCGGGGGATGGCTCAGCGGCAGCGGCAGCACGATCATCTGCCTGACACTCCGGAACCCTGAGGCCGTGGCCCGCGCCATGCACCGCGTGCTTCCGGATTCGTCGATGCACCTCCTCCAGGCCGACGGCACCGGTCTGAAGGGCCTGTAGGCACCGCTGTCAGAGGTCCGCTCCTTGACGCTCTGAATCGCGCTGTCATTCCATCCGTCTGAACCCCAGCCCATGAAACCATACCACTCCACCCGTTCCGTCCTCGGCTCCACGTTGGCCCTCCTCGTTCTCACGTCCATCCCGACGCTGTCCGCCGAGGGCCCTTGGAAGGTTCTTTTCAACGGCACCTCCACCGAGGCTTTCCGGCAGTTCAAGCAGGACACCTTTCCGAAGAAGGGCTGGGAGGTGGTCGACGGCACGCTCCATGTGAAGGCGGGTGGCGGGGCCGGAGATCTGGTGACCAAGGAACAGTTTGGGGACTTCGAACTCGAATTCGAGTGGAAGGTCGCCCCGGGTGCGAACAGCGGAGTGATGTACCGAGTGTCCGAGGACCTCAAGGAACCGTGGCAGACGGGACCGGAATACCAGGTCTTGGACGACTCCCGCCACGGAGACGGAAAAAATCCAAAGACCAGCGCCTCGGCCCTCTACGCCCTGGTGGCCGCGAATTCCGAGAAGTCCCTGAAGCCGGTGGGCGACTGGAACAAGGCCCGGATCGTCGTCCGGGGCTGGGCCGTCGAACACTGGCTGAACGGCAATAAGGTCGTCTCGATCGATCTCGCCTCGCCCGCGGCCCGCGAACTCATCGCCCAGTCGAAGTTCAGCGGCTACCCCAAGTTCGCCCGGGAATCCGTCGGACACCTCTGCTTCCAGGACCATGGCGATGATGTCTGGTTCCGCGACATCCGGGTGCGCCGACTCGACGCGAAGTGATCCCGCCATGCGCTTTCTCCTCCCCCTTCTCGCGGCCCTGATCCCGCTCTGCGCGGCCCGCGGAGCAACGCCCAACACCCTCACACCAGAGCAGCGCCAGGACGGTTGGACGCTGCTGTTCGATGGACGCAGCACAGAGGGGTGGCGCGGCTTCGGGAAGAAGGAGTTCCCCCCGACAGGCTGGGAGGTCGAAAACGGATGGCTCCATCACAAACCCAAGGGCGGCGGCGGCGATATCCTCACCGACCGCACTTTCCGGAACTTCGAGCTGATCTTCGACTGGCGCATCGCCCCGGGGGGAAACAGCGGCGTGAAGTATTTCATCGATGAGTCCCGCGGCGCCCCCATCGGACACGAATATCAGGTGATCGACGACGCGGCCCATCCCGATGCCTCCGTCGGACCCAAGCGTCAGACCTCGGCGTTGTACGATGCCCTGCCGCCGCAGAAGGCGCCGGTCCGGAAGGCCGGGGAGATCAACACCTCCCGGATCCTCGTCCGCGACCGCCACGTCGAGCACTGGCTCAACGGGGTCAAGGTGCTCGACTACGAGCTCGGATCCCCGGAACTCGCCGCGGCCAAGGCGGCCAGCAAGTTCAAGACAGAGGCCCGCTGGGGCACCGGGTTCCCGACGCCGATCCTGCTGCAGGACCACTCCGACGAGGTGTGGTTCCAGAATCTCCGGATCCGGGAGCTGAAGCCCTGAGACCGCGGATCATCGCCCGCCCGCCGGCAGGGCCTTGGACATCCATCTCAGGTGTCCGATGAGATAGAGGAAGGTGATCCACTCCCAGAGCGGGGTGGAGTGGAGTCCATCCCCGGGCCAGTGGCGGAGGGAACTGTCCGCGCGACACATCGACTCCCATTCGGCCAGCTTCCAGAATCCAAAACCCACCAGCACCGCGAAGAGGAATGCCGGCCAGAGTCGCACCAGCCGGGTTCCCATCACAAATCGGCCGACCGTGTCGAGTGTCAGCCCAACCCCCAGTACCGGGATGGCCAGAATCGCCAGGCGCGTGTGGACCCGCGTCGCCTTCACCCCAAGGAACTCCTGGGTCCGACTGTCGGGGATCCAGACCGAGACGAGCAGCATCCCCATCGCCAGCATCAACGGAGCGCTGCCGATCCTGCCCAGGACAGAGCCTCGCCCCACAAACCCAACGTGGCGACAGCACAGCCAGGATCCCGTGAGAAGGATCAGGGCCGTCATGCCCACCTGGTAGATCCTCCACCCGCGCGGATTGCGATCGGGGTCCGGCGACCCGAGGTAGGAGATGGTGCTGGTGAGGATCGAGTACCGGTTTCCCGTGGGGTATAGCCACCACGCGAGACCGATACCGGCCACGGCAATCACAGCCAACGCCAACCGCAATCCCCTGCCGTCAGGCGGCAATCCACTCTGGAAAGAGGGAGAGGTCATCCGTCCATTCCACCACCAAACCGAGTCTGGGTCACCCTCGGACAGATTTAGAGCGGGGAGGGGGACTCACACGGTGATGCGGAGACACGGAGGAAGGCGGGGGAGAAATGAGAGATAAAGACCGAGGCGATGCCGGTAGGGCTGTACTCCGCCACGGCCCCATCTCGATCCGATGCACGTGGCGCACCCGTGAAGGGGGACGGGGTGGTCTGCAGTGTCAACGGATCCCGGCTGGAACCACAGGTCGGTTAACCCCTCACGGGCAAGATGGGGACGCAACGGAGCGCGCTCCCGCGCCCAGTGATGCAGGGCACTGCATCACCCACCCATCGAAGCCTTCGGCATCTGATCAGGAGCCACCGCCGCCAAACCCCTCGTTCCTTTTTCTCTTCCCGTCTCTTCCTCCGCGCCTAGGCGTTCCCGTGTGAGTCACATCTTCGGAAATCTCCAGGGTTCGAATCCCCATCGACCCAGAGACCCCACCCCCGGCTTGCCAATGGCAGTCCGTTGCCGAGAGTCGATCCCATGAGGATGTTCCCCAGGGTCCTGGTTCTGGTGCTGACCGCCTTCCTGGAGGCCGTCCACGCCCAGGGGACCAGCCAGGCTAGGCTGCTGCTCGATGCCATCACCGCCCAACCCGGGACCATGATCGAGGCCGCCGTGGAACTCGTTCCCCCGACCGGATGGCACACCTATTGGCGGAATCCCGGCGAGACCGGCCAGGCCACCAAGGTCGACTGGAACCTCCCCGACGGAATCACCGCCGGCGAACTCCGTTGGCCGACGCCTGAACGCCTCACGGAAGCCGATATCACCACCTACGTGTATGAAGGGAGGGTCCTCCTCCCGGTCACACTGAGGATCGCGGACTCCCTCCCGCCGGGAACCCTGACCCTTCAGGCCAAGGTCTCCTGGCTCGAGTGCAAGACCGAGTGCCTGCCCGGACGCACCACCGTCAAGGCCACCCTCCAGATCGGCGCCGAAAACAAGGCCTCGGAATCAGCAACCCTGATCCGGACCGCGATCGAGTCGCTGCCACGTCCGGGTGCCGCCGGACAGGCCTCGGCTCGCTGGAGCGATTCCGCCCCAGGCGACAGCCGAGTCCTTCGGATCACACTCACCACACCCGGAGCCTCCGAATTCTTTCCCTATCCCGATGAGACTTTCGAGTGGACCTGGAAACCCGGCGGAAGTCCCGGTTTCGTGGATTTTTCCGTATCCAAGGTCGACAACGTGTGGCCGAAGGAGATCCGGGGTCTCTTGGTGACGCCCCGAGCTGGAGCGACTCCCGAAGGAGTTGAGGTCACCCTTCCCATCACGGACGCAGCTCCCACTGCTCCGACAAACGTGACCGTCACGACTCCATCCTCACCCACACCAGCCGATGCCCCTCCAGTGGCCTCGGGCCTGTGGGCGATGCTCGGGCTGGCGTTCCTCGGGGGGCTGATCCTGAACATCATGCCCTGCGTGCTCCCGGTGATCGCGCTGAAGATTCTCGGTTTTGTCCGTCAGAGCGGCGAGAATCCGGCGCGGGTCCGGCGGCTCGGGTTCGTCTACACGGGAGGGGTGCTCTCCTCCTTCGCGGTGCTGGCGGGACTGGTCATCGCCGTCCAGTCCGCCGGACGTACCGCCAGCTGGGGCATGCAGTTCCAGAATCCGATCTTCCTCGTGGGCATCACCACGCTGGTCACATTGGTGGCGTTGAACCTGTTCGGGGTGTTCGAGATCAGCCTCCACTCCAGCGCCCTCGGTGCCGCCAGCCACCTGGCCTCCAAGGAGGGAGCCTCCGGGGCGTTCTTCAACGGGGTGTTCACCACGGTCCTCGCGACCCCCTGCACCGCTCCGTTCCTCGGAACGGCACTGGGCTTCGCCTTCGGCGAGAAACCCTCCGTCCTCCTCGCCATCTTCCTCACGGCAGGACTCGGCCTCGCCACGCCGTATCTGATGCTGTCCCTCCAGCCGGCCTGGCTGAGGTATCTGCCCAAGCCCGGCAACTGGATGATCACGTTCAAGATCCTGATGGGCTTTCCGATGATCGCCACAGCAGTCTGGTTGCTGTCCCAGGCGGCCGACCAGTTCGGTGAATCCGGGGTCTTCCTCGAGGGACTCTTCCTCGTGTGTGTGGCCTTTGCGGCCTGGGTGTTCGGACAATGGATCCAGACCGGCACCGGGAACCGGCGGTGGTCCTGGACCCTGATCCTGATCGCCCTAGGTGTTGGCTACTTTGGCATCCTCGAGGCCCAGCTGCACTGGCGGGCCCCCCAGATCAGCAAGCCCACGGCCTCCACCCCGGGTGACCTGACACTCCCGAGATCCACAAAGGAAGCAATCGCCTGGGCCCGATGGTCCCCCGATGCGGTCACCCGCGCGCGTGCTGAAGGGCGGCCTGTGCTCGTCGACTTCACCGCCAAGTGGTGCCTGACCTGTCGGGTCAACGAGGCTACCGCCATCGACGTGCCGTCGGTCCGCGAACAACTCGCCGCCCTCAACGTTGTGTCCCTGCGCGGGGACTACACCCGGGAAGACCCGGCGATCACCGAGGAGCTGCGACGGTTCCAGAGGGCCGGGGTGCCGCTGGTGCTGGTCTACTCAAAGAACCCCAGCGTCCCTCCTCGGGTGCTGCCCAACACGCTGACACGCGGCATCGTCGAGGAAGCTCTCCAGTGGGCCGCGAAGTAGCGGGATTCAGCGGCCCGCGAAGGTCTCGGCCAGGGCGATGGCCTTCCGCATCGCGAGCGACTTGTTGACCGTCTCCTCGAATTCCGCGGCCGGGGTCGAATCGTTGACCCATCCGCCGCCCGCCTGGACGTAGGCCTTGCCGTCCTTGACCAGGGCGGTACGGATCGTGATGCAGTGGTCGGCATTGCCGTTGAACCCAAAGTAGCCGACGCATCCGCCGTAGGGTCCACGGGTGGTCCCTTCGAGCTCAGAGATCAGCTGCATTGCGCGGATCTTCGGCGCCCCGCTGAGGGTTCCCGCCGGGAAGGTGGTGCGCATGAGGTCGAACGCGCTGTGCTTCGGGTCGAGCGTGCCGTTCACCTGCGACACGATGTGCATCACATGGCTGTAGCGCTCAATCACCATCAGGTCCTTCACCTGGACGGACCCGTAGGTGCAAACCCGGCCGATGTCGTTGCGGGCGAGGTCCACGAGCATGACGTGCTCGGCGCGCTCCTTGGGGTCCGCGAGCAGCTCTTCGGCGAGGGCGGCATCCTCGGTCTCGGTCCTGCCACGACGGCGGGTGCCGGCGATCGGACGGATCTCAACCTCGCGGTCCACACACCGGACGTGGAGCTCGGGCGAGGCACCGACGAGGGCCATGCCCTCGAGTTCCAGCAGGAACATGTAGGGCGAGGGATTCACAGTCCGGACCGCCCGGTAGATGTCGAGCGGGGTGGACTTCACCGGGGCGCTGAAGCGCTGGGACCCGACAATCTGGATGATGTCGCCCGCCTTGATGAACTTCTGCGCGGTGAGAACGTTCGCCTCGAACTGCTCGCGGGCCGTGTTGGACTGGAACGTCACGGGAGCCATTTCCGCAGGCAGTTCCACAGGCTGGGTCTCGAGCGGCTGACGTAGGAGTTCGACGAGTCGGTCGATCTCTGCCACGGCATCCTCGTAGGCCTCCTCGATAGATTTGCCCGGCTCGAGGACGGCATTGACGAGGACGGTGAGAGTCTGGGCGACACGATCAAAGATCAGAAGCTCGTCGGCGATGACGAGGTACAGGGTCGGCGTCTGCAGCTCGTCGTGTTTTGGGCGTGGGACGATGGGTTCGACATCGTGGATGAACTCGTAGCCGATGAACCCTACCGCCCCGCCGGTGAACCGCGGCAGTCCGGGCAGATCGACCGGACGGAAGCCCTTCATGACCTGTTCCACGACCTTGAGCCCGTCGGTGACGGTTCCCGGAGCGCCGGAGGAGGATACCTCGTGACGCTGGACGAGGCGGCGATTCTCCCAGACTTCCACCCAGTTGCCCTGCTGACGGATGACGGAGCGCGGGTTGCAGCCGACGAACGAATAACGGCCGAGATGTTCGCCACCTTCGACGGACTCAAACAGGAAGGACTCCCCCTGGCCGCGGAGCTTCCAATAGGCCGACAACGGAGTCTCGAGGTCCGCGAGGAGACGTCGGGTGACGGGAATCAGGTTGCCCCGTTCTGCCAATTTCTGGAATTCACCGAGCGAAGGGATGTCCATAACCAAACCGGAACCGGAACTTAGCCGGGTGTCCACCCATGTGGCGAGTGGGGAAACCAGAGCTGGATCAGGCCGTCGCGACGGACCGCCTCAATCCGCCCGGGGATCGAAGGCATCCCTCAGGCCATCCCCCAGAAAATTGAGTGCCAGAAGCGTCAGTCCCAGGACGAGGCCCGGGCAGGCGATCAGCCACCAGAGAACGCGGATCGGATTGATCTGCGAGGCCCCCTCCGCCAGAAGGGTTCCCAGACTGGCGGCGGGGGGCTGGATGCCGAGTCCCAGGTAGCTCAGAAAGCTCTCGTACAGGATGATCGCGGGGACCGTGAGCGTCAGATAGACAATCACGATGCCCACCACATTGGGCAGGATGTGACGGAAGAGGATCCGGAGATGGCCGGCCCCAAGGCTCTGGCTCGCCAGCACGAACGGACGCGATCTCAGGGCGAGGACCTGACCCCGGACGATGCGCGCCATGGTCAACCACGACACGGCGCCAAGCCCCACGAACAGGAACAGTATGCGGGCCATCGGGACGAACCCGGGCGCCACCGCCCCCAGCCAGCGCTTTACCAGGCCCTCGAGAGTCGTGATCAGAACGATTACGAACACGATACTCGGCAGGGCATAGAGCACGTCCACGATCCGCATCATCAACCCATCGACCCGACCGCCCACGTAGCCGGCCACCATGCCCCAGCAGACGCCGATGACGAGGCTGACCGCCGCACCCACGGCACCCACCAGCAACGAGACCCGGGTCCCGGCAAACACCCGGGTGAAGAGATCGCGTCCATGGACATCGGTCCCGAACCAGTGCTGCCCACCCGGAGGGGAGAACTGCGCGTCGGAACCATGCAGGGCGTCGTGGGGGCTGATCATAGGCACGACACAGGCGGCAATGACGATCAGCGCGAGGAAGAATGCCGAGACCATGGCAGGGCGATTCTTCCGGAGCCGCATCCAGGCCCTCTGGTTTGGGGAGGCGGTCATTCGTAGCGGACCCTGGGATCAAGCAGGCCGTAGGCAAGGTCGACAAGGAGGTTCAGGACGAGCAGGAGGATGGCGTAGAGCAGTACGAGTCCAACCACCATGGTGTAGTCACGACTCAGGGAGGAGTTCACCATGAAGACCCCGATGCCCGGGATCTGGAAGATGTTCTCCACGACGAACGAACCCGTGAGGAGATCGGCCAGCATAGGTCCGCTGTAGGAGACCACCGGCATCACGGCCGTGGGAAAGGCGTGCCGCAGGAGGACACGCAGTTCGCTGGCTCCCTTTGCCCGGGCGGTGCGGATGTATTCGCTCTGCAGCGACTGGGTCATGCCCTCGCGCATCAACCGAGCGACGCGTCCCCCAAAGAACAGCCCCAGCGCTGCCATCGGCAGCACAGCCTGGAGCGGTGCACCCCAGAGACCGACTGGAAACCACCCGAGCTGGAGTCCGAAGACCAGGATGAGCACCGGGCCCAGGACGAAGCCGGGAACACAGATCACCACCAACGCGAGCAGGCTCCCGATCCAGTCTCCCCAGCTGCCGCGTCGGACCGCCGTGTAGAACCCGATGGGAATCCCGAATCCCATGGCGAATCCGAACGCCAAGATCCCGAGGGTCAGGGAGACGGGCAGCCCCTGCCGGATGATGTCGGTGACGGTGTGGTTGCGGTACTTGAGGGACAGCCCGAGGTCGCCGACCAGCAGTCCACCCGGAGCCCGGTGCCAGTGCCCATCCGGGCCGGTCTCCCACTTCAGCCCGAGGAACCGCAGGTACTGGGATCCCATGGATTCATCAAGATGGTACTTCTCGGCAAGGGCCCGTTCGACCGCGGGGGAGGCGGGCTTGCGTTCCCGGTCGAAGGGTCCGCCGGGAGCCACCCGCACGAGGAAGAAGGCGAGGGTGACGATGACCCAGACCAGGGGCACGAGGAAGGCGAGCCGACGGAGGAAGTAGCGCATGGGATCGGCTCAGCGTTTCAGGAACATCGCCGACACCGGATGCTCGTCGGTGAGGTTGGGGTGGATGCCTCCGACGCGATTTGGATCATAGGCATAAAGGCCGGTGTAGGTGAAGACGGGCAGGATCGGGACCTCGTCCCGACACAGCAGCGTCTCCGCCTCCTGCAGCAGGGCTACCCGCGCTGCGGGATCCGATGTGCCCGCGGCTCGTTCCAGGAGCGCATCATAGCGTGCGTTTTTCCATCCCGTCCGGTTGTTGCCGCTGTCGCCCAGGAAGCAGTCAAGGAACGTGGTGGGGTCCTGGTAGTCCCCCACCCATGATCCACGGATGACGTCGTAGTTGAGGCGGGACATCTCCGAGAGGTAGGTCTTCCACTCGACGGGACGTAGCTCCATCTGGATGCCGAGGTGTTCCTGGAGCATCGCCTGGAACTCGACCGCGATTTTCTCGTGGGTTCGGGAGCCGCCGCCGCCCCCGGCATTGAACATGTAGGTGAAGGTCGGGAATCCGCGCCCCTCCGGATAGCCGGCCTCGGCCAGGAGGCGTTTGGCCTCGGCGACGTTGGCCGCGAAGGCGGCCGCCCGGTCGGCGGCGTTGGTGGCGACACAGAGGTTCTGACCCAGGCCCGGAGGCGGCGAATACCCGCCCGTGCCCGGTGGGGTCACGGCACTCGTGGGCCGTTCCCCCAGCTTGGTGATGCGGTCCACGATCCGCCATTTGTCGAGGACCAGGCTCATGGCACGGCGTACCCGAACGTCGTCGAACGGCTTGCGGGTGACATTGAACCGCATGAAATAGGTCCCGAGGTAGCTGAACGTATGAAAGTCGGGCCGTTTTAGCAGGACGTCATTGAGCTCCAGCGGGATCAGGTTCTTCTCGATGAGCACGTCGACCTCGCCGGTGAGGTAGAGGTTGAGCGCGGTGCTCGGGGAATCGCTGGAGAGGAAGTCGACCACTTCGGGGCGGACACTCGCCGCGTCCCAGTAGCGGGGGTTCTTGCGGACCCGGACGCGGTTGTTTGGAAGCCAGGCCACGAGCTCGAAGGCGCCACTGCAGGGGAGTGGTTCTGCCCGGACCCACTGGTCGCCGAAGCGTTCCACCGTCCAACGCGGCACGACGGCCATGATCCGCATGGCGCAGAGGTCGACGAAGAACGGTGTAGGGTTGACCAGCTCGACCTCCACCGTGAGGGGATCGAGAGAGCGGATTCCGAGGGACGCAAGGTTGGTCGAGGTCCCGGTGACGAGCTCCTTGCCACCCTTCACGTAGAAGAAGAAGCCGCTGTAGTCGGCGGCGGTGGAGGGATCGACGGCGTGACGCCACGACCAGACGAAATCCTCGGCCCGGATCGGTTCACCGGTCGAGAAGGCGGCGTTGGTCCGAAGGTGGAACGTATAGCGACGGCCATCGGGAGAGACGTCCCACCGTTCCGCGAGTCCAGGAACGCCGCGTCCGGAGACAGGATCGAACCGGGTCAAGCCTTCGAAGAGCGCCCCGGCGACACGTCCATCCGCCTGACCGGTGAGCACATGCGGATCAAGGGTCTCGATCTCGGGTCCGTTCAGGACGACCAGATCGGCCCGGGGCATGGGACGGCACCCCATGAGGGTCAGGACCCCTGAAACCAGGGCAACCCGCAGGACTCCGGACAGGGAACGCACGGCGAGATCCTGCGAGTGCCCGGAGGGGGATTCAAGGGGACGTCGCCCGTAAGGCGGGGATTCCACCAACCGACCGGAGCCTATTGATGGAACTGCGAGGCAGCGACAAGCCCGCTGAACTTGCCCTTCTTCTGGATCAGTTGACCCCAGGTACCCTGCTCCACGATGCGCCCCTGCTCCATGACCACGACGAGGTCGGCGTCCCGTACGGTTCCCAGACGGTGGGCGATCACGATCGCAGTGCGCCCCACTCGTGCACGGTCCAAGGCCATCTGGACCTCCCGTTCGCTCACGTTGTCGAGTGCGGAGGTGGCCTCGTCGAGGATCAGCACACTGGGGTTCTGGACCATCGCACGCGCAATGGAGATGCGCTGTCTTTGCCCTCCGGAGAGCAAGGCTCCGCCCTCTCCCACCGGGGATTCGAGACCGTTGGGCAGGCTGCCAATGACCGGATCGAGGTAGGCCAGCGAGATGGCCGCCTCCACCTGCTCGTCGGTCGCCTCGGGTGAACCGAGGGTGATGTTCGCACGGATCGTGTCGTTCAGGAGGAACGCACCCTGCTCGACCATACGAACCCGGGAATGCCAAGACAACGGAGTGAACTCCCAGTAGTCGATGCCATCGACGAAGATTGAGCCCGAGGTCGGAGCACGAAGCCGAAGGAGGACACTCGCCAGAGTGGTTTTTCCGGATCCTGAGGCGCCGACCAATGCCACGGTCTTCCCGGCTGGGATCTCTAGGCTGACATCGTCGAGGCCTTTCTTACCGCCAGGATATTCTACAGTGACGTGGTCCAGTCGGATGGACCGTTCCAGCGTCCCAAGGGCAGTCTTTCCGAAGGGTTTCACTGGAAACTGGGGCAACTCAAGCCATCGAAGCAACTCCATGACCCCGCCGCTGTAGTAGAGGGCCTGCCCCATCAGGGTGTAGAACTGATTGACCAGCGGAAACAGACGGACGAGCCCCATTCCGAGGGCCATCAGGCCGTCGATGCTCAGGCGTCCTGCCTGGATGAGCCATATGTTGCTCAGGATGAGCAACAGGATCGTCCCCGCGGCCACGAAAGACTCGGTGACGGGAAAGAGTGTTCCCCCGATGAACATTCCCCAGCGCTCATGGTTGACGACCTGATCGTTCATCCTGCTGAACCTCTGGCGACACTGCGATTCGGCGCCGTTCCCGCGAATGACCCGGAAACCCGAGAAAACATCCCCCACATAACCCATGAGACGTCTGTTTGACTCGACCTGGAGACCGCTTCGGACCGTTATGTGTCGGAATCGAGCACCGTTCATCAGGCCTGCGGCCGCAACCAAAACAATGATGGCCAGCATGAAAGGCCACGACAAAACGAAGAGGCCGACAAAGTAGAAGGCGGCAACCGATGCCAGTTGGGTGATGACCAGGAAGTGCTCGATGAAATTCCGGGTCCTGTTCACCTCAAGGCTGTAGGCGTTGACGATCTCACCGGAGTTTCTCGAATCAAACACGTCCATCTGGGCGTTGCTGAGGCGGTCGAAGAGCGCCTCACGAAGGCTTGAGGTCAGCTCGCAGGTGAGTCGCGCGACGACGTACCGATTCAGGATCGCGAGTAGATTCTTGGTGACGATCGCCAGAATGATGACTAGGCCGAATATCCAGACGTACTGCGAGGCGCTGTATCCCGGGAGCAGGCGCGCGGCGAAACGTGTGACCGCATTCTCTCTGACCATCTCTGTGCCATTTCCCATGAGTGAGATCATGGGGATGATCAGCCCAATTCCGGCCGTCTCGAAGAACGCGATCGAGGTGGCCAGCAGGAAATAGGCGGCGACAAGCCTGCGGTGGTACCGGACGTGGGGCCTCAGCCGGACAATCGTTGCCCGGATTTCATCCAGCCGACTGATGGAGATCATCATTTACCCCTGGATTGGCTTCCAATCCAGAAGGTGAACCCGACCCTCCTAGGTCCTTCTCCCGGAGCGCAAGCCTAATGAACCGAGCCTTGTCTTAGGGCGTCCGTTGCAGCCGGAACAGGCCACCGATTTCCGTGTACTCATCACGGCCAAGACGTCCCACCAGCCGCAGCTGCTCTGGATCGGGCTTCCCATCAGGACCCAGGACGGTATCGGCAACATGGAACTGCATGATACGACCGAGGACGACATGACCTGCGACAGGCCCCTCGCCCACCGAGACGATCCGGTCCAGCTGGCATTCGAACGACACCGGACTCCCGGCAACCCGCGGCGGGCGGACTCGGAGAGACGGAGCTTCACCCACACCGAACCGGGTGAATTCGCTTTCTCCGTAAGGCAGAGCCGCAGACGTCGCATTCATCGCCTCCACCTGGGCCGAAGAGACGAGGTTCACCACGAACTCCTGGGTTTCCCGGATGTTCCGGAGCGTGTCCTTGGGATTACCCCGACGGTCATTCGCTGGACAAAACAGAAGGGTCGGAGGCCGGGCGCAGACGCCTTGAAAGAAACTGAACGGGGCAAGGTTAGCGACCCCGTCGGGTGAAATCGTCGAAACCCAGGCGATGGGCCGTGGGATGATCGTGGTGATCATCCACTCGTACATGTCCCGGGTGCCGAGGGTCTGGGGATCGAGTTCCATGGCCGTTCTGAACAGGTCCTATCCGAACCTCACCAGAGGCTGCCCTGCTGGGGAACGGTCGGGTCGCCCAGTTCCGCGAGAAGACTCCTAAAATTCCAGCGTCGATACATCTCCCGTAGGTCCTCGACCCGTGGGGTTCCCGGCACAAGGCCCTCGAGCACCGGGCCGTCGGCCAACCCACACTGCAAGGCGACCATCTTCTGGTTCCTCTGGACCACCTCGGTCGAAGCCACCAGGGCGGAACGCTGACTCTCGGATTTGATCTCGGCCAGCCGCCCGTAGAGATCCGCGGTCGACCCAAAGCGTTTCAGCAGGTCTGTCGCCGTCTTGGGGCCCACCCCGGGAACCCCGGGAATATTGTCGACCGAGTCCCCCACCAGGGCGAGCCAGTCCACCACCTGGGACGGGGCGACTCCGGTCTTGGCGACGACGTCCTCCGGAGACCAGATCCTCTCGGACTTGTCGTTCGGGTTCAGGATGCCGACCCGGTCGTTGACGAGCTGCATGAAGTCCTTGTCGGAGCTGGCGATCACCACCGTCCACCCCGCGGTCTCGGCCCGGCGGGCATAGGTGCCAATCCAGTCATCCGCCTCGGTGCCGTCCTTCATCCACTGGGGATGGCCGGCCGCATCGAGCCAGGCCTCGATCTGGGGCAGTTGAGCCGCCAAACCCTCCGGCGTGGAGGGGCGCTGGGCCTTGTATTCGGGCAACAGCGCCATCCGCTCCTCGGCAAGTCCCCCATCCCAGACCACCAGGAGGTGGCTCGGCCGAAGGGTCCCGATCATCTTCTGGAGCATCTTGATGAACCCGTAGATCGCGTTGGTGGGGGAACCATCCGGTGCCGAGAGCGACCGGATGGCATGGAACGACCGGTAGGCATAGGAGTGGCCGTCCACCAACAGGAGCCGTGAAGACATGGCCCAAGGCTGCGGGCGGGTCCGGCGACGGCGAGAAAATTCCGTGTCCGAAACCGAAGGGACCGCCGGCGACGGGCGGTTCCCTGTGGCGAGGTCGCCGACAACCCCGTAGCCTCCGGTCTCCGTGACGACGAAACCGACCGCAACCGCACCCCGCCGGGTGGGACTGATCTCACTCGGATGCGCCAAGAATCTGGTGGACGCCGAGATCATGCTGGGGTCCCTGCTGAAATCCGGCGTGGAGATCGTCAACGACCCCTCCCTCGCCGACGCCGTCATCGTCAACACCTGCTCTTTCATCGACGCCGCCCAGGAGGAGAGCGTCGACACCATCCTCGAATCCACCGAGTTCCGGACGCAGTCGCGTCCCGGCCAGGCCGTGATCGTGTCAGGCTGCCTGCCCCAGCGGTTCCGGGATGAGCTGCCCAAGCTCCTGCCCGAGGTCGACGCCTTCATGGGGATCGACCAGGTCGAACAGGTGGGCCAGCTCGTCGAGCAGGCCATCCGGACCCGTGGAGAGAAGGTGCAGACCCCCCCACCCGCCCGGAAGAGGACATCGGGCAAGTCGGTGAAGGGACGACTCGAAACCCTCGACAAGGCCCAGCCGCACACCCACGCCCATGAGGAGGAATCCATTGGCACGGGCCCGACCCGCCGGATGCTCGAGGCGCCGAAAGAGATGAGTGCCCAGATCTCGCTGCGTCCGAACTACATCCCCAGCTACGAGACGCCCCGGTTCCGGCTCACACCGAAGCACTTCGCCTACGTCAAGATCGCCGAGGGCTGCAACCATCCCTGCAGCTTCTGCATCATCCCTCGGATGCGCGGCTCACACCGGAGCCGTGCCCAGGCCGACATTGTGGCCGAGGCGAAGCGACTGATCGCCGACGGGGTCAAGGAGCTGAACCTGATCTCGCAGGACTCGACCTACTACGGGCTCGACCTGCGTCCGAACCACACGCGGGCTATCTCCTCCCCGGAAAAGTTCACCGCCGCCAGCAACGCCCTCGCGGCCGATGCCACCACACTCTCGTCGCTCCTCCGCGAACTCAACGCGCTCAAGGGCGACTTCTGGATCCGGCTTCTCTACACGCATCCCGCGCACTGGACCGACTCCCTGATCCAGACCATCGCCGACTGCCGCAAGGTCGTCCGGTACGTCGACATGCCGCTGCAGCACATCCACGACGACATGCTGGCGCGCATGCGTCGGGAGACAACCGGGGACTACATCCGGGATCTGATCCGACGCATCCGTGCGGGGATTCCGGCCATCGCGCTCCGCACCACCTTCATCGTCGGGTTCCCGGGGGAGACCGAGGCCCATTTCAAGACACTGCTCGAGTTCATCCGTGAGACCCGGTTCGAACGCCTGGGGATCTTCGCCTATTCGCAGGAGGATGGAACCATTGCCGGGAAGATGTCGGGGCAGATCCCACCGGCGAAGCGCCAGAAGCGCCGGGAACTGGCGATGGCCGCACAGCACGAGGTGGCCCGTGAGGTGGCGCAATCCTTCGTCGGCAGGACGCTCAAGGTGCTCGTGGAAGGCGAGACCTCCCGCGATACCGCCTCCCTTTCGGGTTCCGGTTCCTGGGAACATGGCCACATCCGCCACGGGGAAACAAAGGCTCCCGCCGGTTCCGGGAAGGTCCGATACCTGGTGGCCCGCGGGGAGGCGGATGCACCTGACATCGATTGCCGTGTGTACCTCCGGGACGGGAACCTCCCGATCGGGAGGTTCAGCAAGGTGAGGATCATCGGACACACCGACTACGATCTGCTGGGAGAACCGGTCGGACACTGAAAGCCGCAGGACTGTTCCCGGACGTCCCGGGGTTCGACTCCTTCAGTGGGGATACTCGAACCCGACGATCGTCAGAGGCGTCTCACCCCCGGGAGCCTTCAGGCAGACCTGATCCCCGACCCGCTTCTGGAGAAGGGTCTTCGCCACGGGCGACAGCCAGCTGACCCAGTCCCGATCCAGATCGACCTCATCGACCCCAACGATGCGGTATTGGGTCACCTGACCCTCGGAATCCCGGACAGTGATGAGGGCTCCGAAGCGGATCCGATCATCCCCTTCGGCCGGAGGTGGCGTGGGTACGGCGGAACGAAGGTAGGACCGGAGTTGGCGAATACGATCGCTGTCGGTTGGACCGACTGAACCGCCCGGGGCCCCGGATTCCGTCTCACCGATCAGGTGTTCCAACTCCTTCCGCCACGATGCCAGGCCGTCGGGTGTCACCAGATTGCGGACTCCGGGCGGAACCCGCGGCCGGTCCCAACGACTGGCCTCGACCTCGGGGGCGTCGTCATCTTCTTTCGTGAAGGCCTTGCTCATCGAAACCAGCTCCTCCCCGGCGGAACCCGGGGATCACGTCGGGTACTCCCATCCCTCGCGATAGACGCGTCGCAGAAGTTTCACCGCCTCGGGATCCCCGGGGATTGTTTCCCTGGCCCCGTCCCATTCGACGCTGCGCCCCAATTTGAGGCTCAGCATCCCCAGGAGCATGCAGGTGCTGGAGCAGTGTGCATCGGCGATGTCACAGACCGGAGTCAGCCCCGTGTCGATCGACTTGAGAAAGTCGGCCCAGAGTTCCCGGACGTTCTGGCCGTCGGGATCGTTGAGCCTCGCCTTTTCGGACCTCGACGGACTGCTATCGGTGGGATGGAACACCCAGCCTCCCCGGTGTCCAAGCTGCAAGGTCCCCTTCGTGCCGTAGAAGCAGATGCCTGCCACATCCCCTTTCTCGGCGTCATTGCCTCCGAACGACCGTGCTTCCCAGGTGAGCGTGAACGGTTCGAAGGCATAGTGGACCACCTGATGGTCCGGGGCATCGCTCGTCTGGGCCTCCGGGGTCAGGATCGGGGGGCCCTTGATGGGGCGCCCCCCAGTGGAATGAATCCGGCGCGGCGCCTTCTCGCCCGTGATCCAGAGGGCGGTGTCCAACCAATGCACTCCGACGTCGCCAAGGGTGCCGTTGGCGTAGTCGAGATACTGGCGGAAGCCCCGGGGATGGATGCCCCGGGTTCCTGGAGGCTGATCCGGATTGGCTGGGTTTCCACCATTGAAGGGACGCAACGGGGCCGGGCCACACCACAAATCCCAGTCCAGCTCGGAAGGCACGGCCTGGGAGGCGAGAGGCTCCTCTCGACTTGCCCCACCCCCATTGAAATGGCAACGGATCATGCCAATGGATCCCACCCCACCGCCCCGGATGAAGTCCCGGGCACTGACGATGTGGGGGGACATCCGCCGGTGGTGGTCGACCTGGACCACACGACCCGCCGCACGAGCGGCCCGGACCATGGCCTGGCTCTCCCCGATCGTATGCGCCGTGGGCTTGTCCACGAACACGTGGGCGCCCGCCCGGACCGCGGCAATCGTAGGCAGGGCGTGCCAGTGGTCTGGAGTCGTCACGATGACGATCTCCGGTTTCTCCTTCACCAGCATCTCCCGGTAGTCGCGGTACCGTCCGGGCTTGTCACCAGCCAGTCGCGTCACCCGCTCGGCGGTCGGATCCAACGCCCTCTGGTCGACATCACAGATGCCGACGATTCGACAGCGCCCGCTCGCCATGGCCTCACCCAGGACATTGCCTCCCCACCAACCGGCACCGATCAGGGCGGTCCGGTACCGGCCAACGGGTTTGTCCGCAGAACGGGATACCCAGGGGACCGCGGAGAGGGACGCACCGGCAAGAGAACCTTTCACGAAGTCACGTCGTTTCATGGTCGGGATCTGGGGGTACCCTGTTTCGGGGCGGGTGGACTGTCCACACTGGCCTACGGTCTCTCTGGCCGGTCCGTTGACCCTGGGCAGGGTGCACCGTAGGATGAATCCACATGATCGCAGGAAAGATTGGTGCCAGTGGTGGCAGCGCAGCCTCCCAGCCGAGCTTCCGACTCGGAGACGAGCGGCTGATCAAGCTCACCGCGTCCGCCGGCAACAAGGTGATGTCGCTCCTGACCAAGCAGGGACGTCCCAAGGGCGTCCTCCGGGTCGCCGTGGTCGGCGGTGGCTGCTCCGGGCTCCAGTACAAGATGGACCTCCAGGACCAGGCCCAGAACCGCGACATCCTCGTCGAGAGCGCCGGCGTCCGGGTTGTGGTCGATCCCAAGAGCGCCCTCTATGTGACGGGTTCGGAGCTTGACTACGTGGACGCCCTGACGGAGGGCGGCTTCAAGGTAAAGAACCCCAATGCCGCGACGAGCTGCTCATGCGGCGAGAGCTTCAGCGCCTGAACTCGGTCTCCGGATCGCCCAAGCCTGAAACGGGATGGATGCCTTCGACCTGCTGAACGAGCCCCGACGTCCCTGGGTGGATGTCGACGCCCTCAAGACACGGTTCCTCGAGATCTCCTCCGCGGCGCACCCCGACCGATTCCACGGCGCTCCAGAGACGGAGCGGCTGGCGGCGACGGCTCGGTACAGCGAACTCAACACCGCCTATGGAATCCTCAGGGAACCCAAGGATCGGCTCCTCCACCTGATTGAACTGGAGGCCGGGGGAAAACCAAAGGACATCCAACGCATTCCACCCGGCACCATGGACCTCTTCGTCGAGGTCGGTCAGGGCTGCAGGGAGGCGGATGAGTTCCTAAAGGCCAAGAGCGAGGCGACCTCTCCGATGCTGAAGCTGTCCCGGATGCAGGAGGCGATGGGGTGGATCGATCGGTTCCAACAGCTTCAGGGTCGTGTGAACGCCCAGCGGGACCGCCTGATGGAGACTCTCCGCGGGCTGAATGCAGCGTGGGATTCCGCCCCTCCTCTCGGGTCACCCGAACGATCCGCAACCCTTCCCTTGGAATCCCTCGAACAGACCTATCGGTCGTTCAGCTATGTGGATCGATGGACGGGACAGCTCCAGGAGCGGCTGGTCCAGTTTGCGATGTGATCGGACCGGGATGACCCCGGCGACTCAGTCGTTCTTCACCGACATCGTCCGGCGGGGGCTGAGGCGGATCAGGTCCATCAGGATGCGCTCGGCCTCATTGAGTTGGGGATCCACCGGCAGTGGTGCGGGCGCATCTGCATCATCGTCCTCGCCGGCGATTCCAGCCTCAGCCTTGGGAAGCTCCTCCTCGACCACCGGGGCCGCGGTCTTGGTCAGCGAGGCGGAATTGGTCATGACCGGAGGGAGACCCGGCTGGTCGGCCACCTTGAGGGTAATCTCCCACATCTTCGGCAGGCTCGATTTCCGGGCGGCTTGCTCCTTCTTCCGCGCCTCGGTCCGGGCCTTGTTCTCCGAGATCTCCTTGCGCCGGGCCGCCTCGTTCAGGGACACGGTCTTGTCCTCCTTGATCTTGCGGTAGCGATCGACGTCCTCGCGCACGTAGTCGAAGTCTCGGTCCTGGGCCACCCGCTCCTCGGAACGCTTCCGGAGATCCGGCACCACACGGCTGATGTCCCCGTCCTTCGAGAACTTGGACGATTCGATGGTGTCCCACGACAGGGCGTTCTCGAGGGAGGATTCCCCGACATCCATGTGGTTCTCGATGCTCGGCAGGATGATGTCTGGAACAACACCCTTGAGCTGGGTGCTGGAGCCGTTGGGTCTATAGAACTTCCGGATGGTGACCTTGGCCGCACCGGCATCCTTGAGACCGTTGAGCAGGGAGCCAAGCTCCTGCACCGTCTGGACCGTGCCCTTCCCGTGCGTCGAGGAGTCGCCGACGATCACGGCGCGGTCGTGGTCCTGGAGGGCACCTGCAAGGATCTCGCTCGCGCTGGCGCTGAACCGGCTGGTGAGGACCACCATGGGTCCGTCGTAGGCCGGCTGGTCCTCCGGGGAGGAATCCACATTCACCCGTCCGTCGAAGTTGCGGACCTGCACCACGGGCCCCGACTTGATGAAGAGGCCGGTGAGATTGATGGCCTCCTCGAGGGAGCCGCCGCCGTTGCGACGGAGATCGAGCACGATCCCCTCGGCACCCTCCGACACGAGCTTCTTCACCAGGCGGGACACATCCCCGGTGGTGGTTTTGCCGGATCCGCGCCGACCCCCAACGGGAAAATTCGCGTAGAAGGACGGGAGGTCGATGACCCCGATCCGGTTGGTCTTTCCGTCACGGGTGAGCTCGATGAGCTTCGCTTTCGCCTCCGAGTCCTCCAGCTTCACCTCGTCGCGGACCAGCGAGACGATCTTGCGGACCGAGAGGTCGGCCCCGGCGGGAATGATCTCGAGACGGACCTTGGTGCCCTTCGGACCCCGGATCTGCTCAACGACTTTCGAGAGCTTCTCATCACGGACGTCGACGAAATCCCCATCACCCTGGGCGACGCTGACGATCCGGTCGTTGACCTTGATCTGCTTGCTCATCTCAGCGGGAGCCCCGGCGACAAGGGAACGGATCACCGTATATCCGTCGTCGCTCTGTAGGGTTGCCCCTATACCAAAGAGCGACAGGTTCATGTTGATCGAGAAGCTGTCGAGCTGCTGCTTGCCGAAGTAGTCGGTATGCGGATCGTATGCGTGTCCCAATGCGCTGAGGTAGAACTGCAGAACCTCATCCGCATCGAACTGCTTCACGTTCCGGAGCGTCCGGTTGTACCGGCGCATCAGCTTCTTCACGATCTCGTCGTGGGTGTCGGCGGCCAGGCGGGCATCCACCTTGGCCACGACCTTGTCTGCCAGGACCTTGGTGGAGGCATTCTTCCCCTTGCCCTGGTTGGCCTCCTCGTACTGCGCCTTGGCGAAGGCGGTCAGCTCGGCCGACTTCTCGGGACTGAACTTGTTCGTCAGATAGCGGGTCAGCTGGTCCCAGTTGCCGGACAGCACGTTGGTGCGGAACCGCGAGAGAAGCTCCTCCCGATCCCCCACGGTGAGCTTCTCAGCGAGGTATTCGGAGCGCACCCGGTCCCGCCACAGCTTACGGGCCTCCTCGAGGTCCTTCGGCCGGGCACCCTCCTTGCGATCGAGAAGGAACTTCTCATCGGTCTCGAAGGTGAACCGGTTGGTCTTCAGGTATTCCGTGACGTAGGCGTACTGCTGGTCGAACCGCTCCATGAAGCGGTTGAAGACGTCGAAGGCCGGCTGGACGTTGCCGTACTGGATTGTGAGCGTGTCCAGCTCGGTCCGGAGCGGGGCGAAGGTGTCGTAGTCCGACTGGAGGAAATACACCCTCTGGGGATCGAGCACCTCGAGGTAGCGGTCGAAGAACTTCCCCGAGATCGTGTCGTCGAACCGGTTGCGGGTGTAGTGGGTCCGCTGGAGCGCCCAGGCGAAGGTCTTGGCCACCTGACCGAACTCCTCCTTGGGCTGGAGAGTTAGGGAGTTGGTGTACTTGGACGACAGAAGCGCGGTGGTCTCCCCAGGCTGGCCTACGGTCAAAAGGTCGACGGGATCCGCGGCTCGGATCCAGAGCGGCAGGAGGGCGAGAAGGAGGAACGCTCTCAGGTACATGGATGGACTATGAATCTGGATCCACAGGATGCCAGCGGGGAAGCGGCCTTAACATCAGGAAAACCCCGGGGAGGACCTGCGCACCTCCCCTAGTCCTCGGTCTCCAGCCGGAGGTGGGTCTCCCCCCCGAGGCCCGATCCGAAACACCTCACGCCTGGAAACGACACAGGGGTGGGGGCCAGGAACAACACCCAGCCCCCACCCCCGATGCCCAACAGCTCCGTCTGAGACGCCGCCTCAGCGAAGGAATGCCTCGTGGAGTCCCCCGTCCACGGTGATGACCTGTCCGGTCGTCTTGCTCAGTCGGTTGCTGACGAGGAGGAAGTATGCTTCCGCCTGGTCGGCCGGCGTGATGGGCGACTTGGTCAGGGTCCGATCCGCATAGAACTGGGCCAGCTTGCGTACCAGCGACTCGGTCGCCTCATCGTCCGTGTACGGGATCTGATACTTGGCGAGGGAACCAATCACCCGATCCCTCGGAAACATCGCCGAGCCCTGCACCACCGTGGCCGGAGCCACGCCATTCACCCGCACCAGCGGAGCCAGCTCGATGGCCATCTCACGGACTAGGTGGTTGGCGGCGGCCTTGGAGGTGTCATAGGCCACGCTGCCCTTCTTGGCCACGACCGCATTGGCCGAGGTCGTGAGCACCAGATTCCCGCGGAGCCCCTGCTCCTTCCAGGTCCGGGCCGCCTCGTCCCCGACGATGTAGCTGCCGGTGACGTTGACCGAGAATGTGACCGCCCACTTGTCGTCCGGGATGTGCCCGGTCGTGTCGCTCGGCCAGAACACGCCGGCGGTGACACAGATCGAGTCAAATCCACCATAGGCCAGCGCAACCTGGTCGAGCATCGCCCGGACACTGGCGCGGTCGGTGATGTTGCAGGCGAGGCCGATCGCGGGGCCACACCCACTGATCCCGGTCCCCGCGACGCCGATCCCCTGCCCCAGCTTCGCCGTGATCTCCGACGCAGTGGCCTCGGCGGTCTCAAGCTTCATGTCGACACAGACGATCTGCGCGCCCTCCTTCGAGAGCCGCAGGGCCGTCTCGCGTCCGATGCCGGATCCAGCACCGATCACCACGATCACCTGTCTCGCGAGTTCCTTCTCGGGCGGCATGCGACGGAGCTTCGCCTCCTCGAGGAGCCAGTACTCGATGTCGAACGCCTCCTGGGCCGGCAACGCGATGTAGCGGTCCATCGCCTCGGCACCCCGCATCACCTCCACCGCACAGTTGTAGAACTCCGCCGTGACCCGGCTCTCGGACTTGTCCTTGCCCCACGCCACCATGCCCAGGCCCGGGATCAGGACGACGGTCGGGTTCGGATCCCGCATCGCCGGGGAGTTCGACCGCTTGCAGGCGTCGTAATAGGCCGCGTAGTCCTTCCGGTACTGGGTGAGTCCGGAAGCCAGCTTGGCCTTGAGGTCGGCAACCGACTCCGTCTGGGGGTTCCAGTCGACGTAGAGCGGCTTGATCTTTGTCCGGAGGAAGTGGTCGGGGCAGCTGGTCCCAAGCTCGGCGAGCCGGGCGGCGTCCTTGGAATTGACGAACCGGAGTATCTTCTCGTCGTCCTGGACGGTGCCGATGAGGCGACGCTGCTGGCTCACCTGACCGCGAAGCCACGGCAGGATGGCCGCGAACACCTCCTGACGCTTCTCCGGAGCGAGCGACTGCACCCGCGGTCCGCCGAAGGCGGTCGCATGCCCACCCTTGGCCTCATAGCGGGACTCGAGATAGACCGAGGCCTTCTCGATGTAGTCGAGGGTACGATGGTAGCACTCGTTGTCGTCGTCGGCCCACGAGATAAACCCGTGCTGGCCCATCATGATGGCCTTGGCCTTGGGATTCCGGCGGCAGATCTCCTGCATGGCGAGACCGAGCTCGAATCCGGGCCGCATCCACGGCACGTAGTCCATCTCCTCCCCTAAGATCTCGCGGGTGAGCTCCTGGCACCGTGAGGTCGCCGCGATCGCGATGATCGCGTTGGGGTGCATGTGGTCGACGAACCGGGCCGGGATGAAGCTGTGGAGCGGGGTGTCGATCGAGCTCGCCCTGGGGTTGAGATTGAAGGTGGTGTGCGTGTACATGCCCACCATGTCGTCCTCGGCCGGGGACTTGAGCCCCTTGTCGGCCCGCGCCTGGTAGAGCGGCTGAAGGGCAATCAGCTTGTCTTGGTAGAGCGACGAGAAGTTCTCTCGGGTGCTGGTCCGGAGGTCGCCCCCCGATCCCTTGACCCAGAGCACCTCGACCTCCCCGCCGGTCAGGGGGTCCTTCTCGCGGATCTTGGAGGAGGTGTTGCCGCCCCCGGTGTTCGTGATGCGCTGGTCGCGACCCAGGCAGTTCGAGCGGTAGACGAGACGGTCGACACCCTTGAGGGCGGCGGCATCGGCATCCTTCCAGAGATCAGAGACAAACCGGTAGTTCTTGTCGGCCATAGAGGACGGACAAATTCCCCGACCGGGCCGCACCGGTGCAACGGTTTTCCTCGGCGCGCAACGGAGGAGGGCACCTGAAGCCGCCCGGTCGACAGCCCGACCCGAACCCCAACCTCAGCCTGACTCCACACCCGATCAGCGGACGCCCCAGAAGAACAAGATCGCCATGGCTGTCGGCATCAGGGCTCCGAGGAAGAGTCCCAACGGGCTGATCCCCTCACCCGCGAACACCTTCGAGCCCTGCAGGATCCCCGCACCTGCAGGGTTCGGCGCGTTGGCGATCACCGTCAGACCACCTCCGGTGACCGCGCCGGAGACCAGGGCGTACTTGAGCTCGGGCGAGATTCCCTCCACGAGCGACCCCAGATAGGTCAGCGCCGCATTGTCGGTGATCGCCGTCAGCGCGGTGGCCCCAAAGTACAGGGCTCCACCGTCGAGTCCGGAGATGAGCGGCCGGAGCCACCACGACTGCAGCGACCCCAGCGTGACGAGTCCCGACAGGAAGAAGCCCACCAGCAACCCCTCCCGAAGCTTCAGTTCGTCCTGGTACTCCCGGGTCGCGGTCACAAACCCAAGGAACATCATCACGACCCCGAACAGCACATCCGGATGGTGCGCGAAGGCGACGACCAGGCCGAGGAACCCGACATGGGTGGCGGTGAGCCAGCCTGGAAGCCGCTCTCGTCGCTCGGACAACGGTTCGATCGCGGCCAGTTCCCTGCGGAAGATCGCGGCACCGAGAACGGTCGATGCGATGCAGCTCGCCGCGGCACGCCAGCCGAAGGTCGAGATCATGAATCCGGAGTCCCAGTTCCACTTGGACGCGACCATCAGGACCGGCGGGGCTGCGAAATGGGTCAGCGTGCCGCCGATCGAGATGTTCACAAACAGCAAGCCAAGGGTCGCATACGCGAGGCGCGGGCTGATGCCGCGGTCGAAGTAGCGCTGCTTCAGGAGGATCGCCAGGAGGGTCATGGCGGCGGGCTCCGTGATGAACGACCCCAGGAGCGTCCCGAACGACAGGGCTGCCACATAGAACCCGAGACTTTGCTGGAGCGGGAGGACTCGGGCGATGAGGCTGATCGCGGATTCCGCCAGCCGGACCACAGGCCGGGTGGCGGCGACCACCATCACGGCCAGCACGAACTTGGGCTCCCGGAAGTCGAGGCTGTCGATGTACTCCACCGCACCGTGGACGGAGCCCCGCAGGACGGCGAGGCCCGCGAACAGGGCCGCCGCCCAGAGTCCAAACACGACCTCGGTCTCCGCCAGGAAGTGCAGGATGTTCTCCTGGAACGACCCCTCCGGATACCGGTGGGCCCACTTCGCGAAGCGCTTCACCGCAAAGGTGTGCAGCACGGCCAGGGCAAACAGGGTGGAGGCAAGCAGCTCCTGGGTGGTGGCAGTCATGGGAAGAGTCTCAAGCGGTCGCCTCAGCTTCCCTGAACCCGGACCTCACCGCAACCCATCCGTCCCGCCTCGCCTATCCCTCCAAGTCCTGGCTCACTTCGTCTCGACCACCACATCCTCGAGATTGTCGCGCGTGTTGCGATCGATCCGGTAGTGGAACGGATCGACCCCCACAAACGCCGGCGCCTCGTCCGCCACCCAGCGGATTTCCTGGATGCCGGACTTCAGGGGGCGTCGTTCCAAGGACAGGATCGAGTCGCGTCCGAAGCCTTTCTCCCCGGGGCGGATTCGGAACGCACCGATCTCGAACACCTCGTCCAAGGGTGCCTCCTTCTCCTCGCCCTGCCCATCGGCGTAGAGCTTCTTCGCCTCCACCGTCAGCACCACGTCATAGCGCCCATCCTCCCGCTTCGAGGCCCGGGCGACGGTGGCATTGAGGTCGTACAGGGTGATCCGCTCGAACAGGTCCGTGATGAGTGCCTCGTGGGTAGGCCCCGCCTCCTCACGGAGGATCCGTAGGAAGTCGAGCGCGTCGGGGTATGGGGCCGACTTGAAGGCAAACTCCTTCAGCAGACGGCGGAGACTCCGGTTCACTGTCTCCTCCCCCAGTGCCTCCTTGAGCCACCACATCACCAAGGCACCCTTGTTGTAGTGGATGTAGGCCTGGTCCTCCACGCGGGCCAACGGGGTCTCCTCCACCGATTCTGAGCCCCGCGCCCGCAGGTAGGTGTCGAGCTCCTCCTTTAGGAACTTCCGGATCTGCTCCCGGCCATAGAGCTTCTCCATCACCAAGAGCGCCGAGTACTGGGCGAAGGTCTCCGACAGAAGCGTCGATCCCTGCTTGTCGGCCCCGATCACCTGGTGGGCCCACCACTGGTGCGCGATCTCATGGGCCGTCACAAAGGTCACCTGGTCGATCTTCCGATCCCCCTCGGTGTCGTCGAAGTCCTGGATGAACCCGATCGCCTCCGAGTACGGCACTGTGTTGGCAAAGGACTGTGCGAACGTGGCGTAAGCGGGGAACTCGAGGATCCGGAACTGGTCGAACTGATAGGGAGAGAGTCGCTCGTTGAACACCTCCAGCGAGGCCTTCATCGCCGCGAGCATCCGCGGCACGTTGTTCGTGTGGGGCGGATGATGATAGACGGCCAGCTGGACCGGTGACCTTCCGGGAGGGGTCCAGGTCTCCGACCGCACCGCATAGCGCCCGGACTGGATCGAGAAGAAGTTCTGGATGGGCACGTCGTTGCGGAAGACCCGGGTGCGGCGTCCGTCCCGGACCTCCTCCCGGTCCAGCCTCCCCGGCGCGATCGGGACCTGGTCGGCATCGGTCGTGACCGTGAGCACCGCCGTGACCCAGTCGCTGTCGTGTCGGAGATAGTGGTGGGCATTGGCCGACCGGTCCTCGAGGGCGGGCGGACGCAGCTCCGGCGGGAGTCCGTGCTTCCTCCGCTGGGACCGACCCTGGAGGAAGCCCGCGCGTGTGACGCCCAGGGTCGGTGCGATGCCGGAGTTGTTGAGGAACGTCCCGTTGTCCACGAGGGCGGTCTGGGGCGTGGTGTTCACAAAGCCGCGCTGCTCCAGGACCGTCTTGAAGCGGAGCTCCCGCCTCTCCCCCGGCTTCATGGGCGGATCCAGCTTCAGGATCCGATGCCCGAACCGCGGCATCTCCTCCTGGAGCCGGCCCCCTTCGATCTCGAGACGCCGGATCTGCAGCTCTTCGGGGGTATCGACATGCAGGACCTCCACCGGCACGTCGTTCCGGTTCTCGATCTGGTACCGCCCGACAGTGACGGCCCGGATTTCCGAGGGGTGCAGATCCACATCGAGCTCGACGTGCCGAATCGTGGGCTGCGGCACCTTCTCGAACGGCAGCAGGATCCGCTCCGCCTCGGCGGCCAACTTCTCGGCCTCGGTCGAGGGGCGATAGGTGTTCCGGATGTTGGTGTTGAGGAAGATCCACGCACCCAGGCCAACCCAGAGCGCGACCGCCACACCCAGGATCCCGACCGTGGCCCCACGGAGGCGGCCCGGGGCCCGCTGCATCCGCGGACTCCATCGGAGGTCGACACCCCGGATGCGCAGGACGTGGACCAGCACCAACAACACCACGCACACGCTGCTCCAATAAGCCTGTTGCCAGGCGGGTCCGATCCAGAAGTGGCCCATGCCGTTCATGTCCGACAACGGAACGCGGGCCGTCTCCCCGAAGTTGTAGAGCTTGTGCTGGAATCCGAGGGTGCCCAGGGACGCCTCGGCCACCAGGTAGACCAGCATCACCGCCCAGCCCATCGGCTTGGTCGGAACCAGTGACTGGACCGTCACCGAGAGCACCGCAATCTGCGTCATGCTGATCCAGGTCGGCAGCACGAACCACAGGAGGTAGGCCGTCCACTCGAACCGATGGTATCCGTGGTAGATCTGGAAGCCGACGCCCGCGCCAACGGCCACCCCGAACGTCGCCAGCAGGACCAGGGCAATGGCGAGGACCTTCGGGAGGAGGAAGGCCCAGTTCGGCGCCGGACAGGCGTCGACGATCTCGTGGATCCGGGCCTCCCGGTCGCGCCAGACCAGCTCGCCGCCGTAGTAGACCGCGATGATGAGCGGAAAGAGGGTGAAGGCCCCGATCAGGGCCTCGACCACCGCCCGGGTGACCGGCAGGGAGGGCGTGCCCCGGAAGTCGACCACGCCGCTCATCCCCCCGACGGAATTGAAGACCCCGAGGGCCATGAGGACGAAGAACGCCGGGCTCCGGAACACGAAGGCGAGGTCGAACCGGGTCAGGGCCAGGAATTGCCCCCATCCGGAGGTCCGCCCGGCCCCGGAGGCCGCGGCGATCGGTGTCGGGATGGACCTGGGCTGCGGAACGGGCACGGTCTCGGCGTTGGCGACGGCTTCCGGACCCCGCCGTCCCCGCGCCTCAACCCGGAAGATCCGGAGCGAGGCCGCCACGGCGGCCGCACCAACCGCCAGCCACAGCAGGCGGTTCTGCAGCAGGAGTCCATCGAGCGGCGGCAGCAGCCGGTTCCGGTCCGCCACCGTCCAGTACCGGGTGCTCTTGGCGAATGCCGCCAGTCCGAACGGATCCATGAGCACCGACAGCGTCTCGTTCCGGTCGTCCACCCGCAGAAGGATCCGGCTCACGGTGTAGGCGACGAGGAAGCCGATCAGTCCCACATACGTCCACATCATCGACCGCGTCGCCGTCGCAAGGGCGAAGAAGCACCCCCCGATTGCGAGCTGCGTGGGGATCCCGAACACCAGGACGGCGTAGGCGTAGTGCGAGAGGATGAGGGGCCCGATCTTCTCGGGGTCCTGCCAGGGCATGAGGCTCCCGACGAGGATGCCGAGCGGGATGGCGAGACAGACCACGGCGGAGACGAGGCTCGCCCCGATGAAGCGGCCGACCAGGTAGTCCGCCTTGCGCAGCCGGGTGGATCGGATCAGCGGGGCGAAGCCGGTCTCGTCATCACGGACGATCGCGTTCGCCACAAAGGCGGTGATCACGAACAGGGCGAACAGGTTCATGATCGCGACCGTCTGCACGATCGCAGCCGGGGCGTTCTTGAGGACGTTGCCCCCGCTCCCGATCTGGATCTCGTCGAGCGTGGTGGCCCCGAACGTGAGGAGGAAGAACAGGGCGAACGACACCAGGAACAACGGCGACCGCACCTGGTGGCGGAGTTCGAAGCGGACCAGTTCGCGGAGCATCATGGCAGGCCTTCAGGCGGAGGGTTTGCGCCGGGACGCCAGCGTGGCGAAGTAGAGGTCCTCGAGGGACCCCTCGATGGGCTCGAACCCGTCGTCCGGTCTCGACCCGGCCAGCACGTGGATCACGGTGCGGCCGGCGCGGAACCGGTGGGTGATCACCTCGTGTCCCTCGCGCCACCGGGGCAGATCGGCATTGTCGATCTCCCGGCGCCAGACCCGGCCCGCAAGGGTCTTCACCAGCTCGTTGGGGGAACCCTGCAGGACGATCTCGCCGGCGTGGATGATCGCCATCCGGGGACACAGGTCCGCGACATCGTCGACGATGTGGGTCGACAGGATCACGACGACGTTCTGGCCGATCTCCGCCAGCAGGTTGTTGAACCGGTTGCGCTCCTCGGGGTCGAGGCCCGCGGTGGGTTCATCGACGATCACGAGGCGCGGCGAGCCGATGAGGGCCTGGGCGATCCCGAACCGCTGTCGCATGCCGCCCGAGTAGCCGGCCACGGGACGCTTGCGAACCTCCCAGAGGTTCACCTGGTGGAGGAGCCGCTCGACCATCTCCCGCCGCTCACCCCGCTGGCTCACGCCCTTGAGCACCGCAAGGTGGTCGAGGAGGTCCAGCGCCGACACCCGGGGATAGACCCCGAAGTCCTGCGGCAGGTAGCCCAATGTCGATCGGAGCACCTCCGGCTGGGCCAGCACGTCGATGTCGCCGAACCGGATGCGACCCGAGGTGGGCGTCTGCAGGGTCGCCACACAGCGCATCAGGGTCGACTTCCCTGCCCCGTTGGGACCGAGCAGACCGAACATGCCGGTCGGGATTTCGAGACTCGTCTCGGACAACGCCCGAACCCCGGACGGGTACACGTGGGTGACGCGGTTGAGGACCAACGCCGGTGAAACCGAGGCGGATGGAAGGGGCGGGACGATGGCGGCAGGACTGGAGGTCATGGCGGGTCGGGAACTGGGACCGAAGCGATTTCAGGGCACTGAACTTCAGGCGGTTGGAATCGGATCGCGGGTCTCCGCTGCGGGAATCACAGGGCGGCCAGTCGGACGGGCACCGGTCCCCTCGGAACGCCAACCAAGCGTCCTGAGCGCACTCGGATGCAGGCCGGAAACCGGCCTGCGGGTGTCGTCCAGACTGTCATTCTGCCCCCCTGTGATTCCCGAAGCCGATGACGTCGTCCTCAACAACACGGGAGCCGTGGGTCGGGTTTCAGGTTTTCTGCGAGGCACCGTCCTCCTCGAGAGAATCCTCGACCGCGGCGTCGACATCCCATCGTGCCAGACACCACGCCGGCAGGATCAGGGTCGTGATCATCAGGCACAGAAGGAAGTTCTCGAAGACCGTCTGGCCCAGGACGACTCCCCGGTGCTCTGCGATCCTGGAGCCGAAGAGACCCACCAAGAGGCACGCCACCACGTATTGGACGGTTTTCAGATAGGCCCGATTCCGCAGTGCCAGCTCCCGTTCGTCGATCTGGTCCTCCGGCGCATTGGCCATGAAGCTGTAGGTGCTCATGAAGACCACGACCGACAGGATTGTCCCACCCAGCAGGCAGAGGCCAAGGGCGACGAGGAGTCCGGGTCGATCCGCCCGGAGGAAGAATTTCCCGAAGAACCAGCACCACAGGCCCACAATGGCCAGGCTGGAGAGCCTCAGTGTGGTCGGCGCAGAGAAACCGAGATAGTTGGCGCGGAGTTTCATGGTCTGAGTTGGATTCATGTCGCGGCCGGTGCGGGAAGGATCCCCGCGTCGAGGGGTGTCGAAACGGAAAGTGGACTGACAGGCGGAGGGCGCACCGCCACAGAGGCCAGCTGGGACGACAACGACGGGAACGGATCCAGTGAGAACAGCGCCTCGACGGGAACCTCGAACACCCGGGCCAGCCGCAGCGCCAGCTCGACGCTCGGGTTGTAGTCGCCCCGCTCCAGGAAGCCGATGGTCTGCGGGTTCACATCCACCCGCTCCGCCAGCTCCTTCCGGCTCAGGCCCCGCTCCGTGCGATACAGGTTCAGTCGATTATGGATCATGGGCGCGTCGATTCTGTTGTTATTGAGTGTGCTTTTGTTGTGTTTACGCAACGTTTAATTTTTGGTTTTCACTCCCACTGTCTCCCTTCAGGAACACTTCCGGGACATACCGATGGTCTTGAGGGCATCCGTGTGGCGATGCTCGGGGCTTCGTGGACAGCCGCATGACGCCATGAGGTCCCGGGGCAGCCGGCCCCGGGGACCGGCATCGTGGAGGCACCCGATCCGGTCATGACGTCTGATCCCAGCCAGCCCACCCCTCAAGCCACCGATCCGAAGCCCACCCCGACTCCCCCACCGCCGGGAGGATCGGAGGCGCCTCGACCGCGTCGACGCCCCCGTTATTCCGGACGGAACCCGCGTCGGTTCGAGGAGCGCTACAAGGAGCACGACCCGACGCGATACTTGGCCGATGCGGCGAAGATCGAGGCCTCCGGGAAGACGCTCGCCGGGAGCCATCGACCGATCCTCGTGGAGGAGATCCTCGGCGTGCTGGATCCGAAACCCGGTGAGACGGCGGTGGACTGCACCCTCGGATACGGCGGCCATGCGCGCCGGCTGCTGGAGCGGGTCACTGCAGGTGATACGCCGGGACGGTTGCTCGGGTTGGATGTGGATCCCATCGAACTCCCGAAGACCGAGTCGCGTCTCCGGTCCCTCGGTTTTGGCAAAGCGGCCTTCGTGGCCCGTCGATCCAACTACGCCGGAATGGCCAAGGTCCTGGGTGAACTCGGATGGGATACCGCCGACGTCATCCTCGCCGACCTCGGTGTCAGCTCGATGCAACTCGACGATCCGCAGCGGGGGTTCACCTACAAGCAGGATGGCCCCCTGGATCTGCGGATGAATCCGCAACGATCCCCGTCCGCCGCCCAATGGCTCGCCACCGTGGGCGAAGCCGACCTCGAGGGTGCTCTGCAGTCGGGTGCCGACGAACCGCACGCCGCCGTGCTGGCCCGGGGTCTGGTGCGGGCCCGTGCCGTGGAACCCATCACGCGGACCCGCCAGCTGGCCGGACTGATCCGCAGCCTGCTGCCCGAGCGGTCGAAGGAGGACCAGGACCTGTCGGTGCGCCGGGTCTTCCAGGCGATCCGGATCGTCGTGAACGACGAGTTCGGGGGGCTCGATGCCTGGCTGCGTCTCCTACCGGGGTGTCTGGCTCCGGGCGGCCGGGTGGCGGTCCTGACCTTCCACAGCGGCGAGGACCGCCGGGTGAAGCAGGCGTTCCGGGTGGGCTTGGACCAGGGGATCTACAGCGCGATCGCCGACGAGGTGATCCGGGCCGGGCCGGAGGAGCAGCGCGCCAATCCTCGTTCGAGCTCCGCAAAGCTGCGCTGGGCGGTGAGGGCAGCAGGAAACAGTTGAGTGTGGCGTGTCGAGAGTTGAGAGCGAAAGCGCCTGCCCGACCGGTCCCGAGTTCAAGCGATCCGCATCCCGGAAGGGATGCCAGCCCAGCTCACCCAACCGCCTAGCCTTCCCCAGTCTCCCATTTCGCCCCCTCCCTCCGAGGTCTTGCCGTCCATCTCCACGCAGGCTTTTCACCCGTCATGGCATATCCCGGCTGGAGCGCCGGGTGGACCAGCGGCTCGACGGGTGGGTGCTGTCGCACCCAGTGCCGCAGGGCACTGCGGCACCCACCCACCCACCCGGGCATCACAACCGGACAAAAGACCCTCCTCGGGTGTTTTCCCAATCCTCTACCTTTCCTTCTCCCCAGTCCCCTCACCTCTCGACTCTCAAATTCCCCCCACCCCCTACTCCACGCGGATCCGCAGGAACTGGGTGTCCACCGGCTTCAAGGCAACCCGGGTGGAAACCGGGCCCACGAACCGCGCCACCAGCGACCAGTCCCCCAGCGAGACGGACGATTCCAGCCGCCAGGCCGTCGTCGGCGCGCAGTCGATCGCGAGGACCCACTCACCGTTCTCGATCCGATAGGAGGTCCAGGAAACGCCCGGTGCCACGGGATCCGCCCGCCCGGGGGATCCGCCGACAAACGTGCTGCGACGCCACGACTCCGGAGCCGACAGCTCGGCCGCGGACCCCGGGGTGGTGCGCGTCGAAACCAGGGAATACCCACCGCCATCCGCCTGCGCCGGCCACGGCGGAACGGTTCCATAGGTGAACTCTAGGAGCGCCTCGCCACCACGACCCGCCTCGAGCACCACGCGCTCACCGGCGTTGTCGAGCGCCCCCGAATACGGGCCGAAAACAGGCACCGAGGCGTCGAGCTGATGATGCGCCCGGAAGGCTGGTGTGTTGGTCGATCGGATCACGACCCCATGGGCTCCAGGAGCCAGTCGCGATCCGAGCGGGAAGGTGTAGTCGATGCCATTCCCGAATCTCAGCCCTTCCAGCACCAGTTGCTCGGTCGGATGGGCGTTGTGCAGCTCGAGGAACTCGAAGCCTTCGGGCGGCGGGTTGTACATCACCTCGGTGACCCTCAGGAATTCGCGCAGGGCGTCAGCCTGGGGGATGGCCCCGGCGGTGAACTCCACCGGCGCCGACCACGAACTCGTCCGCCCCTCGGCATCCGTGACACGGACCCTCGCCCGATAGAGACGCCCCACACGGAGCACACCGATCGGGACGGTCATCGTCTCCGAGTCCGGACCCAGCTCGCCGGATTCCCAGACCGATTCGACCTCGTAGGGCATCGGACGGTCGGGGTGCCATGCGGGATGATTGGTCCGGGAGATCTCGCCCACCCGCCATTTCACGGAGCGCAGGGGCGCCGACCCGGAATAGGCTTCCCGACGGAGCCGGATTGCATGCACCGGGTAGCCGTCGGGTCCGGTATAGGACAACACGGGGCGACCAGGAATCGCGGGATCGGCCGAGAGGGTGTCGAGGGAGAACCCACGGTCGCTGGCGCGATAGGTGACGTACCGCTTCATCAGCTGCGCCGCACCCGCGAACGTCTTCGACACCGTCGGGTAGGGCGAAAACTTGTAGTACAGCCCCTGTCCCGCCTTGGAGGTGTTGACCAGGCTGCTGTTGCTCATGATCGGGTTGTAGTCCCAGCGGGCCCGGTCGGCGTCGATGATGCTGAACGTATGGGTTCCACGGACCCGCAGGGCCATCTCATCGATCAGGCGATAGGCCTCGTCCTCGTTCCAGAGCAGATCACGGATCTCCCGGACCCGGTTCCGGAACTCCCGGTTGAGCGCCGGAAAGGCCGCGTTGGATCCGAAGTTCGAAAGGACCCGGCTCTTGAACGGCTCGTTCCCACCCTGGACCCCCGCCCGGTACATGTTGTCGGCCCAGGTGAGGTCCAGATCCCACGGCAGCACCGTCCAACGCCCCGTGCCCGGATCGCGGTGGTAGAAATAGTTCTTCCCGTCCGCGATGTCGTAGTGGTGGATGGCCTGGACGATCGCCTGATAGGAATAGTAGCGGTCGAGGTCGAGACGGGATCGCCACCACGATTCGGTCAGCCCGGTCCCGCCGGAGTACTCGCCAAGGAAGGCTGCAAGGTCCGAGGAATCGGCCGGCCCCAGCGGACCGATGTTGTTGGGTTCCCCGGTGCCGCCCTCCATCTTGTAGAGGTTTCCGTCCGCGAGGCCGTGCTCCTCGAGGAAGCGCCCATCCAGCTGCTCCACCGCGAGGTAGAGCCCCCAGAAATCGCCGCCGAACTGGTCGGCCGAATCCGTCTCGAGGGCCTCGTCGACGACACGGAACTGGACGAACGCCGTGTGGCTGGCCGGAACCCCGGCGAGCTGGAACAGCCGGAAGCCCACGCTCTCGAACAGCCCCTGCTCCCCGCGGTGCAGATAGTCCCCCTGCTGGATGCAGGCCCCGAGGTTCAGCTTCGTCCACGGTGTGCCGATGCGACGTCCCCACGCGTCCCGGGCCTCGAAGTCATGGCCCCGGTTGAAGTCGAACTTCCACATGTTCTTGCCCATGGCGTACCGCCAAACACCGCCCCGAGGACGAAACCGGATGTGGTCATAGACCCGGCCGTCGTACACGAGGGTGCCGGTCCAGAAATACTCGTCGCCATGCGAGCGGTCCCGCCAGGTGCTGGCCTCGACGTCCGCCCGACGCGCGATCAAATGGTATACCGGCAGCCGATTCATCTCCGGGGCCTCGACCGTGAACGGGGTGCCGAAGGGGGCGACCGCTCCCGGACGCACCGCACCGGTCCACGCCGGAACAGCACCGAAGCAGAACCACGCGAAGTTGGGACACGGGTCATCCGCATACGGGACGCGGACACCGGCTCCCTGGCGGTCGGTGGCCTGGATCCGATACCGGACCAGGTGCCGGTGCTGGTTCACCTGCGCCGGGAGTCCCGCGGTGTAGACCAGCGGATCCTCGACCGTCGGTGTCATCGGAATCTGGACCCAGCCCTCGGCATAGCCGGCGTCCGCCGCATGGACATACCGACCTGGTTCGACGACCTGATACTCCAGAACCACCCCATCCACCCCGTCTGGATCCGAAACCCGGGCCGACACCGTGACAGTCTCACCCGGCCGGGGCTGCTCCGGCTGATGGCGGACCTGACGGATCGCGGGCGGGGCGTTGGCGCTGAGGACGACGTTGGGACGTCCCGGCGAGGGACCGCGATTCGCGGGTTCCTGGATGCCCAGCAGGCGGGCGTCGAAGAAGCAGTCGGAACTCCCGCCGAGGTTCACGTTGGCAACCTGGACCGCGATGACATTTGGACCCGCCCGCAGCAGACCTCGGGGAAGCGGGACATCGAGGACCTCGTAGCCGTTGTTCTCCCGGGCTCCGCCACTCGCGACTCCGTTCCATGGGACCTCCCCGGCCGGCATCCCGGGATTAGCCATCAGGACCCCGTTGACCCAGAGCTTGAAGCCGTCGTCATACAGCACCTCGATCCTCAGGGACTGGAACCGCTCCGGCTGGGGGATCTCGATCCGTTTCCGGAGGAAGAACTGGGTGTACTGACCCCGCATGTCCGACAACGGCGTGCCGAGGGCCACATCGGGATCGTAGCCGACCGGGGCCGGGGCGGCGGCCCAAGCGGAGTCGTCGAACTCCGGCGCGGTCCAATTGGAGGGCGGCGCCTCGGTCCCGCGGAGGAGGGACCACGTGGACCGGGCCTCGACGAGGGACACCACGGTGCTCTGGACCGATCCCACCACCGAGGCGCGCCAGTGGCCACCCAGGTCGTTGTCGAGCGTGGGATGGATCAGCTCGATCGAGAATCCAGGAGGTTCCCCCACCGTCGGCCACGGGAATCCGAGGCCATAGCCCACCGTGTCACGGACCGTCCCGCCGGCATCCCGGAGCGTCACCCGTTCGCCGGTGGAGGCGAGCCGCCCGGTCCAGGGGCCCAACCCGGCGACCTGGAATCGGGCCGAAAGCGCGCCCGGATCCTGGGCCACGACCACGAATCCTCCGGCATCGATATGACTCCCGGCCGGGAACGTGAACTCGACGCCTCCGGAGAGGGTCCATCCGGAGAGGTCGAGCGGCTGGTCTCCGGGCCAATGGATCTCGATAAACTCCGTCCGCTCGGTCGGCAGCGGTGGCGAGGTGTGAATCTCGTTGATGACCGGATCCACTGCCATGAGTGCCGGCGCCAGCCACGGACCCAAAGCGATCACGCAGCGGAGGAAGGTGCGTCTCATTGTGTCCCCGGAAACTGCGCCTGCGAACCCTCCGCTGCAACCCGCGGGTCACCTAGGACAGGCCCGGCTCAGACGCCTCGCTTCTCCATTTCTCCCGTCACGCGTTGCGCCGTCGCGTCTCCGGGCCAGCTCCTCCTGCCCGCATCGAGGCCCATCCAGACCAGGACACCGGCCGCTACCAGGAAGAACAGGGCGTTCGGGGTCCGGGCCGTCCAAGGATTCCAGGGCCATGGGAAGCGGAAGAACGCGAAGTTGAGCCCAAAATAGAGGCCAACGGTCGACAGCAGCACCGGCCGCAACCAGTGGAGGGCAACGGCGTGCTCCCGGCATCCGCAGATCACCCGGCGGGCCAGAAGCGTGCAGAGGCACAGCGGCAGGACGGCGTAGACGAGGAAGCAGACCACCACCACGACGCCAGACGCATCCCCGGCAACGGTCTGGTAAGTCTTGCCGCCGATGACCCACACGGTCAGCGGCAGCATCGCCCACGCCGGCCAACGAAGCCCAAGGGCAACAGCCAGGATCGGCAGGGCGGTCAGGACAAGACCGAAGTCATACAGACGGATCGCCCACCCGAGGTCGAGGAGTTCGCAAGAAACCAGGAGCGTGACGTGGACGCTAAGTGCCGCCCATTCCCAGCCCGGTGGCCTTCCAAGGACATCGGTGGAGTCGGAGAACCGGATCAGGGTCCGGTTGCGGTGGAGTCCCAATGCCAATGTCACACCCATCGTCATACCGAAGAACGTCTCCATCCAGTTCCACCAGTTCATCACCGGCTCGAGATGGGCCCCGACCCCGTTCCGGAACAGTTCAGGATTCCAGGCTTGGAAGGCCTGGACGGACTGCCCCAATGGGAATCCGACTGCTCCTCCCAGGAATCCCCAGGCGGCGAGTCTTACGGCCAGCGCCTCACGTCGGACCGAGCCCAGATATGACAGGAGTCCAACCAGTGCAAACAGGTAGCCACCCCAGACCTCTCGGCGCGGCTTCAGGCTGGCATCCGGTACCCATCGCCAGTCCGCGGAGAAGTAGATCCGGGGAAGGATCCGGTGGGCAGGATCATAGGGCTCGTTCAACACCCGGATCCCGAGCCAGCACAGGACCATCATGCCGACCAGGATGCCGAGCACCTCACGACCCCGATGGCGACGTCCTCCCAGCCCCATGCCAAAGAATGCCCCGGCGAAGGCGATCCAGAGTCCCCCCTTGATCGAGAGGCCCAGGAATCCCCAGGCCAGCGCGTCCCAGCGTCCGATCATCCCTGCATTCTGGGTCAGACCAATGGTCTGCCCATAGGTCATGGATCCGCCGAATCCCATGGCGAGGGTTCCCCAGGCGACGGCCCGGGCGACCTGCAGCGAGGGGCCCTGGGGGCACAGGAGCAGTGCCAGTGACAACGACACCAGCAGCCCGGCAATCATTGCACCGGTCTCATGGCCATACTGGCCCCGGATTCCCCAACCCAGGCCACCGGCCGCGGCTCCGACGAGGACAACCTTCCACACCGGAGGGCCACTGGACGGATCGGAGCTCATGGGGACCTCCCGCATCGTCCCCGCATGCATTGGGTCGGGCCAGTAAATTGGGCTGGGACCATCAGGCGGGGAGTCCAACAAGGGTAGGACTGCGGTCCCTCGCAGCACCATCTCGATCCGATGCGCGTTGCGCACCCGTGAAGGGAGACGGGGTCGTGTGCAGCGACAGAGGATCCCGACTGGGGCGATCGGTTTCGTCACTCCTCACGAATCTAGATGGGGCGCTACGGAGGGCGCTCCCGCGCCCCGTGATGCAGGGCACTGCCTCTTCCCCCATCGAAATCTTCGGCCTCCAGTGAGGAGCCACCCTATGCCCCTCGTTTCTTCCCCTGGCCTCTCTCCCGTCTTTCTTCCGTGCCTCCGTGTCGCCGCGTGAGTCCCCTCTCCCCTCCGGCGCGCTCTGTGCCATTGCACCGCGGTGGCGGACATGCGACCAATCCGGGACGTCTATGCTCCGACTTGTTCTCTGCATTGTCGCAAGCCTCGCACTTGTTTCCGCCAACGCCGCAGATCCGGCCGCCCAGCCAGAGATCCAATGGCGGTTTGTCGGTGGAAGAGCCCTCCAGACCCAAACCAACGCGCCCGTCCTGCAGAAGGTGCTGACCCTCCCGGAGACCTCGGCGGTCGGACCCTCGATGTCCCGTCATCTCGCGGAGACTTGGTGGCGGATCGCGACCGGGACAACGAACATGCCCGCCGTCGCACTCGAGGCCGGTGTCGCCCTGGCCCAGGACCTCCTCCAGAGCGCCTCCTCCGGCGAGGTGCTCCGAGGCAAGGCTGGACGGGAGGTTGCCGTGGCCCTGCAGCTTCCGGCGGATCGGGTCGCGGTCTGGGAGAAACGCTGGCCCATCTGGGCGGGCGCCATACATGCCATCCGAGGGCCTTCCTCAGCCCCCAGACCCCAGCTGCTCCGACGGGATTCCTGGGTGCTCGCAGTGTCCGACGTCACAACCCATCCGATAGAGGCGACCCTGACACGGCTGACGGCTTCTCCCTCATCCCCAGGTTCCCTGCTCTACTGGCGGAGCGTCGCACCCGGTCACCCCGCGGTGGAACTCACATTCGTTCCGACCAATGGGAACGTTCGGGTCGAGGGGACTCTGAGACCCGTCCAACCGATCCCCGAGCAACTGCCCGAATGGATGGTGCCTGGGTTCATCCGGGAGCCATTGGTCCAGTTCACAGCGGCTCGGGGCCTGGGTCCGCTGACCGCTGGGTGGCTTGACCCGAAACCCTCGACTGGAAGCGGATGGCCGAACCAGATGTTTGTCTGGGGTCAGCCGAACCGGTCGTTCCGCTATCCCTATTTCGCAGCTCAGTACGACGATCCGATGGGATACCTGAAGCGCCTGCATGGGATCTATCGCGGGGGATTCGCGCCGGAGAGTCCGACCCCGCGCTACAAGGGAGAGCTGTACGCGAACACCAACCGCCTGGTGCTCGCTGGAGGCGTACCGCTCGCGCCGATGATGGAGGCCATGACTGGGGAGAAGAGGCCCCTTGTCACCCTCGCGATGATCCCGCTCGTGAAGAGCACCAATCCGCCGTCCCCGGAGATGCTGGCCCAGATGAACAGGCCGGACATGCTCGTCTATGACTTCGAGTTTACCTCGGACTCGATCCGTCAGTGGAATGCCGCACTCCAGCTACCAGACCTCCTGGAGGGCCGCAGCGTGGTGACCACCACCCCCGCTGTGCGATGGCTTCTGGCTGCGGGGCCGCTGATCGGCGAATGTGTCACCACAGTGACCCGTAAGGACGCCACCCACGCCCTGATTCGCCGGAAATCCCCGGTGGGACTCTCCGGACTGGAGCTCGCCCTGCTCGCCAAGTGGCTGGATCCGATCCCGCCCATTCGGCTTGGCGCCACAAACACCCCGGCCAAAACCCGGAACTGAAATGCTCCGCCTCGGCGTCAACATCGACCACGTCGCCACCCTGCGGCAGGCGAGATATCGCGATGATCCGACATTCTGGCGTGCCGAGCCGGACCCGGCCGAGGCGGCACTGCTGTGCCAAGAAGCCGGAGCCCATGGCATCACAGCCCACCTCCGAGAAGATCGTCGACACCTCCAGGACTTCGACCTGCAGCGTCTCAAGGATCGGATCCGGATTCCGCTGAACCTCGAACTGGCGAACTCGGCCGCCATGGTTGAGATCGCAGTCAGGACGCAGCCCGAGTTCGTCTGCCTCGTCCCGGAACACCGGACCGAGGTCACCACCGAAGGAGGACTTGATGTTCTCGGCACCTCGGAATCGCTGCGCGGAACGATCGGACGCCTGAATGGGAGCGGGATTCAGGTCAGCCTGTTCATCGATCCAGATCCGGCACAGATCGAGGCCTCGGCCCGGGTCGGGGCCCAAGCCGTGGAGCTTCACACAGGACGCTATGCCGACCTCTTCAACCGCAAGGAGGACCGGAACCGTGAACTCCAGCGTCTGGTGACCGGGGCACAGCTCGCACACCAGGCAGGGTTGACCGTTAACGCTGGCCACGGCCTGACCACGGGAAATGTCCCGGTGCTGCACGTCGTGCCCCACCTCCATGAACTCAACATCGGCCATACCCTGATCGGCCGAGCGGTGTTCATCGGACTTCCTGCCGCCATCTCGGAAATGTTGTCCGTGATGAAGGGCTATGCCGGCTGAGCCATCAGAAGGTTTACCCGGAAATGATCCATGGCATCGGAATGGACTTGGTGGAGGTCGACCGGATCGAGGATTCGATCCGTCGTTTCGGGGATCGGTTTCTTGGCAAAATCCTGACACCCGAGGAAATCCAATACTGCCAGACCCAAGGGCGCCCTGCCCTCCACGTCGCCGCCCGGTTTGCCGCAAAGGAGGCAGCCAGCAAGGCATTTGGCACAGGAATCGGAGCAGAGCTCGGATGGCTGGACTTGGAAGTCGTGAAGCACTCCTTGGGAAAACCTGCCTTGGTTCTCCACAATTCGGGATCGGAGCTCGCAAGGAGACTGGGCGTGGTGTCCGTACACCTCACCCTGACCCACACGGTGACGACCGCCGGTGCGACGGTCATCCTTGAGCGGTGAGCCTCAGAGCTCCACAAGATCCGCGGGAACCCAAGGGGAGGGCTCTTCGGACGGCTTCATGACGGCTTCGTGCTGCTCAATCTTCCGACGAAGCTTGGACAACGCGATGTTCTGAAGCTGGCGGATCCGTTCCCGCGTGACACCAAACCGACGGCCAATCTCGTCGAGGGTCTTCTCCGCCCCCCCCTCCAGGCCGAACCGCTCCTGAAGGATCGCCAACTCGCGGGCGTCCAGGATCCCGAGGAATTGGCGGAGCATCCTATGGGTTGTCGATTCCTCGAGGGTCGCATAGGGCGTCTTCCCTTCGGCATCCGGCACAACGTCCGCGAGACGGCTCGAGTCCTCGTCACCGAGCGGGGCATCCAGGGAGGATGTCTTCTGGGCGACGCGCTGCCAGAAGCGGACCTTCTTCACAGGGACATCCAATTCCTCAGCCAGCTCCTCATCCGTCGCCTCCCGCCCAAGCAGCTCCTGGAGTTGGTGGGCGACCCGGCGCATCCGGGTGACTTTGTCGACGAGGTGGACTGGAAGTCGGATCGTTTTAGACTGGTTGGCGAGGGCCCGCTTGATGGACTGCTTGATCCACCACGAGGCATAGGTCGAAAGCTTGCCGCCCTTCGCCGGATCAAACCTTTCCACGCCCTTCATCAGGCCGATGTTCCCCTCATTGATCAGGTCCAAGAGCGGCAAGCCAAATCCGTCGTAGTCCCGGGCGATCTTCACCACGAGGCGAAGGTTGGCGCGGATCATGTGCTCCCGAGCCTCCATGTCGCCGCGGTGGATGCGGGCGGCGAGGGCATTCTCCTCCGCAATCGTGAGCAGGGGCACCTCCACGGCATCCTTCATGTACAGGGAAAGGGCTGAGCGGCTCTCGTATGGCGCGGAAGACGACGCCGTGTCGACCACCCCGCGGGCCACCTCGATCTGTGGCTTCGAAGGGATCGCAGCCACCTTGAGCGGCCGCGCCAAGACCGGCTTCGAAGCTCGCCTCGAGCGAACGGAGGCCCGGGCCGAAGGGATGCGGGTGGAAGACTTCGATCGTCGTGGAGAGAGAAGAGGTTTTTTCATGCTAGGCTGGGGGAGGGTAGACAAAAGCGACCAATCAGACGTCAAACCAACTGCCAAAGTTTTGTCTAACATCAGTCGAGGTGTCAATGTTTTGTTTAGGTCTTGTACACATCCGCCATCACGGCCCTCCAATATCCGAAGTTTGCTCGGTTGTCGTTCAAGCCAAAGGCCCCCAATGGGTGATTGCAGTTGTCTTTGTTCACGTCTTGTCTAGCTTCGAATCATGTCCGATCGCCTGCTGCGACATTCCATCAAGACGGTCTCGGAAAGGACCGGCTTGAGCCCGCACCTGATCCGGGCTTGGGAGCGGCGGTACGAAACGATCCAGCCGGAGAGGACGGACGGGAACCAGCGCCTCTACTGCGAGGAGGACATTGAGCGCCTGACCTTGCTGAAGAGGGCCACTGAGTCAGGACATCCGATCCGGACGGTAGCCCGCCTCCCGATCGAGGAACTCAGGGGCTTGGCACCCCAACTGCCTGACGGGGATCGGTCGATGAAGGGCGCCCAGCACCCCCAATCTGTCTCGAGTGGCCCGCAGTCGACGAGGACTGGACCCGAACTGGTAGAATCCGCGCTCCGGGCTATTACCTCCATGGATGCCTCCGCTCTGGAGTCCGTGCTGGAGGAGGCGGTTCTCTCGCTTGGACAGGTGGCGGTTCTGAGCCATGTGATCGGCCCTCTCGTGCAACGTGTGGGTGATGGGTGGCAGGCGGGCACGCTGAAGGTCGGGCACGAGCATCTAGCGTCGGCGGTGATCCGGACGTTCCTAGCGAATGCGGCTCGGCCTTTTGCGGTCCACGCCTCCGCTCCCATGCTGGTGGCGACGACCCCCAGTGGCCAGGTCCACGAGATCGGCGCGGCACTGGTCGCCGCGGCGGCAGCGAACAAGGGGTGGCGGATTACCTACCTTGGGCCCTCGCTTCCTGCCGAGGAGATCGCCAGTGCGGCCCTCCAGAGTCATGCGCGGGCGGTCGCCCTAAGTCTCGTCCATCCGGCCGACGATCCCCAGCTGCCAGAGGAGCTGCGTCGCATCCAGCGCCTCCTGCCGGACTCCACAACCCTCATCGTCGGCGGCGCCGCGGTGGATTCCTACGAGAAGACCCTCCGGGAGATCGGCGCTAAAGTCTGCCGATCGCTGAACGAATTCAGCGCAGTCCTAGACGGGCTCCGGCAAGGGAGCAACTGATCCCCCGGTGGATCGGGAACGCGTCCCGCGAAACCCTGTCGTGGGAGGACGAATTCTGAATATTGACCTGCAACGACGGGTCGGTTCGGCTCATTCTCTACGCCGTCCCATGAGTGCCACACTACGATTCCTCCTGTTCCTGACCTTCCTGGTTCCCCTCGGATTTCCCCAGACCCCACAGTGGATCTGGTTCAAGAAGACGGATGGGGCTGACAAACGTTACTTCCGCAAGGCTTTCGTGCTGGAGGGATCCGCCTCGGAGGCAAAGCTTGTGGGCACAGCCGACGACGGGCTCGAGGTCTTTCTGAACGGGAAGCGGGTCCTCTGGGCCGATTCCTGGCAAAACGGGTTCTCGGTCGACGTCCACGCTCAGCTGCGTCCTGGAACCAACGTACTCGCGATCGCGGCATGGAACGGGGATGAATCCCCGGCCGGGGCGGTCGCTCAGCTCAGCATGACCACGGGTAAGGGCAAGGAGTCGATCGTCACCGATGCCTCGTGGAAGGGATCGGATCGCGAGGCGAAGGACTGGAATCAGTTGGGCTTCGACGACAGGGCCTGGACCTCAGCCCAGGTGCTCGGAAAGCTGGGGATGCAGCCCTGGGGAAATGTCTTCGCGAGCCAGGTCGCCGGCTCGGCCAAGCCGGGTTCGGTCGCTCCAGCACCGACGAAGGCGGCCCCAGCCGCCAACGAGCTCTACCACCTTCCGAATTTCGACGTACAACTCGTGATGACTGGCGACCCGTCCGAGGGTTCCTGGGTCAACCTCTGCGTGGATCCGAAGGGGCGGCTGATCCTCAGCCCCCAGTACGCCAAGACGAATCCCGACGGCGGCCTGCTCCGGGTCACGCTCGGGAAGAATGGAGAGGTCGTCAGGAAGGAGTTCATCGCGAAGCCTCTCTACGATGCCCAAGGTATGTGCTTCGCAAAGGGAGCCCTTTGGGTCGTGGTGAACCGCTACAGCACAACGTTCGAGTCCGGCCTCTACCGGATCACCGACGATGGCAGCGACACCTGGTCGAAGATCCAGCTGGTCAAGGCGCTGCCTGGTGGTGGCGAACACGGACCCCATGCGGTGGAGCTCGGCCCCGACGGAAACATCTGGGTGATGGCCGGCAACCACACCAAGCCGCCCGAAGGGCTCTCGCCCAACTCGGCGCACAAGAACTATCAGGAGGACCACGCGCTTCCCCGCCAGCCGGACGGCAACGGCCACGCCACCGGCATCATGGCCCCCGGCGGCTACATCCTGAAGGTCAAGCCCGACGGATCCGACGTCGAACTATTCTGCGGCGGATTCCGAAACCAATTCGATTTCGCATTCAACGTCGACGGTGAGCTGTTCGTCTGGGATGCCGACATGGAGTGGGACTGGGGCATGCCGTGGTATCGCCCGACGCGGGTCAACCACGCCGTCTCGGGCGCCGAATTCGGCTGGCGCTACGGCACTGGAAAGTGGCCCGACGACTATCCGGACAGCCTCGGCACGGTGGTCGACATCGGCATCGGCTGTCCCACCGGCATGGTCAGCGGCCGCGGGGCGCGGTTCCCAGCCCGCTACCAGCGCTGCCTGTACATCCTCGACTGGACCTACGGGCGGTTGATGGCCGTCCATCTCCAACCCGACGGCGCTAGCTACAAGGCGACGATGGAAAACTTCATCACTCCTGCCGGACTTGTGACACCAGGGGCCCCGAAGCCGCCGCTCAACTTGACCGACGTCATCATCGGCGCGGACGGCAACATGTACTTCACCATCGGCGGACGTGGGACGGTGTCCGGTCTCTATCGCGTAGCCTACAAGGGCAAGGAGTCGGTGAAGCCCAGTACCGCTCCGAACCAAGAAGGCCTGGCGGCGCGCGAACTGCGCCGGAAGCTCGAGGCGCTGCATGGGAAGGCCAGCACGGATGGGAAGGCCATCGCATTTCTATGGCCTCATCTCAACAGCCCAGACCGCGCCTTACGGTACGCAGCACGGATTGCGCTCGAGGCCCAGCCGGTCTCGGAGTGGAAGGACCGGGCCCTGTCCGAGAGCTCGATCGACGGTGGCATCACCGCCCTTCTGGCGCTGGCACGGGTGGGTGGCAAACCGGTGCAGGACGAGGTCTGGATGGCCCTCGGTCGCCTGCCCGTGACCGCCTTCAATGAACGCCAGGTCGTGGATGCCCTCCGCCTTCTCGAGGTGAGCATCGCCCGCCACGGCCTCCCCTCCAACGAAATCGCCCAGGGCGCCACGGAGCGCCTGTCGGCCTCCTACCCCCAGGCCAGTGCCCGGGTGAACCGCGAACTCGCACAGGTCCTGGTCGCCCTACAGGCTCCGGACGTGGTCGAGAAGACGCTGGGCCTTATGGCGCGGGCGTCCACCCAGGAGGAACTGATCCATTACCTGTTCCATCTCAGGACCGCCAAGGACTGGACACCGGCCCAGCGAAAGGAATACCTCGAGTACTGGCTGAAGGTCCGGGAGGGGTACAACCACGATGCGATCGTGTTGCGATGGTTCGACGAGGCCGGGCGCCCCTATGGCGATGGTGCAAGCTTCAACAATTTCCTGAAGAACTTCCTGAAGGACGCGACCGCAGGCCTGACTCCGGGCGAGAAGGAGGAGGTGACCCCGGTCCTGAACGAAATCGCGGCGAACCCTTCCGGACGGAAGGGCAAAAGCGAGTTTCCGCCGGCGCGGCAACGGCCCAGCGTGAAGGAGTGGACTATCGGTGACCTGTCGGGATCCATCGACTCCGCCTCAAGGGGTCGCAATTACGAACGCGGACGCCAGGCATTCGTCGATGCCCAGTGCCTGGCCTGCCACCGTTTCGGTCGTGAGGGTGGGGGCGTCGGTCCGGACCTCACCGCGGTCAGTTCCCGGTTTGGGAGACGTGACCTCCTCGAAAGCATCCTCGAACCCAGCAAGGTGTTGTCCCAGCAGTTCGAGAACACGACCGTGACCCTCAAGGACGGTGAATCCATCACCGGCCGACTGGTAGAAGAGACCCCGGACATGCTGGTTCTCCTGCCGAATCCCCTCCAGCCGGATTCGAGGGTCCGCGTCGAGAAGAACAAGGTCTCGTCTAAGGCGGCCTCAAAGATTTCCCCCATGCCAACCGGCCTGGTGGATGGCCTCACGCAGGAGGAAATCCTCGATCTCCTCGCATTCATCGAGTCTTCAGGGCGGCGTCAGCACCCATCGTTCGCCCAATAGCACAGGATCCGGCGGATGGGCCGGGATCTCTTAGAGGGATCCCGGCCGGTCCACGGACGCCAGTTCCTCGGCGGAATGGACCCCGGGAGGATGGACTGAGACGTTGGGAAGCCGGGGGCCAGATCTGTCGGCAGTCGACGGACCGGTCGCGGGAGCCGTGGCTGCGATGATTCCGGCGACGGCCACAAACCAGAAGGCAATCATCAGGGTCGGAACCATCCTCCGAACCCAATCCCGGGGTGAACCGTCACGCTCCTGTCCGACCCCACCCACCCCCGATACGGAGCCCGAATACCTCGGGCTCGCGAGGGTTCTCGGGCTGGCTTTGAAGATGCCTGACGCCTGAATGACCGATGCGGCCAGGATCTCGGTCGCGTGGGAGATGTGTTCCTCGAGCTTCCTTCCCGCCCGCCGCAGATCACCCGTCAGTGCCTCCGAACCCGGTTTCGCATTCATGGTCAGTCTTTGGATCATCGATATCCATCACGGGACCGACGGGGCTGGAACCGCCGTCTGTCCTCAGTCGACCGGAGGACCGACAGGGCATTGGGATCTCCCCAGCCCTGCCCGCCTTCCGAAACTTGAAAGAAACGACGGGGCGAACCGCTGCTGGCTAAGTCGTGGTGGGGTGGCTTCGCTTTCACAACGGTTCGACCCGACAAGGCAACCTTCGCGCAAGCCATCCGGATCCAACAATCGGCACCCACACCCGATACACCCAAGCAGTACGGCCAGCCTTCCTAGGGGATAACCCTAAAGAGGCCGTACCGGATTCCAGCGCCACCGGAACCCGCCTCAATCTCAAGAATATCCCCTCGGACGCAGGTCGCGGGCCAACCGATCACTTTGGATCACGAAACAAGGAGCACACCGACGAGGCCAAGCCATCCCGAGGCTCGGAATCTCCCGATCATCAGTGGGCGTGCAGTGGGGACAGGAAATAAAGGAGTCCGGGTCTCAGGGTGCCCTGGGGAAGAATCCCAGGGACCTCGAGTCGGACACGCCCTGAAGCCTCGGAGCGACCGAACAGCCCGAGAAAATCCTCGAAGGAATGAGGCGAGTCGAAGGAGATGAGATCGGCGTCCTGGATCCCTGCCAAGGCCTTGGCCCGGGAGACTGCCTTCTGGAAATCCCCCAGCTCGTCGACCAAACCTGCCTCATGGGCCTGGCTCCCGGAGAGGATGCGTCCATCCGCAAGGCTCTCCCATTCCGGAGACAACACCCGCCCGGACTCGATGCCGGCCTTCCGATTCTTCTCAGCCGCCGCGTTCCGCCCCTCCCGCACCACCGTCTTGAACCGGGTGAAGCTTTCCTGGACGAGGTCGTTCAGGATCCGCTTCTCCTCGGGAAGGACTTCCTCGGGACGCTGCTCACCGCTGAACATGTCCTTGAGCTTGCCGCTCTTCACCACATCCGGGAGCACGCCGACCTTATCCATCAGCCCACGGTAGTTGTAGCCGTGGAAGATGACCCCGATACTCCCGGTCAGCGTCAGGGGATGCGCGACGATCCAACGGCAGGGCGCGCTGACATAGTACCCCCCGGATGCCGCAAGAGATCCCATCGCGGCCACGACCGGGATGTCGTGCTCGTCCTGAAATGAGCGGATGGCGTCGTGGATCTCATCGCTGGCGAGGACCTCACCTCCGGGTGAGTCGACACGCAGGACGACGGCACGGATCCCCCCGTCCTCGGCGGCACGCTTGAACTGGTCGCGGATGTTCTCCACTAGCCCCCCTGGGACACCCGGGGTGCGACCGCTGATGATGCCATCAATATCCACCACCAGCAGCTTGTGGTCGGCGTCGTTGTCCTCCAGGACCTTCTCGCGCAGACGAGCCGGACCCAAACGGGTTCCCGACGACAGCAGATTCGTCTCCCAGCCCGACTCGAGAACGCTTAGCACCAAGGCGAGGACGGCGGCACAGATCACGAGGCCGCTGATACCGAGGATCCAGGGCCAGCGGGAGTGTCGCCGAGGCTGTTTGTGGAATTCGGATCGGGCGGAAGGATCCACCATGGGCGTCACGGGAAGTTGCGGAGGGAGGGTGTCAGACACCCCAACAGGCTATTCCTGCCGCCTTCCGAGGCAAGGATCAGGTCCGCCACGACAGGTCCGGTCCCTCGACCAAAACCCGATTCCTTGAACCACGCCCGCCGTTGAGCCTAGCCTCGACGCCGGTGCAACCGTTCCAGATCATCTTCAATCCCACGAGCGCCGCCGAGCTGTCCCGGATGCCCAAGGAGCTCCAACTCCAGATCCTTGGACAGTTCAGGGGGCTTCCTCACGAACTCCAGCGGGAGGAGGGGCAGTACGGGCATCTGACCAAGGAAGGCCGGACCCTGACCCGATACCGCCTGGGCGAGTACCGGATTTACTTCGAGCGCCACCCACTCGGCATCGTGGTGCACCGGATCCTCAGCAAGCATTCTCTCAAGGATTTCCTGTTCCGCTCCAATCTTGGCGCCGACGAGGATGCATCGCTCGCGGACAATCCGAAGTTCTGGGAGCTCATCGAACAGACCCGCTCCACAGCACGACAGCCATCGCATTGACCCCACGGCCTCGGTCTGACGGATCCGTTGGGTGGGCGGGCCCGGCTCCACCTCCGACCGCGTGCGCCGTTCCAGGCAGCCTCAGTAGAGCGTGGTGACCTCGGTCTCCTCCACCGGGTCCTTGAATCCGTCCACCGTGACCGAGGCCTTCTGGTAGGCCTTTCCCTCCGAAACGACCCTCCCGGTCAGGCTGAATGTGACCCCCTTTCCGGCCTCGAGCTTCGGAACGGGCGGAAACTTCACCTTTTTCCCCGCGATCGTGCCCTGGGGGGTGGAGACAGGCTCGGTCTCGGCATCGAGATCGATGCTGGCATTGAGATTGGTGAGGTCGGAGTTCCCCTGGTTGCTGATGCGAAGGACATAGCCCACCTCCCCACCCATCGGCACGGGATCGGAGACATCCATGAACTCCACCAGCAGGCCTCCGAGCCCCTTCCAAACCGGGCAGATTTCCCGGACCTCGACCAATCCGCCGGGCGCCATCGCCCGGACCTTCCCGCACCAGCTGCCGATTCGGGACGAGGTCAGAACGAGCGGCATCTCGCTCGAAGCTCCCGGCTTCAGAGGGGCCAAGGTCCACGTCACGGTCCGCCCCACCACGGTCGCGCCCGGTGCGCTGGCCACCTCCACCTGCTGTGGCGCCTCGAAGGTGAGCGTCGTTCCCTCGTGCACCACATCTCCATCGTTCAGAACCGAGAACAGCACCCGGGCCTCGCGACCCACGACCTGCTCCTGCGCTCCTTGGTTGACCGTCAGACGAAGGGACGGACGGAAGACGGTGACACAGGCCTCATCCTGGACCGGCGAGGCGTTGGAGGCCGTCGCAACGGCGATGTGGCAATGGCGTCCACGGTCGACTCCCTTGAGCCTGACGTTGAGTGTCCGCGATTCCCCCGGTGCAAGGTCCCCCACGGCGAAGGGAATCTCCCGGGCACCACCAAGCCCCGCCGGGATGCGGTCGGTGACCAGGACGCTTCTTGCAGTCGCCTTGCCGAGGTTTCTGACCACCAGGACGCAGTCGGCATCTCCACCGAGGGCGACGCCGGCCGGACCCGTTGCGTCGATCGCCAGCTCTGGAAGATCGGGCGCAGCATGGATGGCCGAGGACAACAGCATCGACGCGGCGAGGGCGCAGCAAACAGCAGCTGATGGGGTTGGGATGGCTCTTCGGAGTTCCATGGAATCGACAGTATGCAAGATCCCTCGGATCGAGTTCGAGGGTCTGCCGACAGGCTGAGCCTTTGCCGGAATCCTGTACAGCACGCGGTCCCTGCCAAACCCCGCCTAGGAGACCTTGGGCCTCGAGGGTCCGGCTGGCGCGGCACGGAGGCCCGCCTAACGCGCCACCGGGGCTATCCGGATGGCCCCGGTGGCAGGGTCATAGTCGAGTCGTTGTCCGGCCGGCATCCCCGGAACCGAGGCCAGCAGGCCCGCACGGACGAGTTCCTCCAGATTCGTCGGCCAGCGGTTTTCGGTGGCCTGGAACTCCTGGATCGCCTTCTGCACCTGAACCAGGGCGACAACGTTCTCGGCCCTACGCTTCCCCTGCCCCTGGACCGAGAGGTAGTCGAGCGGAGCCATCGCTGGATGCTGAGTCGGCCCAGCGTTCGAAGCACCGTCGGATGGAGATCGACCACACCCGGTCAGGAGCATCACCACAAGGGCTGCGGCTTGAACCGGGCCCCGGTCAAAACCACGCCCAATCCAAGCGGGCGCTGCAGGGAACATGATGGATGGGGCGGAGCCGGAGTGCATTCGGCAGGTGAATCCTTGGCGAGAAATCCAAAAGGAACGAACCCGATCGATAGGCCGTCACCACCACGTGAAGGAAGGATCAGGTGCCGGGCCTGTGTAGTTCCATTGGTAGGCCGACTGCGGGAAGGCGAAGAACTCGGTATGGCCATCCCCGAACAGGACGTTCATGCGGTATTGCCCCTTGTAGTTGTGCCACTGGCTCATGGGATCCTCCTTCCGACGGTCGGCCCACCACGGCCAGTCGCCCTGGATGAGCTTGTTGGCAGCGCTCTTGGCGATCTCGCTCGTCTTGATCGACAGCGCCTCCTTGGACCCTTTGGCCGCCTTGGAGTCACCGGTTACATGTTTCACACGGAGCGTCTCGACGGCCCAGACGGTGAGGTAGCTGTTGCCCCAGGCGTCATAGCAGCTCTTCAATTTCTTGGGCTTGAACTCCGCCTGCCACAGCGAATCCCCCTTGTCGGCCGGACAGTGCCAGCTCTCGAACGCCGGGACGTATTGGTTCATAGGACGATTGCTGACCGGCACGAAACCGCCATGAAGCGTCAACCTGCCGGTCTTTCCCCCCATTGTCCCCCAGTCGGAATAGATCGGGAAGAAGTCCTGGTGGTCATCCGCGTAGATGTGCAGGCCGATACCGATCTGGCGATGGTTGTTGTTGCATCGGATGGTGAGGGCCTTGGCCTTGGCCTTGCCAAGCGCGGGCAACAGCATGCCGGCAAGGATCGCGATGATCGCGATGACGACCAGCAGTTCGATTAGGGTGAACGCCTTCCGGGAGATCGGGCCAGGGATCATGGGCATGGGTCTAGGATCACACCGAGCCATCGACAAGACAGGATTTCTTCCTTGTCCGATTCCAAGGCGTTCGAGCCCATCGGCCACCGTCGGTGGGATTCTTGTCAACGGAGGCCCTTCCGAATATCCCAAGAGACCCACCCTTCCAATGAACCTGCTCCTGCGTCTCCTGCTTCCCAGTCTCCTCCTCGTGCTGCCCATCTGGGCCCAGACCCTGGCCGAACGCCTCGGATACCGATCCGACGAGAGGATCCTGATCCTCAACGGCGACGACACCGGGATGTGCCACACCGCCAACCAGGCGACCTTGGACTGCCTCCGGGAAGGCCTGATGACCTCGGCAACGATCATGGTTCCCTGCCCCTGGTTCCCGGAAATCGCGGCGTTCGCCCGCACGCATCCGGGATCCGACTTCGGCCTGCATCTGGTCCAGACCTCGGAATGGAAGGGCTACCGGTGGGGCCCTGTCGCCTCGAGCGACCAGGTGCCGGGACTGATCGACCCCGACGGTTATTTCTGGTCCGAGGCTCCCCAGGTGTATGCGAAGGGCTCGCCAAAGGAGGCCCTGATCGAATCGCGGGCCCAGATCCGCAAGGCCCTCGCAGCGGGGATCGACGTCACCCACCTCGACTCGCACATGGGCGTACTGCAGTACCAACCGGCCTATCTGGAGGTCTACCGCCAGCTGGCAGTGGAGTTCGACCTGCCGGTCCGGATGGCGGCCCAGACCGATTTCGACAAGGCCGGCATTCCTCACTGGCGGGCGAAGTTCGCGGCGGACGGCATCCTGTTCACCGACGACTTCGTCCACGACATGGGCTACTCGAAACCCGAGGCGGTGAAGGCCTTCTGGCTGCGGCGTCTTGCAGAACTTAAACCTGGCGTGACGGAGATCTTCATCCACGCAGGACGGCCCACGGAGGAACTGAAAACGATCACCGGCAGCTGGGCGGTCCGGAGTGCGGAATTCGAGACGTTCACCCACGATCCCGAGATCCGCGCACTTCTCGACAGGCAGGGGGTGAATCGAATCGGCTACCGCGTCATCCGGGATCTTCAGCGCACGCTCCGCAAGAAGTCCGCGAAGCCCTGACATAGCCCCACCGCCCGCTGGGACTGGGAGCTGCTCTCCCTGGTTGTCCACTTCGGTTCCACGTGTGGGTCCCGAATTGTTCCGCAGAATTGTCTTTGCAAACCGGCCTTCGTTTCCCATTTTCCCAACGCTTTTTGGTCCGGGGCGTAGCGTAGCCTGGCTAGCGCGCCTGTTTCGGGTACAGGAGGTCGTGAGTTCAAATCTCACCGCCCCGACCATCTAAAGCCCGCGGGTGGCGGTGAAACACCCCTGATAACGCGCACGTGGCGGAATTGGCAGACGCGCTACTTTGAGGTGGTAGTGCCGTAAGGCGTGCAGGTTCAAGTCCTGCCGTGCGCACCAATCGGGAACCCCCCGTTTCACGGGGGTTCTGAGGTGGATAAGGGCCCGATCAACGGGAGGTGTCAGTGAAAGAGTCAGTGGCGTAGATCTATCCCACCGCCTATTTCCCCTCGATAGGAGGCCGTCATTCGACGGGTTCCGACTCGTCTCAGGATACCTGGGGCAAAACCAGTCTTGGAGGCGGTCCAGAACGAAGCGGATTCGGCACACAGGGGTCCTCGCCGACTCGTCCCCGCCAATTCCCGATGAGGCCAAGAACAGCCGCGATATCGATTCCATCATGGCTCTCGGGGTATTTGCGGAGATTGGCGTCGGCCAGGTTGAACAGGGCCACGGCAGGCCCTAGCCGATCCTTCTGGAGATGGACGAAAGCGCCAGCCAGCTGGATCAACCCCTTGTGGAAGGAGTAGTTTCCCGCCGTCTTCCCGCCGGCGAGCCAGAGTTCCTCCAGGACATCATGGGCCTCGTAGAACTCCTGCCGGTTGAAGCAGTCGAAATAGCCCAGGTAATGCGGATCCCATCCCCGCCCGGAAAACCCGGCGATCCGCTCCGCGATCCTGGGTGACTTGCGGCTCACGGTTGGCCTGCTGGCTCTGCAGTCCGGCCACCGGATGCGTCTGCTCGACGCAGTCGCTCAAGCGCCGCAAGCGCGGCGGCGCTTTCCGCCAGCTTTTTGCTGCGACCCAGTCCCCGCCCCAATTCGACGTCTCCATGGTAGGCCGCGCATTCGAACTGGCGGGAATGGTCGGGGCCAGAGACCGCGATCTGCTCGTAGCGGGGCGGAATGGGGGACTTGGCCTGGAGCAGTTCCTGGAGCTCCCCCTTGGGATTGACGAGGTTCGGAAGTTCGTCGAGTTCGCCGAAGTCGTCGCGAAACAGTCTACGGATCACCCCGGCGGCCTGCTCGAATCCACCGTCTAGGAATACAGCCCCCATGACCGCCTCGAACCCGTCAGCAAGGGTTGACGACCGGGTCCGGCCACCTGTCGTCTCCTCACCCCGACTGAGGATCAGGTGATCTCCGAGCCTGAGTTGCCGCCCCTTCTCCGCCAGCGAGGAGCGGTTGACCATCTGCGCCCTCGCCTGGGTCAGGGGACCCTCCCCGGAGCTGGGAAAGCTGCGGTACAGCTCCAGGGTGATCACCAGCTGAAGCACGGCGTCGCCCAGGAACTCGAGCCGCTGGTTGTGCTGCTGGAGTGCCCCGCTTCCCGATTCGTTGGCCAGAGACGGGTGGGTCAGGGCTAGAACCAGAAGGTTCGGGTCCCGGAAGGGGTGACCCAGTGCCTGCTCCAAGGGGCCAAGGTTGGGCTGGGAGGACGGCACGATCAGTTCTCGCCCGGAAGGGTGGGGACGATCCCAGGAGCGTAGTAGGGATCCGGCTCGATGGCAGCGGCGGGATCCCCGGGAGGCCCCTTGGCGAGGAGGTCCGCAACCTGACGCTGGACCTCGTCGAGCTGGTTCAGCTGGAGATCGGGGTCAACGATGGTGAACACATCTCCGCTCCGGGGGTTCTCGTAGACGAACAGCCGCTGGCCCTTCTCGCGAAGCTGGGCCTTCACCTTCAGCAGGCGCTTCCTCTCGAGCATCACCGACAGGATATAGCACGCCGCGGAGTACTGGGGATCCTTCAGACCGATCAGCCGCTGCAGGAGGGACTCAGCGTCATCCCGACGGATGGGCTCCGGGGGGGCCGGGGGAGGGGCCTGGTATTCCCCTCGCCAATGCGAAATCAGGTTGGGTCTCGAAAGGATTTCCTGGCCCTGCGCCTTCCAAGCCTCCTCGCTGACGTCCAGCCGTTCAAACCCTCCGGCTGAGGCGTTCAGGAGCACGGTGTGGCACGGCTCGTGATCCTGGAATTCCCGGCTGGTTAGGGCGCAGGCGGAGCTGCGGGACTGGATGTTCCACTCGTTCATGAAAGGGGTCGGACGGTCGGCAACGCCAGTATCTGGCGACAGGGACCGACTGCAAACCGTTTTGCCTGGCAGGTCTCCCTCCTCTGTTGGCCGGGACTCGCCCGACTGCGTTTATCCCGCCCATGCCTTGACGGGGCCGGTTCGGATCAGACAATTCGACCCACATGGAGCCACCGGTGAAACGCCGTCTCAGCCGCCGCGAGGCCCACGATCTCGACATCGAGATCCAGTTCCTCGAGCGGCTGGTGGATCGGGATTCCAGCTACGTCGAGGCCTTGGAAGCCCTCGGGGACGCCTACGGGCTCAGAGGCCGTTCGGCGGACGGCCTCGCGATCGACGAACGCCTGAGAACCCTTCGTCCCGGCGATCCCGTGATCCGCTTCAACCTTGCCTGCAGCCTGGCCCTGATCGGCGAACCGGAACGGGCCTGCCGGGAACTCGAGCACGCTCTGGACCTTGGATTTCGTGATTTCCGTTCCCTGCAACGGGACCCCGATCTCGCCAGTGCCCGGAAACATCCCGCATTCCACCGGGTCAAGGCGAAGGTCAGCGCGTTGACGACTCCGGAGTCCCCAGGCTGAACCCGTCCTGGACCACCTCCATCCGGGTCGCGAAGCGGTTGAAAAGAGCGCGGCCCTCGATCTGGCTGTCGAGACGGGTGTTGATCCAGACCCCGCCGGGGAGGGGGCGTCGCTCAATCTCGAAGCTGAGCCGCGACACCTCGCCAAGAAATCCCACAAACGTCACACGCTTCGTGCTCTGGGCCTCGATCCTGGAGACCTCGAAGGTCTGCTCATCGACCCAGATCCGTCCCGAAAGCTGGCCAATGATCCGGTCGGCGATCTTGCCAGTGTCCTGTCGAGGAATCGGGGTGAAGGCGAGGACGTGGTTGGGGCGATCCCCGATCACCGCATTGGAGAGCCACCGATAGCTGAATCTTCGGATGAGGGCTTCGTCGAGCACGAGGTTGCCCTTGCGTCCACCCCGCTGAGCGTATTTGGAGCGGTTCTCCCGCTCCCGTTCACTCTCCCGCCGCAGCTCCTTCTCGGGGACCTCACGACCATCCACCTTGACGAGCCGCGCTTCTTGGACGGATCCGTGTCCCACCACCTCGTGCTCCTTCGTCCGGCGTTTCTCCACCCGTCCGCTCGAATCGAGATCCTCCACGACCGTAAATCGGCGCCACGTGTGCCGAAGCCCATTGTCGTCCCCGAAACCCACCCGTGACCGTTCCACCATCCTCTCGATCACGACATCGACCGGAGGCGGTGTCACAGCCGCAGTCTCCCCCGGAGCGGACAAAACGCGGGTAAGCATCAGGACGATGCCTGCGAGAACCGAGGGGAGGCGTTTCATGGCCTCAGCGCTACCGTCATTCCAAGGGCCCGTCAAACCGAGGCTCTCGGCCTGGAGTTTACGGATGGGCAACGCGACGGAATCGCGCTTTCCTCGGAGCATGTTCGTGATCCGGCCACTGGCCATCCTCCTCGCCCTGTGTTGCGCGGTTGTCGCGGCGGAGTCCAGGGTACGGCCGAACGTTCTGTTCCTGCTGTCAGACGACCAACGGGCGGACACGATAGCGGCCTGGGGCAACCCACACATCCGGACACCGAACCTGGACCGTCTGGCAGCCCGCGGGGTGAGCTTCCGGAACAACTACTGCTTCGGCGGCAACAGCGGTGCCGTGTGCATTCCCAGCCGGGCGATGCTGATGAGCGGACGGACATGGTTCCGGGTCGGCCATGACCTCGAGGGAATCGAGACCTTCCCGACACGGCTGCGTAAGGCGGGATACCGGACCTTTGCGACGGGCAAATGGCACAACGGCCCACCCTCGTTCCTCCGTAGCTTCGAACAGGGACGTTCGATCCACTTCGGAGGCATGGACGACCACACCCGGGTCCGGGTCCAGGACCTCAAACCCGACGGGACCTTCACGACGCCCAGATCCGCGGAACGCTTCTCAAGCGAACAGTTCGCCGACGAGGCCATCGGCTTCCTCCGGGATCAGAAGCCCGGCGAACCATTCCTCGCCTATATCGCCTTCACGGCGCCCCATGATCCCCGGAATCCACCCGAATCGTGGGCGGCACGCTATCGGTCGGCCCTCCTTCCCCTGCCCCGCAACTTCCTTCCACAGCATCCGTTCGACAACGGGCAGCTCGTGCTGCGCGACGAGAATCTGCTGCCCTGGCCACGCCCCCCGGAACTCCTACGGGAACAGATTGCGGAGTATTACGGCCTGATCAGCCATATGGACCAGGAGATCGGCCGTATTCTCGATGCCCTGGACCAGTCCCTTGTAGGAACGAACACCGTGATCGTCTTCGCCTCGGACCAGGGCCTTGCCCTTGGAAGCCATGGACTGCTCGGAAAGCAGAATGTCTATGAGCACAGCATGCGGTCCCCGATGATGATCGCAGGACCGGGGATTCCAGCCGGCCTGTCGGTGGAGGCGTTCACCTACCTGCTGGATCTCCATCCGACTCTCTGTGAACTGGCAGGGGTCGCTCCGGCAGAGGGGCTCGATGGTCAAAGCCTGAGGCCCCTCTGGAGCAACAGACCTATGCGGATCCGTGACACCGTATTCCTCCCGTATTTCGACCTCATGCGGGCCGTCCGGGATGACCGGTGGAAGCTGATCTGCTATCCGCCGACGAACCACCGCCAGCTCTTCGACCTGCAGAACGATCCGGATGAGCGAGTCAACCTGGCTGGGGATCCCGACCGTGCGGCCGATGTCCAGCGGCTGCTCGGACACCTCAAGGAATGGCAGGACCGGGTGGGTGACACCCTGGCGTTGACCACAAACCGCCCGGCCCCGCTGATCCGGGATCTGACAGGCCTGAACCGTCAGCCCGATGGCTGGCAACCGCGCTGGATCGTGGAGAAATATTTCGGGAATCCATGAACGAGCCCGGTGGACAGACTCGGGAACCAGAGGGCGTCGGTCCCGGGACACCCCGCCCCCGCAGCTTGATCGTGGGTTGTGGCTACGTCGGCGAGTCGATCGCCCGGAGGCTGCACGCATCGGGTCACCAGGTCTTTGGGCTTCGTCGATCCGAGCCCAAGTCCCTGCCGGCCGGACTGCCCTACACTCCACTGCAAGCAAACCTGACGGAACCGGGCTCCCTGGAAACCCTCGCCGCTCTGGACGTGCCGTTCGACTACGTCGTCCTGTGCGCCTCCGCATCCGGCGGCGACGCCGAGGCCTATCGCCAGGTGTACTTCGAGGGGACAGGCCATCTCCTTGCTCGGCTGAGGGGACAGGCTCCAAGGGCGTTTGTCTACACGGGCAGCACCAGCGTGTATTCCCAGGCCGACGGGTCCTGGGTCGACGAGCTGTCACCCGCAGAACCGGAGTCTGAAGCGGGTCTCTGGCTGCTGCGGGCCGAGCAGAGGATTCTGGACGCCCATCGGGAGTGGGGGCTGGCCGCACGCATCCTGAGGGTTGCCGGGATCTATGGGCCAGGGCGAGGATCCCTGCTGCGCCGGGTCCTTTCGGGACAGGCCCACCTCGAGGGATCAGGCAACCGTTGGACCAACCGGATTCACCGTGAGGACCTGGCCGACGCCGTCGTCGCGGTCCTCCAAAGGGGCAGCTCAGGCGAGATCTACAATGTGGCGGATCAGGAGCCAGCGACCCAGCGGTGCGTTCTCGAGTGGCTTTCGGAGCGGACCGGAATGCCGCTCCGTGAGGGGGTAGAGGAGTCCTCACTGGCGGGGAGGCGTCGACGTGGGGGCTCCAACAAGCGGGTCCGCACCGACAAGGTGCGTCGCGAGACCGGGTGGAGCCCCACCCGCCCGAGCTTCCGCGAAGGCTACCTCGAGGAGCTCGAACACATTCGGGTTCAGGGATAGACGGGATCCATCGGGGTCCGGACTCCGCCGTTCAGCCGAGGCGGAAACTGATCTTCTGGACGACCTGGCGTCCCAGGACGTGCTGGAGGCGCTCCAGGATCTCGCGGCGACGATACCGGTTCAGTTCGTCCAGCCAGACGTTGCTGTCGACGGCGATAAAGAGGGTTCCCTTGACCAGGCCGGTGGGCTGGGCGTGCGCGGTGATGACGGGGTCGAGGGATCGGGTCCAGATCTCGAGGATCTGGGACTCCGCCTGCTTGCGCTCGAGGTTGAGTCCCTGGAGCACACGGGGCAGGACGTCGCCCACGGCCCGGCCGCGGATTTCCCTAGCCTTCTCCAGTTCCGTCAGATCGATCCGACGCCATTCGGTGATCGCCTGTCTTCGGGATCGCGGCGATGAGGCTGGGCGAGGGCGGTTGGGTGACGACGGGCGCATGAAACTTCCTGAGGCCCACCCCACCGGCTTGGGAACCGCCTGGCCAGCACTTTTTCGATTCCCGGTCCCGTGGTGATTTGCCACGCTCGACACCATGTCTCGGCTGCGTCGTCTCTCGTTCCTCCTTGCCCTCGGGTTCTCGCTCCTCGGCGCCCTCGGGGCCGAGTTCAAGCTGATCACCGGAGACGTCTACCGCGGGGAGCTCTCAGTGGCGGACAACGAGGGTGTCGTGATACGTCTCGAAACCGGCGAGTTTTCACCCCGAATCGACTGGGCGAAGCTGAGCGACGACACGCTGCGGATCCTGGCAGAGAACCCTAAGGCGAAGCGGTTTGCAGAACCCCTGATCGAACCCGCTGTCGAACTCCTCCAGAAACCGGCTCCACCCATCACGATCCGACCCGTGGCAACCCGGGTCACCCTTCCCGAGACGAAGAAGGGCCTCTGGGTGGCATTGACCTCCCCAACGGGACTAGTGCTCCTGTTGGCCCTGTTCTTCGCCAACCTTTACGCCGGCTTCGAGGTGGCCCGGTTCAAGTGGCGTCCGGTCGGACTCGTCTGCGCGCTCTCCGCAGCGCTTCCCGTGATGGGATGGGTGATCTTCCTGGTCCTGCCCAGACGGTCGGCGCCCGAGGAGGAGAATGCGACGGAGACGGCGGTGGCCCAGACGAGCCTCACTGCTCCTACATCGGTCACGGACTCCCCGAAGTCGGGCGGTGCCGCGGCGCTTGGTCTCTCCAAGAGCAGCAGTGCCGGCGGCAACGAGGGACTTCCAAAGGTTTTCCGACGTGGTGAAACCACCTTCAACCGCCGGTTCTTCGAGACCCAATTCCCGAGCTTCTTCCGCGTGGTCACCACCGAGGCCGATCGCGACCTCGTCCTGGATATCGCCACCGGCAAGTCCAGCGTGGTGGCCTCCAGGATCAGCCGCATCTCAGCCAACGAAGCCCACTTCAAGACCGCCAACGGACAGGAGATCGGTGTCTCCTTCGCTGAGATCAGCCAGGTGACCCTGCGTCACAAGGACGCCGCCTGAACCGAAACCGGACAACGACGCCGTCGTGAAATACCGCGCCATCCTACTGTTCGGGGCCCCCGGCTCCGGCAAGGGCACCCAGGGGAAGATCCTCGGCCAGATCCCCAACTTCGTTCACTTCTCCTGCGGCGAGGCCTTCCGGAACCTCCGCGTGGATAGCCCCTTGGGCCGCATCTTCGTCCAGTACGCCGGACAGGGAAAACTGGTGCCCGACGAGCCGACCATCCAGCTCTGGAAGAACTCGATCGATGCCATGATCGTGTCGGGCCGGTTCCATCCGGAGGCCGACACCATGCTCCTCGACGGCATCCCAAGGAATCCCCAGCAGGCTAGGATCATGGCGGACCTGATAGACGTGGTGGCCATCTTCAACCTCTCGTGCCCTCAGGAGGACAAGCTGGTGTCACGTCTCCAGCGTCGGGCCCTGAAGGAGAACCGGTTGGATGACGCCAATGTAGAGGTCATCCGCACCCGTCTCGCCACCTACCATCGGGAGACCCAGGCGGTCCTCGACTGCTACCCGAGGGAAGTGATCCATCCGATCGACGCGACGCAGGAACCACTGGTGGTGCTGTTCGAGATCCTCAAGATCATCACCCACATCCCCAAGCCGGCGATCAGCGACGGCGACACCATCTTCTTCAGGAAAGACTCCATCCCCCAGTAGTCCCCGCCCCATGAAGCGCCTCCTCGCACTCCCCCTCCTTGCCGTCCTCGCAACCCCCGTCTTTGGACAGGGTGTCGGCTACACCAACACCCCGCAGATCCGAGGCCAGAAGTGGAAGGTTCACGACAAGGACCGTCCCAACCCGCCCACCGTCACCCCGGGTGCCACCTTCAGCAACGGGGCCCCTGCTCCGAGCGACGCCATCGTGCTCTTCAATGGCAAGGACCTGTCCCGCTGGAAGTCCGGGAGCGGCGACGCAAAATGGAAGGTGGAGAACGGCTACTTCGAGGTCGCCCCCAAGACAGGCGACATCCGGACCCGGGACGAGTTTGGCGACGTGCAGTTGCACCTCGAGTTCGCCACCCCTTCGAAAGTCGAAGGGGACAGCCAGGGACGCGGGAACTCCGGTGTCTTCTTTCACGACCAGTTCGAGATCCAGGTCCTCGACAGCCACAAGAACAAGACTTACGCGGACGGTCAGGCGGGCGGCCTGTACGGTCAGTGGCCACCCTTGGTGAACGCGATCCGCCCTCCCGGGGAGTGGAACACCTACGACATCGTCTTCGAAGCCCCCCAGTTCGATGCCGATGGCAAGCTGGTGAAGCCCGCCTACGTCACCGCCTTCCTCAACGGGGTCTGCGTCCACAACCGGAAGGAGCTCAATGGCCCGACCAACCACCAGGCCACCGATCCCTACAAGGCCTACTCCGGCAAGGGCGGTATCCGGCTCCAGGACCACGGCAACCCGACGCGCTTCCGCAACATCTGGGTGCGCGCCATCGGGACCTATAACTGACCGGCACGCCGGGATCGACTCCCAGCACCCTCAGGGCGTAGCCGGGGTCTGGACCCTGTAGAACCGCGGCAGGGAAATCCCAGCTGCGGGAGCATCGTCAACCACCTCCACCACGCGATCCACGGTCGGGAGAAGCACTTCCGAAACCGGATTCCAGGCTGCGTTGAGTCGGCCTTCGGTTCGAAGCACCCGGTAGCTTCGTCCAGCGAGCCCTTGGAACCTCAGACGCACCCGCCCCTCGGTCGTAACCTCGGAATCCAGGCGGAAGACGCTGCCCGGATTCCTGGGATCGGTGCCTGCCTGAAACTCGGCAAGGTTTCCCTGCCCATCACCATCAGGATCCCCATCGCGATCGGATCCACTGGTGGGATCCAATCCATGCAGCAGTTCCCAGCCATCCAGGAGACCATCGCCATCGCGGTCCATCTCGGGCAACCGGTTGGGCTCTCCAGGAGACGCCACACCCGGGAAGGCGAGCACCAGGGAGCCACCGTCCCGGTACCGTCCCTCGGAGACTCCCTCGGACTGCGGACCCAATGCCACGGAGTCGATCGGGACCCGCTGCGGGTTGAGGAGCCTCACGGTTTCACCCCAGGCACTAATTCGGAACCCCAGTGAGTCGGAGTCCACTCCCTCGTTGCCACTGGCCTGCAGGACGAGGAATCCATTCCCAGGAACGAAGGTCAGCGGGGTCAGCGGGGGGCGGATGGATCCCAAGAGGGAGGGATCGTCACTCAGAACCCAGCCTCCCAAGTCGACGGGGAGCGGATCCGGGTTGTACAGCTCCAGCCAATCCCCGACACCAACCCCGCCGGCGGCCAACCATTCGTTGATGCGGGTGCGTGCCGGAGCACCCAGGGCAGCGGGTAAGGCGCGGACCTCGGCGGGGGTGGGTTCGGCAAGGAGCACCCAGGTCGAGTCCACACGGCCAATGGACCGGCCGGGAACCTGGGATCCGAACTGGATGCGATCCAGAAGACGCCCCTTCGGATCGAACAGGCACAAGAGGGCTCCGTCGTCCGGGAGATCGCGACCCAGATTCAGACCGCCTGGGGTTGGCGGGCCCGAGGCGCGGATCACCAGCACACTCTGCTGCGGAACCACGCTGCCGGCGGGGAAAATCCATTCACCGGGCTCGGGGTTCCCGACGCTGACGCTGTGCCCGGCGAGGGACACCGGGGAGTCCGTGGGATTGTGGATCTCGAACCAGTCGGTGGAGCCCTGGACCGCGCGGGCCAGGATTTCGTGGAACCGGATCCCGGTGCCGATGGCGGCCAGATGGTTGCTGGCCCCGGGCGTGGCACTGAACGGAAGATCCATCCATTCACCCACGCCATCCGGGAGGCGTCCACGGGCCAACCCAGGAAGGGCACGGACCCATGCGACCCGATCCACCTCGTCCCCATCAGGTCCCACAAGGATCAGCCGATCCCCCGTCGCCGCGGGCCGGACTCCGATCCGATCGAGGCCCGAGGACTCCAACTTCAGCACCGCGAAACCGCCCCCAGCGACATGGATCGGGGCCGCCAGACGGAACCACGCGTTGCTCGTGGCGACGCGGCATCCCCGGAGTTCCACTGGCCTCGCTCCCCTGTTGTGGACCTCGAACCAGGCACCCGTTTCCTCCCCGTCATACTGCACTTCGTTCCATCGCAGATCCGAGACCGGACCGAGGAGCGATCGCTCATTCGGCCCTGCCGGAGTGGGTTCACAGAGGACCCAGCCTCCCTCCACCCAACCCAGAGAATGACCCGGAACCGCAGGACCAAACGTCACGGCATGGACCCGATTCGTGGCTGGATCGTATAGCGCGAGGGTTCCACCGTCGCGGTCCAGTCCGAAGTCCGTTGCCAGGGAACCCGCCGCGGCTCCATCTCCACAGAAGACCTGAAGGTATCCCCCCGCTGGGATCGCCACCGTCGGGGGAAAGACCCACCGCCGCGGGTTCGAGGTGTCGCTGAGGCTCCACCCTTTGAGGGAAACCGACACAATACCGGGGTTCCGGAGCTCGACCCATTCGGGCTGCGGGGGCGAGGTCACAAAGATCTCGCCCAGCCGGATCGCCGGCAGCACGGGAACCGAGTTGGCGGCTCCGGGGGTGCCATCGGCAGGAACACTGCCCTGCCAGCTGGCGGGATCGTTCGGATCGCCCACTGGATTCATCAGCTCCAACGATCCCCCCTGCCCATCGGGACGGGTCGGCCAGGGAGCGGCATCGCGGTAGTCCACCGACACCAGTTCGCGCCCGTCGCGATCCAGAAGGGCGATGGTCTCACCGCCATTGGCAAGCGATCCTGAGAACCAACCCGAGACCACCGCCCGAGGGTGACGGTTTTGGAACGCGACAGGGTCCTTGTCGCTGGCGAGGACTAGCCGCCCCCCGGGGGCCAGGATTAGTCCAGGATTGGGGAACCGGTATCCAATGCCGGTGAACAGACACTCCGAGAGATCCACCGGAAGACTCCCGGGATTGAGGAGCTCGAGGAACTCGAAGCGATCCTCATCGACGGGGTGGTAGTGGATCTCCGAGATCACGACCGAGGGAGGCGCATCGGCGATCTGGAACTCCGCCTCCGTCAGGGCGCTCCACTGGGTGCCGTTCAGGGAGCGGGCCCGGACCCTGGTGTTGCGGGTCAGGACCAACGGCTCTGCATAGACCCGGCTTGAGGGCGACGGAATGCCGTCGAACGCAACCCGGGGATCGGATCCATCGGTCGTGTAATGGATCGGGCCGAGGAGGTTGCCCATGGAAAGACGGAAGCCCTCGGCCACAAGTCCTCCGTGCCGCGAAAGAACCGGGGCGTTGGAGGACATCAAGAAGCCCGCCTTCTGGAACATGTTGGTGGCCCAGCGGCGACGGCCGTTGATCCAGGTTCCAACGGTGTTGTTGAACCCCGTGATCGACGGGGCGACGCGGGCCCGCATGCCCTCATAGCGGTTCCGTATCCGGTCATCGGTGAGGGGTCCATTGTTGAAGAACGCCCGATGGACACGGTCCGCGAAGAGCAGCTTGAACTCCGGCGATCTCTTGAGCGCATTGAAGAGCTTCTGGTAGTCGGAGGATCCCCATGGCGGGGACGTGTTCGAGAGGGTGAGGGCCAGGGTATCGTAGCTGACGGAGTGGCCGGAGAACCCGAACGAGAATTCGGCATCCCACGGATAGAAGCGGAAGCGGGAACCCGGCTCCCTCTCCCGGGCCGCCCGGGTGTTGTTGTGCGGCCAGTCGTCGTTGTCGGCCCAGAGCAGCGGGAGCAGATAGTCGACGAAGTTCTCCAGATCCATGCGCGCCGCGACCGCCTCGTAGTTGGCCCTGATCGTGAGGTCCTTCAGGGCCGCCGTCTTCAGTTGATTCCACGCCACGCTGTCGCCACGCACCACGGCAGACATCGCCCCAATGACATCCCAGTCCTCTCCTCCACCGTGGTACCGCTGCAGGAAGTCGTCGTCGACCCGCTCAGTCGGGTTGTAGATGCCCTTGTAGACCCCGTTGAGGAAGAGGTTCACGAAGGTGCCATGGCAGGCGACGATTCCGACGTCATCCGACAGCGCACGGACGAACTCGTCCTTCAGGAAGGGGTTCGAGTGGTCGTTCATCCCGGCCCTCAGATGAAGGCTGTTGAACGAGGAGACCGTGGTCCCAGAGAACATCGGGTAGTCGAGCTGCCCAGGGCCATACTCGCCTCGGAAGTAGAGGCGATAGGAGTACTTGCCCTCCGGCGGGGTGGACTGTCGATAGTTGTAGCGCTCTCGGATGTAGTCACCTCCTGCAACCCGGATCCCGGCGTCGATCTGAAATCCTCCGTGGTCCTCAGGACGGATGAGCTCGACCGAGACCGGACGCTCCCAGGCGGGGCCGTGCTTGGTGGTGTTGCGGGGACTGGACTCCATGATGCCGGCGGGCCCGTAGAGATGGTTCGTCGCGGTGACCAAGGAGAGCGCTGGGAGAAGGCGCCGATTCGCGGTGATGTTGAAGAGATAGGTATGGGTTCCGACCGCCGACGGAACGAGCTGGGGACCGAATGCGGCCGCACGGACCACCCGACTGCTGGGAATGTTGAGCGGCGAACCGTAGACGAAGCCGGTGTTCGGGGTCGGCGCCGCGCCGTTGGTCGTGTATCGGATCGTGGCCCGGGGCGTCGGCGTCGCCAGGGTGAGAACGAAGGGCCGGTCGAAGAATCCGCGCTGGACACTGAAATGGACCGCTTCGGCCCGACCCGTGATCGTGCTTAGCCCATTGCTCCTGCCCGGGGTGGGCGGATTAAAGTACCGCCAGACACCCACTCCCCCGCCCTCCTGGAGACCGTAGGAATGGTCGGGCCCCTGCTCCGGGTAGGACACCTCACTGACGACAGCCGGAGGCCACTCCGGTCCGAAGAGCCTCCATGTATCCCCAGTTGCGTTCAGCTTTGACGCCAGGTGCAGGGGAGCACCCGGGGCGGTAGGGCGACGATCCTTGCCCGAGGCAAAGACGACAAGAAAGCCCCCGGCCGGAACCACGGCCTCCGGAAAAAGCCACGCATCCCCGCCGTCGGATCCCGTCCCAATCGACCACCCCCGGAGCAGTACGTCAGAAGTGCCGGGATTGTGCAGTTCGATCCAGTCCTCCGTGTCGCCATCCTCGTCCCGGAGACCGTTTGCATTGTCCGCCAACAGCTCATGGATCACCACCTGAGGGACCGTCCGCTTGGAATCAACCGTCACAGACCAGTCCCCTCCTCGGAATGAATGAGGCACTGGCTCGTCCGAGATGATCCCGTGCCCCGAAGCCCAAGACAGGGTCGCCAGTCCGTCGGGGACCTCAGGGAACTGGAAGCGGTATGGACCCGGGCCGAGACCGGACATGGAAACGGCCGGCACGCCGTTGCAGAGGAGGTCGGCGGCATCGAGCCCAACCACCGCGCGATTAAAGGTGACCTCGACCTCCGCCAGCTGGCGTACAACAACACCCGCCACAGGCCGCACCCGTCCCACCGATGGACCCTCCGGATCGAGGACCTCATAGGACCAGACCGATCCCGTTGCCCCGCCATCGAACCGGTTCGGCGGCATGTCGAGATCGTGGATGGCGTGCAGTGGTCCCCAGCTCATGACCACGCCGCCGGAGGCGGGCTGCGGGAATGAAAACCGATAGGTCGTCCCACTTCCCGACATCGAAGTCGCCGGCACCCCGTTTACGAGGAAATCCTTCGCGTCAACGCCGGTCACGGTCTCGGAGAAGGTCACGACCACCTCGGTCAGATTGGTGACCAAACCCGGGTTGGGAGACACCCCAACCACCCTTGGCAGGACCGAAGCCGCCTCGGTGGAAACCAGCTCGGCATCGAATACGATGTCGCTGCTGGCCAGCGAACCGTTCAGGAGCACCACCGCCAGGACATTCTCCCCCGGGACCAGCAAGGATGCGGCCTCGGGGAGGGTCTGGGACGTCTGGACAAACTCCTGCGCCGAGGTCGCCAGGGAGTCGAAACCCGGGTCGGTCTCGCCGAAGTTCAATGCGGCAACCCGGGTGCCATTCAGGTAGGCGACAAAGCCGTCATCGCAGACCGTGTTCAGGTCGAGGCTCTGGATTGCCTTGGGGTTCAGGATCCGGAATGTCCTGCGGAGGAAGACCGTCGAATATCGGCTCTGCATGTCGGTGAGCTGGGTCCCGGCGAATGACACCTCGCCGTAGGAGAACGGGGCGACGCCCTTCTCCCAGGACGCCTCGTTGAACCCGGGGCGACGCCATCCAGAAGGATCCGCAGGGGATGGATGCGCCGTCCCGCGGAAGAACGACCAGTCGCTCCCGGTGGGGATCAGCGTGGCCGCGCGCGCACCCATCATCGTGATCCATGCAAGCAGAAGGAACACGGCAGGGCGGAGGAGGAGATAGGGGCCGTCCATGGAGTGAACCGAGCATGCGCGATACCGGGATCCAATTCAAAGTAAGAGGTCCGACGGGCGGGTGCGGATCCTTCACATCGGGACCCAACCTACGTACCGTTCTGGGGTGAGCTTGACCGAACAGATCACAGGAATTGCCCGGGCGGCAAAGGGGGCATCGCGGACCCTTGCCCAGCTGACCGCCGAGGAGCGGGACCAGGCCCTGGTCGCGATGGCCACGGCTTTGGAGAGGGAGAAGTCCGCCCTATTGGAAGCCAACGCCCTCGATCTGGCGGTCGGCCGGGAACTTGGCCTCAGCACAGCGATGCTCGACCGACTCACCCTCAACACGGAACGGATCCTCGCCATGGCCCGGGGTGTCCGGGAGGTCGCCATGCTGCCCAACCCGGTTGGCCGGATTCTCGACGAACGGATCCGTCCCAATGGACTCCGGCTCCAGAAGGTCAGCACCCCAATTGGAGTAGTGGTCATCATCTACGAATCCCGTCCCAACGTCACCGCGGATGCTGCCAGCCTGTGCTTCAAGACCGGCAACGCGACCATTCTCCGCGGCGGCAAGGAGGCGTTGAACTCCAACCGACTGATCGCACGACTCATGGTCGATGCAGGACGACAGGTTCTCCGGGACCGATTCCCGGGTGCTGCCATCCAAGTCGTTCCCACCACCGACCGCGAGGCCGTTCCCATCCTCCTGTCCCTCACCTCGCTGGTCGACCTCTGCATGCCCCGCGGCGGTGAGGGTCTGATCCGTGCGGTGACCGAATGCTCCAAGGTGCCCGTCATCAAGCACTACAAGGGGGTGTGTCACATCTATGTCGACCGCGAGGCAGACCTCGACATGGCCGACACCATCCTCTGGAACGCCAAGGTCCAGCGTCCCTCGGCTTGCAACGCCGCCGAGACAGTCCTGGTCGACCGGCCGGTGGCCGCCGCATTCCTGCCCCGGGTCGCCCACCATCTCGCCGAGAAGCAGGTGGAGCTCCGGGTCGATCCCGAGTCCATGACCCTCCTGAAGGATCTCGGTTCCAAGGGACCCATCCTCAGGGCGGCCACCGAGCAGGACTACGCGACGGAGTACAACGACTACATCCTCAATGTCAGGGTGGTCGACGGTGTTGACGCAGCGATCGAGCACATCCATCGGCATGGCTCGGCCCACAGCGACGCAATCATCACGCGCAACGAATCCACGGCCCGAAACTTCCTGCAGGGGGTCGACTCGGCGGCCGTCTACTGGAATGCCAGCACGCGGTTCACCGATGGCGGCGAGTTCGGGATGGGAGCCGAGATCGGGATCAGCACCGACAAGGTAGGGGCCCGCGGTCCGATGGGTCTCGACGAACTCTGCAGCTACAAATGGCTCGGCTGGGGCACCGGCCAAATCCGAGGCTGAGCCCCTCGCCACGTCACCCAGCCAATCCATCCCAGAGACCCTCTCATGCGCGCACTCCAGCTCGAACGCCCCCAGGCCTTCCGGTTCCTCGACGTCCCTGAACCTCCGACACCTGGTCCGGGCGAGGCCCTGCTCCGGGTCCATCAGGTTGGCATCTGTGGCACCGATTATAGCGGCTATCTCGGAAAGATGCCGTTCTTCAGCTACCCGCGGATCCCAGGCCATGAGCTCGGTGTCGAGGTGCTGGCCGTGGGCGAGGGTGTCACCCACGTCCACCCGGGGGACCGCTGCTCGGTGGAACCCTACATCAACTGCCAGCGCTGCTCCGCCTGCCGTCGGGGCCACACCAACTGCTGCGAATCCAACCAGACCCTGGGGGTCATGTGCGACGGGGGACTTCAGGAACGGATTCTTCTCCCTGCCCGAAAGCTCCATCCCGCACCGGCGCTTTCCAACGAGCAGGCGGCATTGGTGGAAACCCTCGCCATCGGATGCCACGCGGTGGACCGGAGCGGCCTGAAACCGGGCGAGACGGCCCTCGTCATCGGTGCGGGGCCGATCGGACTCGCCGCCATGGAATTCACCAAGCTGGCCGGAGCAAGGACGATCGTCCTCGACATGAACTCCCAGCGACTCGCGTTCGTGCGCGAGCGGATGGGAATACCCGACACCCTGCTGGCGTCCGGATGCGCCGAGGACGTCGAGGCACTGGCTGGCCTGACAGGAGGGGAACTTGCCCATGTTGTGATCGATGCCACGGGATCCCATCGATCGATGAGCGAGGCCCTCCGGTTCTGCGCCTTCGCCGGCCGGCTGGTCTACGTCGGCATCACCCAGGCTGAGTTGGCCTTTCCCCATGCCCCCATCCTCCACCGTCGGGAGCTGACCCTGCTCGCCAGCCGCAACGCCCTCCCACGGGACTTCACCCGGATCATCTCCTTGATCGGATCCGGCCAGCTCGACACCCGGCCGTGGATCACCCATCGCGTGCCATTCACGGATATCGCCGGGGAGTTCCCGAAGTACCTGAAGCCCGAGTCGGGCGTCATCAAGGCCATGATCTCGCTCGAATGAACACGGTATCCTGCGGGCGGGCACACGCCGGTGCCACGGCGACGGCGTTCACCCTGATCGAACTCCTGGTGGTGATCGCGATTATCGCGATTCTCGCCGGCATGCTCCTGCCTGCCCTGGGACGGGCCAAGTCGAGGGCCCAAGGGGCGGCCTGCCAGGCCAACCTCAAGCAGCTCCACCTTGGATGGAAGCTCTACGCCGATGACCACGGTGACCGGCTCGTGAACAACCACGGTGTCGGGGAAACCCGCGCACGCCGGAACAACTGGGTGAACCATGTTCTCAACTGGGATGATTCCGAGGAGAACACGAACACAGCCTACCTGACGGAGGCCAAGCTCGGCGTCCATCTGGGGCGGTCCATTGCCGTCTTCAAGTGCCCTTCCGACCTCTCCCGTAGCACGGTCGGCCTCCGCACCAGGAGCTTCTCGATGAACTCGCTCGTCGGAGATCCCGGCGAGCTGACCAACCGGTTCAACCCATCCTTCCAGCAGTACTTCCGGGAGGCAGACGTCCAGAACCCCTCGACGATTTTCGTCTTCCTCGACGAGCACCCGGACACGATCAACGACGGATTCTTCATGAACCGGCTCGAGGAGGCCCCGAAATGGGGGAATCTGCCGGCCAGCCACCATCAGGGCTCCGCCAACCTCGCGTTTGCGGATGGACATGTTGAAAACCACCGCTGGCAGGTCACATCGGGAACCGGTTCCACCCTGCGCCCCAACGTCAAGGGCGGTGCCGGTGGCATCTTCCCGGCTGAGCCGACGACCGATTGGGACTGGCTCCGAGACCACTCCTCGACCCGCCGTCCGTGACCCGTTTTCACGGCCGGATTCAAACCGGACCAAATTCCTCCGATTCACGGATTGACAGCTGGGGCGACCTGAATAGTTTGAACCTCAACAGGACCAATTTGGTCCTGTTCACCGATGCAAATCACCCGTGCAAGCGAATATGCGATGTTGGGCCTTTTGGCCCTCTCGCGTCGCCCGGCCGGGTCGGTCGAGATGGTGGATGTTCTGGCCCATGAGGAGGGCGTTCCGACCTCATTCCTCGGCAAGATCTTCCAGAGTCTTTCGAGGGCCGGGATTGTGAAGTCAGCCCGAGGTTCCGGTGGAGGATTCTCCCTGGTACGAACCCCAGACAAAATCACGGTTCTGGAGGTCATCGAGGCGGTCGAGGGCCCTATCGCGCTCCAGCGGTGCCTGGAGACCGACTCTGACTGCACCCATCGGGAAGGCTGTGCCCTATGTGGGCTCTTCTCGGAAGCCCAGGACCGCGTAAAGGAGGTCTTCGGTCGGACCTCCGTGGCGGAACTCACCCGGCGGCACACCTCCTTCGTCGAGCATCAGGCGCGGTCGGCGCGGTCGGGTCCGAAGCATCCAAAGACCGCAGCCGCGACGAACCCCAAGCAGTCGCGAACCCTGAAACTTTCATCCTAACTGTTGAACCATGAGCGAAACCTACACCCTGTATAATTCCACCGTGATGGACCACTTCATGCACCCCCGCAATATGGGCGACCTGAAGGATGCCGATGGCGTTGGCGAGGTGGGTGCCGCCGCCTGTGGCGACATCATGAAAATCAGCCTGAAGATCAAGGACGGGAAGATCGAGGATGCCCGGTTCAAGACCTTCGGCTGTGGATCCGCCATCGCCAGCTCCAGCATGGCCACCGAGCTCATCAAGGGCCGCAGCATCGATGAGGCGATGAACTTCACGAACCAGGAGGTCGTCGACGCCCTCGGCGGTCTGCCGCCGGTCAAGATCCATTGCTCTGTCCTGGCCGAAGAGGCTCTCAAGGCCGCGCTCGAGGACTACATCCGGAAGCATCCGGAGACGGCTTCGAAACTGCAGACGCCGGTGCCAGCCGCCGCCTGAGCGGACTCGTCCGGATTCTCCGCGGCCCACGGACTCCCGTGATGTCGCGGATTTTTCGTTCCTGGATCGCCCGCCCGGCATCCATTTCGCCTCCCATCGAATAAAGGCTATCCTCGACCCCATGCGTCACGTCTATCTCGATCACCAGGCCGCTACGCCACTCCTGCCCGAAGCCTTCGAGGCAATGAGACCGTTCTTCACGGAATGGTTCGGGAACCCTTCCTCCCTTCACGAACACGGACTCCGTGTTCGCGAAGCTCTGAAGCGTTCGCGGGAACAGATGGCCGCCCTGATCCACGCGGGGAGCCCCGACGAGATCTTCTTTACCTCCGACGGCACGGAATCGGCCAACCTCGCCATTAAGGGGGTTGCCTACGCCAATGAACGCCGCGGAAAGCACCTGGTCGTCTGCGCCACAGAACATCCCAGCGTCATCAACTCCGTCGAGTTCCTCGAGAAACAGGGCTGGACCTCCACCCGGGTGGGGGTCGATGCCGAGGGCCGCCTTCGGCTCCAGGAACTCCAGGATGCCATCACATCCCAGACCGTCCTCGTCGCGGTCCACCACGTGAATCACGACATCGGTACGATCCAGCCCATCGCCGAGGTGGGACGCATCTGCTCCGAGAAGAGCGTGCCTCTCTACGTAGACTGCGAGGCCAGCGCAGGATGGCTGCCGATCGACGTCGATGCCTGGGGTGCGGCCTTGGTCAGCTTCTCCCCCCACCGCTTCTACGGTCCAAAGGGAGTAGGTGTCCTCTACCGGAACAAGAAGGCCCGCCTCGTGTCCATCATCCACGGCGGTGTCCAGGAAGGAGGGCGCCGTGCCGGAACGGAGAACGTACCCGCGATTGTCGGTGCCGGAGTGGCGGCGGAAGTGGCCCGGAGGGATCTCGAGACCAGGATCGCCCACACTCGGGAACTGCAGGGCCGCCTCTGGGATGGACTGGAAAAACAGGTCGGGTTCATCAAGCTCAATGGCCCCCGCCCCGGACCTGACCGAATTTCCACCAACCTCAACATCTCCACCGAATTCATCGAGGGTGAGGGCCAGCTCCTGCTGTGTGATCTCAACGGGATCGCCGTGGCCAGCGGATCCAGCTGCGTCAGCAAGTCCCTGAAGATCTCTCACGTCCTGGCTGCGATCGGACTCGATCACGCTCTGGCCCAGGGCAACATCATCATGACCCTTGGCAGGGACACCTCGGTCGAGGATGTCGACTATGTCGTGCAGACCTTCGCAAGGATCGTGGAGAAGCTCCGGGGCATGTCCCCGATGTGGGACGAGTTCCAACGGGGTATCATCGACTCCGTCATCCGACCCACGGGCCGCGGAAAATCCTTCAGCCAGCATGCCGCGGATGTCTCCGGAAAACCGGCCCATTAGACCCGACACTCGCACGACACGGCAACGACTCGGAACCCCCTTAAAACGCCATCCCATGATTTCCAAAGAGGCAGTCCTGCAAATCCTAAAGACGGTCAAGTACCCCGGATACAGCCGCGACATCGTCTCGTTCGGCTTGGTGAAGGAGATCCAGACCGAGACCAGCGCCGTCGGTATCCTCATCGAGCTCACCTCCCCGAGTCCGGAGGTCGGAGAACAGATCGCGGACGCGGCACGGCTGGCGCTTCGGGACGGGATTCCCGGCCTCGTGGATGCCCATGTCCAAGTCAAGGTCCCCACGGGAGCCCCGACGCCCCCGGGGCCGGTCGCCAAGAACCGCCTGCCCAATATCAAACGCGTCATCGCCGTGGCCTCGGGCAAGGGTGGCGTTGGAAAATCCACATGCTCAGTCAACCTCGCCTGTGCTCTCCGTCACATCGGAGCCCGGGTGGGGCTGCTGGATGGTGACATCTACGGTCCCAGCATTCCCCTGATGATGGGGGTTCAGCAGCGACCCGAGATCACCGAGGAGGAGCATCTCATTCCCCCCTTCGCTCACGGGGTTCGCCTGATGAGCATGGGGTTTCTCATCCCGGACGACCAACCGGTCATCTGGCGTGGTCCCATGATCCAGAAGACGATGCAGCAGTTCATCCATCAGGTGGACTGGGGTGAGTTGGACTATCTGCTGGTGGATCTTCCGCCAGGCACCGGAGACGCCCAGCTCTCCCTGTGTCAGATCGTGCCCCTGGATGGGGGGGTGATCGTGACAACACCCCAGCAGGCCTCGATCGGGGTCGTTCGCAAGGGCATGGGTATGTTCGAAAAAGTCAACGTACCTCTGCTCGGCCTCATCGAGAATATGAGCTACTTCACCGCTCCGGATGGATCGCGTGTCGAGATCTTCGGCCATGGCGGAGGCGCGATGGAGGCTCAACGCAAAGGCATCCCGTTCCTCGGTGAGATTCCGATCCTTCCGGCCGTCCGGGAAGGTGGCGACCGCGGGGTGCCCGCCGTGGTGTCGGACCCCACCGGTCCAGCAGGACGGCCGTTCATCAAGGTAGCCCAGACCCTTCGGGAGAGACTGGGCTGATTCCAGGCGGGATCAGCATCTGCCTTTGACGCGCCACACGGCCCGGTTCAGTGTCACGACCATGACACAGCCTCTCCCGCGAATCAGACTGTGGACGGCCTGCCTCCTGATCACGGGGACCCTTGGCACCGCGGGGATCGCCGGAGAACCGGCGCAGGTTTCGACCCCATCGAACCGGAAAGGTCCGGCCGAGCTCCCCAACCGCAAGAAACAGCCCTCCTTCCGCTCGCTGGACGGCAGTTCCATGGGAGGTGTCATCGACGGGAAGGCCACCGAGTCCATCCCGCAGGTGGACCCGGTCCTCCCCGACGCCCGAAAGCAGCTGGAGCTCTTCGAACGCCTCGACAAGAAGAGGAACTTTCTGCTGACCGATCCCTCCAGCGACAATGGCAGGAAGGAATTGCGCTCCTTCGATAAGGGAGCCAACACACCGGATGAAACGCTGTCCATCGGCCCCCGGAAGCCGCGAACGGCTCTGGAGCGCAGGCTCAAGAATGATGCCGAGGCGGCGAGAAACCCCTCCGCCCGGGATACCGGAAACGACGACAACAGGACACGCGCGGACAGAGGGCAATTGGACCGGGATAAACAGGGGGATTCAACCGACCGGGACGAACGGGGCAGGAAAACGGATGGCGGCGATGAAGAGAGCCGTGACAACGACGGCAACAACGACAGGCCCGGAGAGTCCACCGATCTGACCCAGTCCTTCCAGGATCAGCTAGATCCGGAGAAGGGCAACGCCCTTGAGAAACGTCTTTCCAAGACTGGCGCCTCGTCCGGGGTCAAGATTGGTTCAGAATCCGATCCGCAGCCCGAAAACCTCCGGTCGATCCCATCGAATCTCGGTGGACGGGGTTCCTTGGTCGACGACCTAAGCCGGCAGCGGATTGAGCGCTATCAGCAGGTGACCGGAGGTGGAGGACTTCTGCGATCGTCCGAGGCTCCTGAGCCCTCGGCTTTCGGTCGTGGTCGGGAGATGCGGGTCGACACCTTCGGTCCTGTGGGTGTCTCCCCTGCCGCCTCAAGGCCAGGCAGTGGGCTCGGCAGCCCCGGGAACGAGACACCGAGCCTCGACCTCCGAGCTGGCCGATCGGGTCTGTCAGCACCGCCGTCCACCTTCAGCCTGCCCACACCCTCGGCAGGCTCCGGACTCCTGAGTCCGCCCCAGACTTCTCCATCCCAACGCATTCTCCGGGACAACCGGCCCGCTCCTCCCCGTTTCCAGCCGTGATCCGCTTCCGCGCCCTCCTCGTCTGTTTGCTGTTCTCCCTCACGTACGCCGTGACCCTCGGTGCCGAGGAGGCCACCATCGTAAAGGTGCTTCCCCATCTTCTGGATCTTAGGGGCCGAGCCTCCCTTGCTCCGGGCCTCTTCCAGCGGGACGCCTACCAAGGCCAACTCCGGAAGGACCCCAGCCAGGTATCAGGTATGCGGTTCAACATCCAGTGGAAGGCCAAGGGCATTCCCGCCAAAGAGCTTGTACTCAAGATCTGGCTGAAGACCGCAGGACGAAACCCCAATGAGCCTCTGGAACTCACGGCACCCATTCGAGGAAATCGCAGATGGGGTCAATGGTCGGCAGTCCCCTATGATGGGAAGCTGTTCACAGACAACGGACAGGTGCTGGCGTGGAAGGTGGAGTTGAGACGGGGGGAGACTCCCTTGGCGACTCAGACCTCCTTCCTCTGGTAACGCCACAAAATACGCCAAAAACGAAAAACGGAGGCGAGGCATCCAGGGGGAAGATCCCGGCCCGATGTCATACTGTGGTCTGTCGCACCCGGTAGACGCTCACCTTTGCAGGTGGAATGTTCATCCACACCAGCTGTGAGTCGGTGGACCGGAATGACGGGGCCGGAGGACGGCTGCTCGCAAGCTGATAGCTGAACTGCACCCACGGCGCACCCGGAAGCAGACAGCCTTCAATCTGACTCGCCAACCGAAGCACCTGATCGGGTTTAAAAACCTTGAGAGGCAGGCCGGAAAAGACAGCGCCCACCTTCTGCCCTTGGAGCAGTTCTTGGATCTCCAAGGCATCACCCGATAGAATTCGAGCCCTCGGGAATCGGGTCTGCAGGGACCGAGCAAGCGCAGGCGATTTCTCAACCGCAACCAGCCGTTTCTCCGGCAACCCTGCCGCCAACAACTCCTCCGTCACGATTCCAGTACCAGGTCCAAGCTCCAACACTGGGTGGTCGCCCCCCTCCGGAAGCCACCGAGCCATCGCACGGGCCAATGCGGGAGAACTAGGCCAGACCGCTCCCATCTGGAACGGGTTCCGGGCAATTTCCATCAGGAACTGCCTCAGCATCATGCTCTTGGACGCCATGTCGAACTTGGGAAACTCGACGACGGATCCAATCCCCATCGAGCAGCTCAGAGTCTGGACTGCAGTACACCAAGGGGCCAGCGTTCGTTTGTGGGAATCCCGGGGTCAGACCACCTGGAATGGCAGCGCTGGAACCTGATTTCCTGAAAGATCCTGACCCCAGCACCGTTGTCCGCATGCCTCGTGGAGCATCCGAGTGTTTCGGCAAAAAACAGACGAAAAACTTGAACCTCAGATCGGTTGCTGATGTTTCACGAGGGAAAGAAAATTTTTCGTTTTTTATTGAAACGCCCCCCTCTCAAACGCATCGATATCGCGGTTGATGTCATTGGCATCCAGCACATCGGTCTGTCTGAAATAGAGGTTTCCAAAGAGTTTCCAGCCGCGTCTTTCCATGAACAACAGTTCCACAAAGGTTTCCATTTCCATGCCTGCCGATCTCTACGAGTCGGCCAATGACCGTCGCCTGAGCCTTCGTTACAGGAGCTTCAGCGCGTACGTCCAGCACCTCGTCGAACAGGACATCGACACCGGTGGAAGCCACGTCCGTGTGCCCGTCACCAAGGAAGGCGCGAAGTCAGGGCGCCCCACCTGAACCTATCGAAGACGCCCTAGAAAGCCCGGGAAATCAAACTAGGACAGAAGCCGCCCCCCGCAGACATCCAGCGGAGAGGCGGCTTTCCGTTTTGGGGAATTTCCTCTGGGGACACTCAGGAGATCCTCTGGAAGAAGGATCGGGCCGTCGCGCACGTGGCGGTGCCCAGCTCCTCGGGACTGCAGTGCTTCAACCCAGCCACCGTTGAGGCAATGTCCGCAATGAAGGCCGGTTCACAACGGTGCCCGCGGTGTGGAACCGGCGCAAGGAAGGGGCAGTCCGTCTCCAGCATGAAGCCGTCCATCGGCGTCGCCGCAACGGTCTGGCGCACGGCATTTCCGTTCTTGAAGGTGACAATGCCCGTGTAGCTGACCAGAGATCCCATCCCCAAGACCACCTCCATCTCGGCAGGGGTACCGACAAAGCAGTGGAAGACCGCCCGCACCCGTGACGCATAGGGGCGGAACAGTTCGACGGTCTCCGGGAAGGAGTCCCGGGTGTGGATGACGACATTCAATCCCAGCTCCGAGGCGACCTCCAGTTGCTGGACAAAAAGATCTGCCTGGCGTTCCCGGATCCGTGCGTCGTCATCCACGGTACCCTGTCCCATCCGGGATGGCAGCCGGTGGAAGTCGAGCCCGCATTCGCCGATCGCAACGATCCTCGTGTGGGAGGCCAAGGCCTTCAACTCGGCGCGTATGTCCGGCGGTGCCTCCTCCGCATGGCCTGGATGCCATCCCGCCACGGCAAAGACACCCTGATGGGTCTCGGCAATGGAGAGAGCACGCCGGCTTGCGGCAAGATCGGTCCCGATCGAGACGAAGCGGTCGACACCGACGGCCCGAGCACGATCGAGGACGGCGGGCAGGTCCGAGCGGAACTCGTCGAAATCGAGATGGGCATGTGTGTCGAAGAACTGCTGCATGGGCCCCGTTTCGACTTGGGATCGGTAGAAATCCGGGTCTCTCAACCCTCGCGCCGTTTCCAGACGGCGATGAACATGCCGTTGCCTCCGGTGTCCTGCGGCCAGAGCAGAAGCCGAGAGGAACAGGCCTGTTCCGGGGCGAAGGGATTGACCACGTCGAGGGGCTCAAACTCGGGATGGGCTGCCATGAAGGCATCAGCCACACCGGCGGTCTCAGCGCGGGAGAGCGTACATACAGCGTAAACGAGTCGCCCGCCGGGACGGATCGAGCCGGCGACATGGTCCAGCAGGGACCGTTGGACAACGGCCAACTCCTCGACGTCCTCGCGGCGTGTTGACCAGCGAGCATGAGGGTTCCGTCCCCAGGTCCCGATTCCAGAGCAGGGAGCATCCACGAGGACTCCGTCGAAGATCGTTTTCGTGGGCGGTTTCGGACCGCCATTCCAGACGACGGATCGATAGTTGAAGCACCCGGAACGGGCGGCCCGCTGCTTGAGACGCTGGAGCCGCCACTCGGCACGATCGCTGGACCAGACCAGCCCCTTGCCGCCCATCAGATCTGAAAGATGCAGCGTCTTGCCCCCTTCCCCGGCACAGGCATCCCACCACGTCTCCCCAGACTGGGGTGCACAGACCAGTCCCACCGCTTGCGAGGCGAGGTCCTGGATCTCGAATGCACCAGACTGGAAGAGCGGATGCCGGAACAAGTTCTCCTCCCCATCATACCGGCAGGCCTGCGGGAAAGCTGCGAAGGAGGGTCGTTCGCAATTGCCCAGGGTCTCCAACACCGTCGCGGTCTGCTCCGTCCGGGTTCTCAACCAAAGAATCGGCTCCATCTGGAGCGATCGCAGCCATGCCCCGGGGGTCTCCATCACCTCCTTGGTCCAAGCAGGAACCGCCTTGGCCAACTCCAAGTCGGGGAGGCTGGAGGGATTGATCGCAAAATCATCGGCGAGTCCCAGCGCTTGGTCGATCTGGGCGTTCAACGGCGTCGTCGCATCCAACCAAGGCGTCCATCTGAAGAAGCTGAACACCGCACGGCTGACCCATGCCCCGTCCCCACGGCTGAGCTGTTTTCGACGGGCCAGGGTCTGGCGGAGAAGAAGGTCGGCAGGAATCGTCGGAGTCGCCTTCGAAAGGATGCGCTCGACGAGTTCCATCCGGGTCGCCGTGACCTCGCTTTCCATCTGCGGTTCCGGGGGCACGTCTGCGGAGCGGACCGGAGCAGCCAAGGGGTCCCGCTGCGGGCGAGCCATCGGGCTTCTTGATGATCTCGGGCCTGGGCCATCGAACACCCGAGGAGCACGGTCAGGACGCCCACCCCAGGACCCGCGTCCAGGACCTCGTGATGCGGGTCCCTCATTCCAGGAACGCGGCCCACGGAAGTCCCGGGGGGGGCGATCCAGATGACGATCCGGTCCACCCGGACGGGGACCACGAAATTCGCGAGGGGGACCCCAGGTCCTGCCCCGAGGATCCGAATCCGGAGCCTCTCCCCTGGGACCACCGGTCCTCAGGAATGGACGACCCTCCCTCGGTCCACGAGGCGCAGGTCGTGACGCTCCACCCACATCGGAAAAACGGCCTCCAAAACGGGGCCCCGCCCCCCCCCTAAAGGGAGGTCGTTCCCTCTCTCCACGGAACGGGCGGTCAGGACCCTCCTGAAAGGACGGGCGCCCGGGACTTGGACGCCCAGGCGGACGACCCGGACCTGAGCCGGATCCCGGGCGCGGCGGAAAGGGGCGACGCGGTCCCGCGGATCTGGGAGGGCGCCCCGAGTCCGCCTTTTCAAATCGCATACCCCCATCAGGTGTGAAGGTGAAGCGTTTCGGCCAAGGCTCTCCCCGCTTGGGAGGGCGACGGCCTGCGGAATCGGAATCGGAATCGCTGGGGGGACGATCACTCATGGTTTCGAGGAAGAGGGGGGCGTGGTTAGGGGCGAATTCAGACGGCTCAGGTGCACCCGGGCCACCTGGCCCATGTAGTCGCGCACGCCCGACAGGGCAACGGCCTTGCGGAGATGCTCCCGGGCGGAGTCGGCACGACCCAGGAGATCCTCATACAGTCCAATGTAGAGGTGCGCGTAGAAGCGGGCCTGGCGCTTCTCCCGGGGATCCTCGGGGGCGGATTCCGCGGCCTCAAGAACCTCAGCCTCCGGAGCCTCGCCCTTGAACAGCTCGTGGATCTCCGCCATGGGGATACGGCTGTCCCCGCTGATGTCCATGTAGACCTTCGCGGCAGCGTTGGTCCCCTCCTGACGAGCGACGCACAGAAAATGCCAGACGGCGTTCTCCACATCATTGGCATTCACCGCGCGATGGGCCTCGAACTGCTTCCGGCCATCCGAATAGCGGCGTCCATAGTAGAGGGCGATGCCGCGCTGCCAATTATAGGGCACGAGCTCCGGACTGAGCTCGTTGGCGCGGTCGAAGTCCTGTAGACACTCGGGGATCTGTCCCATCTTGAACCGCTCCATGGCACGATCCTGGTGCAGCAGGGCCGACTTGGGGTTCAGACGGATTCCCTCGGAAAGATCAGAAACAGCACCCGAGGAGTCCCCCGCAAGCGACCGGATCTGAGCCCTCAGATTCCATAGGCGCGGCTCCTGGGGATGGGTCTTGATTGCATCGCTCACCACCGTGATGGCATTGGTCAACTGGCCCATCTTGACCGCCTCGAGGGCCTTTTGCCGGACTGTCAGCGTGGGATCGGGCTCCTGGGCCATCGCCAAAGCGAAGCCCACCCACGCCACCACGATCCAACGCACGAACATAAGCCGATAGCAGAGGCCACCGAGGGGCTGGAGAGCGAGGTTTTTCTAGGGAAGAGACGCGGACCCACACGCAGAAACAGGCAACAGGCCCGTTTCCCGATGCCACGCAACCAGCACCCCTCACGGTGCGTACAATCAGGCCGAGGTAGAGGTTCGCGGGGTCTCGGACCACCGTGCCATCAGCCAGAGGAGATCGCTGAGACGATTCAGGAACACAACAATCTCATCGTTCCTGAGCTGACCAGCCTCATGCAGGGCCACGACACGCCGTTCGGCACGGCGACAGGTGGTTCGGGCCACATCCAGGGCGGCCGCCACGGAATTGGCTCCTGGAGTCGCCCAGCCATTGTAGGAAATGGCCTGCGCTTCCAGGTCAGCCACCATCCCGTCGAGCTTGCCGACATGATCTGCGCACACGAGCTTGAATCCTCCTTTCACATAGCGTTCGAGGTCCTCGACCCCGGTCGCCAGCTCGCCCATGAGGACGACCAGATCGCCTTGGATGACGAGGATACGATCCGAAAGGAACGCGGTGGCACCCGCGGCTCTAACCGTTCCGAGAGCCGCGTTAAGTTCATCCACCGTACCATAGGCCTCCACGCGTGGATGGGCCTTCGAGATCCGCCGGTTGTACATCAGACCGGTGTGACCGGCATCTCCTGTGCGTGTGACAATGCTCGCCATTTTGGGAGGCAGTGTGGCGCCGATCGATTCCCGTGCAATGAATGATGTTCAGGATTCTGGATCACGAGGGATTCGGTGCAGCTCCGGCCAGCCAGACACGACCCAGGAGGTCCCGGAAGGCCGGAAGCTGGCGAAGATCCTCCGCGGAGCGCCCCGCCTGACGGAGCTGGCGGAGTCCTAGGGCGGCATGACGCTTCGCCAATCGGACACCTTGGTCGTCGGTCATGAGGGGGCTGTGGAAGAAGCCGGGTGGCGCCACGCCCAGGGCGCGGTAGACCAGCAGCTGCCGTGCGGTCGAGAGCAGCAGATCCTCGCCCCGCACCACCTCGGTGATCCCCATCTCAGCATCGTCCACCACACAGGCCAGCTGATATCCCGGGACGCCGTCCGACCTCCACACCACAAAATCCCCGAAATCCCGACCAGCAACCCAGTCAACCGCCCCCCGGCAGTGGTCGACAAAACCGATTCGCTCGCCATCCGGAACGCGAAATCGCCAGGTGACGCCCCGAGTCAGAGGGTCCTCCCGAGGTGCGAGGGTCCTACACGTTCCCGGATAGACCGGTTCATCATCCGCAGCATGAGGAGCCTGGATCGCTGTCCGTATGTCTTTCCTGGAGCAGCGGCACGCAAACAGGAATCCCCGTTCCACAAGGGTTTTCAGAGCTTCCGCATACCGATCCGTCCTGGCGCTTTGGGAATAGGGACCGAATGCACCTCCACAGTCCGGCCCCTCGGACCACGAGAGTCCAAACCACCGGAGGTCCTCGACGGCACCCACGACGAACTCGGGCCGGGACCGGGACCGATCCAGGTCGTCCATGCGGAGGATCAACTTCCCGCCGTGCATCCGGGCACGCTCCGCAGCCACCCAGAAGGTGAGCGCATGCCCCAGATGGAGGTATCCCGTAGGGGATGGCGCCAGTCTGCCTCGGTACGCCATGCATCCTCCTCAGGACCCGGGCCCGGATTCGCGGAGCCAGTCACTGAATCGAGGCATCGACCGCCCCAGCAAGCCCTCCGCTTTTCCACAGTCCAATGTGACATCCGGCGCCCGCGGGGGACCCTGATAATCACGGAGAGAGGCGACCTCGATCCGGGCCTCCAGATCCGCATGCAGTCCTGCGATCAGCCCTCCCAATTCCCATCGGGACAGGCGTTCCCGGCCTGCCACGTGAAGGGTGCCGGAGGCGCCGATCGTCAACAGGTCGAGCACCGCGCGAGCCGTCTCGGAGGCGGCGATCGGGGCCCGGTATTCATCGGTGAACAGCCTTAGGGTTCGGCCCGATCTCCAGGCCTGCACCATCTCCTCGTTGAAGGCCCGATCCGCAGAGGACGAATGCCCGTAGTTCAACGAGGTCCGGATGATGAGATGCCGATCGAGGCACCGTACGACTTCCTCGGCCTCGAGCTTGGTCTTTCCGTAGACAGAGACCGGATCGGGTCTCGATGTCTCGTCCAGCCCTCCTCGATCCCCACGAAACACCAGATCGGTGGAAAAGAAGACAAACGGCACACCCCGGCAAAGGCTGACAAGATGCCGGGTGACCTCGACATTCTGGAGCCAGGCCCGAGGTGGGTCCGCCTGGCAGGCCGGTGACCGGCTCATGGCAGCGCAATGGAGGACAGCCGAAGGCGGGTCCTCCGAAAACCGGCGGGTGGTCAGATCGAAATCGGTCAGATCGATCGCTGGGCGACCCATGGTAACGATTCGACACCGAGGCCACCGACCCCGGGCCTGACCGGCAAGGTAGCGTCCAATGAGACCATTGCCTCCCGTGATCCACAGCACGGCAGGCTCAAACTGCGACGGGCCCTCCTTCGGGCTCACAGCTCGCGCAGGCGGACGTTTCGGAACATCACCGGATCGTTGTGCCCGGCGAAGCCGAAGTGACCCCGAACCCGGTCCTTGCCCGGATGGGGGGAGTTCGCGAGGTATTCCTTGATCTGGGACAGGTCGGTGTCGAGGACAACGAAGCCGTTGAGCTCAACCCGGATTTTCGAGCCCGTGACCGTGACCTCCTCGTAGTTCCACTCACCAGGGGGTCTCTGGAAGCCACGCGCGGCGGCGGCCATGCCGTAGGCCGAACCATGGGCCTGACGAGGGTCGATCTTGGAGTTGGTGACCTTTTCGTAGTTGTCATCCAAGACCTGGAGTTCACACATGCCCTCGTAGGCGGTGTCCCCCTTTCCGGGATAGCGGATGGCAAGACCGTTGTTGCCGCCGGGCGGCAGCTTGTACTCGAGGCGCACGACAAAATCGCCGTACTCCTTCTCGGTGTAGATCGTCCCTCCCTTACCCGCCTTGCACTTCACGGCATCGTCAATCACTTCGTAGTTGTCCAGCGGACCTGCCCAGCCCTTGAGGTCCCGGCCGTTGAGGAGTGGTGTAAACCCGGATTCGCCATCCTTTGACAGAATGCGGTCAGCCTCGGCCGCCGGGATCTCGCGGACGAACGCGTTGCGCCACCGGATTTCCCCACCATGGGTCTGGAGCTGGATAGGACCCTTTACCGGCACGGGCAGCTTACGATCGTAGTAGTTCTCCATGACGGCGTTCTTCACGACCTGCTTGCCGTTGAGCCAGACACTGACCCGCGATCCCACCATCATGATCCGGAACTGATTCCATTGACCGAACGGCTTGTCGGCCAGGACCAACGGATCTTTGCCCGGGGCACCCGGGGAGTTGTTCCAGAGCGCTCCCGAGCCTTTATCGGCGCCGATGTTGAACTTCTCCTTTTCCGTCGAATCCCAGATCTGCACCTGGGGGACTCCGCGCAGATAGATTCCCGAGTCGGCCTTGGGGACCGTCTTGTAGTCGATCAGCAGCTCGAAATCACCGTAGTCCTTCTCGGTCGTTGCATACGCCCCGAGCCCATCGTTCACCAGCTCCCCGTTTTCAAAGTACCAGTGCGGCTTTCCGGACTTGGGATTAACTTCGAGCATGGAGGCGGTCCACTTGTCGATCAATGCCCTGCGCTCGGCCTCGGGGAGAGACAGCAGCTTTCGGTGGTCATAGGTGTCACCACCACGGAACCCCGTCAGATCCTTTCCATTGAACAGCGGAGAAAAACCCTCGGGCGGCGTCTCAGCCGAGACCGGAGTGGAGGGGAGCAACAGGACTAGGGCGGCCAACAACGGAGCCCAGGGACGGGAGCGGAGAGGTTTCATGAGAGTGGAAGGAAACCCTCTAAGCGCTCACCGGCCGCGGGTCAATTCAGGAGCTCAGCAAAAACGCAGCTCCCGTGACCGACGGCCAGCGGGACCCTGTGAGGGTTCCTGAGGCGTTGCTTTTCGACAGGACTTCCCTTTGATGGATTCCATGGGTTTGGACAACGAAGGCAGGACCAGTGCTCCGCTTCCAGGGCCACGTCGCCCGGGGTCGCGACCAACGGGTGGCAGATCTTCCAGCCGACGCACCTTCGCTGAGAAGGCCAAGGTTTGGTTCGATGAAATCCCGGATCGTTTGTCCGCCCGGAAGTTCAACTTCTACCAAGCTGCACTCATCCTCATGGTCGCTGCGGTCTTCTACCGCTTCGTCATACCCATGTTCGATCGCGGCTTCGAGTGATTCGGGCTCGACCGGACACCTCCTGCCAACTTGCCCGCTGGCCGCCTCCTGTACTTGTCAGGGCTTCATCCAGGACCTTTGCTGGATGGGTGAGAGTTGCATCACCGTCCCCCGTTTCCGCCGATGACGCCTTGGCACGACTTCGCAGTGGGATGCGGGTTTTCGTAGGTTCCGGCTGCGCGGCACCCCAGACCCTGATCCAAGCCCTCACACGGAGGGTCCCCGCGGTGTACGACGTGGAGATCCTCCACATCCTGACCCACGGACCTGCTCCCTACGCCGCGACGGAACTTCAGGCCCACTGCAGGCATAATTCATTCTTCATCGGCGGGAACGTACGAAACCAAGTCCAGGCCGGGCTGGCGGACTACACCCCCATCTTTCTCTCCGAGATCCCGCGTCTGTTCCGTGAGCGTCGACTGCATCTCGACATCGCCTTGGTCCAGGTCAGCCCACCCGACACCCACGGGTTCTGCAGCTACGGGGTATCGGTCGACGTGGTGAAGTCAGCAGTCGATTCGGCCGACCTCGTGATTGCCGAAATTAACCCCAACATGCCACGCACATTGGGAGACAGTTTCGTCCACGTGCGTGATCTGGATTTAATGGTGGAGGGGCGGCTGCCAGTGCTGGAGCACCCGACGGAGGAACCTTCGCAGGAGGCCCTGCAGATCGCTGAGTTCATTGAAACCCTGGTGCCGGACGGGGCCACCCTGCAGACGGGAATCGGGTCCATCCCCAGCGCCGTTCTCGCGGCCCTCCGTCACAAGAAGGACCTCGGGATGCATACCGAGATGCTGACGGAGGCCGTGCTTCCACTGATCGAGTCCGGAGCCCTTAATGGGAGGTTAAAGACACTCCTGCCCGGGAAGATTGTCACCAGCTTCTGCTTCGGGAACCGTCGTTTCTACGACTACATACACGACAACCCCGCCTTCGAGTTCCGCCCGACGGAGTTCACCAACGATCCATTCCAGATCGCCCGCAACAACCGAATGGTGGCCATCAGCTCAGCGCTGGAGGTCGATCTTACTGGACAGATCTGTGCGGATTCCATCGGCGACCGGTTCTACAGCGGATTCGGGGGCCAGACCGACTTCATGCGTGGCGCCGCTCGTAGCGAGGGGGGAAAGGCGATCATTGCACTTCCGTCGACGGGCCGACAGGGAGCCGTTTCAAGGATCAGCGGACGACTGATGGGTGGGGCCGGTGTGGTCACCACCCGGGCGGACATCCACTACGTCGTCACCGAGTTCGGAATCGCCCATCTCCACGGGAAGACCGTCCGTGAGCGCGCCCTCGCCCTCATCCACATCGCCCACCCGCGATTCCGGGAAGCCCTCCTCCAGGAAGCACGAGACCGATATCTGGTGGCCCCGAACCAAATCGCCCTGCCTGCCGGACTCCGTCCCTATCCCCGGAAACATGAAATCTCCCACGAGTTCGGTGGAGGGCTACGGGTCGATTTTAGACCAATCCAACCGACCGATGAACGGCATCTCAAGGAGCTCTTCTACGCACATTCCCCGTCGACGATCTACCAGAGGTATTTCAGCCGACTCCAATCCCTTCCCGCCGAATTGGCCCAGCGGCTCGTGACCCTCGACTACCACGACGACATGGCCCTCGTGGGCCTCATCCCTGCCGGAGGCGAACAGCAGTTCGTCGCCGTCGCGCGCTACCATAGAAATCCCGCAACTCAGTGGGCTGAGATCGGCATTGTCGTCCGGGAAGGCTACCGTCGTCGGGGAATCGGGGATTTCCTGCTGCGGACGCTCGCCGGGGTAGCTCGGGAACAGGGTATTGTCGGTTTCCATGCCGATGTCCTCGCTGAGAACAGCGGGATGCTAACGCTTCTGAGACGCCTTGCCGACCCGGTGGAGGTCACCACACACGCCGGCGTGACCACAGTGAGGTTTCCCCTTTCGGACCTCAGGATCAGCCCGGTCCGGGAGTCCCAACAAGACCCGGGAGACGATCGCAACGATACCGGCTGAGTCATGATCCCTTTTGAAACCTCCCACCCGAGTCCTGCGTCTGATTGGGCATGTTGGTGGAACTGCCCGAATCAAGATGGAACGCCGCGGCCGCGGCACACCTCCTAAGCCGGGCCGGATTCGGCGGCACACCCGAGGAGATCGCCACCCTTGCCCGAAAGCCCCTCCGGGAGGCCGTGACGTCCATGGTCGCTCCGGAGGCCTCCTCGAGCCCCAGGACAGCCCCCTCATGGGCCCGCCCCGATCCCGACCGCGGTGCACGGCTCAGGGCGTTCCGGGAGGCCAGCCCGGAGGAGCGGACCCAGCTGCTACGGGAGCAGCGGAAGGTCCAGCGGGCGCGGATGATCGAACTGGAGGGCTGGTGGCTCAGTCGCATGGTCAGCAGTTCCCGCCCGCTGCAGGAAAAAATGACCCTTTTCTGGCACGGACATTTTGCGACCAGTGCCGTCAAGGTGCGGGACGCCTATCTCATGTGGCGCCAGAACGATCTGTTCCGGCGACACGGTCTGGGTCCTTGGAAGACACTGCTCCGCGAGGTGACGCTCGATCCGGCGATGTTGGTCTGGCTCGACCAGGCTCAGAGCCGACCGCCGAGGCCGAACGAAAACTATGCTCGGGAGCTGATGGAGCTCTTCGTGCTGGGTGAAGGACGGTTTTCCGAGCGCGATGTGGCCGAGACGGCCCGGGCCCTGACCGGATGGACTCTTGACCGACTCCGACAAGAACCTGTGTACCGACCGCGGCTGCACGATTCAGGCATCAAGTCGGTTCTGGATTTGGAGGGAAAACTGGGCTTGGACGACATCCTTGAACTCCTGACGGACCGGCCGGATTCGGACCGCTGGATCACGGGACGGCTCTGGACCTTCTTCACCGGCACCCCGCCGCCACCCGGACTCCAGGATGCCCTCGCCGGCAGCTTCCGGGATGCCGGCAGATGCATTGCCCCCTTCCTGGAGGCCCTGTTCATTTCCGAGGCATTCCATGCGCCTGAAGTTGCAGGTCAGAAGATCAAGAGTCCCACCGAGCTTCTGGTCATGGCCTGCCGACAGCTCGATCGACCGCTGCCACCGGCGCCGTTCTGTGCCAACTCGCTGCGGCTTCTCGGCCAGGACCTGTTCCATCCACCCAACGTGAAAGGTTGGGAAGGTGGAGTGGCGTGGATCAACGCGAACACCCTGCTGACCCGCCAAAACCTTGCACTCACCCTGGTCACCGGTGAAAACCCACTGCCAAACGTGCCGCGGAAACCGGCCCAGTCCGGACGGAGCGAACACCGACGGCGCCACCAGGTCACGACCCCGGTTGAGCTCAAGACGCTGATCCCAGTCTCCGCCAGGACCTCGAAGGAACGGACCATCGAGATCCTGAACGAACGGTTTCTCGCCTCGAGACTCTCGGACCGGGGCCGCAAGGTGCTCCTCGACTACCTGTCCTCCCAGGGGGATCTGGACCGGCACGCTCTCCTGGGCCTTCTGCGACTCACGCTCTGCCTGCCCGAATACCAACTGTGCTGACCAAACCAAAACCCAGATTTCAATGCATACCCGTCGATCCTTCCTGAAATCGACCGCCTGGGGTGGAGCCCTTGGGTCGACCGTGCCCGCATTTCTGGCCGCGACATTCGACCAGCTGCAGGCCGAAAACCTCGATCGTGCCGTGGCACCCGTCACCGGTAGGGATGGGCCGGTCCTCGTCGTGATCCAGCTCGCCGGTGGGAACGATGGGTTGAACACGCTCGTTCCCTTCGACAACGACCACTACCACAAGGCCCGCCCGAGACTGGGCCTGAAGGCCGTGGCCGTCCGAAAGATCCGAGACGACGTAGGGCTGCACCCGGCGTTGGGAGGGTTCCAGGAACTCCACGATCAGGGGCACCTCGCGATAGTGCAGTCGGTCGGGTACCCGAATCCCAACCGGTCGCACTTCAGGAGCACCGATATCTGGATGACCGCCACGGATAGCAATCGCTTCAGCAACCTGGGCTGGATTGGGCGGTACTTCGACAACGCCTGCAGCGGGTCACCCCCAACCGTCGGGCTGGCCGTGGGCCGACAATCTCCCTTGGCCTTCGCCGCGCGCCAGCCGAGGGGCATCGCGCTCGAGAACCCGGAATCGTTCCGTTTCGCCGATACTGAAGAGGCATCCGACGGAGAATCGACGACGAGTGGAACCTTCTATCGTCGGATGAATGCGGGCCTCGAAGACGCACCCCTCGGAGACCCCGAGAATGCAGGAGGCAGCATCTCGATGTTGGAAGGGTCTGGCACACCCCTCCACCAGGGCTCAGCCCTCGATTTCCTGGAGCGCACCTCTCTGGACGCACAGATCAGCTCGGACCGGATCCGAGCCATCGCCAACAGCGTCCACAACGAGGCGGCCTACCCCGACTCGAAACTAGCAACGGATCTCAGGCTCGTCGCCCGCCTGATTGCAGGGGGGCTGGGCACACGGGTCTACTACGTCAGCCATGGCGGTTACGATACGCACACCCATCAGGCCGGAGCCCATCATCGGCTACTGGCGATCCTGGGGGATGCAATGGCGGCGTTCATCCGGGATCTGAAGGCGCTTGGACAGTCGGACCGGGTATTGGTGATGACGTTCAGCGAGTTTGGGCGACGGGTTGCTGAGAATGGCAATGCCGGAACCGACCATGGTGCCGCCGCACCACTGTTCCTGGCAGGGACCCGGGTCAGGGCCGGCTTGCATGGCAAGGCGCCTGAACTCGATCCAAAATTGCTCCACAACGGTGACATCCGTCACGCGACGGATTTTCGCACCGTCTACGCCAGCCTCCTCGCGCAGTGGCTGCGAACGGATCCGAAGGCCATCCTGGGCTCGACGTTTCCCACCCTGCCACTCATCGCCTGAAGTCCAGGCATCAGGGACTCTCCGACAGGTGTCGTGCTTGGCGTGGCGGTACCGATCGGGTCTGCCGACGAACCGAGGGCATGGGACCGAACTCCTCGCTCCACCACGGTGGGCAATCATTGCGACCCGCCCGGACATAGTCTGCAGCGAGCGCCCCGGCGAATACACCAGGGGGGATAGACATGCGCCGCACCGCATGATCCCAAAGGAGCTCAAACTGTCGGGTCAGGGCAACGCCGCTGGTCTTGACCCCCTGGCGATGGAGGTCGTCGCTGAAGGCCAAGAAGGCCACGAAGGCGGACCCCCGGAAGCCAGACGCCGACCACAGCAGCGGCAGGGAGCCCGAGAATCGGCCACTGTTGGCAAACAAGTCCCAGAAGGCCGCAAACCGCTTAAGCCGGGCGAGTGTTGCAAAGTCAAGGACCCGGGTTTCTAGGACCTCATAGGGAGGATGGGGGCTGTAGACCATGCCCCACTCGATGTCATGCCGGACGATCGGTGTACCACGAAGACGCTTCAGGATCCCGACCTGGATTTCCTGAGGGCCCAGCGCGAGGAGCCGATCGAAGCCCGCACCGAAGCTCTTTAGGTCCTCCCCGGGAAGTCCAACGATGAGATCGGCGTGAACATGGACGCCACTGTGATTCCGAAGCCACCGGAGATTGTCCTCCATTCGGGCATGGTTCTGACGACGGCTGATCCGTTCCTCGACCTCGGGATTGAGCGTCTGGAGGCCGACCTCGAACTGTAGCGATCCTTCCGGGAAACGGGCGATGAGTTCACGGAGGGGTTCTGGTAGTCGGTCGGGCACCAACTCGAAGTGGACGAACAGCCCCGGCCGCATCCGGTCCAGGAAAAAACGCAGGATCGCAAGGCTGGTCGGGAGGTGGAGGTTGAAAGTGCGATCGACGAACTTGAATCGCAGAGCACCGCGATCGAGAAGGCGCTGCATCGCCCCAAGGAAGCGATCCAATGGAAACTGACGAACCGGGATGTCGAGGGAGGAGAGGCAGAACTCACAGGTGAACGGACAGCCTCGCGACGCTTCAACATAGATCACCCGATGGGAGATGTCCCTCTCGTCGTAGAGCTCGTAGGGTAGTTCCAGTCGGGCCAGATCCGGCAACGCCGCGTGGAGAATCTTTGGAATCGGCACGTCGTCCCCAAACGGTCCCGATAGCAGACGCCTGCAAAGTTCGGTAAAACGAAGGTCGGCCTCCCCGGTGATGACATAATCCGCGAGGCCCACGATCTCCTGCCCCTCCGGCTCATGGCTGACCTCAGGACCGCCCAGGACGATGACGAGGTCGGGACGAAGCCGCTTTAGGATCGCAACCAGCTCGGTCGTGGGTCGCACATTCCAGATGTAGACGCCCAGACCGAGGATTCTCGGGTTCTGACCCAGGATGGACTCTGCGATCTCGAGGACGGGTTGGTTGATGTCAAACTCGAGGAGACGTGCCCGGGAACTGAGTTCACCGAGGTTGGCCATGAGATATCGCAGCCCAAACGCCGCATGGAGGTAGCGGGCATTCAGCGTGGACAGGAGAATGTCCGGATTCATGGGCACGACGACGCGGATCGGAATGACCCCGGATCATCCCGGAGTCCTAGGGCAATTGAACGGAAGGGTGATCTCAGGCAACCGGTCGGGATCCGGGTGGCCCTACCATCAAAGTGGTGGCACGGGAAGGTGCCGGAGCAGTTCCCGGTTCTGATCATGGGAGAGAAGCCTCAGTGCTTCATCACGAGTCACCCAGCGGGTCTCCGCAACCTCCCCATCATCCTTTCCAGCACCAGGTCCGACCGCTTCCATGTCCCAGAAGCAGACCACCTTGTTCCTGTCCTGGACCAAATACTGCATGACCCCGGCAAACCGGAGGGTGCGGGCGCGGATCCCCGTTTCCTCCTCGACCTCACGAAGCGCCGCCTCCTCGAAGTTTTCTCCCGGATCCAGCTTACCCTTCGGAAACGACCACTCGTCACCACCATGGCGATCCCTTCGGATGAGGAGCAGCTCAAGCCCAGCAGGCCCGCGGCGCCAGACCAGTCCACCCGCGGCACGGAGCGGCGGGACCTGCGCGCCTGAATCATGATAGGTTTCCATAACGACTTCTGAACCCTATCCCGGACCGCCGGAAGGCCCATCCGCAAAATGTTAAGTTTTGTTCCGCTCTTCTAAATCGAGAAACAGTGCCGGCTTTTCTTGGGGGAATTACCAGACCACGCTGGTAGAAATGAGATCCTTCGAAGTTTTCGCAGTATTGGTTCTCGGCCTGCTTCTCGAGCTCCAAGTCGAAGGAGCCGGTCCGATAGAGCTCCCCGACCGGTCCAAGGTTCCGATACAGTCCCTGAAATGGGAACGCACCTGGACGCTCACGCCTCCGGATGCCAGTCGATTCGATGCCTCGGCTCTGCTGCGCCTCGCGGACGGAACACTGCTCACGGTCAACGACAAGCAGGCCGGGCTTTACCGGATTGATGGACTCGATGAGGGGACCGTGGCGCGGCTGGCATTGGTCCCAGATGTCTTCACGAAGGCGTCCCTTGATGCGGCCTGCGGGCAGACCGCACCAGCCTATGACCTGGAGGGCCTTGCCATCGACGACCAAGGCCGTTTCTACGTCTGCGACGAGATCAGCCGACACCTCTTCAGATTCGATCCCCAGACCCGCAAGACGGAAAGATTAGCCACCGACTGGAGCCCGGTCAGAAAGTGGATCTCGGAGGACGGCAACGCCTCGTGGGAGGGATTGGCCATTGGCGGCGGTAAGCTGTTTTTGGCGAATGAACGGAACGTCGGCCGCATCGTGGTCGTCTCCATGTCGACCTGGAAGGTCCAGCGGACGTTCTCCGTCTCGCCGCCCGATCGCCCAGCAAGGGATGTCCACTACTCGGACCTGTGCTGGAGTGCCGACCGACTATGGGTTCTCTGTCGGGAAAGCCAGTGCATCCTCAGAGTCGAACCTGGCAGCGGTCGAGTGGAGGGAGCCTTCGGCTATGGGGCAATCGAGCGGGATCCCAAGCATGGATACCTGAACCCGCTCCCGGTCGGTTTCGTGGAAGGGCTTGCAGTCCAGGCCGACACGGCATGGCTCCTCGTTGACAACAACGGTATCGGCCGGATTGCTGATCCCAAGGATGTCCGTCCAACCCTATGGCGATGCCGGGTGCCGGAACCAAGGCGAGGCGTCACGAAACGTCTACAGCCCAACCCGTGATCCCGGCGCCACCCTGATTCGCGATCGCAAGACGCGGCTCCTTGCTTAATCGAGGATCAGAAGGCTTTAATCCGCCTGTGGCGTTGCCGCAGAAGACCCTCCAGAAGCCCGTTGCCTTTTCAGGCATCGGCCTCCATTCCGGTAACAAGGTGACGATGACGCTGATGCCGGCGTCGCCCAACTCGGGACTCCGATTCCGCCGGGTCGACCTCGAAGGAAAGCCAGAGATCGAGGCCCGATCGGAGAATGTGGTGGACACGCAGCGATCCACGACGCTCGGCAGGGGTTCGGTGCGCATCCACACGGTCGAGCACGTCCTCGCCGCACTCCAAGGCGCTGGGATACATAACGCCGTGATCGAGCTTGATGCACCGGAACCCCCGATTGCCGACGGCAGTTCCCGCGAGTTCGGCCGACTGATACGTGAGGCCGGAACCGTCGATCAGGCGGATCGGATCGAACCGATCGAGCTCACATCCCCGATCGAGTTTTCGATCGGAGAAACACACATGGCTGCGTTTCCTTACAACGGGTTCAAGCTGACCTGCACCAGCGCCGACAAAGGAGGTCGTTTCACTCAGTTCTTCTCCCTGGAGGTGACCCAGGAGAGCTGGGAAAGAGACCTTAGCCATGCCCGGACCTTCGGCTTCTTAGAGGAGATCGAGTATCTCTACCGCAATGGGTTGATTCGCGGGGCCAGCCTCGAGAATGCCATCATCGTCCGCGATGATGCCGTGCTCACCAATGAACCGCTGCGATATCCCGAGGAGTTCGTCCGGCACAAGATGCTCGATATGGTCGGGGACCTGGCGTTGGTCGGTCGCCCCCTCCGGGCCCACGTAGTGGCCGTCAAGCCCAGCCATCAAGCCAACACGGAGATGGCCAAGGCCATTCTCAGCCAAACCCGCCGCCGGATCGAGGTGGCCCAGACATTTTCCCCCCCTCCTGCTTCCGCCACGGAGAAGCCTTCCACCAAAACGGCCGCAGGTGCGGCCAAACCCGTGTCCCCCGTGACCGACTCCAAGCCATCCGAAACACCGGTGCGCGACGGCGCTACCCTCGATGTCGAACAGGTGATGCAGATGCTCCCCCATCGCCCCCCATTCCTGATGGTCGACCGGGTGACGCGGATAGAGGGGAACAGAATCACCGCTCTCAAACAGGTCACGATGGGTGAACCTTATTTCGCGGGACACTTCCCGGGACATCCCATCATGCCAGGAGTGCTCCAGCTCGAGGCCATGGCCCAGGTCGCCGGCCTTCTGCTGCTTCGCGAAGCCGAAAACCTGGGTAAACTCGCCTATTTCATGTCGGCAGAGGAGGTTAAGTGGCGCAAGCCAGTCCGGCCAGGTGACACGCTCGTGATCGATATCGAAATGACCAAGATCCGCGGCAAGATCGCCAAGGCCAAGGGCGTCTGCCTGGTCGATGGTGAGACAGTCAGCGAGGCCAACGTCACTTTCATGCTCGTGGACCGCTGACCATGGCCTCATCGATCCACTCCACCGCGATCATCCACACCGGCGCCGAGATCGGCGATGGATGCGAAATAGGGCCCTATTGCGTGATCGGATCCAGAGTCCGATTGGGACCCGGCAACAGACTCCATTCCCATGTCGTTATCGATGGCGACACCCGTCTGGGACTTGGAAACGAGATCTTTCCGTTCGCCTGCATCGGGGGCAGGACCCAAGACTTGAAGTGGCAGGGCGGACATACCCGGGTGGAGATCGGGGACAGGAACACATTCCGGGAATATGTGACCATCCACGCGGCAACCGCCGACGGGGGAGCGACCGTTGTCGGGTCCCACAACAATCTGCTCGCCTACACCCACATCGCCCACGACTGCCACCTCGGAAATCATATCATCATGTCCAACCTGGCTCAGATTGCTGGGCATGTGGTGATCGAGGACCATGCAATCCTCGGAGGCATGTCGGCCGTCCATCAGTTCTCCCGTGTGGGCCGCCTCGCCATGGTTGCCGCCTGCACACCGGTCCGGCGGGATGTCGCTCCCTTCATGCTGGTCTCCGGTGACCCCGCAGAAACGGTGAAGGCCAACCTGGTTGGGCTCGAGCGCGCGGGACTCGATCCCGAGACGATCCGAAGCCTTGGGCAAGCCCACCGCATCCTGTTCCGGGACGGGCTCTCCGTCCCCAACGCCATAGCGAGGCTCGAAGGGGAACTCCCGTCGAGCCCGGAACTCCTTCACCTCATCGACTTCGTGAAGACCAGCGAGCGGGGTGTGACCAAGTGATCTTTGGAAGCCGGCATCGCTGGTGTCCGAGCTTCACCGTCCCTGCTGGAGCAGGAATTCCCGGAGACCCTCCAGCTTGTCAGTGTTGATGAGATCCACCCCCGCGTCGAACTGCTCTTTCCAAACCACCGGGTTGTCCCGTGCCCCCCAGAACCGGATACGCCGTCCCTGCTCATGGGCCCGGCGCACCAAGGAATGAAGCCGATCACGATCCGAAGCGCTCAGGGGAGTATCGATCTGAACCGGAAACGTCGGTCGCCAGCTGTCGCTCACCAGTGGAATAAGGTGAGGTGAGGGATTCAATTCCAGGTCAGGGAGCCGCCCGTCGATGGCACACCACCGAACCGGCTGGCCCTTGACCTGATCGATAGGGCGGGCTCCGGAGAGGATCACTGTGACCGCGCCTGGAGTCTGATTGGTGTCGGTGAAGCGGGTCAGCATCCCGCGGTAGCGCTCCAGCAGCGGAGCCAGAAGGGCGAAGGAGCGGACCGGATCGGCCTTCACGTCGATCAGGAGTGTGAACTCCTTAGAGCCCTTCTGGATTTCCCCATCGTTGGTCCGGGCCCGTTCGGCCAAGGGGGCCAGATAGAGAGTCTCGAGCGTCCGTTCAGCCTTCACCCGGGATCGCTCATGGGCCACCAGCAAGCGATCGCCGACCGGCCAGACATCGGCTTCTACCCCACAGAACCCTTGGCTCAGGGCATCGATCAGGGGACGCGGGTGCTCATAATCATTGTGGGAATGGGCACGGGTAAGCGGGGACTGGGCCGAGCCGAAGCCGATGCCAGACCACGCAAGCACCATAAGACACAGAGACCTCATGCCTCAGGGTCAACCGGCCTTCCACTGCCTGGCAATGCCATGTCCTGACTCTTTGAAAATGTTCCCGTGTGAACTCGATAAGAATGTCCCAATGGGGCTGGCACCGCAGTGCGTCGCGAGCCCATGGAAGGACATCTTCGAATGAGTACGAAGGAGCGCCGCCGATTGGTGGTGTTGAACAAGTGGCAGGCCGGGCAGCTGAAGTTGGTGGCAGCATCCGAAGCGATGGGGGTCAGTTACCGTCAGGCCAAGCGGATAGGACGGCACTACAGGCAACAGGGTGCCAGTGGTCTGGTGTATCGGCTGCGCGGCCGGTCGGGAAGCCGAAGGCGGCCCGAGGAGCTCCGGAGGCGGGTGCTGGAGCGCTACAGGCAACGGAATCCGGATTTCGGGCCGACGCTCGCGGCGGAGCATCTGTCGCAGGAGGGGCTAAAGGTGGATCACGAGGCGCTTCGGCCTTGGCTCAAGGCGTCCGGGAAGTGGACACCCCGGAGGCAGCGGCAGAAGCACCGGCAGTGGCGGGAGCGCAAGGCCTGCTTTGGGGAGATGGTGCAGATGGATGGCTCGGAGCACGACTGGTTCGATGGTCGCCGGACCTGGCGGAACAGTTGGCAGGGAAGGAAGCCCGGACCCAGTTTGGACGGGCGATGGAGAAATTGGAAATCGAGTTGATTCTGGCGAACAGTCCCCAGGCCAAGGGCCGGGCGGAGCGGATGAACGGGCTGCTTCAGGATCGGCTGGTGAAGGAACTGCGCCTGGTTGGGATTCGTGATCTGGAGCCGGCCAACGCATTTCTGCAGGAGACGTTCCTGCCGGCGGTGAACTGGAGGTTTGGGAGGAGGGCCGCCCGTCCGGGGGACCTGCATAGGCCGCGGCCGCTCGATCTGGGCCGGATTCTGATTTGGGCGGAGGAGCGGCAGGTGCAGAGGGACTGGACGGTAGTCTATCAAGGGCGGCGGCAGCGGGACGGGAACTGCGCTTTCGTGAAGTGCAGATGGTGATCCGACCCTCGGAGCCAAGGACTGCGCCCCTGGCAGCGCCCCCCGCCGAAGGCAGCCGCCCGGCCCGGCCGCAGGCATCCTTGGTGACGCCTTGGTTTCGAGGCATCCCGGCACCGAAGGGAGCTATCCCTAGCCTGAGCCCCTCAAACATGAGGCGGTCGGCAAGGGGTGAATCCAACTTCCGCCTCGCCACAATGGACACCGTGTGTCCTCCTCTTCCGGCTTTTCGAGCATGAACGCAGACCTCCTCAAACGCGCCAAATCCCTCGGTTTCTCTGACCGCCAGATCGCCCATCTGACCCGCAGGAGCGAGGAGGCCGTCCGCGCCGAGCGGAAGAGCCTCGGCTTGGTTCCCAGCTATCGTCTAGTGGACACCTGCGCCGCAGAATTCGAGGCCTATACCCCCTACTACTATTCGACCTACGACCGAGGGGACGACGAAGTGGTCAAGACCCCGAAACGCAAGGTGATGATCCTCGGTGGTGGACCCAACCGGATCGGTCAAGGCATCGAATTTGACTATTGTTGCGTCCACGCGGCCTTCGCCCTCAAAGAGGATGGGTTCGAGACGCTGATGGTGAACTCCAACCCGGAGACCGTTTCCACCGACTACGACACGTCGGACAAGCTGTTCTTCGAACCTCTCACCCTCGAGGATGTGCTTCACATCTATGAGCGGGAGGGCTGCTGGGGGGCCATCGCCCAATTCGGTGGACAGACCCCGCTGAATCTCGCCCTCGGACTGCAAAAAAACGGGGTCAACATCATCGGAACGTCCCCCCAGAGCATCGAGATCGCCGAAGACCGGAAGCTGTTCGCAGCCATGCTCGACCGTCTGGGAATCCCTCAGCCGCCCAATGGTCTTGCGGTCAGCATCGAGGAAGCTCTCTCAGCGGCCCATCGGCTGACCTATCCCGTCTTGGTGCGCCCCTCGTTCGTGCTGGGTGGACGGGCCATGCAGATCGTCTACTCGGACGCCGAGCTGACCCACTACATGAAATTTGCGGTCGAGGCGTCCCCGGAGCGGCCTGTCCTCGTTGACAAGTTTCTCGAGGATGCCACGGAGGTCGATGTCGACTGCATCGCGGATGTCGGTCATCACGAGAATCCGGCCGACGCGACGATCGTGATCGGAGGCATGCTCGAGCACATCGAGTTTGCTGGCGTGCACTCGGGCGACGCCGCGATGGTCCTTCCGCCCCATACGCTGCCGGAGACGGTTGTCGAGACGATCCGCCACTACACCCACGCCATGGCCCGTGAGCTGCGGGTCACCGGCCTGATGAACGTCCAGTACGCGGTCAAGGGTGACAAGGTCTACGTCCTTGAGGTCAACCCTCGTGCCTCGCGGACCGTTCCCTTCGTCTCCAAGGCCATCGGGATTCCACTGGCAAAACTGGCCGCGAAGGTCATGGCAGGGAAGACCCTCAAGGAATTGGGATTCACCCGAGAGATCTGGCCTACCTACTGGGCGGTTAAGGAATCGGTCTTCCCGTTCAACAAGTTCCAGGGGCAGGACATCATCCTGTCGCCCGAGATGAGATCAACAGGGGAGGTAATGGGCTTGGATCAGGACCTCGGGATCGCCTACGCGAAGGCCCAGATGGCCGCCAATTCTCCACTTCCCCTATCCGGAAATGTCTTCATCAGCCTCGGTGACGCCCAGAAACCGTCCGCGGCAGAGATCGGCCGACAATTTGCCGCTCTGGGATTCGAGATCGTCTCCACCGGAGGCACTGCGGCAGCGCTCGAGCAGGCTGGCCTCAAGGTCAGACGGGTCTTCAAACTGAACGAAGGCGCCCGGCCAAATGCCGTGGACCTCCTCAAGAACAAGGAGATCCAACTCGTTATCAATACCCCGAGCGGCGCCACCCCTCGAGCCGATGAGGTGCGGATCCGTACGACAGCAGTCATGACAGGCACCCCGATCATGACCACCCTCAGTGGCGCCAAAGCGGCCCTGATGGGCATCGCTGCACTCCAGAAACAGGGCTACGCCGTTCGGACTATCCAGGAATACCACTGAACCCAACAGGTCGGTGTTCATGTGTCGCCCCGGCCATCCTCACCATCAAAACTGAAACAACGAAGCCCGCAGGGTCCTTTGACCCTGCGGGCTTTGTGCATTGGCCTAGCCGGGAAGCGACGGTTACTTGGCCGCCTCAATCTTCGAGACTGCCACGACCAGCTTGTCGCCATCCTTGGTGCAGGTGCCCTCGACATGGACCTTCGCGGTTGAGGAGCAGAGGTTCTTGTGGAAGGCCTTGCTCACGTCACCGGTGAGGTAGTACGTGGTAGTTTTGTCGCCCTCCTTGACTTGGACGACGTTCTGGCAGCTGTCCGACTTCTTGAGTTCGCACTTCGCGCAGGCGCCTGTGCCATTCAGGGAAACCTTTTTACCCTCATCGGCTTGGACGTAAAACAGGCCAAGAGTCACGATGGCTGCGATGTTCAGTAGATTCTTCATTTTGTAATGGTTTAATGGATTCAGGACCAAGGAAACGCATGGAAGAGGGCTTTGCAAGCGCGGTTTATCAGACTGCCCCGGGTGACACCGATGGGATTCTATTTTCGGGAGCAGTGCTCGCGGGCGGCAGGAGCCATCGCATGGGATTCCCCAAAAGCCGCATCATCGTGGGGGGGGAGACGCTACTCCATCGTCAGCTGCGCCTCCTCGCCCTCTCTGGAGCCTCCGAGCTTCTGATCTCCCTGAATTCCGAGACCCAGGAGCTGCCGCCCGAGGGCCTTTGCGTGCGGACAGTCCTCGACCGGCTGGCGGATACCGGGCCCCTCGCAGGAATTGAGTCCCTGCTCCGGGCGTCACAAAAACCATGGGTGACAATCCTCGCCGTTGATCTTCCCCGATTGAACCGCCGCTTTATCGGTGAACTGCTCCAGCGGGTCACTCCCACATCGGGCGTGGTCCCGATCCACGAAGGGCGGCTTGAACCATTGTGCGCAGTCTACCCAAAAGGTGCCGCTGCCATCGCAACTCAACTCCTCGGCGAGGGACGTCGAGAGGCGAGTGGCTTGGCTTCGACAGGTGTCCGGGAAGGCTGGTTACAGCCTTGGACAATCGACGGACCCGCAGGAGAAACGCTCACCAACTGGAATCACCCTTGGGACGTTCGAGACACGGGCGCTGCCACTTCGGATGATTTAAGGTCTTCGTGGACGACGGCATGACAGTTCAGACCTGACCTTTACCGGGTCTGCTGCAGCTCAGCGGGTTTCACAATGCCGGCGGGAGTGATGATTCCAGTGACCAGTTCAGGCGGGGTAACATCAAACCCGGGGTTGAGCGCGGGGCTTCCGGGGTTGGCGATGCGAATGTATCGGGAACGGCCGCCGGGACTCGCTCCCCAGGCTCCAAGGACTTCGTCCTGTGAACGCTCCTCAATGGGTATTCCCTGCCAATCCCGCGTCGTCCAGTCGAGGGTAGACACCGGCGCCGCAACATAGAACGGGACACCATGTCGATGCGCCAGGACCGCCTTGGTGTAGGTTCCGATCTTGTTGACGACATGACCGGTCCGAGCGAGGACGCGATCGGTTCCCACAATTACAAGATCCACACGGCCCTGTTGCATCAAGGCTCCTGCGGCATTGTCGGCAATCACGGCATGCCGGACTCCCTGCTGAGCCAGTTCCCAAGCGGTGAGTGTTGCTCCTTGGCAACGTGGACGCGTCTCGTCACAGAGCACCGTGAAGTCCCGTCCCTCCTGTCGGGCCTGATACATGGGAGCGGTCGCCGTACCCACATCCACGAAGGCAAGCCAACCCGCGTTGCAGTGGGTTAGTACCGTCATGCCGTTCCGGATGAGATGGGCGCCCAAGCGACCGATCGTCCGACACTCATCGACGTTCTGATCGGCAAATCGACAGGCTGCTTCAAGGGCCAATTCCTGCTGTCGTTCAACGGTATGGCCTCCGGACATCGCCTTGCGGACCTCACCCAAGGCATTGACAGGGTCCACAGCAGTAGGTCGGGCGCTGGCAAGAACTTGATGAACCCGATCGAGGTGTCTCTCAAAGGACAGTAACCCTTTCCCAAGAAAGGCCCGCGCTCCCTGTGCCAACCCATAGGCCGCCGTGGCCCCGATCGCACCGGCACCGCGGACCACCATGTTGCGGATTGCCGACGCCGTTTCCTGATAGTTGCCCATCCAAACCCGGTGGAACCGGTGTGGAAGCAACCGCTGCTCGATCAGGACAACCGAATTGCGGGCAGCGTCGAAATCAACGGTTCGGAAGTGACGGAGCCTGCCCCGGACCATGACATTCATCGACGCCAAGCATAGGGACTCTCCGGGGCGGCGACCATGCCGTACATCGCCCGGACAGCTCTCTCAGAGCCGAGGCCTGAAATAGGCAATCGTCGACCGGAGTCCCTCGCCAAGCGCGACACGGGGCTCCCAACCCAGCAAACGCCGGGCACGGCTAATGTCAGGACGCCGCTGCCGCGGGTCGTCCTGCGGCAACGGCTTGTGGACAATCCTGGATCTCGAACCCGTGGCCTGGAGGATCTCACTGGCAAATTCCAGCATGGTCAGCTCATGGGGATTTCCAATATTGGTGGGTAGATGGGCCTCGTCGCCACCGCACATCATCAGACGATGGATTCCCTCGATCAGATCGCTGACATAGCAGAAGGAGCGGGTCTGACTGCCATCGCCGAAGACCGTCAGTGGCTTGCCGGTCATGGCTTGGCTGACGAAGGCAGGAACCACTCGTCCATCATTCAGCCGCATTCGGGGACCGTATGTGTTGAAGATGCGGACAATCCGGGTCTCAAGACCGTGCTGCCGGAAATAGGCCATGGTCAGCGCCTCAGCAAACCGTTTGGATTCATCATAGCAACCGCGCGGGCCAATCGTGTTGACGTTGCCCCAATAAGACTCGGGCTGTGGGTGTACCAGCGGATCGCCATAGATCTCGGAGGTTGAGGTCAACAGGAACCTGGCCCCCTTTTCGAGGGCCAGTCCCAATGCTTTGTGGGTCCCCAGAGATCCGACTTTCAGCGTCTGGATAGGCAGCTCCAAGTAGTCGATCGGACTCGCGGGCGAGGCGAAGTGCCAGACGAAGTCCACGGGTCCCGAAAGAAAAAGGTACTCGGTGACATCCTGCTTGATGAAGGTGAAGGCTGAATGCCCGCCAAGATGGGCGATGTTGTCGATCGATCCGGTAATGAGATTGTCGATCGCAACAACCCGATGACCCTCTCCCAGGAGCAGGTCCACGAGGTGTGAGCCCAAGAAACCAGCACCTCCCGTGACGATGGAGACGGGGCAGCGTGAGGCTCGTCGTCGGACGCTTTTCCGGGGACTCATCGTGAACCTATTTTGCACCCGTCCCGGAGACGACAGCGGGCAGGGTCAGGATAAGGATTTTCAAGTCGAGGAGCAGGGACCAGTTGTCGATGTACTGTAGGTCCAACCGGACCCATTCCTTGAAATCACTAACGTCGTTCCGTCCGCTGATCTGCCAAAGGCAAGTAAGACCCGGTCGTACGCTCAGTCGGCGACGGTCTGCGGGGTCGTCAAAGCGCTGGACCTCATCCACCGGGAGGGGACGCGGCCCCACCAGACTCATCTCTCCCCGGAGCACATTGAAGAGCTGGGGCAACTCATCCAGAGACCATCGCCTTAGGAACCGACCCACCCGGGTGACTCTGGGATCGTTGGTCACCTTGAACACCGGACCTGTCATCTCGTTGAGCCGCTGCAACTCCTGCTTCAGTTGCTCGGCATTCGAGACCATCGTCCTGAATTTAAGCATGGTGAAGGGCTGCCCGTTAAGGCCGGCACGTTCCTGCCGGAAAAAGATCGGTCCTGGTGAAGAGATGCGGACCAGGATCGCTGCAATCGCCATCGGGATCACTGCGACCAACAGCAGTAGTAGAGCTCCCGCAAAATCAATCCCAGTCTTCACAAGAGCCTGCCATGAGGCTTCAGGTCCCGTCCGGAAGACTAAGACTGGCCGACCAGAGAGCTCATCGACCGAGGTCTGCGAAAGCCGTGTCTGGAAGAAATCAGCGAGGAGCCAGACTTCAACACCCTCAAGCTCGCAGGCTTGAATCGCCTCCTCGATCTCACCGAAGACAATTTGCCGGGGGGCCACCAGGACGGCGTTGGCGGAGGTTTCGTGAAGGAGTCTCGGAAGATCACGAGCGGGGGTGCGGCTGAGATCCACACGGAGAATGATCTCGACGTCCCCAAGGGCACCAACCTCAAGACGCCGCTCGACATCGCGGGTCTCATCCGGAGTCCCGATCAGGATGACCCGCTTCCGGACAGCATTCCGACCAAGGTGGGAAATCGCCCAACCCCGCATCGTCTCCTCCTTAAGAAACACGATCAGGAGTCCTATGGGGGCGAAGAGAAGCGTGACACCCCGTGCGCCTTCGGCCTTCCTGAAATACAGGGCCATGATGATGGCGACGCTCAGCCAGAGGACCGCCCTGATCAGCTGGCCAAACGTCTCCTTCCGGGAATAGAGAAGGGGGCGCAGGTAGAACCCCTGCAGCTCTAGGACAAACGGAGCCAAAGGGACGATGACGGCCAGTAGCCAGGCGTATTCCGAGAACGGGAAGATAATCGACTCCGGGTCGAATTGAGGACGAGAGCGGACCCAATGGGCGATCCACCAGGCTGACCCAAGGAGCAGAGCATCCAAGATCTTCTGGAACTTGGCGTAGACCTGTCGCTGCCTCGCTAACACACTGCCTCCGTAGTTTTGGGACTCATCCAGGAACCAGGACTCCCCGAGTCCTTGGAGAGCCTACTACGGCCCTTTCCCAGAGGTCACGCCAAAGTGGGGATGGACACGTCGGACAAGCTCGGAGATCCGCTGGTAGGCCGCCTCCTCATCACCAGGAGCACAAGGGGTGAAAAAAGAGATGTAGGCCCATCGCTGAAGAACACCCCGCGTCACAAGATCTTTGACCATCCACCACTGGCGCTCCCAATGACTCGCTGTTTCCTTGTCCCGGGACACAAACCAGAACGCATAGACACCACCCACATCCATAGGCCTTCCATTCATCTCGGTCCTCAGCTGGCAATCGAAGCGCTGGACCCGCACTGGCCCAGGTCCGGAATTTGCAAAGGGGAGCTCCCTCTGGCTCCGGATCCGCCATCCGAGACCAGTCAGGCAGTACTCAGGCCGGTGAATGCTGGTCCTGTCGGTTCCCATGAGCACCACGTTGATCTGGATCCAGTTCCCATCCGGAAGGAAATATCGACCGCGGCCGAAAATCGTGTCCACAGGCAGAGACTCTAGTTCGATTTCAGCGATGGGGACCTGCTCGAAACGATATCCCGGGAGATCTTTCGGGAGAGCGATCGAATTGCTGCGGACAACATTCCCCGCCTTGTCCAGGAGCGGGACTGAGGCCACCGCTACCCCGGGAACATCAAGCGCCTGTCGGAGGGCGAGCCGGGCGACCATCCAGGCGGCAGCCCCGATCAGGACCAGTGCGCAGGCGGTGAGGAAGTTAGGGGATCGGCTCACAGGTTCTCGGGAATGGCACCCGCAACGGAACCTCGGACGGAAGCGTCTTGTGGGGGCTCCTTGATGAATCGTGCCAACAGAAGAACCCCCCCGAGGGCCACGACAAAGGTAATGAAGCCAAGGTTGGTCTCGATGCGCTTTCCAGCAGCGCCTCCCCATGCCTCACCCACGGTGAACACGGTGACCAACCGGACGACGTTTGCGAGTACAGCAAGCGGAACGGAAGCCAAAACAAGAGACATCCTTCTCCAAGAGCTCTCAAATCGGAGATATCCAAAAACCAGAGTGAGAAGAAGGACGACCGTCAAACTCCGAATCCCACTGCAGGCCGGAGCAACCTCGAACTCGAAACCACGGACACCTCCGGGCAACGCGTGGAAAACCACCGTTCCCTCACGGATTAGGCTGAGGTTCAAGACTCCCTTGCAGAACCCCGCCGCCAGACTGGTCGACAGGAGCCTCAAGTGGAACGTCATCGAGTCGGTATAGGCGGTCAACGGGACGGCAAAAATCATCAGTCCGAAGGGGAAGGCCGTGGCACGCATCCATCGAAGCCCCCAAAACAGGCCGGTTAGAGCCCAAATACCCAATCCGAATGCCACGAGCGACATACGTACCTGTTGGACGAGATACCCAACGAAATGGATCGCTATGGCGAGGCACAAGAGGATCAGAGCCGGCGCCCATGGTGCCTTTTCAAGTGGAACGAGCTGATCACGCTTTGAGTACAAAAGCGCCAAGATCAGAGGGGGGATCATGTAGCCAAGCGAATCGTCCGGATTCGATTCATAGACAGCGACCAGCCAGGAGAACAACGATGGGGTGGAAGCGTAGCCGAAGCTGGAGTTGCCGAGGAACTGATACAGGGCGACCCAAGCAGCGGCCACGAGAATGAAGTGCGGCTTGCTGGGAAAGGTTGCGAGGAGTTGACGGACTTCGGACATTGTTGGGCGATACAACCGGGATCCCAAGAAAGGCATTTAGGCCCCTCGAGGCAAGCTGATTTGCCTCAACAGACCAAGAATACGATAGGCACCCGTTCCCGGCGCAAGTCAACCCCGGGAGCGGGGAGCCGAACCCTCCTCCTGAAACTCACCCTCACCCTCGGAAGAACGCTGATAGTAGGATGAATAGTAGTAGTTGGTATAGTAATAGTAGGGATTATCGGAGGATACGCTGTTGATGATTAACCCCATCAGATTCAAACCACGTTGTTGGATGAGATTTACAGCAACTTTCGCGAGTTTCATCGATGTGACACCAGCGCGAACGACAAACATGAGCCCGTCCGAAAAGGCAGCAATCGAGAAAGTGTCGTCGATAGCGGTCACTGGAGGGGTGTCGAAGATGACGTAGTCAAAATCCTTCCGGAGCTGCGCAATGATCTCCCGGGTCCTCGGGCCAATGAGTAGTTCGCTCGGGTTGGCTGGACGAGCCCCAGCAGTCAGCAGGCACAGGTTTTTCTCGGAAGATTCACGGATGGCATCTGACAATGGACTACGACCCTCAAGAACCTCAGAAAGCCCATTTTCCAAGGTTTCCCCAAAATAGCTGTGGATGTTACCGCGGCGCAGATCACCGTCGATAAGCAAGGTCCTATTGCCGGCTGCTGCCAGAGTGATGGCAAGGTTGGTCGTAAAGGTGGTTTTCCCATCACCAGGCGTCGTTGACGTGACGACCAAGACGCGTTTGGAAGCCCCTTCAGCACCCAGCAGAATGCTAGAACGAATACCTCGAAGCGCCTCGGCGAACATCATATGCGACTTCATCTTGGAGACGATCACATGCCCATCAGGATTACCCTTCCGGTCAATTTCCGGGATCTGACCCACAATTGGCACTTCGAGCTGGGACTCGATATCCTCTGGCTCTTCAACCCGGTCATCCAACGTGTGTAGCAGAAACGTCAGGCCAACCGCGGCAAAGAATCCAAAGCATGTACCAAGCATTACGAATCCAGCCCGGTTGGGTCCCGTTGGTAAAGGTGTACCGACTCCTTGGCTGATGACCGTGAAGCGTTCCTCTTGAATTCCAACCCGCCCCATCGACTGGAGGTTACGGTTCAAGACATCGAGATTCGACTTGATGAGTTCACGGTCCTCTTGAAGCCGAACCAATTGGTTCCTCAGTTCCGTGGTGTCCTGGACCTCGATAGTGAGCTCATCGATGATTTTCAGAAAGCCAGGGATCTGCTGCCGCCGCAACTCGACAATCGCCTGCCGTTTCTCTTCGACCAGCTCCAAATCAAGCCTCATCTTGAACTTCGCTGCCTCCAATTTGTCCTTCAATTCAAGGATTGCGGGGTGCTTTGGCTTCAAAACCTTGGTCTTTTCCTCGATTTCCAATTCAATTTCATGGATTTGGTTCCTCAGCTCGGTATAACGCGAGCTTGAGGCGATACCGCTGAGCGCATTGGCCATCCGCCCAACTCCAGTCTGTTCTGCCGGACCAGCACCCACCTGAGTCTGGTTACCGGAGACCGAACCACTCGCCAGAGCCTCCCGAGTGGCGCTTTCCGCCAATGTGAGCTCCATTCTAAGGGCTTCAAGTTCCCATTTTTTGACATCTAGGCGGTGTTGGGCTGAGAGACCCGCATCTTGGATCGTAGAAATATTGTTCTTCTTCCGAAACTCATCTAGAGCCCTCTCTGCCTGCTCAAGCTTGCTTTCATAATTGCTGATCTGCTGCTGTAACTTTGCCTCAGTAACACCCACAAGGCTCTTGCGCTCCTGCTTATGAAACTCCATGAACTCCTGAATCCAGACAATCGAGTACTCTCGTGCTACCTCAAAGTTAGTACTGACAACCTTTAACGCAAAAGCATTTCCCCTCATCAACTCCACATTCATTTTCGGTGCAGCGGTTGGCGGCTGGCCCTCCCGTCCCTCCTTGAATTTTGCCTCAACCAGTTGAACAACTGTTGCACTAAGGATTTTCTGTATCGCTTGGTCAGAGGAAATGTCGTCCACACGGGAGTATTCCGGCTTTGCAACGTCAATTACCGGAGCAAATGCCAAAACTGATTGCGCCTCATATTGATCAGGCAGAACCACGGCTCTCCAAACGCCTAACCCACATCCGACGGCGGTGAATACAACAGTGATTAGCCATCGCTCCCGTATGAAATTTACATAGCGCCTTATCTTGAGGTATAAGTTGATTCTATCGATTAAAGCACTACCGTACCCCGGCAACGGAGTCGAGATTTGGTTTCGATCGTTTTCCATGATTCAAAAGTTGAAAGTCTTGGGTCGAACCTCTATCCGGTCGCCATCTTGAAGAACCACATCGGCAGACCGATCACCGTCCTTCAAGATTTTATCCACATTGATAGTTTGGATTTCGTCTTTTCCAGTATTCGGATCGATTCGGTGTAAGCGTACGCGCCTAAGGTCGGCAAACGGAGTCCTAGCAAGGGTCAAGATAGCATCCGATACTCTTCGAACCTCGTTTTCACGGAGGAAAACAATACCCTGCATTTCGCCATACACTTGAACTTGTGCGTCTTCCAATCGGGAACGGTTTGCCACCGTGAATTCTAAAAATACCGTCGCATCGTTATAGTATTCCCTATCTAATAACTCCTTGACCTTTTGGCGGATTTCACCTAGTTTCAACGATCGAACTTCAACTTTAACATATAACTTACTGTCGAAGCTGACTGGGAAAATCGCTTCCCCCGCATCATTGACAGTAACCTTGGACATTCCGCCCCCACCCTTGGGTGATGGGTCCTCCTTGACACCATATAAAAACGTATCTCCCGGTTTAAATTCCCGAGTCTCAGCGTTAATGATAGTCGTCGAAAGGTACTCCCTTGCCTTCGGCACGGAATTAGTGCGCGGGGAGTCTATTGCAGGGGCTTGCGCGAATCCTAACGAATTCATGGAAATACAAACCAACAGCGTTGTAAGATTCGTATAGTTCATAAGTCAGAACTGATATGCGAGGCTTAAGAGCACATTGTGCACTTGGTACCCGGCAAAAATTGAACTCCCTGTTCCAGAGAGAACCGAGAACCTTGAGTTCAATTCGTTTTCAATGAAAGTGTATCCTAAACCTCCGACCAAATTTTTTGTTATGTTATAAGTCGTTGAAATTGTGGCCGTATACTGCTGGCCAACTTGCGCAGCGGGAAGCGGCACAACTGCGACCCCGTTTTCATTGATATAAAGGTAGTTCGGCGGTGGACTAGCAGGATCATAAGCAACGTAAGCGAAGCCTGCCGCTGATTGAGCAAACCGGTTGAAACCAAATCCAAAGCCAAGAGCAGCTCTCTTGAAGGGGCTCCACGTCAGTGAATAGTTTGCTGTGTAACTCTCTGTGAAATTACTACCATTTCCAGAGTTGATTGATCGTCCTCCGGATATTGAATGGCTGATGGACTTGTTTAGCTGGTGGTTAAGCGTGAGATTGGGCGTCAAGCCACTGAAGTTCGAGTTGTCGGTGATCAGTCCGGTGCCGTCAAAACTCTGCTGGGAGTAGTTTATGCTGGCCGTGGCGGTGATCGCTTGGGTAATTGTCCACCGCACGCTGGGACCGACACTCCATCCAGATCCCCCGTTCTGAATTCGGCCGTTCGTGCCCAGCAAGGATCCGGACTGCTGTGCAAAAAAGCTAGTGTCGCCGTATTCCAAAAGGTTGCCGGCACCAACGACTCCAACCGATAGAACCGGCCCCAGCCCCTGCATCACCGCAAGCGTAAATTGGTGTGACGACGAGTCAAATTGCTGGAAGTTATCCCTTCCGATGCTTGTATTTAGGTTGTAAGAATATCCGGCTGAAGCGGTGGTCTCCTTGAGAAAAGGCCAAACCACGTTCAGCCCAGAAACATTCCAAAGACGATTGAATTCCATCAACGAGGATAGGCCAGTTCCGCTGATGGTCGGGTCAGATGTGGCTTGATTGGCAGTCGATACGCTGTTGTTTACAGTGAATTGAACATCTCCTACGGAGAACTGGTAGAGTACAGATGAATTGGGAGAAATGCTAACTTGGTCATATTGAAATTGACCGATGCTTGTTTGGTAGGTAACTCCAGTCCCAAATGTAAGTGTAGCGGTATCGGAAATCTGGTATTGAAGAGCGACTCCTACTGTTGGACCAATCGTGAAGAGTGACTGGGTTGAAACGCCTGACTGAGCGCTCACCTGGTTGAAATTGCTTTGGTACGTGAAGGTGACGCCGGCCGTGAAGTTCGCCAGGACTGGGCCCATTTTGATGTCATACTCCTGCCTCTCCCCTCCACCGCTGACTTGTTCCGCCCTTATTGGAGTACCAATTCCGCTCTGGTAACCGCCGGAAGTTGAGCTGGAGTTTAGCCCGCCAACGAAAGGATTGACTGTCGGGAAGTATCCTTGCCCGATGGTTGGCAGAAGGATGCTTCCAAGACCCAACCCCAGCCCAACGCCACGGCCAAGAATCGGGGCGTATCCCGCGACATGACCACGGGCACCGTTTCGAACCATCCCCTTCACTTTCTCTTTCATGCGAATGTTTAACTAGCAGCTTTTGGGCTAGGCCAAGATTTTCTCGACCTCAGTTCTACTTCAGAGGCTATCGCCCTCACCGCTCATAACAAGCCACATTCCGGGGAACGGAAGGATCTCCAAGCCGTGATAGTGCTCCAAACCGCGCCCTTTCTCGATATGTAGGACGCGCCATCGGATTCGGGTGCGTGTTACATGGGGCAGGGCTTTTCGCATCCAGAGTGCAGAATCGCCTCGCGAACACCGGGGGGCGTCCCGCAAACTCTTGTTGCCGGTCTG
>VFQT010000060.1_pt1 | contig 183140 bp, 158 predicted proteins | sample 3512381 | NCBI WGS metagenome assembly VFQT01 (sample SAMN10412376, study PRJNA504923) | tailings metagenome | isolation source: Relicate 2 Philex TSF3 active mining site | place: Philippines: Tuba, Benguet | collected 2017-08-29
TAACATTATAGTATACGCAATTTGTATAACGCAATTATAACGAAAAACCATTGAAAATCAAAGAGTCAGCATTGCGTTATTTAAATGGCGCATTGCGTTTAATCGTCCATGTTGTCAAAGGGACTCTTTAGGTTCTGATTCCGCTTCTCGGTGACATGTGTGTAGATCTGCGTCGTCTTTACACTGTTGTGTCCCAACTGCTGCTGCACCAAGCGGATATCCGCCCCCTGCTCCAATAAATGCGTCGCAAAACTGTGTCGCAACAAGTGTATGCCTCCCTTGATGTTCACCTTTGCCAATTGCTTGAAGCGCTTAAATATCATTTGTGCACTGCGTATACTATACGGCCCGCCAAATTGACCTTCAAACAAATACTCCTTGGGTTTGTATTGCCTATAATATTCTTCCATCAATGCCAGGACTTTTTTGCTCAGTACCACCATCCGATCCTTGCGGCCCTTGCTCTGCTCAATCCTAATCTGCATGCTCTTGCGGTGGATATCGGTCAACCTAATCCTAACCACCTCACTCACGCGCAATCCACTACTATAGGCCATGTAAAGAATCAACCGATGTTTGGGGTTTTCGACACGGGAAAATATGTTCTTGATGTCCTCCTCATCCAATACCTTGGGCAGTGTATGTGTTTTGCGTGGTCGAGGTAAATGATAGGTGGTCTTGGGCGAATTCCATACTTTCTCAAAAAGAAACTTGATGGCATTCACCATCAAATTCAATCCCGAAAAACTGTAATTCCGTTGCTCTGATAAATAAAGCAAATACTCCTCAATGTCTATTTGACTCAGCTGTGTCAAATTCTGTTGTCCAAAATGCCTACCAAACAAATGTAACGCATTGATATACGCCTTCTGCGTGTTGATGCTGTATTGCCTTATGATCAGTTGTCGGCGAACATCATTGATCCATTCCATTTTTTCTTCAAAGGTTCAAGTAACCTTCAAGAAATGCTTATGCCATAATTCCTATATCTTATATGAAAATTATGCGATAAGATCCCCGCGCCACCGATGGTAGCGGATATCCCGGACGGGGGCGAGCAGCACCGAAGGAGGAATAGCAGCGTCGAAATGTGTCTCAAGCAGGTTGCCCACTGACCCAATGGGGCAGTGGGCAGGTACTATTTTTAGCATTCGTCTACCTCTCCCATTCTTCTGTCTCCTCGATCTCTTGCGCATGGAGGATGCGCTCCTCAATGCCCTCTAAGTTTCCAAGGTATCGGTCAAGATCAAATCTTCTTTTCGTTACCTTCTCCATCCATTGCGTAGCCATGGATTGAAGATTACTTAAATGAATGCGATTTCCTTCCAATAGTTTCGAAAACTCAGTGGCTACGTTTAGAGCAGCATTGAGATTTTCACCAATTTCACTGACATACTTGTCCACCAAGTCATTCAATGTGAGTTGAAGTTTCTGCCGATCCGCCATGTTTTTCTTGATGATCTCTTTTTGAAAAATATCAAACGATACCAACCGTATTTGCGCCCTGGATATGGGCATGGAAAGTAATCTCCATAACTTTTCTGCCATGTCCATGAAATGCGTTTTGTGCAATGCGAATTGGTCAAACGCTTGTGCCCTCATTCGCGTTAGACTGGTGTTGAGGTAGCTCTTGACAAAGGTTAATTTGGTCCGCTGCCCCATCATCATGCCATTGGAACATCGGTATCTATAGTATCCCAACTCAATGCGAAAGGAATGACCCTCTCGCAGGTAATTGTTGACCCGAATAAAAGGGTAGTATTCATCACGAAAATCACCGGCGATGCGGTTGATAATATTCGTTGACTCCTGGATGATTGGCATGGGGGAATCATTGTCCCTTAAGTTGAATAAATCGGCATTACCAGAAAAACGGTATCCATTGCGGTCAATGATGATTTTGCAGTTTTCTGAAATGAGGTCCACGCTGTAATCTGTTCCTTTTGGATTAAGCGTTTCTCTGTGGACCTGAGGGGTTATTCCAAACATCATTTCAAATAGTTGTACGCCAAGATCAAAAGCATCCTCATGTTTAATGGTCAGAAATTCCGACCTAACAATGCTGATTCCTTCTCTGTCATTGTTATTGATGACAACCTTTTTGTGCGGGTAATAAGAAAAGTGGTTTTTCTGGAATGGATCCTCAAAGCGGACCGGTCTTTCGCTAATTTCAAAAAAGTTTGAATTTTTTTTGAGGATGGAATGAAATTCCAAGGCACGTGTGTTCAATTGCATATGATTTGTTTTTATTGTTTTTAATTGTTTGAAAGGGGTAAATCCATGGCGTGCGGCACCGTCATCCATTGTGAATAGTCCACGTTGTAGAAATTGAAGTAATTCCCTGGAGCTTCTTTTTCGATGATATTGATTTTCGTAGTGCCCTTTGGCAATCCCGGAAAAATCAAAGTGTAGGTATATCGTTCACCTTTTCGTTTGAAATGGTGTTTTAACGGTGTTATGGGTATGCCAATGGCTTTGATAAGAACGTACTTTTCTGATGCCCCCACGGGTTGGATGAACGAATTTTTGTCCATTTGTATCCAGCCACCTTTATAGTACCGTTCAGATGAGGTGTAGATGAAATCAATCCGGGTAAACTCTTCTGCGCATTCAATGCTTTGGATCTTTACCGATTGTGAAGGATTGTTCCGCTGAGGATTGTAGAACCGCTCAGTGATTTTCTTTTTTTCTTGTGTAGAGGTTTCTACTTTTTTTTCAGTTTCAATTTCCATTTGAATATTTTTAGGAAACAAAGGAAAAAACCTACTCCGTATTATATATACGGAGTGGTAAAAATGGTCTATATTCGGAAAATGAAACAAGGCAAAAGTGCGTTCAGGCGTTACAAGGTCATTGATGGATTATTGCGAAATAGCCTTCGCCTATATCCTACAATGGAGGATATTATTGAGGCTTGCTGGGAAAAGTTGGACTATCGTCCGTCCAAGGAAACCATTCAAAAGGATATTGCCTACATGAAGTGTCCATACCCCGATGGTTTTGACGCTCCCATTGAGTACATCAGGGCCGAGAGGGGTTATGTTTATACGGATGCTGGTTATTCTTTATCAGGAATGGCCATCCGTCCTGAGGACAGAGAAACCATCCATGAGGCCGTTGAAGTTATTCGGGCCATCGGAGGAACCAAGATCAGTGAGAAATTTGGTCACGCCATAGAACGACTTTTCAGCACCACCTTGGAAGAAGGGCAGAGAGACAATCGCCATCCCATTTTACAAACGATGCGTCCACCGCAATCCAGGGGATTTGAGCATTTTGATTTGTTTTACAATGCTTGTCGTGAGCAACAGCCGGTTTCGTTTATTCATTTTTCATACAAAAAGCGGACTTTTAAATCCGTCATCATTCATCCTTTTTTGATCAAGGAGTTTGAAAATCGCTGGTATGTCATTGGATATTCTGAAACGCACGAAGAAGTGCGCACTTTTGGTTTAGATCGAATTTCGGAGCCATTGTCATTAAAGTCAAAATACATGAGAACCGATTTAGATGTCGTACAAGATTACTTGCAGCAAGTGTATGGTGTATTTCCCATTCCTGCGGCCACATTAGATACCATTGAGATTTTAGTGAGTGAATTGGGAACGCATTATTTGCAGGCTTATCCATTGCACGAGACGCAGGTCATCACAAAACATTCTGAGGGAACATCTACCATTTCTTATCGTTTGATACCATCCATCGAGCTCTGCCGCTTTTTTTTATCGCAAGGAAGGCACATTGAAATCATGCAACCCAAATGGCTGAAAAAATTTACCCAAGATCTCGTCAAATGAAACAGGTGCAAAAGCAATATCTAGCAGAAATAGATTCTGGATTTCTGAAAAAATCCAACCCATCTATCATGCGCATTATATTAGCGGAGCAATATACGCGTATTGATTTTGGCTATTCCGCGCCTTGGATGTACATCAATGGCGGCTGGATTAGAATAGCCCGACATACATTTGTTCAAGTGCAGGGAGATGATAAGCGCTATCCTTTGATAGAGGCCAAGAACATTCCTCTGGCACCTGAGAAATTTGAGTTCGAGTCTCAGGAAGATTGGCGTGTTTTCAGTTTGTACTTTGAGCCCATTCCCATTCAGAATGCAGTTATAGATATCATTGAGGAAGAGAAGCCAACGAAGAATGATTTCAATTTTTATGGGGTGCACATTAATGTGGATGGGAAGAGGGTTGTATTGGGCGGGTGAGGGAATATATGGGTAAGGTTAATTGCTAAAACATATGGTTATTTATTTTCTCAAAAATTATTTTGATTTTTTAAAATGTAAAGTATATTTGTCATTATGGAAAGAAAAATTGACATTGTAAAAAGGCCTGTGGGGCATAATCAAACCGGCCTATTGCCCAACAAGTTTAAAAAGCTGGGATGGGTTATTGTGTTGTTGGCGATTTTGTTCGCCTTGGTCGTAGGGGCAGGCTTTATAACATTGGAAGCCTCAGTTAAGGTGTCGATGAGGCACGGGCTTTTGAATGTTTTGATATTGGGGATGTTGCTCATCGCTTGGGCCAAGGACGAGATTGAGGATGAATTGACTTTACTGATTCGTTTTAGAGTCTTGGGTTCGGCCTTTATATGGGCTGTCCTTTTGGTGATCATCAAGCCTTTCATTGATGAGCTCTTCCAAGACGCAATGGCTGAAATGGGAAGTCAGCAGTTGGTGCTCAGCATGCTTTTTTACTATTTGATGGTGTACAACATTCAAAAGCGAAACCGATAATGCGGAACACCATCAAAGTAGAGCGAGCGAAATTGAATATTACGCAACAAGAGCTTGCAGATCGGGTAGGTGTTTCGAGACAAACCATCAACTCCATCGAGTCAGAGCGGTATATTCCATCGACGTTATTGGCCATCAAGATCTCCAACGTATTTCAGTTGACCGTCAACGAGATTTTCCTGCTTGAGAAGGAAGATTAGAGATGGCGGTGATCTTATGTGATACTAACTACAAAATAGGAAATTAACCAGCGTTTATCTTTAGCAGTCTTTGGTTATTTTCTTAATTTGGTCTTCGCGCCAATACTGTTTATCGGTGACGCTTTTGAATTTTTCCAAATAGAATTTCCCTTTTGTACAGTCGTTCATCAAATAATATAGAAATGCGAGCTGCCAATAAGTTGTTGAACCATTTGGCTTACGTTGATCTGCTTTTATATAATTTTCAATTGATCGTCTGATGAAAGAGGTGTCTTTTTGAATGAGATAAAGACGGTAGTAACTCCAAGCCAAATCAGAGTAATACAAATCAAGGTTGGTATCAATCAAGTTCGTGTCAATGTTTCTGAGTATAAAATTGGTATGAACAACAACCAATGAGTCGTGGGGTTTGCATGATAGTTTGGTAATAGAATCGCGCATTATTTTGTAATCGCATTTTTGAGAATAGCCAGACTTGTTACTTGAAATTAATATGACGAATAATAAAAATAGCGTCGTTGTCTTTTTCATATTGGTTAAGATAGCTTTGGGGTCGGGCTGCTGAGTAAAACAAAAGTGTCCAACGAATATAAGTGCGTAATTTCAATTTGTTGGAATAAAAGCAATGGATCATTGTGATCCGGATTGCAATGGGTGAGCAACCTCGCGCACCGCGCGAGGAATAGCAGTGTTGAGATGGGTTTCGAGCGGGGTGCACGTTGGCCGTTAGGACAACAGCCAGGCGCCCAAATGGCAACAAAAAACCCCAACATTCGTCGGGGTTTTATTTTGTATCGTAAAACAATATTACTTGATCCACTCAAAGCCTGTATACGGAACCAACGCTGCGGGTATACGAATACCATCCGCGGTTTGGTGGTTCTCCAACAAGGAGGCGACGATGCGGGGCAAGGCCAAGGCACTGCCATTCAATGTGTGGGCCAAAATGGTTTTGCCGTCTTGTCCCTTGATGCGACACTTCAATCGATTGGCTTGGAAGGTTTCAAAGTTGGAGGTGGAACTGACTTCCAACCAACGCTCTTGCGCTGCTGAAAACACTTCAAAGTCATAGGTCAATGCGCTGGTGAATCCCATGTCGCCGCCGCACAAGCGCAAGATGCGGTAGGGGAGTTCCAATTTTTGCAAGAGGCCTTCGACGTGCTTCACCATGTCTTCCAAAATGGTGTAACTGTCGTTGGGGTGGGCAATCTGTACAATCTCTACTTTGTCAAATTGGTGCAAGCGATTCAAGCCGCGAACGTCCTTGCCGTAACTTCCTGCTTCCCTACGGAAACAAGGGGTGTAGCCGGTGATGCGAACGGGTAATTCACTTTCTTTCAAAATGACATCGCGGTAAATATTGGTCAACGGCACTTCGGCCGTTGGTATTAAATACAAATCGTCCACGCCGATGTGGTACATCTGTCCTTCTTTGTCGGGCAATTGCCCCGTCCCATAACCGCTGGCTTCGTTCACCACGTGGGGTGGAATCACTTCTTCATATCCGGCTTTGCGGGCCTCGTCCAAAAAGAAATTAATCAACGCGCGCTGCAAGATGGCGCCCTTGCCGCGGTAGATGGGGAACCCTGCGCCGGTGATTTTTACTCCAGTTTCGAAATCAATCAATCCATATTGATCCGCCAAGTCCCAGTGGGCTTTTTTATTTTCTGGCAGGGTAGGGATGGTACCTACTTCCTTGACGTTGACATTTTCTTCAGCGCCTTTTCCAAAAACCACCGACTCGTGCGGGGTATTGGGCAACAAGTACAACAACTGCTGTTGCTCCGCTTCCAATACAGCCAACTTTTCTTCCAATTGCTTGGAGTTCTGTTTGATGGTCGCGGTTTGTTCTTTGAGCACATCCGCCTCAGCTTTGTTGCCCGATTTGAATAGGTCGCCGATTTGCTTGGCCAATGCGTTGCCTTGGGCCAAGTAGGCTTCCATTTCTTGTTGGATCTTGCGGCGTTGTGCGTCAATCTCCAACAGTTGATCGATGGTTGCAGAAAAATCCTTGTTGCGTTTGTTGAGTGCTTCTAGGATTTGCGCTTTGTTGTCACGGATGTTTTGAATTTGTAACATAATTCAAGGTATTAAAAAAAAACTCCCGACCTCTCAAAGAAAGACCGGGAGAAAAAATAAAAACAAACTACCCGGTTAGGCGTTGGCCATCACCGATACAAAAGACTTGTTGTCCTTCTTCTTGCGGAATTGAACCACACCGTCTGTTAATGCATACAAAGTATGGTCTTTACCAATACCTACATTAACGCCAGGATTGTGACGTGTTCCACGTTGACGAACAATGATATTACCTGCTACGCAAGTTTGACCGCCGTAAATCTTAACGCCCAAACGCTTGCTTTCTGATTCACGACCGTTTTTTACTTTACCTTCACCTTTCTTGTGTGCCATGGTATTAAATTTTTAATTCGGATTATCCGATTTTTTCAATTTTCAATTCGGTTAAATAAGCGCGGAAACCATTTTTCTTCTGGTAGCCCTTGCGGCGCTTCTTTTTGAATACGATGACTTTGTCACCTTTTAAATGTTGTACTACAGAGGCGGTGATCTTTACGCCTTCTACAGCTGGGGCGCCAACAGTTACTTTCTTGCCATCATCTGTCAATAATACTTTGTCAAAAGTAACTTTTGAACCTTCAGCATCTTGAAGACGATTAACATAGATCTGCTGGTCTTTTTGCACTTTGTACTGGTGCCCTGCTATTTCTACGATCGCGTACATGTTAATAATTTTTCTTAATAGGACGGCAAATATACTCCTTTTTTCTTTTGCGCCAAATGTTTTTTTAATTCCATAGGGAGAATGTCAATTCGCAAGTTGGATCAGTGGATGGGTATATCAGTAAATCGGTAAATCGGTGAATCGGAATCTCCCCTCATACTCGAACGCAGTGAGAGAAAGGAGGGGTGTCCCGCAGGGACGGGGTGGTCTCTGCTCCGTCCTAAAATAGGTTTACAAAAAAACGGTCAAGCTAAATCAGGCATCAACACGCTACCTCATCTCCTCATCCCTTCATCCCTATGATTTTGGCGCCTGCCCAGTGGCTCCGCTTTGCTCCGCCTCCGTTCACCGGGCTGTCCGCTGTATCTTTTGGTTCATTCCGTCGGGTCGAAGCATGCTTCAACCCTTCTCCATTTCCCAAAAGGATGCCGCTCCCATCCCTGGCGCGATGCGGTAATGTATCAATCTTCCTCCCTATTAATATTTCGCCCCTATGGGGCTCTAAAAAATTTCTCTCTTTCCATTTTCCATTTCCCACTTTCCACTTTTCATTATTATCTATATTTGAACTATAAATCAAGAACATGAAAAACCTGTTACTCCAAAGTGTAATCTTAATTATCTCTTGTCTCCACATCACCTCATCACTTGTTGCTCAATCCCCGCAGGGGATACCGTATCAAGCCGTGATGCGCAATGCAGACGGAAGCGTGATGGCCAGCAGTCCAGTGAACTTGATTTTTATGATCCATGACGGCACTGCCAATGGAACCGTAGTATACCAAGAGAGTCATTCACTAACGAGCAACGCACAAGGCTTGGTGAGTTGTGTAGTAGGCAATGGGGTGGTGTCACAGGGCACATTTGCTGTTATCAACTGGGGTAGTGGGGCCAAGTTTATGCATGTGATGATGGGAACAACGGATTTAGGGACACAACAAATGATGAGCGTGCCGTATGCGTTGTATGCGGGAAGTACAAATTTATCAGTAAGCCCAACCGGGGATACTTTAACGGTTGGAGGACAGAGTGTGATAGTGCCTGGGATTAGTGCTGCTAATCCTCAGGCACAAATCAACGGAGGATTGGGTTCTCAGGTTTTGGTTGGAAATACAACATGCGCCAGTGAGTACATCAGCGTCACCGGTTGAGGAGGACAGACTTCTTTGACGTACGATGGCCGCACCTATGACTTGGTGGAAATTGGTGGTCAATGTTGGTTTGCAGACAATCTGGCCACAGAGCAATACCGCAATGGAGATCCCATTCCAACAGGTTTGGACAATGTCACTTGGGAGAGCACCACAGCAGGTGCTTATGCTATATATAACAACGATCTTGCTAACGATGTCACGTATGGCAAGTTGTACAATGGGTACACCACCGTGGACAGCAGAGGACTTTGTCCCACAGGCTGGCACGTGCCCACAGACTGCGAATGGATGTACTTGGAAGGTAGTTTAGGGATGTCAGTAACGGATCAAGAGACATTGGGATTGAGAGGCACTAATGAAGGCGGAGCATTGAAATCCACCACCAATTGGACTTCCCCCAACACTGGCGCCACCAACAGCAGCGGTTTCACCGCTTTCCCTGGCGGTTACCGCTACATCAATGGAACGTACGACTACGGTGGCGACGCCGGCTACTGGTGGAGTAGTACAGAGTTCGGTTCTGGCAACGCATGGGTCCGCATTCTGAACTACAACCTTTCCGATGTATACCGCAGCAACTACAATAAGCACTTCGGCTTCAGTGTTCGTTGCGTCCGGGATTAGCAGCGAGTAAACTCGCTGGGTGTATCAGTGAATCAGTGGATCGGTAGGGGCGAATTGCATTCGCCCTGTAAATCAGTGAATCAGTGAATCAGAAATCTCCCCTCCTAACGCGAAGCGGAAAGGAGGGGTGGATGCGAAGCAGACGGGCACAGACGAGCTTCGCTGTCTGCACAAGGTGGTCTTTTTAGAGCGAGAAACAGGAAGAGAAACAGAAAGAGAAACAGAAAGAGAGTTATTTCAATCGTGCCTGCACCTCCTTCAAAAATCCATCTATGCGGGAAAACGCAAACCACCTTTTTCCCAAATCTTTCAATGAAGCTCCGAGGTGATAGAGTTCCTTGTTGTCAAGAATGAGGAATCGATCATGAGCATTTTTCAAAATGCGAATTTCGATATGAGGATATTGTGCATTGTGTTTTTCAAGGTCTAATTTTAACTCAGGCGTGATGCGTTCTGTGTAAATCACGCATGCAACTTCTGCATCTCTTTTAGACAATTGAAGCAACGTGTTTTCATCGATGTAGTTGTCAATGAGCACAACGGATTTTTTGGCGCTTTTAATCAAGTCACTGCTGAATATATAGGCGTCAAAGATTTGGTTGTTGAAGAAGATGCCTGATTTGGGACGGTTTTCGGAGTAGCTTGTTTCTAAAAAGTTGATTTTACTGTCGTGATGCAAAAGCATCCTCTCAATGTTTGATATTCGAGATAGCAGAATGGTGTTCTCTTTGATCTCCTTTCTGAGATGAACAAAGACGCGTACAATATGAATATTGACCTGAACAGCAGTATCACTTTTAAGTACCGAACTCAACATGGCAATGCCATGTTCCGTGTAAGCATATGGAGGGTGGAGGCTGTGTTTCAAACTTTTCAACCGGTCACAATTTGTGACCAGTTCATCTTTTTGGTGCTGATCGATCTGAAATACAAAGTCGTTGGGAAATCTGCCAGGATTTCTTTTTACAGCTTGATTTAATGCTTTGGTAGTTACTCCGTATAGTTTGGCCAAATCAAAGTCAAGCATTACTTGATGCCCATTGATTTTTAGCACAAGGGCTGAAATTTGCTGTTCCATCGAATTTGTTTTCCACAAATTTCCATTTTGTTGTGCGAAAAGTCAACCCATAAATTATGCAGGTTTATGCAAGCTCACCGCCCCATTCCTTCAGGTCGAATGTTAATTCGCTCAGTAAATCAGTAAATCAGTAAATCGGTGAATCAGTGGATCAGTAAATCAGTAAATCGGTGGATCAGTAAATCAGTGGATCAGTTAATCAGAAACAGAGCGAGTAGCGATGCTTCACTACAGAATGAGTGTTTATAACGACAACGTTCTTCCCCCATCAATGGGTAGGTTAATGCCGTTGATGTAGGCTGCGGCTGGGGTGGAGAGGAAGGCGATGCCTGCTGCAATTTCTTCGGGTAAGGCCAAACGACCCAAGGGGACTTCTCTTTTCATTTCTTCTGTGACATCATCCACGCTGTGGCCGGTTTTATTGGCTTTGTTGGTGATGATCTGACTCAATCGTCCTGTAGCTGTAGCTCCGGGCAATACGTTATTCACGGTGATTCCATAAGGTCCCAATTCTGAGGACAAGGTCTTGGCCCAATTGGCAACAGCCCCGCGAATGGTGTTGCTCACGCCCAAGTTGGGCAACGGCTGCTTGACGGAAGTGGAGATGACGTTGATGATGCGACCATATCCGCTTTCTTTCATCCTGGGCAACAAGGCCTGCGTGATGATCTGAAAGTTGATGAGGTGTAAATTAAAAGCCAATCGGAATTCATCGATTCCTGCTTCATGGGCTTTTCCGGGGTTGGGGCCTCCGGTATTGTTGACCAAAATATGAATGGTATTGCTCTGTGCAAATGCTTCAATGGCAGTTTGCACTTCTGAATTGTGGGCAAAGTTGGCGACCAATATTTGGTGTTGCTGCCCTTCTTTAGAAGGCAATTGAGCCAAAACATTATTCAATCGCTCTGCATCGCGCGCCATCAAAGTAACGTTGGCTCCCAATGTTGCTAACTCTATGGCTGCCGCGGCGCCAATGCCTTGTGAGCCTCCGCAGACCAAGGCGTTCTTTCCTGAAAGAGATAAATTCATGATGCAAATGTAACTTTCGTTCGCAAAGCGTTGTTAACAAATAGGAAAAGTCAGGCTAATTTTTAAAGATTCAATTTTATCTTCGCAAAACTAAATTTTATTGTCGTGGATATTTTTGAAAGAATCAAACACAATCGCGGACCCATTGGTCAGCATTCTAAAGAATCTCATGGTTATTTCTCTTTTCCTAAGTTGGAAGGGGAGTTGGGTGCACACATGACCTTTCGTGATAAGCCAGTATTGGTTTGGAGTTTGAATAATTATTTGGGATTGGCAAACGATCCTGAAATCAGAAAAGTAGATGCTGATGCTGCAGCCGCTTGGGGAATGGCTTATCCGATGGGAGCCCGCATGATGAGCGGTCAAACCAAATACCATGAACAATTGGAACATGAGTTGGCATCTTTCATGCAAAAGGACGATGCGTTCTTGTTGAACTACGGTTATCAAGGTTGTATGTCAGCCATTGAGGCTTTGGTGAGTAGAAACGATGTGGTGGTTTATGACAGCGAGTGTCATGCTTGTATGATCGATGGGGTGCGTTTGCACCAGGGAAAACGTTTTGTATTCCAACACAACGACATGGAGAGCTTTGAAAAAATGCTCAAAATGGCCAAGAAGTTAACTGAGAAGACAGGTGGCGGAATCATGGTGATGACCGAAGGTGTTTTCGGTATGGCAGGTGATCAAGGGATGTTGAAAGAAATTGTTGCTTTCAAGAAAGAATACGGTTTCCGTTTGTTTGTGGATGATGCCCATGGATTTGGGTCCATCGGAAATATGGGTCGCGGTACCGGAGATGCGCAAGGCGTTCAAGCAGAGATTGATGTTTATTTTGGAACCTTTGCAAAGGCCATGGCCACTGTTGGTGCGTTTGTAGCAAGTGACCAACATGTGATTGAGTTCTTGCGTTACAACATGCGTTCGCAAACGTTTGCAAAAGCATTGCCCATGCCCATCGTGATCGGCGCATTAAAGCGTTTGGAAATGATCAGAACAAAACCTGAATTGCAAGAGAACCTATGGAATATTGCCCGTGCTTTGCAGAGCGGTCTGAAAGAGGCGGGATTTGATATTGGAAAGACCAACTCTGTTGTTACCCCGGTGTTCTTAAAAGGAAGTTTGGGAGAGGCTACCAATGTTACGTTGGCACTTCGTGAGCAACACGGCATCTTCTGTTCCATTGTAGTGTATCCAGTTGTTCCCAAGGATGTCATCATGTTGCGTTTGATTCCTACAACGGTTCATACGTTAGAGGACGTACGTTACACCATTGAGTGTTTCACCAAGGTGAGAGCACAATTGGAAGCTGGAGAGTTTGCTGGTGAGCGCATTGCCAGTTGGGCTTAATGCTATGGATGAAAATGTTAAAGGGGTTCATGTGACCCCCTTTTTTTTGTACTCTTGTTTCTATAAAGTAATCATATGAAAACAAATTGGATATTGGGATTGACCCTATTAAGTTCAAGTTTATTTGTCTGTGGCGTTTTGAGTGAAGATGGTAAAGCTGGAAAAACAGGGGCTCCAGGGGAGGGTACATGTGTGCAATGTCATCAGGGAACTCCATTGAATACTGGAGGAGGTTTTGTCTTTGTTGAATCTTCTAATATGATTTTTGGCCAGCATGCTTTGGGTGAAACATATGATATGTCCGTGACAGTGGGGCAAACAGGAACAGGTCTGTTTGGATTTAGTGTGGTAGCCTTAGATGCCAACGGTAATTCAGTGGGTACGTTCACAGCAGGGACGGACAATCATACAGAGAATTTTACTGTGAATGGTTCTCCACGCCAATATGTGACCCACAATACCAACGGTGGTTCTTCTTCGGACGAGCATACTTTTAATTTCACCTGGACTGCTCCTTCAGAGGACTTTGGTACCGTTACATTTTATGCAACGGGATTGGCGGCGAACGGAAATGGCATGAATAGCGGTGATAAAGTATATAGTGCTACAATGGAGTCTCCGGTTTTGCCATCCACAGGTGTGATGGGTATAAAACAAGAATTATCCATAGGCTGGGATCCCCTTCAAGAGGCTGTTGTGGTGAACAACAACAATAAACTTTATACCATGGAAGTTTTTGATGTTCAGGGTAAGATAGTTTTGAAAAAAGCAAAAGGAGTGGAGTCAATTGTGCCATTGCGCCATTTGACCTCAGGATATTATATTGTGCGTGTCACGACTGATGGCAAAAAGACTGACCGTAAAATTTTTATTTGATACTTGAATGAATCCAACAAAAGGCGCAAGATATTTGCGCCTTTCGTTTTTATATGGAAGAAGAACTATGGCCCCGTTATTTTATTAGCCTGACTTATGATGGTTCACACTTCCATGGCTGGCAAAGACAACCCAATGCCATCTCTGTTCAAGAAATCTTAGAGGCTGCGTTGAGTAAAATTCTTAGACAAGAAAAGGTCATCACAACAGGTTGCGGAAGAACAGATACTGGCGTGCACGCTACAGCTTTTTATGCGCATTTCAACGCCATGACACCCATTGAGGACGCAGCTACTGTTGTATTTCGAGTCAATCAAGTTTTACCCAAGTCCATCGCCGTGCATGAGATTTTTCAAGTTGGAGACAAATGTCATTCGCGGTTTGATGCCACTGAAAGGGGATATCACTACTTTTTGCATTTTAAGAAGGATCCGTTTTTACATCAGCGTTCCATGTTTTATCCTTACCACTTGGACATGGAAAAAATGAATGAAGCTGCAGCGCTTTTAATCCGCAAAGGCGACTTTTCCAGCTTTTGCAAAACCGGTGGTGGACAGAAGACCAATATCTGCGATGTGCGAAAAGCAAAATGGTCTGTGAACGAAAACGGACAATGGGTGTTTCACATCGTAGCGGACCGTTTTTTGAGAAACATGGTAAGGGCTGTTGTGGGGACGTTGATTGAGGTAGGAAGAGGTAAGTTGGATGTACAACAAATGCAAGAGATTATCAATAAAAAAGAAAGAGGCGCTGCAGGTGACAGTGTATACGCCTGCGGTTTGTACTTGACACAGGTGAGTTATCCATACATCAAAGAAGGAAAATATGTCCAATAACGCAGGGAAGGCTTTTGATAAAAAAATATTTTGGCGTTTGTACCAACGGAGCTCTCCGTATCGCTTTCAGTTTTATTTCACCTTTTTTTGGGTGTTGGTTTTGGCGGGAATGTCTGTTATTCGACCTGCTCAGATGCGAGACTTGATTGATGTCGATTTGGCTTCGGGCAATTCCAATGCGGTACTTTGGGGATCCATTTCTTTTGTTGCGGTATTGATTTTGGAGAGTTTAATCCAATACTACCAGACCTATCAAGCCAACAAGATGGCGCAAAGTATCACCTTGGATTTGCGATCTGAATTGTTCAAACACAGTTTGGGTTTTAGATTGTCATTCTTTGATAAGACTCCTGTGGGTCAGATGGTCACCCGTCACATCAGTGATGTCGATGGCATCGCTGAAGTTTTTAGTGTTGGCCTTTTGGATATATTCCGCGATGTGCTCAAGTTGGTGGTCATCATTGGCGCCATGTTGTGGGTGGATTGGAAGATGACCTTGGTGGTGATTTTACCTATCCCCATCTTGCTCTATGCAACGAGGATATTTCAGGAGTCGGTTAAAAAGTCGTTCAATGACGTGCGCAATGAGGTGGCCCGCATCAATGTTTTCATTCAAGAACATGTGACAGGGATGAACATTGTACAGATGTTTGGTCAAGAGAAAAGAGAAGAGCAGAAATTTGATCAGATCAATAAAACCCACCGTGATGCCCACATACGAGGTGTATGGGCGTATTCTGTGTTTTTTCCGGTAGTTGAAATTTTGTCAGCGCTATCGGTTAGCTTGATGTTAGGATGGGCTTTGCGAGGAACCTTTGATGCCACTTCTTCCCCTGGGGTACTATTACAATTTTCAACATTTATCACGATGATGTATCGCCCCATAAGACAAATGGCCGATAACTTTAATGTCTTGCAAATGGGAATGATCAATGCGGATAGGGTATTTCAAATGTTGGATCGAGATGAATCACAGGTTGATTTAAAAGACAAATCCATTCAATTGAAAGGGGATGTTGAATTCAATGCAGTAGATTTTGCCTACAATGAGGATCAAGACGTTATTCGACAATTTAATCTCAAGGTCTCAGCTGGTCAAATGGTCGCTTTGGTAGGACATACAGGCAGTGGTAAGTCAACCATTGTGCAATTGCTGAATCGTTTGTATGAAAGAAAGAGTGGAAGTATTCTTTTGGATGGAAAAAATATCGATGATTATTCATTGGACTTTTTGAGACAGAAAATTGCAGTTGTACCTCAGGATGTTTTTCTTTTCAGCGATAGTATTTTTAATAATCTAACGCTCGGTGATGAGCAAGTTACAAGGGAACAAGTTATTGCCGCATGCCAAAAAGTGGGCATTCATGATTTTATTATGCAATTGCCAGGTGGATACGATTTCGATGTGCGTGAGAGAGGCTTGGTGCTGAGTGCAGGTCAGAGACAGTTGTTGGCATTTGTCAGGGCTTATTTGACCAATCCCTCGATATTGATTTTGGATGAGGCCACGAGCAGTGTGGACAGTGAGTCTGAACGATTGATACAGCGCGCCACAGAGTTGATTACTCAAGGTCGAACTTCCTTCGTTGTGGCGCACCGTTTGTCCACCATTCAAAGGGCAGATAACATTGTCGTATTGGAGAAGGGGAGCATTTTGGAAATGGGTCGTCACGATGAATTGATGGCCATCAATGGACAATACCGTAAAATGTATAACTTGCAGTTTGATGAATCCATCCTCTAAATCATTGGCATCAAAGATTGTTGACTTAATGTACAACAATGATCCATTTTCTCAATTGTTGGGAATGGTTCGGTTGGAAGATGGTCCTGGCGTTTCTGTGCTGAGCATGAAGGTGACAAAGTCTATGCTGAACGGCTTTTCGATTGCACATGGCGGAATTACGTATGCCTTGGCGGATAGTGCACTGGCCTTTGCTTCCAACAGTCACGGTATACAGGCGGTAAGTATCGAAACCAGTATTAGTCATGTCAAAAAGGTAATGGAGGGTGACGTTTTGACCACTGAGGTTATCGAGAAAAATTTGACTTCCAAAACTGGGTTGTATGAAGTGATTGTGCGAAATCAAAACAATGAGCCGGTAGCCTTTTTTAAGGGAACTGTTTTTAGGACAGGAAAAAACTGGGAAGTTTAAATTAACGCTGTTTAGAATCAATGATGATGGTTACCGGTCCATCGTTAATCAAGGCCACTTTCATATCTGCACCAAATTCTCCTGTCTCCACTTTTCCATTGAAGTTTTCTTTGAATGTTGCAATGAAGGATTGATAGAGCGGAATCGCTATATCCGGAGGGGCGCTTTCCATGAAACTGGGTCTATTGCCTTTTTTGGTATCTGCAAATAAGGTGAATTGACTGACGATGATTACCTCGCCTCCGCTGTCCTGCACGTTCAGATTCATCTTTCCGTTTTCATCGGAAAAAATACGCAGTCCAATGATTTTTTTTATCAAGTATTGAATGTCTTCATCGTTGTCTTCTTTGCCAATTCCGAGCAGAATGACCATTCCTTTTTCAATACTGGCTACAAGAGAATGATCGATGGTGACCGATGCATGTAAACTCCTTTGAACAACAACTTTCATACTTTTGGGATTAACCGCTGAAGGTTAAGAATTTCAGGTGTTAGAGGACAAATATAAACGGGGATGTTCTAACTTCGTTATGTGCTACACCAAGAGATAACCTATTTGAAAGGAGTGGGTCCTGCAAGGGCCAAGGTACTCAATGAGGAGTTGGGGGTGTACACCTGGCGGGACTTATTGTTCCACTATCCTTTTCGTTATGTAGACAAGTCGCAAATTACTGCTGTATCGCAAATCAAAAATGAGCATGAGCCCACCCAATTGTTGTTGGAATGTGTCTCGTGGCAGGAGATTGGAATAGGAAGGGCAAAGCGACTTTCTGCTCGTTTTAGAGATGCTTCAGGTGATATTGAATTGGTGTGGTTCAAAGGTGCCCAATACATTGTCAAGAGTTTACAAATGGGTCAGCACTATTTGGTGTATGGAAAACCAACTTTGTTTTCCGGAAAATACAACATTGCCCATCCAGAATTGGAATGGGTTGAACGATCCCGTATGATGTCCGGTAGCAGCATGAAACCTGTTTATCGTTCTACTGAGAAGGCATCCAAAAAGGGTTTGAATAGCAATGGCATCGCTCAATTGACCAGGCAGATGATTGCAGAGTTGCCATTGAATGTTATACCGGAAAATCTTCCACTGTCCATATTATCAAAATACAAATTGATGGACCGCGAAAAGGCCATCAGGGAATTACATTTCCCAACAGATGCCAAGACTCTGGATTTGGCCAGAAGAAGATTGAAGTTTGAAGAGTTGTTCTATCTGCAGATCAAAGTGGCTGCGCAGAAGTTGTCCTTGACCAAAGATGAGCGGGGAGTGGTGTTTGAAAAGGTTGGGCATTACTTTCATACGTTTTACGACGAGCATCTTCCATTTGAATTAACTGGAGCGCAGAAGCGCGTTTTGAAAGAGATTCGACAAGACGTTGGTAAGGGTTTTCACATGAATCGTTTGATTCAGGGCGATGTGGGAAGCGGAAAGACCATTGTTGCTATTCTCAGTATGTTGTTGGCAGTGGACAATGGCTTTCAATCTTGTCTCATGGCGCCCACAGAGATCTTGACCTTGCAGCATTACAAGGCAATGTGTGAGCTGTTGGAGCCATTGGGATTAAAGGTTGAATTACTGACAGGATCAACGCGAGCCGCTGAGCGACGAAGAATACATGCGGGATTGTTGGATGGTTCTATTTCTTTGCTGGTGGGTACCCATGCGCTCATTGAACCGGTTGTACAATTTAACAACTTGGGCTTGGTCATCATTGATGAGCAACACCGTTTTGGTGTGGCGCAGCGGGCGCGACTTTGGGAAAAGGCAAAGATCCCACCGCATATTTTGGTTATGACGGCTACACCGATTCCGAGAACATTGGCCATGACCGTCTATGGCGATTTGGATGTGAGTGTGATAGATGAGTTGCCTCCAGGCAGAAAGCCCATTCAAACCGTTTGGAGAACCGATGCACGGCGTTTGGAAATCGATGGTTTTTTGGAGAAGGAGATCAAGAAGGGAAGACAGGTGTATATTGTTTATCCATTAATAGACGAGAGCGAAGCCTTGGATTTTAAAAATCTGATGGAAGGATATGAGAGTGTGGTGCGGAGATTTCCTCGACCGCAATACCAGATCAGTATTGTGCATGGCAGAGCCAAAGCAGAGGATCGGGATTTTGAAATGAATCTTTTTCTAAAAGGCAATACGCATATCATGGTGGCCACTACCGTGATTGAAGTAGGTGTCAACGTTCCCAACGCTTCGGTCATGGTGATTGAAAGTGCGGAAAGATTTGGCCTGTCACAGCTGCATCAGTTGAGAGGTCGGGTGGGCCGAGGTGCGGACCAGAGTTATTGTATTTTGGTAACAGGAGATAAGTTGTCTCAAGAGTCAAAATTGCGAATGGAAACCATGTGCAGAACCAACGACGGTTTTGAAATAGCAGAGGTGGATTTGGAATTGCGTGGTCCTGGAGATATTGCAGGAACCCAGCAAAGCGGGGTCTTACAATTGAAGATAGCTGACATCACAAAAGATCAATCTATTTTATTGGCTGCACGGGAGTCGGCCATGGAGTTGGTAGAGAAAGATCCCAACTTTATCCAATCTGAAAATATTTGTATTAAAAAACAATTAGATGAGAACAATGATTTGCAATCCAATTGGTCTAAGATATCGTAGTTGGATACTTTTTGTATTCTCTTGGGTTCCTGTGATTGGGTATAGTCAGACCGGTTGCACAGATATTCAGGCCAGCAACTTTAATCCTGTGGCGATGGTAAACGACGGGTCATGTCTGTATCCATCTACCATAGCTCAACCTGAAACATCTGTTCCACTCAATGCGATGGTCAATGAGTCTTCAGGATTGTTTTTTTGGAATGAAAAAGTTTGGACCCACAATGATGATACGGATGGTCATTTTTACGCCATTGATACATTGACAGGAGAAATCATGGATACCATCAATTGGTCGGTACTCACCAACGTTGATTGGGAAGAGGTGCAGTGCAATGAAGACTTTGTTGTCATTGGGGACATCGGAAACAATTTGGGAAACAGGACAGATTTGAGATTTTTTGTTATTCCTTACAACGCTTTTGATTCAGGAGATTTGTTCGTCGTGGATACTATTTCTTTTGAATATGAAGATCAAACGGATTGGACTCCTAGCTTGAACAATAACGATTTTGACGCTGAAGCATTTCTATTGACACAAGACAGTATTTTTATTTTTTCCAAATGTTGGAGTTCGATGCAGACCAAGCGATATGCCCTTCCCTTAGAGGTGGGTATTCACATTGCGCAAAGAAGAGAGGAGTACAATGTTCAAGGTTTGATCACCGGTGCTTCTTGGGATGATTTGAAAGAGCAAGTGGTGTTGTGTGGTTACAGTAATTTATTGATGCCTTTTTCGGTTTTGTTGTTTGATTATTCCAATGGACAATTTTTTAATGGCAATAAGCGTAAAATTGTATTGGGGATGGGCCTGCATCAAGTTGAAGCTGTGGTTAACAATGGTAATGGAAGTTTTCTATTTAGCAATGAAGCTTACGATGGAGTGGTGAATGTGGGGGCTTCATTGCACAGGGGGTGGATGATTGATCCATGGGTAAACAGTATGAACGAGATTACCAAGGCCCAAGAACCTGCAGTTATATACCCCAATCCTGCAACCCACTCAGTTTCCGTTCAACTTTTTAATCCTATTCATGGGGCTTGGCGATTTTCAATTTTTAATGAAAAGGGTCAGCAAATGGATAAGGGAAAATTTCACGGTTCCAAGTGGACTTATGATGTGTCGGAATTGCCCCCAGGATTTTATACCATTCAATTGTTGATAGGACAAAAAGAATACTTTTATCGGATGATCAAGGAATGATAATTTAGCATCATGTCAGAACGCAAGGCGATTATTTCTGGACTTTCATGGAACACATTGACTGTTGTGCTTCAGGTTGTGATACAACTGATGTATACCGCCATCATGGCTCGTTGGATTTCACCGGGTGATTTTGCCATGATGGGAATTGTACTGAGCTTGATGGGATTTGCAGAGATTTTTTCACAGGTAGGTATCGGTCCCGCATTGATTCAACGCAGGGAAGTACATTCAGGTCATATCAATGGCGCTTTTTGGACGGCCGTCGGGTTGGGATTGACTTTCACGCTGGTTTTTGTTTGTGCGGCACCCTGGATAGGTCAGTTGTATCAAATGCCAAGATTGGTTTTGATTACCCAAGTGGTTTCTACGGCTTTTATCATCTCTGCATTTGGTGTTGTGCCCAGAAGCATGATGATGAAGCACATGGCGTTTAAGTCTTTTTTCAAGGCCAGCATGTGGAGTGTGGTACTGGGAAATTTGGTCGTTGGATTGACTTTGGCCTATTTCGGCTGGGGAGTATGGGCCTATGTGTGGGCTCTTTTTTCTCAAAACGTGATCATGACATTGGGTTATTGGTGGTATGAGCCTATTCGTATTGGTTGGGATGACACGCGAAAGGGGATCAAGGAGTTAATGCGTTATGGAACAGGAAGCACTTTGTTCAATGCGTTGAACTATGCGGCTACAAAAGTTGATGTAACGATGGTCCCTTTGCTTTTGCCTCAGGGTCAATTGAACACTGCAGGATGGTATGAACGAAGCGCTTATGTGGTTTCTTTGCCCATTACCATCATGGCCAAACTAAGTGACAATGTTTTGTTCAGTGGGATGTCCAAAATGCAGGATGAAAAAGAACGATTGCAAAAATTGGTTTTTATTACAACCAATGTATTGTCCCTTGCTGTTATTCCTACTTCTGTATGGGTGATTTTGCATGCTGAATGGTTGATGACTTTTTATTTGGGTGACCAATACCAAGGTGCGGGAGTCATACTTCAGTTTTTATTTGTAGCGGTTGTGTTTAGAACGTTGAATCGAGTGAGTGATGCACTACTCAGGGCGGTAGACGCAACATTTGAGGCCAGTTGGATCAAAGGCTTATACGTTACCCTGATGGTGTTGGCTTGTTGGGCGGGCGCGCTATATGGCATTCAATGGATAGCCCTGGGTATCGCCATTTCTACAGGAATTCATTTTTTGATGGGTGCATGGAAGGGACAACGGCTGATAGAAGGAAGTATGATGTCGTTGTTGCAAACCACTTGGAATGGTTGGCGTTTGGGCATCATTGTTTTGTTGGATACGCTTTTGGTAAAGGAGTTCATGTTTGGTGGTGAATCTTCTTTTGTCGAGGTAATGATTACCTTGGTTATGATGTTGATGACCTATGCTGTCGTTTTGTACAAAATGCCACATTGGTTGGGATCAACATCCATTAATCCCATTCAATTTATCCCACAAGGATTGAGGCAGAAAATGAAGCTTTAAATTTTATCGCTTGGAGATTTTATTGTTGGCGATGCTTCTCTGTCTGTTGCACTTAAAACGATCAGGAGATCCTGATCCCATCTTCTGGTGGTGCTTAGTTAATCTTCCATTCATTCTCTTGCGCCACATTTTGAAACTGGATTTTAAAGAGTGGCTGCGCATAAAGTCAATGACCTGAGCCTCTGATAGCCCAAATTGAAATTCAATGGCTTCGAAAGAAGTTCTGTCCTCCCAAGCCATTTGAATAATCCTGTCTTTCTCTTCTTCGTTAAAAGTGTTCCAAACTTCCATATCACAATATTATCAGAAGAATGATTAAACAATGGGAATTACCAAACCTCTTTTGCGATTCGGGCGGTATCCGCTGATTTTCCCATGGTGTAGAAGTGAAGCACAGGAACCTTGGCGGCTTTTAGTTCCTTGCATTGTTCAATGCACCATTCGATACCAATGTTTTTCACCTCCTTGTCGTCCTTGGCTTTCATAACGGCATCCACCAAAGCATCAGGAAGGTTAATGTAAAAGTGCTTGGGAATGCTCACCAATTGTTTCTTTGAGATCAATGGTTTGATTCCTGGAATAATCGGAACATTGATTCCTGCTTGTTGGCATTTTTCACTGAAATCAAAAAAAGCTTGATTGTCAAAAAACATTTGGGTAACAATGTAATCCGCTCCTGCATCTACTTTTTGCTTTAAATACAATAAGTCGGTGTTCAGATTGGGTGCCTCAAAGTGTTTTTCAGGGTAGCCGGCAACACCGATACAGAATTTGGTTTTTTCCGTATTTTTTAATTCAGGGTCAAGATAAACCCCTTGATTCATTTTATTGATTTGATGCACCAATTCAGCCGCATAGGCATGACCGCCAGGTTCTGCTCTGAAGTCAGGCTGACTTTTGATGGGGTCGCCTCTCAAGGCCAAAACATTATCGATCCCCAAGAATTGAAGATCAATCAATGCATCTTCTGTTTCTTCTGCTGTGAATCCACCGCAGATGATGTGGGGTATGGTGTCTATTTTATATTTTGCTCCAAGAGCAGCGCATATCCCAACCGTGCCGGGCCTTTTGCGCGTGATTTTTTTTCTGAGCAATCCATCCCCTTGATCTTGATAAACAAATTCTTCTCGGTGATAAGTGACATCCACAAAGGCAGGATTAAAATCCATGAGTACATCCATGGTCTCGCAAATGCTGTCGATGGTATTTCCCTTCAATGGAGGTAAAATTTCAAAGCTGAATAAAGTATCCTTCGCTTTTTTGATATGTTCTGTAACTTTCATTTTCTTTTTTTTAGTTTTACCCAATCATTAAATGTCCCAACCAGCGTTGGGCTTCTTCAAAGTCAATGCCTTTTCTTTTGGCATAATCTTCTACTTGATCTCTTCCCAATTGCGTAATTCCGAAGTATTGACTTTCAGGATGAGAGAAGAAGTAACCACTTACTGCAGCAGTAGGATACATGGCCAAACTTTCTGTGAGCTCCAATCCTATTTCTTTATCCGGTTGTAATATTTGCCAAATGGTTTTTTTCTCCAAATGGTCAGGACACGCAGGATAGCCGGGTGCTGGTCTGATGCCTTGGTATTTTTCTTTGATTAATTCTTCATTGCTCAATTGCTCATTGGGTGAGTATCCCCAGTATTTCACTCTTACTTCCTGATGTAGGTATTCTGTTGTGGCTTCTGCAAAACGATCGGCAACGGCTTTGATGAGAATCTCCAAATAATCATTTTGATCGGCGCTAATTTCTTTGAGCCATTCTTCAACGCCAATGCCAGCATTCACGGCAAAGCATCCCATGAAATCAGGGTTCTCTGGATGATCAGAAGAGATGAAATCAGCCAAGGCCAAATTTGGATTGCGACCTTTCTTGTCCTGTTGTTGGCGCAAAGTGTGGAATTTCATTCCCGTTTTGTCGTTCAGAATAATATCGTCGCCTTTTCTGTAAACAGGGAAAATTGACCAGGTTGCTTTGATTTTTATTTTGTTCTTTTGGACAATTTCGTCAATCAATTGCAAGGCATCAGCATACAGTTTTTTGGATTCTATTCCTACCACTTCATCCTCTAATATTTGAGGGAAAGGTCCCGCCAATTGCCATGTTTGGAAAAATGGTGTCCAATCGATGAAGGGTATGATGGTCGATACAGGTACATCAATGGTGTGTTGTCCTGGGATTTGTGGAGTGTAAATATTGTTGTCCGTTTTTAATCCGTTGGCTCTTGCCTCTTCTATTTTAATCAACGGATTTTTAACCAAACTCTTGGCGTAGTTTTCTCGTACCCTTTGGTACTCATTTTTGGTTTCTAGTACAAAATGATTTTTTTGTTCAGAGAGCAAATGACTCAGGTCTTGTGCTGCAGTTCCCGCATCTCTCACGTATTTTATTGGACCTTGATAGTGGGGGTCTATTTTTACCGCTGTGTGAACCAATGAAGTGGTGGCCCCACCGATCAACAAAGGAATGTCCAACCCCTCTTGTGTCATCAGCTTGGCCATTTCTGTCATGATTTCAAGAGATGGCGTTATTAGCCCACTCAATCCAATAACATCCACTTGCTCCGCTTTGGCTCTGGCTATAATTTGTTCATTGGGAACCATTACCCCCATATCAATGACGTCATAGCCGTTGCAAGCCAATACAACACCGACAATGTTTTTCCCGATGTCATGAACATCTCCTTTTACAGTGGCTAGCAATACTTTCTTTTTTGCAGTGGCAGTGCCGTTGTTTTTTTGCTCCAATAGCAATGGTTCCAATATGGCAACAGCTTGTTTCATTACTCTGGCCGACTTGACCACTTGAGGCAAGAACATTTTTCCACTTCCAAAATACTCTCCGACAATATTCATTCCTGCCATCAATGGACCTTCTATGATGGCCAATGGGGAGTCGTACTGGGCAATGGCCTCTTCAATATCAGCCGGAATGTGTGTGGGAATTCCTTTGATTAGGGCATCGGCTAATCTATCCTCCAAGGGAATGACAGAGCGATCAACGATGGTTATTTCCTTTTCCTTGGAGGGTTTAATCTCCTCAGCCAATTTCAATAGCCTTTCAGTGGCATCTGCTCTTCTGTCCAATACCAAATCCTCAACATGCTCCAAAAGATTTTTATCAATGTTGTCATAAATGACCAATTGAGCGGGATTGACAATTCCCATGTCCATACCATTTTTAACGGCATGGTAAAGAAATACGCTGTGTATCGCTTCTCTTACTGTATTATTCCCCCTAAAGGAAAAGGATACGTTGCTGACACCACCAGAAACGAGTGCGCCGGGTAAATTGTTTTTGATCCAATGAGTAGATTGAATAAAATCCAATGCGTTTTTTCGGTGTTCCTCCATTCCTGTTCCAATGGGGAATATATTGGGATCAAAGATGATATCGTGGGCATCATATCCGGCCGCCTCTGTGAGCAGGCGATAGGCACGTGAGCATATTTCTATTCGTCGATCCAATGAGTCCGCTTGGCCCACCTCGTCAAAGGCCATTACAATCACGGCGGCACCGTATTTTTTAATTTGTTTTGCTTTTTGCAAAAAAGCTTCTTCTCCATCTTTCAAGCTGATGGAATTGACGACACATTTCCCTTGGACACATTGCAAGCCTGCTTCTATCACTTTCCAGTCAGAGGAATCAATCATGATGGGAACACGGGAAATGTCAGGTTCTGTTGCAATGAGATTAAGAAAATGGGTCATTGCCTGCACCCCGTCAATCATTGCTTCATCCATGTTGATATCAATGATCTGTGCACCATTCTCAATTTGTTCACGGGCAATGGCCAAGGCATCTTCCCATCGTTGTTCTTGAATACAACGTAAGAAAACTTTGGATCCTGTGACATTGGTTCTTTCACCAACATTGACAAAATTGGAGTCGTGACGGACAATCAACGGTTCTAAACCAGAAAGAATCAGTTTTACTTCGCTGCTCATATTGTTGGGTTTTGGTGTTCCACCAATTGGTGAATGGCACAAATGTGATCTGGTGTGGTTCCGCAACAGCCCCCGATGATTTGGACACCGTTATCTTCCAAAAAGGCAGTGATTTTTTTTGCCATGATTTCAGGCGTCTCATCGTATTGGCCCAATGCGTTTGGCAATCCAGCGTTGGGGTAGGCGCTTACAAAAGCGGTGGTATGCTTTTTCAATTCTTTGACATGTGGCAAAAGTTGATCGGCTCCCAAAGCGCAGTTAAAGCCAATGCTAAACAACGGCAAGTGTGAGAGGGATATGGCAAATGCGGCCGCCGTCTGACCGGATAATGTTCTACCTGCGGCATCGGTGATGGTGCCGCTGGCCATGAGTGCAATATCTCCATTGGGATGGGCTGCAGTGATGGGTTTTAAATTCTTTTTTTCTAAAACATCTAGAGCTGCGTGAAAGGCCGCTTTAGCGTTCAATGTATCGAAAATAGTTTCAATTAAGATAGCATCCACCCCGGCATCGACGAGCGACTCAATCTGCTCAAAATAGGCTGCATGCAACTGATCATAGGTCACAGCTCTATAAGCAGGATTGTTGACATCGGGAGACAACGATGTTGTTTTGCTCGTAGGACCTACAGCGCCTGCAATGTATTTTTTTGATTGATGACCATATTTACTGTAGTACGCCTCTCTTGCCTTTTTTGCACATGACACGGCTGCTGCATTGACCTCTGCAATGCAATCGGTGAGGGAATAATCTTCCATTGAGATTTGCTGGGCATTAAAGGTATTGGTTTCCACGATGTCTGCACCTGCCTCAAAATATTGAAAGTGTATCTCTTCAATGATGTCGGGTCGTGTGATACAAAGCAAATCATTGTTGCCTTTTAATGCAACGTTGTGGTTGGCAAATCGAGTTCCTCTAAAGTCGTCCTCGGTCAAAACATGACGCTGAATCATCGTGCCCATGGCGCCGTCTAGCGTTAATGTCTTTTTTACAATATCTTGATATATTCCCATGATCGTACATTTGCTTATCAATGGGACGAGGAGAAAACCTCTTACTCATCTTTCTCTTGTTTCCAAGAGAAGGAATTGGCACCCTGCTTTACCGGGGTTGCCAAGACTTCATAGGGCCATTTCCCTCCGTCTTTCTTGATAAGTGATGCAAAGATAATGATTAAATCCAACCAATCATTAAACAAATCGAAAAGAGAATCAGGCCGACTGCAATTATTTTTTGAAGCAATGGTAGGGTGACACTTCCCATGTATTTTTTTCCAAGAATGACCCCTGCAGATGAACAAATGATGGCAAACAAAAGCACTTTCCAGTGATCATTGAAGATTTGACCATTGATGTGTTGCACGTATTGGCTCATTCTGGTGAGATCAATGAAAGTTGCAATGATAATTCCCGTTGCAATTATGGCTTCTTTGGTCAATGATGTTCGGATCAAGAAAGCGCTTCGCAAAGCTCCCTGATGTCCCGAAAGACCGCCGAAAAATCCGCTGAGCATTCCGCCCAGAGGCAGCCATCGATGGTCGAAGGATGGTCTTTTGTTCTCAGGAGACCATTCAAGAAGCGCAAAAAACAAAAGGAAAAATCCAATCAAGAGATTGATAAAATGGGTGGTAGTATTTGTAAAAGGTACAATAATGTCCGCATCCAATTGACCAATGTAGGAGAGTAGCTTTGAGCCAAGCCATGCGCCTATTATAGCCGTCGGGGCAAATCTTGCTATGGTCTTCCAATCTGTGTTTTTGTAAAACAGCGTGAACTTGAAGAGGTTGTTAAACAAGTGTACAATGGCCGTGAGAAGAATAGATAGATCGATGGGGAAAAACAAGGCCATCACCGGCATGAGGAGTGTTCCCAATCCAAAGCCAGAAAACAGTGTAAGTGTTGAACCCAATAGGACTACGATGCCCAGCACGAAGCCCTGAAAACTCAAGATGTCAATCATGGAGCAAAAGTAATCCATGGGCTTGAAAACAGTATTATCTTTACATCATGGCGCAGCAAAAGAAGAAAATGAATTTGTCTGACTTGGGGGGATTGGTTTACAGCACCGGTTCGCTGCCTGAGCAAGAGGAATTTTCTGAGGAATTGGAAAATGGTCAACAGAATTTAAGGGTATGGTTGGAGAAGAACCACAGGGGTGGAAAGGTGGCTTGTGTCATCAAGGGATTTGTAGGGAGTGATGATGATCTCAGTGAGCTGGCCAAGTTTCTCAAGACCAAATGTGGAACGGGTGGTTCAGCCAAAGATGGGGAAATAGTGATTCAAGGGGATCACAGAGATAAAATAGTGCAGTTATTGTTGGAAAAAGGTTATCCAACCAAAAAAGCAGGAGCGTAATGAATGATATGTTTGGAATTTCCGTGAAGTGTTTGCCACACACGGAGGAGTTGTTGGCCAGTGAGCTAAAGGAAATGGGAGTCCAAGAAATTGAGCCCGCACGCAGAATTGTACACGGGTTGTGTGATATGACAACCATGCAACGTGTTTGTTATAGTTCAAGATTGGCGTTGCGCGTGTTGGTTCCTCTTGAATCTTTTTCCATCAGAAAGGTGGATGATTTATACAAGAAATGTTTGGCCATGGAATGGGACAACTGGATGTTGTTGGATCAAACTTTTGCCATTGATTCTTTGGTTCGTTCTGATTTTTTCAACCACACGCATTTTGCCAGTTTGAAAATGAAGGACGCCATTGCAGATTATTTCAGAAAAGAATATGACAAACGACCCAACGTTGATGCCGAGAATCCAGATGTTTTGTTTCATTTGCATGTTGATGGCAATGAAGTCACCATTTCATTGGATGCCGGTGGAAGGTCCTTGAATCAGCGGGGTTACCGAATGGGTTCTGGAGACGCTCCTCTCAACGAGGTTTTGGCTGCAAGCCTGATTCAGTTCGCAGGTTATACGGGTGATCAAGTTTTTGTAGATCCCATGTGTGGAAGTGGGACGCTGGTTATTGAAGCGGCCATGTTGGCCTCTAATACCCCTGCGCAATACAATCGTCCTACGTTTCAATTCATGAAGTGGCCAACTTTCAAAGAGGACGGTTGGTTGCAATTAAAGGCAACAGAGGACGCAAAGATAAAAACGCCATCAGCCCCTATTTTGGCATCGGACTTTGATGACAACGCCATGGGATGGACCAAAAAGAATAGCAGGAAAGCCAGTGTGATTGATTTTATTCAAATGCAACGGGCCGACTTCTTTGAGGTGCAACGCCCTGCAGAGGAGGGTATATTGATGATGAACCCACCATACGGGGAAAGGTTGTCCATTGAAAATGCGGAGGCGTTCTACCAAAAGATTGGTACTGCCTTTAAACATCAGTGGGGCGGATGGAAAGCATGGGTCTTTTCAGGCAGCATGGAGGGAATGAAATTCATCGGATTGAAACCTATGCGAAAATCAAAGTGGTTGAATGCCAAGATTGAATGTTCTTTTCATGGTTACGAACTTTTTTCAGGAGATCGCAAGAGTTTTAAAACGCAAGCAGCAGTAAAGTGAGTATTGTCACTTTTTTGAATGAGAATTATTTTTTTCTTCGTAGGGTAAATGAAGATGGAAGAGAGATTTGAATCAATTTTTAATCATGCCAATGAGGGTATATTGATTGCCCACGCCAATGGCGTTATTCAAGTCGTCAATCCACGTTGCTCTGATATGTTTGGATACATAGGAAATGAATTGGTGGGGCAAAAAATAGAAGTCCTTGTGCCTGCGCACGTTCGTGGTAGACATGAGGGACATAGACAATCTTATCATGCCAATCCGCATGCCCGCCCCATGGGAAAAAATATGGTGCTGGAGGGTTCGAGAAAAGACGGTACAACATTTCCAGTAGAAATTAGTTTGAGTCATTATCATGAACAAGGCCTATCCAATGTCATTGCTTTCATCATTGATGTAACGGAAAGAAATCTTCAGGATCAAAAAATTCAAGAAGCTTATGATGCGCTGCAGGCATTGAACAATGGCTTGGAGAGAAAGGTGTTAGACAGAACCTTGGTTTTGGAGGAAGCCTTGGCGAATTTGGAAAACTCAAAAGAGGAATTGTCCAAGGCTTTGCAAAAGGAGAGAGAGTTGAATGAATTGAAATCTCGCTTTGTTTCTACCGCATCCCATGAATTTAGAACGCCTTTGAGCACCATATTGTCTTCGATTGCTTTGGTGGAACAATATGGAATGAAGTCGGATTGGGACAAGCAGATCAAACACGTGAACAGAATCAGACAATCTGTGCGTGGATTAACGGAGATATTGGAGGATATTTTATCATTGTCTAAATTGGAAGAAGGCAAGATAGAAGCACAAATTATTGATTTGAATATCAAAGGCATTGTGGCTGATTTGTTAGAGGAGTTACAAACCATATTGAAGCCAGGGCAGCAATTTGATTACCATTTTGAAGGAGATGAACATTGGATGGGTGATCCAAAAATATTGCGCAATACCATTATGAATTTGCTGAGCAATGCCATTAAATTTTCGCCGGAAGGGAAGTCGATTGGTGTAAGTGTGTATAGCAAGGATGAAGAGTTGAAAATGGTTGTAAAGGACAATGGTATGGGAATTCCTTCCTCTGAGTTACCCCATTTGTTTCAGCGTTTTCATCGCGCAAGCAATGCGATCAATGTTCAGGGGACTGGGTTGGGTTTGAGTATTGTGAAAAGATGCGTAGAGTTGATGAATGGTGAAATTCATGTTGCCAGTGAATTAGAGATAGGAACCGAATTTACAATTGTTTTAAAAGCCAAAAAATAGATTATGGAAAAAAAGACCATTTTAATCATTGAGGATAGTTTGGAGGTACGAGAAAACACCGCTGAATTATTAGAATTAGCGGGTTATCATGTTTTGACAGCTTCCAATGGAAAGGAGGGTGTTTCGGCAGCCCAACAATATCATCCAGATTTGATTTTGTGCGACATTATGATGCCCATTTTAGACGGTTATGGTGTGTTGCATTTGCTAGGAAAACACATTGAAACAGCTAGGATACCCTTTATATTTCTCACTGCTAAATCAGAGCGTGGTGACATAAGAAGAGGAATGGAATTGGGTGCCGACGATTATATTGTGAAGCCATACAATGATACGGAATTGCTGAAGAGTATTGAGGCCCGCATCAAAAAGGCTGAGGGCAATGTGGGTACCATTGATCACATCAATTACCGTTTGAATCAGATCAAGGACAAAGAGATTTCATGGGACGAGATTTTGAAAGAAATTCCTGAAAAGCATATTCGAAATGTCGGTAAACGTGATGTTATTTATTCGGAAGGCGATACCTGTCAAGGTGTTTATGTTGTTTTAAAAGGCAAAGTGAAAGTATATAAATCCCATGATTTGGGTAAAGATTTGATCTTGCGTGTGCGTGGAAAGGGGGAGATGATTGCCTATGTTTCATTGCTCCAAGGAGAGATTCATTTGGACAATGCAGAGGCCTTAGAACCTTCTGAGGTGATGTTTATTCCACGTAATTCATTTTTTCATTGGATGGAGAATCAACCCAAGATGATGCTGGAGTTGATTCAATTGATGTCAGGAGCTTTGGTATTTGAAAGGGAAAGAGCGGTTACTCTTGCTTACTCCTCTGTTCGCAAGCGAACCGCATCTGCATTGTTGCGTTTAAAGACAAGGTTTCATGACGGTAATCCAGATGTCCTTTTTACCATGCCCATTTCACGAGATGATTTGGCAGCAATGGTGGGAACGGCCACAGAGTCTGTGATTAGAACGCTGAGTGACTTCAAGGAGGAAGGTTTGATTAAAATTCAGGGATCTGCGATTACAGTGGTCAATGAAGATCGGTTGAGAAGAATGAAGAACTAATGGGTTGAACAGCAACTCATTTTTTCTTTTTCGATCTTTGGACTGATGTAGGGTATTCCCAGATTGGCTCCTCTTAAGATGAAGAGTAAACCAATCAACATAAGAGAAACCCGTGCCCATTTGTGATTTAACCACGGCCATCGGTCTAGTATTTTTTGACCCCCAAATGCTGTTAGCCATAGTATGGGTGTGTTTCCAAGTGCAAAGAAAACCATGAATAAGATTCCTGAAGACCAGTGCCCACTGATAAGCGCTACACCGGTGGCACTGATAGACCATCCGCAGGGCAAGAAACCATTGATCAATCCTTGAATAAAATTCTTGGCTATTGGCCATACAGGAATAAAATTTTGAAGTTTATTTCTGATGGGAAAAAGGAATCTACCCATCCATTTCTGAAAACGAGGAAACCAGCCCAGAACAAAAACAATCCCTCCGATGAGGCCAAGTGATTGTTGCCAACCCATTCCGTGAGCACTTTTTCCCAAGATCATGAAAACAAGGAACAAGGTCACGTAGGCTAGGGCTCTTCCAACGTGATGCACAACCCTATTCAGCAGATTCTTTTTTCTTTGACCGCCACGCATAGCGATGATCAATGGCCCGCACATGCCAAGGCAATGAAAGCTACCGGCAAACCCCAGTGATATTCCCGCCGCCGCTATGGTCCAAAGGTTCATTTGATCCATATACTTTTTTCTTGATAGTAGCTCAATTGGTTCACTTTCCAACTCATTTTGATGAGGTATTTGGCAGGGGCCAAAGACAGTGCAATCGCATTTTGTTCTGTCGAATGCATTTGGTCTTTTGATTGGTCAGTGGGGCAGTAAATCTCAATGTCCTTTTTGCTTTTTTGAGCTTCGGGAGGAAAGATGATTTGCACGCCATTCTTATTCACCAAACACTGGACTGTTTGATTTTCATTCTTTGCACGTCGAGCCGCGTCAATTTTTCCTTGGTGTAATTGCTCTTTTTTGTAATAATCTGTGGTGACCAGCTCATAGTTTTCTTGTGTTGATTTATATACCAACGTAAGAATCATGGCAGCAAAACCCATGTAGACTATTGTTATTTTCCATCCCCAGTTCATGTGAGTCATTTATTTGTGCGGTGCAATGAAGTTGATGTTATCCGATCCTATCTTCTCACCGTTACACCAACATTCCATTTTCCATTTGTTTTTTTGTTCAGGTATAGCTTCTGCTGGGACGACTAAAAAGAACTCAGCATCCAAGCTGGATGCGGCAGGTATCACGACCTCCTGCTTTCCAATCCATTTTATTTTTCCCACTCGATCCTTTAATTTCAATTCAACAGGCAAGTCGTGTTCTGTTTTATTGATGAATTTGATATTGTATAAATTACCAATACTTCCATCGGCTTCCGTTGTAAACAAAGTTCCTCTGGCACGGATGATGCTCATTCCCATGTCGGATCGGGTGGTGAGCAAAACGATTTCTAAGGCGATGATGAGCACAAGAATAATGCTGTATCCCATCATGCGAGGAGTTACTTTCCATTTTTTCTTGGTTTGAACTCCTTCTTCAGAATCATATCGGATTAATCCTTGCGGAAGATGAACACTGTCCATGATGTGGTTGCAGGCATCAATGCACGCTGTGCAATTGACGCACTCGAGTTGGGTGCCATTTCGGATATCAATTCCTGTTGGGCAAACATGAACACAGGCCTTGCAATCAATGCAATCACCTTCTCCTTCTAATTTTCCTTTGTGCGCCTTGTGGCGGGGTTCACCACGGACATGGTCATAGGTGACAACGATACTTTTTTTGTCCAATAGCACTCCTTGCATCCTTCCATAGGGACAAACCACCAGACAAACCTGCTCCCTGAACCAAACGTATACAAAGAAGAAAACCAAAGTGAAAATGACCATCAAAGTAAATCCTCCTATGTGTTGCGTAAAGGGCTCATTGACCATTGCCCATAATTTGTCCGTTCCAATGATATAGGCCAAAAATGTATTGCCTACCAAAAATGAAAAGAGCAGGAACAAAGTGAACTTAACCAAGCGCTTTCGAATTTTTTCTGAATTCCAATTCATCTTTTTCAATGCACGTTGCTCAGCAGCATCGCCATCGATCCAGTATTCAATTTTTCGAAAAACCATTTCCATGAATATGGTCTGAGGGCAGACCCATCCGCAGAAGATGCGGCCATAGATGACAGTGAAGAGCGCCACAAATACAATGAAGGAGAGCATGCCCAGAACAAAGATGAAAAAGTCTTGGGGCCAAAAACGGACACTGAATAGAATGTACTTTCGCTCCAATACATCAAACATGAATAGGGGAAGACCACCTATTCTCACAAAGGGGAGTGAAAAGAAAACAAGCAAATAGGCGTAGCTCAAGTAGCTACGCCAATTGTAGTATTTTCCATGCGGTCTTTTGGGATAAAAAAATACCCGATGTCCTTCCTCATCAATGTGGGTGACATGGTCTCTAAACGATTCGTCCATGGACTATTTCAAGGCTGTTTGTAATGTATCCTGTGTTTTGTTGTTGTCAACCAAAGTATCGGAAACAACGGATTGATAAAGACTTCCCTCGGGTGCTTTTGCTCCAGGAGGATTGGATCCTTTTAAGCTTAAGATGTAGGATGCAACCTGCGCAATTTGCGAAGCAGAGATGTCCGTTTTCCAAGATTTCATTCCAGTTCCTTTGACACCATATTTGATGGTTTTGAAAAGATCCTTGATGTCGCCTCCATTTTTCCAGTAATCATCTGTTAGATTGGGACCAACTTTCCCTTCGGCCATTGTTCCATGACATGCCACACAGAGAGATTGAAAAGTGGCTGCTCCCGCTTGGATGTCCGCTTGGTTGTCCAATAAAACAACATTCTTTTCATTGACAGCATCCTTCTGCGTGGCCTGGTAAGCAGCAATTTCCAAAGCAGCTTGGTCCATCTGGTTTTGATACTCCTTTAAACTGCTGGGTCCACTACCTCCCATGTGATAGTAGCCCATGTAAATAATAGCCACTACAATGGTTACATAGAATCCGTACTTCCACCAAGGTGGCAAACTGTTGTCCAATTCACGTATTCCATCATAATCGTGATCCGTCATGATGGTATCTTCCTCTGCAATATCTACGGACTTGTTGAACCATTTCCAGAATTTGGATTCTTGCGCAACCGATTCTTGCTCCGGTATACATGCCTCGTATTCTGAAGGCTTTTCGGTGAGTTTTCTGATTTGTTGGGCATAGTACAGCACAACAAAAGCTTCCACCAGAACAATAAAGGCGAGTGCATTCATTGGGGTATTGCCCAGTCCATGATGAACCATTTCGCCTAGCATTTTTCCGGTGTCCGTTATGCCAAAAAGGAACAATAACAACCCACCTTGTTGGAATGTTTTTTTACGATCCTCTTTCATTTTCCGGATTTTGTCTTTGGACAGTGCCAAGAAAACACGCTGAAATTGATAAATGAAAATGAGTAGAATGACAGCAATAAAACACAGCAAGTAGAACACTGGACTTTGATAAGGACTGGTGTTGATTTTGCTGAGACCTGCATTGCCAGCAGCCCACAGTGAGGTGCTGCTGAACAAGCCAATTAGAATGATGAATATATTTTTCATATTAATGTTCCAATGGAAGGTTACTTTTTTCTTCGATGTCGGACTTGCGAAGTCTGAAGGTGCTGTATAAGACAAACGCGAATACAGCGGCAAATAGGAATAATGAGATCATGGGGTATATGCTTACGTTCTCTATGGTTTCAAGGTAGGTTCTGAATTTCATTTGCCGGGTTCATTGGTTGGTATCATGATATCTGTTCCAAGTCGTTGCAAGTAGGCAATCATGGCAATAATCTCATGGTTGTTTTTCAATCCATCTTCTCCAAGGAGCAAATTCTTTTCATCCTTTTTTAAATCTTCATAGATGATATTGGCTTGTTTCATGGCCAATGCTTCTCCATTGTTTACCTCTTCTTGTGTGTAAGGAACACCAAGCGTTACCATTGCCTCCATTTTTGATTTTAATGAAGCCAAGTCGATTTCATTTTCAAACATCCATGGATAGGCAGGCATGATTGAACCTGCGCTAATACTTCCAGGATCCATCATGTGGTTGTAGTGCCAACTGTTCATGCGGCGCAATTTATCTGTTCCTTCGCGGGCCAAATCAGGACCTGTTCTTTTTGAACCCCATTGGAAAGGATGATCATAAACAAACTCCCCAGATTTTGAATATTCGCCGTAACGCTCTGTTTCAGAGCGGAAGGGTCGAACCATCTGCGAATGGCAGGTGTAACAACCTTCTCGCACGTATAGGTCTCTACCCAGAAGTTCTAAGGGGGTGTAGGGTTTGACGCTAGCGATGGTGGGGATATTCTCTTTAATCATGAAGGTAGGAATCATTTCAATTAATCCACCGATGGCCACCATGACCAATGCCAGAATCAACATGGTGATGGGTTTGCGTTCGATGATTCTATGCCAATGCTCTTGGCCTTTTAATACAACTTTCTTGGCCAGGGCTGGAGCTTGTGCTTCTTCCTCAGCAAGGAAGTCACCTTGCTTGGCAGTCTTCCACAGATTGACTACCATCAGTATCGCTCCGGTGAGGTAGAGTAGTCCCCCCAATGAACGCACGGCATAGAAAGGTCGCATGAACTTCACGGTATCCAAGAATTGATATTGCAATTGACCTTCAGGTGTAAATTCTTTCCACATGGAGCTTTGCATCCAACCTGCCCAATACATGGGAATGGCGTACAATAAAATACCCAAGGTGCCAATCCAGAAATGCCATGATGCCCATTTTTGACTGTACAGTGAAGTGCGCCACATTCTTGGGATCAACCAATACAACACACCAAAGGTTAGGAATCCGTTCCAGCCCAAGGCGCCAACGTGAACGTGTGCGATGGTCCAATCGGTATAGTGCGAAATGGCATTGACATTTTTCAAAGAAAGCATGGGGCCTTCAAACGTGGCCATTCCATAGGCCGTCACTGCAACCACCATGAACTTTAATACGACATCCTCTCTTACTTTATCCCATGCACCGCGCAACGTCAATAGTCCATTGATCATCCCTCCCCATGAGGGAGCAATCAACATGATGGAGAATACGGTACCCAATGATTGCGCCCAATCGGGAAGTGAAGTGTACAACAAGTGGTGAGGGCCAGCCCAGATGTAGATAAAAATCAAAGCCCAAAAGTGGATGATGGAAAGTCGATAAGAATACACAGGACGGTTGGCTGCTTTTGGAATGAAGTAGTACATGATTCCCAAGTAGGGTGTCGTTAAAAAGAAGGCCACCGCATTGTGCCCATACCACCATTGCACTAGGGCGTCTTGCACACCGGCATAGAATGAATAGCTTTTAAAAAGGCTAACGGGCAATTCAATACTGTTTACGATGTGTAACATGGCCACTGTAATCCAAGTGCCGATGTAAAACCAGATGGCCACATACAAGTGACGTTCACGACGCGTTAAAATGGTGCCGAACATGTTGACTCCAAATACAACCCAGATCAAGGTGATGAGAATGTCAATGGGCCATTCCAATTCGGCATATTCTTTACCTGTGGTAAAGCCCAAAACCAATGTCAGTGCGGCAAGGACAATGATAAGTTGCCAGCCCCAAAAATGGATGGCGGAAAGTTTATCACTCCACATGCGCGTTTTTAAGAGTCGTTGTAAGGAGTAATATACCCCCATGAAAATACCATTTCCTACAAATGCGAAAATCACAGCATTGGTGTGCAAAGGACGTAATCGACCGTAAGTGGTTTCGGCCATATTGAAGTTGAGAATGGGAAATACCAATTGCAAGGCAATGAGCAAACCCACGGTCATACCGATGGCGCTCCAAAACGCAGTAGCAATGGCAAATTGCTTGACGATTTTGTTGTCGTAATAGAATTTTTCAAGTTGTTGATTTTCCATGTGGGATAGATTTGGATTCTTGTTGGATGGTGTCATCATGCAGCATTCTCATGGCGGGTGTTTCTACGTCGTCCCATTGCCCAGCCTTGGTTGCTCTGATAAAGAACAACAGAAAGAGTCCGGCAACGGGAAGACTACAACCGATTAATAGATAAAATGCACTCATGCAGCATCAATTTTTTCTGATGCTTCAAAAGTATTGGGTCGATAAAATGTGCGAGATGAGTGAGGTCAAGACCAAGGTTGATATTGGTCATTTTTTTTTAGAGGGGGACCTATGTTAGGGCGAGTTATTAATTCTGGCGCCTGCCCGATGGCTCCGCTTTGCTACGCCATCGTTCACCGGGCTGTGCGCTGTATCTTTTGGTTCATTCCGCTTTGCTCCATTCCCCAAAAGGATGCCGCTCCCTTCCCTGGCGCGATGCGGTAATGTATCAATTTTCCTCCCTATTAATATTTCGCCCCTACGGGGCTCAAAGTGAAAACATCTTTCCACTTTCCTTTTCCCTTTTCCCTTTTCCCACTTATGAATTGGAGGAATAGTTTGCGCCAGGGGAAAGAAAGAAATGAAAATGGGTACAGTATGAATTCACTCAAATTCAATCGTCAAATAATCCCGGTGATATTCCCGTTCCTTTTGCTCTTCTCGCATCCACTCGCAGGCAATGAAGCCCATGTGGAGTTGGTTGGGGAATTGTTGCGGTAGAATGATGCTGCCATTGTCCACCTCTGTCCATTGGTGAATTTTTCTGATGCATCGCAATCGGTTGCCTTCCATTACAACTTGATTGAATCGGTGCTCTGTCGCACTATCATAATACCAATAGCTAGGGTATTCACAGGTAAGCAAAAGATTGTTTTCTGGATTTTGCAAGGCTTCGGCCATTCCATACAAAAACGGTGTCATGTCATTCAACGCTTTTCCATTCTTGACATTTCGGATGTTCGAATCCAAAGGACAGGCGTTGATGGCTATGCCCTGCGGGCGGTTCATCAAGATGTGTATCTCAAAGGTGTCCTTCTCCAATTGGACTTTGTGCGAATGAATGGGGATGTTATTTCCCTTTTGAAAAATTTGTATTTCAAAACAATGTTCACAACGCTGCGCCTTGCTTGAGTTATTTCCGACCAGCAAAGCGAGCAATAGAAAAATTACTCTGCAACTATTGGCCATTGGTTGTTACTTCTATTGGTGTCGGCCAATTTTCGATAGGGGTCGATGGTTACTTTTTTCACACCCGCCCCCAATTGCATGATGTATTGATCTTGCACCCAATTCCAAGCCGGTGCTGCTATCCATTGAATTTCTGTTCCTTCCACAGGATACGCCGTATTGCGCATCAAATCGACACTCATGTACCAATACTGAAACTTTCCATCTGTTGTTTCTATTTCCACCTCGATGGGCATCGGCATGTCTCCGTTGCGTTTTAGTACAATCAAAGAAGGCTCTTTGTCACCATTGCCTGTGATGACACTGTCAATGGTGTAATCTATTTCTTTGGTGGTGTTTACAAAGTATTCATTGTACCAGTCTAATACCATTCCGCTTTCCTTTTCCATGATGGATAGGAAGTCGGAAGGGGTGGGATGTTTGAATTTGTATTGATTGTAAAAGCGCTTCATGCCATTGTAAAATTTCTTTTCGCCCAATATTCCTTTCAGATGATAGAGATAGGTTTGTCCTTTGCTGTAGGCAGCATTGGAATAAGCGTAATTGGTGTTGAAATGATCCGCATGCGTAGTCATGGGTTCTTCTTTTCCGCTCATGGACAATTGTATGTATCCTCCAACGGCATCCAAGTGAAGTGGATTGGCAGGATTAGGAAATAATTGATCCATTACTTCGTCTGATGAAAAACTGGTGAATCCTTCATCCATCCAATAGTATAAACTCTCATTGAATCCCAATATCCCTTGGTACCAGCTGTGTGCCAATTCATGAGCAGCTACTCCTACCAATGATCCGATTTTTCTCTTTCCTGTAATGAGCGTAGCCATTGGATATTCCATTCCTCCATCACCTCCTTGAATAAAACTGTAAACAGGATAAGGGTATTGTCCAAAATGTTCATTCATGTAGGAGAATAACTTGGGCGTCATTTCCTGAAATTTCTTCCAGTTCTCATCCAATCCTTGATTCTTCAAATAGTAGAAATGAACTTTTAATCCATCGTTCAAGGTGATCATATCATGCTGATAGTCCTTGTCAGCCGCCCAAACAAAATCATGGATGTTTTGTCCTTTAAAACAAATGGATTTTCTGTTGTTGTCCAAGTTGACTTCATTGCATTGTTCTCCTGTTGCCGCAACAACAAAATCTTTTTGAATATTGATTTCTACTTGAAAGCTTCCATACTCCCCATAAAATTCGCGAGCGATGTATGGGTTGGGATGCCAGCCATCTTTGTCATATCCACAGATTTTGGGATACCACTGAGACATGCTGTAATCCACTCCCTCCGCGCTGTTGCGTCCAGATCTTCTGATTTGTATAGGTACTTGCCCATTCCAGTCCATGTTAATCTTGGCCTTTTTACCAGGAAGGATAGGGTTTTTTAAGACAACTTTGGCAATGGTTCCCATTTCAGTAACATTTCCCTCTTTTCCGTTGATGGTGACCTTGCCGAGGTGTTGGTGTCCATACTCCTCCGGCTTGAGCTTGCTGATTCTGTCGCCGACGCGGGGGTCTGGATCTTCTATCCAAAGCGATCGCACGTCCATGTCGCTGCCGGGCTGAAAGGCATTGAAATACAAGTGCACAAAAATCTCGTTGAGCGTATCGGCTGAGTTATTGTAATAGGTGATTTGAGAATGACCTGTGAATTGATGATTTTGATCGTTCAACTCAATTTGCATTTTGTAATCCACACGCTGTTGTTGTGGATTGTTTTTCGCATTGGCCACCACGCTGGTGGAAAGGATGAAAAAGAAAAGTAGTTTTTTCATGTTGTATTGTTTACCAAGATGTGGATTCATCATCCATCCACATTTTTTTTAATTTTAATGTTTGTTCGATGATATCGCGAACACAACCTTGACCACCTTTGAACGGTGAAATATAGTCCGCAATGTTTCTGATTTCAAATGCAGCATCGGCTGGACATGTTCCCATGGCCACCATTTGCATCACCCAAAAATCAGGAATATCATCGCCCATGTACACTGTGGTTGTAGGATCAATTTTTCCAGTATCAATCCACTCTTGCAATCTATTTTTTTTGGTAGGAACACCCAAATGAATCTCTTGTACTCCCAGCATCTCGAAACGCTTGCGGACTGCTTCATTTTTGCCCCCGCTGAGAATAAAAATCTTGATTCCTTTCTTTACTGCCAATTGCACGGCATATCCGTCTCTGACGTTGGCGGTGCGCATTTGGCTTCCATCTTCGGTTAGATAGACAATGTTGTCCGTAAAGACACCATCAACGTCAAAGATAAAAGTATTTGTCTTGGCCAATTGGGCCTTATAATTTTCGATGTTCATTTTGTTGCAAGATAATATTACTCAACGATTCATAAAGTTGTTTCCAAGGCGCTTCATGTTTGAGCAGGTCCAAGTGTTTTTCAATGGTTTGATGGTCACCTCTTTTTGCGGGTCCTGTTTGCAAAGTTGCGTCAGGAGAAGAAGACAAGCGCATCGCTGTTTGTTGGATGATGGGCAAAAGCAATTCCCCAGAGAGTTGATGTTGCTGAAGCAACGTTAACGCTTTTTGGTACAGAGCATTGGTAAAGTTATTGGCCATAACGGCAGTGAGGTGGGCAATCTCTCTTTGTGATTGGGTTGTAGGATGCATCGTAGCTCCCACATTGACCATCAAAGCCGTTAGTACATCTTCCGCCTTTTTTGAAGTGGTCTCAACGGCAAAGGGTACTTTTTGAAAGTCGATCGTAGCGTTTATGACAATGCTGTAAATGGCCCACAATGTGGCTTTATTGGGTTGTGGCAATTGATGCAAATCAAATGTGCCGGAAGGCTGAATAATCAACGCATCGGTAGTAATGGTTGAAGCGACTTTTGCGATTTGATCGTCAGGTATGGCCAACAATAGGGCATCCACATGTTGATGTATTTTATTCAAAGGAACATTGTACACCGTTTGATGAAGCCATTCAATTTGACCAACGGGCTGTGATCTGAAATGCACTTGTGCCAATTCATGTCCCGCTTGTAACCACATTTTGGTGTACTGCGTTCCAACATTTCCACAACCGATAACGGCAAACTTCATGGCCATAAAGTTACATCGTTCTGCTTTCAATTGTAAATTCGCTGAGATGATTGAGAATTTTGAATTGATAACGCCCGCTGCTTGGCCCGATTATGAGCTCTTGGATTGTGGCGATTTTGAGAAATTAGAGCGTTTTGGTAAGTATATCACCATTCGTCCTGAGCCTCAGGCAGTATGGCCAAAGCGGTGGAAAGAGGAGGATTGGAAAAAACGTGCGCATGTGCGTTTTGTGCAAAAGGGCAGTAATTCTGGAGACTGGATTAAATTGAAGTCAATGCCCGATCAGTGGTCGTTGCAATTTCCGATGAAGGATGGTGAGTTTTCTATGCGATTGGGTTTGACTGCTTTCAAGCATGTGGGGATTTTTCCTGAGCAAAGTGCCAATTGGTGGTTCATTGAAGAGCAAGTAAAGAAGTTGGGGGGCAAACCCAAAGTGTTGAATTTATTTGCTTACACCGGAGGCGCCTCACTGGCAGCCTGCGCAGCTGGTGCGGATGTAACGCACGTGGACAGTATCAAGCAAGTGGTGACTTGGGCCAATGAAAATAGACAATTGAGCAATCTGCCGGATATCCGATGGATGGTGGAGGATGCTTTGAAATTCGCACAGCGTGAGCAACGCAGAGGCAATCTTTATCAAGGCATTATTTTGGATCCTCCTGCGTTTGGTCATGGACCAAAAGGGGAGAAATGGAAATTGGAGGAGAATATTGCCGAGATGATGGAAAACGTCCTATCCATTTTAGATCCCAAAGGATTTCTGATCATCAATGCTTACAGTTTGGGTTTGTCCGCTTTGGTGTTGGAGAATTTTCTTCGATCAACAGCGGGGTCAAGATTGCACATTGGTGAGTTGTACTTAAAGTCAACCAGTGGGGTTTTATTGCCTTTGGGCGTTTTTGGAAGAATTCATGCGAAGTAATCAGCGATTGGTCAAAAACATAGCGGCAATCAAACCCGTTCTTCGTCAGAAATATGGCGTGGAGCGCATTGGATTTACGAATTGGTGGACCAATCAAAAGTTGGTGACTTCAGACTTGACCGTTGTTGTTGAATTGAATAAACCCTTGGGTTGGCAGTTTTATGCATTGAAATCATACCTTGAGTCCAAGCTGCAATTGCACATTGATCTCACCACGATGGAGGGAATTAAACCCATCATTCGTGAGGAAGTGGAGTCATTAACTCGATTTGTATGAGAAGAACGGCCATTCGATCTTTCAAAAGCTATTTGAGTGATATGCAAGAAGCCATGTCTAATATTATCCAATACACCGAGGGGCTTTCTTTGCATGAGTTTCACCAAGGAGGGATGATCAAGGATGCGGTGTTGTACAATTTTCAGGTCTTGGGTGAGGGAGTAAAACATATCCCACGGCATATTCAGAACAAAAACAAGCAGATTCCATGGATGTACATGGCGGCATTGCGCAATGATATTGTGCATGAGTATTTTGATCCAGATGATGAAATTGTTTGGAACATCATCCATTTGGATTTGCCACAAAATCTCATTGACCTGAAACGACTGATGAATCAATTGGAAAATGAAAATCATTAATTTTTTTACTTTAATTTTTACTGTTATGTGCTTACACGTTGATGCCCAAGTAAACCGACATTCTTACTCTTCTCCAGATAAAATTTCATACCGACACTTAAGTTGGAAAGCCAATATTGATTTTGAAAGGAGGGAAATCAGAGCGCAAGCTAGCTTTCATTTGCTGCATCATTCGGCAGCGGAAGAAATTGTACTGGATGTCAAAGGTCTGGTTATCGATCAGGTGAATGTAGACGGTGTCTCAACGCCATGGCAAGTGGAGCATCAAGATCCCATTTTGGGCAGTGCTTTGCGCATTCCATTGAACGCACAATCAAAGGAATTGAAGGTGGCTTATCATACAACCAGTGAATCGGATGCTTTGTTGTGGGTAGAGGGTGATCTTCCATTTTTATTTACCCAATCGCAGGCTATTTTAGCCAGAACTTGGATCCCTTGCCAAGATTTACCTGCGGTAAGATTTACTTATGATGCTGAAGTAACAGTACCCGCTCATCTTTTGCCTCTGATGAGTGCACGAAATCCGAAACAATTGAAAGAGTCAAGAGAGGCTACTAGTACCTATCACTTTGAGCAACCGAAGCCCATTCCCAGTTATCTCATGGCATTGGCAGTAGGAAACATTGAATACCGCGCCATTAGCCCAAGAGCGGGTGTCTATGCTACACCTCAATTGATAACAGAAGCAACGGAAGAATTGAGTGATCTGGAAAAAATGATAGCGGCTGCTGAAAGTCTATATGGTCCGTATCAATGGGAACAATTTGATGTTCTGATTTTGCCACCCGCGTTTCCTTTTGGTGGAATGGAAAATCCCATGTTGACCTTTGCTACTCCTACCATTTTGGCCGGAGATAAATCATTGGTTTCTCTCATTGCACATGAGTTGGCGCACAGTTGGAGTGGAAATTTGGTGACCAATGAAACCTGGAATGACTTCTGGTTGAATGAAGGATTTACGGTTTATTTTGAATTGCGCATCATGGAAGCACTCTACGGAAAGGAAGTTTCAGAAATGTTGGCGGCCTTGAATATTCAGGATTTGTACCATACCATCGCAGAGCTACATCCGAATGATACCCGTTTGAAATTGGAGTTGGACGGACGTGATCCTGATGATGGAATGAATGACATTGCCTACAACAAAGGCTATTGGCTATTGAGGACCATTGAGGAAAGAGTGGGTAGGGTGAAGTTTGATCGTTTTTTGAAAAAATATTTTACAGAGCATGCTTTTCAAGTGATGAATACTGAGCGATTCATAGAGATATTGCACAGAGAGTTGTTGGATCCCGGAAATGCCAAATACATTGGCGTTAATCAATGGGTTTACCAACCCAATATCCCGGATAATGCTTATCCCATTGTGTCCCAACGCATCGTTGAAGTAGATAAATTGGTTGTATTGTATAACAATGATTCATTATCGAATAACCAAATCCCATGGAAGAATTGGACTTATCAAGAGCAATATAGGTTTTTAACCAACGTCAAATTCCATTCGTTGGACCAGTTCCATGCATGGGACGCTTTCCATCACGTTTCAAAAACCAAGAACAAGGAAATCTTATTTGCCTGGATATTGAAAAGCATTGAGATGAATGATCAATCCCAACATGCACAGGATGTTTTAACCCAATTTCTGGGGGAAGTGGGTCGAAGAAAATTCATTGCCCCCTTGTACAAGAAATTGGTACATGAAGGGCGATCTGACGAGGCCAAAAATTACTTGGAACGATACAAAGGGGTATACCATTCGGTTACCAGGCAGACGGTGATGGATTTTTGGAAGTAATCAGTGAATGTGTTGGAATGCTACCCCTTCGGGGCGTTTGTGTTTCCAACGTTTGTGTGACCATAGCCAGGACGATGGCTGCTTCATGATATCAGCGGTTAACGCTTGGTTGAGTCGTTCAATGATTTGTCCTTTGTTACAATTTTGAGGTTCCGCCTCAATGAGTTCATACACTGTTGTATAATACCCTCTTTTTACTTTGTAGATGTGGGCGTATATGATAGGAAATCCATACTCTCTGCTTATTTTTTCTGGACCATAGTAGCAGGCTGTTTCCTGATTGAGGAAGTTAGTCCAATACGATTTTCTTGGATTGGCAGGGGATTGATCGATGGCAAAAACGGGAACGATGAATTTGTCGTGGTTGTCTTTGAGGTATTGCCCAATGTCCAATGTCCTCACCAACAGTGTTCCGAATCTACCTCGCGTAGATCGCATTTTTTCATCAAAGAATGGATCTGCAATTTTTTTGTAAATGCCCACTACTGTGTGCTTAAGATGCAACGGTCCGGTAATGGCCCAAAGCTCCCAATTGTTGTAATGTCCTCCGCATATCATCACGGATTGATTTTTTAATTCAAACGGATGAAAGGCCTCGACATTTTGATGGGTCATTCTTTTGTTGGCCTCCTTTTTTGAAACGGTAAACTGCTTGACGGTTTCAATGATGAGGTCGCAAAAATGCCGGTAGAATCTTCGTTCTATTTTTCTTTTTTCTTGTTGTGACTTATCCGGAAACGAGCGATCGATGTTTTGACGAACCACTTTTTTTCTGTAACCTAAGATGTAATAAAGAACAACAAAGAAAAAGTCGCTGATGCGATACAATATCCAATAGGGCAATAAACTGATGGGAATCAAAAGGGTCCAGTAGAGTATGCGTGACATGACTAAAAAGTTAGTTTTAGACCATCAAAGGCGAGCTGCATGTTTTGTGGCAATGCAGATTGCACGTCATCATGCAAGCCCAATTGATGGCTAATGTGGGTGAAATAAACCTGGGGAACTTCCAGTTCTTGAGCCAAATCCATGGCTTCTGAAAGGCTGTAATGTGAAGGGTGCTTTTCGTTTCGAAGCGCATTCAAGATAAGGATTTGACTGCCCTTGATTTTTTCTTTGGTGTCCTCACTCATGAAATTGGCATCCGTGACATAACTCAATGGTCCCAACCTAAAACCCAAGACGGGAAGTTTGAGGTGCATGACAGGTAGAGGGGTCAATGTCCAATGTCCAATATTGAAGTTTTCCTCAGTGATGCGGTGCAAATCAATTTTAGGAACACCAGGGTAATGTTGGTTCTCAAAAACATAGTTAAACTCTCGGCGCAAAGCTGTTTCTACCTGATTGGTGCAATACACCTTCATGGCTTTGTCGTAGCGGTAATTGAAAGCCCTGATGTCGTCCAATCCTGCAATGTGGTCTTTGTGTTCATGGGTAAACAGAACAGCATCCAAAGATTGAATCTCCTCTCTAAGAAGTTGTTGTCTGAAATCCGGTCCACTGTCAATGACAATGGTTTGGTGCTCATCACGGATTAGTACCGAAGTGCGCAGTCTTTGATCTTTTGGGTTTTTAGAACAACAAATGGCGCATTGACAGGCGATGACGGGTACGCCTTGAGATGTTCCTGTTCCTAAAAAAATCAATTCCATTGCGAATCAAAAATAAAGGAAAAAGCAGGCAGTATGGCTAACTTTGTGGCATGTCTGAAACAAAACATCCTTGGAGAGTGCCTTTCATGGTTTATGCCGATGCAGAGGGGAATATATTTGAAGATACCCGATACGAAGCAGTAGGAAGGTCTGGGTTTGATGTGATGCCCTTGATTCCTGAGGATTTCATCGAGTTGCCTTTTGGTAGTGATTTGCTGACCTTGCCAGGTCGAAGGCCTTATGGTTTGGACGAAACGGGGGAGATGATCATTCGTGAGGATGTTCAAGCTGTGGCGGCGCTGAATGCCCCTGCATACACCCAGTTGTATTCTGCTGCCTTTGGAACAGAGGAGGAGAATGCACCTACATTGCCGCTTTATGCTTACACGACAGTGGGATGGTTGGATGATAAGTTTTATACGACAGCCGTCAGGATAGATCCAGATGAGCGTCAAGATTTGGTGAATTTTGATCGTGAAAAAATTTGGGAGGTCACCAAAGAACGCATAGCCCAACATCCGGACAATCGATTGATTCAACACTTGGGGCAAAATTGTTCATTGCGCTATTGTTGTCCTGCAGCCCGTAATTTTTTTATGGGTCGATGGGAGTGTCCCATTCCCATTTCGCCAGCTTGTAATAGCAATTGTTTGGGTTGTATTTCATTTCAACCCAAAGAGCATGAATTGACGGCACCACAGGATCGATTGGATTTTATTCCAACAGTGGATGAAATATTAGAGTTTACCGTTCCTCACCTCGAAACGGCCGATAGAGCCATTGTTAGCTTTGGTCAAGGTTGCGAGGGTGAACCGCTTTTGGTGTGGCAGTTGATCCGCGATGTGATTGTAGAAATCAGAAAAAGAACCAAGCGCGGGATCATCAATGTCAATACCAATGGCAGCAAACCCAAGGCTGTAGAAGAATTGATGCGGGTAGGTTTGGACAGTATCCGTGTGAGTTTGAACTCTGTTCGGAAAGACATTTATGAGGCCTACTATTTGCCCAACAATTATCAATTTGAAGACATTCGAGAATCGGCTAAAATTGTGAGACAGCATGGAGGTTGGGCCAGTATCAATTACTTTACATTTCCCGGAATGACCGATCATCCAGAAGAATTAAAAGCACTTCAAGAATTTATCCGATACACGGACATCAGCATGATTCAGTGGAGAAATTTCAACATCGATCCTGATTGGTATCTGGGAAAACTAAATGTCATGGAGTTGCCGCAAGGATTAGGTATCAAGCATGTGATGGACCAGATAAAGTCAGAATTCCCACACTTGAAGTACGGCTATTTTAATCCACCTCACGGTGATGCACGAGGCGCATTTATAACCAAATCTTGATTAGGATTCCAAGCCCATGGCTTTGGCGATGTTTGGCTTAAAATACAACTCGCTTTTCATCACCTTTCCATCTTCTCTGAAGATGGGTTGGCCATTGGCGTCCAACTTGCTCATGTTACTGCGCTGTATTTCCTCAAAAACAGGTGCCATGACGGCCTGCAATCCATGGGCATTGATAGTCCCGCAAAGGATGTATAGCATATCGCCCAAGGCATCAGCAATTTCAACAATATCTCCATTTTGCGCTGCCTCTAAATATTCCTCGTTCTCTTCCTTCATTAAATTGAATCGCAAATTCATCTCCTTTTCCGGAATATGAGCGGCGGGTTCTTGTCGAACAGGAAGTAAAAAAGCATGGTGAAAAGCTTTGACGTGTTCTATGGCTTGTTCTAGGGTTAATTCTTTTTTCATGGTTCAAATTAAAAGCAAATGTTTCTTATCTGGAACAGATTTGATGGAAAAGCCATTAAGTAGTATTTTTGCTTGAATGACTTGGAAAGAGGCGTTAAGAAAAATCTGTTGGACATTGCATTTGGATGTTACGCAAAACATGCGTTACGACCGCGCCACCTATGCTTTTTTGTCTCACCGATTAAAGTCAGATTCCAATACCGTTGATGTCGGTTGTCACAAAGGAGAAGTATTGGAATGGATGATTCAATTTGCACCCCAAGGTTTTCATGTGGGCTTTGAACCCATCCCCGCTATGGCCAAAGAACTGAAGGAAAAATTTCTCCTTGAAAAAGTTTCCATCAAAGAATTGGCTTTGAGTGATAACAGCGGATTCACCCAATTTCATTGGGTGAAGAATGCACCAGCGTACAGTGGGATAAAAAGAAGGGCTTATACAATGGATGATCCCGAGATTGAACACATCACAGTTCAATGTGCTCGCTTGGATGATGCATGCGATTTGCCCAGAGTTGATTTGATCAAGATTGATGTTGAAGGAGGAGAATGGCTCGTATTACAGGGAAGTCAATCCATCTTAAAAAGAGATCATCCTGATATCATCTTTGAATTTGGCAAGGGAGCTTCTGAATTTTATCAGACAACCCCAGAAATGATTTTTGACTTTTTTGACAACTTGGGTTATCAGTTGTTTCCACTTAATCATCATTGGAAAAATTCAAAGCCATTGACCCGTCAAGCATTAACGGAATGTTTCGAAAGTGGATCAATCTATTATTTCTTTGCCACCATTAATCGAATTTCATTTTAAAATATTAAGTTTGTTTCCAATACCATTGCAATGATCAATAGGGAGAAAAGAGCAGGAACACCGTCCATGATGGTGACACAATTGACGGAGTCAGCCACCTTGGCCATGGCCCGTAAGAGCAGAGAGTTACAGCAACAAGGTGTCGCTGTGGTGAGTTTGAGTTTGGGTGAGCCAGATTTTAATACACCTGACTTTATCAAAGATGCTGCTGTGCAGGCCATGAAGGATAACATCACCCATTACCCTCCGGTGAATGGATTGGCTGATTTGAGAAAGGCCATTGCCAATAAATTGAAGCGTGACAATGATCTCACTTATTCTCCTGAAGAAATTTTGGTTTCAACAGGTGCCAAGCAGTGCATCGCCAATGCAATATTATCATTGGTAGATGAGGGTGATGAGGTCATTATGCCGAGTCCATATTGGGTGAGCTATGCCGAGATTGTAAAAATGGTAGGGGGTGTGGTGGTTGAAGTACCTGCAGGGGTGGAGAACGATTACAAGATTACAGCGGATCAATTGCAAAATGCCATTACGGATAAAACCAGACTGATCATCTATTCATCACCTTGCAACCCCACGGGATCGGTATATTCTCATGCAGAATTGCAAGCTTTTGCGGATGTTATTTTGCAATATCCAGGTTTGTATATCATTAGTGATGAGATTTATGAATTGATTCACTTTGGAGAACGCCCTGTTAGCATGGCCGCCATAAAGGGCATGTGGGACAGAACCATCACCATCAATGGTGTTTCAAAAGCCTTTGCCATGACTGGATGGAGGATAGGTTATTTGGCGGCTCCGAAATGGATAACAGATGCGTGTAATAAAATGCAAGGACAAGTTACCTCTGGAGCCAATAGCATTGCCCAAATGGCGGCCAAGGCCGCAGTTGAGGCGGATCCTATTGTGGTGGCGGACATGGTCAAAACTTTTAGACACCGTCGTGATTTGGTTTTTGATTTACTCAAGGATATTCCCAACATAAAAATTAATTTGCCGGAAGGGGCTTTTTATTTTTTTCCAGATGTCCGCTATTATTTGGGCAAGCAATACAATGGTAAGCGAATCCATACTGCACAAGATTTGTGCATCTACTTGTTGGAAGAGCACCAACTGGCTTTGGTTACTGGCGAGGCGTTTGGTGATCCCAATTGTATTCGAATTTCCTATGCAACCAGTGATGATACGCTGAAAGAGGCCATGCTCCGTTTTAAAAATGGATTGGCTGCATTACAAGATTGATATGAAAAACAACTTAAAAACGATAGTTGATGCTTTCCCGAAACAGCGGGTTTTGGTGATTGGCGATGTGATGATTGATGCTTATTGTTGGGGAAAGGTAGATCGGATATCTCCTGAGGCTCCTGTTCCGGTAGTAGCAGTGAGTCAGTGGGACTATCGTTTGGGAGGAGCGGCCAACGTGGCTTTGAATGCAGTAGCGCTCAATGCACAGGTGGCCATTTGTTCGGTTGTAGGAAATGACAACAATGGAAAAAGGTGTTTGGATTTGTTTCTGGAAAATAACATCGATACGAGTGCAGTAGTGAAGTCAAATGATCGTCCAACCACAGTAAAGACAAGGGTTATTGCGGCTGGTCATCACTTGGTTCGCATAGACGAGGAAGTGACTATTGGTTTGAACACCGCTGAAGAAGATAATATATTACAAGCCTTTGATGCAGCTTTGTCGTCTTTCCAACCAGATGTTATCATCATAGAGGATTACAACAAAGGTGTCCTCACGGTCAAAGTTATTCAGCATGTGATTGCTGAGGCCAATAGCAAGGGAATTTCAACTACCGTTGATCCCAAAAAAGATAATTTTTTATCGTATAAAAATTGCACGCTATTTAAACCCAATTTGAAGGAGTTGAGAGAAGGACTTAAAATGGAGGTTAATCCGCAAGTCACGCACTCTATTCAATCGGCATTAGTGAGTTTGCATGAGGCATTGGAATCCAAAATGAATATGGTTACATTGTCGGAGCATGGCATCGCCATTTGGGATGGGGCCGACTTGTTCCAAGAACCAGCACACGTCAGGAAGATTGTAGATGTATCCGGTGCGGGAGATTCTGTTATTGCAGTAGCATCATTGGCATTGGCTTCAGGGGCATCGAAGGATGAAATTGCTCAATTGTCTAATCTTGCTGGTGGTCTGGTTTGTGAGCGCGTTGGTGTGGTTCCCATCACAAGGGATATGCTTTACAAAGAAATTTAGTTTGTGAAGGATGGGGAGTTGTAAATTTGTCCCATGTCCAATCCAGTAGTCAAGCCTTACAACCAAGGAAGTAAGAAAGAAGAGGTGGAAGCCATGTTTGATAACATTGCCCACAAGTATGATTTTTTGAATCATTTCTTCTCTCTGGGAATTGATATTTTGTGGAGAAAGAAGGCCATTCGAATGATCCGACAATATCATCCGAAACGAATCTTGGATGTTGCCACAGGCACAGGTGATTTTGCCATTCTCACGGCCAAACAATACAAGGAAGTAGATTCGATCACGGGGATTGATATCAGTGAAGGAATGTTGGACGTGGGTAGGAAAAAGGTCATTAAGCAAGAATTGGAAAATACCATTCAATTCAACAAAGCAGATTCAGAAAATTTACCTTTTGCGGATAAAACTTTTGATGCAGTGACGGTAGCTTTTGGTGTTAGGAATTTTGAAAATTTGGAGCAGGGTCTTTCCGAGATGCGCAGGGTAATGGCAGACAACGGCGTCATTGCCATCATCGAGTTCTCTAAGCCCAAACGTTTTCCCATCAAACAACTCTTTGGGTTTTATTTCAAGTTTTTAATGCCCAAGATTGGCAATTGGTTGGCCAAAGACAGCAGGGCGTATTCTTACCTCCCAGAAAGTGTGGATGCGTTTCCTGAAGGGGAGGCATTCAAAACCATTTTATCCAAAGTAGGTTATTCAAAAGTTCAGATTATTTCATTGTCCGGAGGGATTGCGAGCATTTATTTTGCTCACAAATGAAGGTAACGGTTTATCCATCTGTCATTCAGGGAGCGGTTGAAGTCCCGCGCAGCAAGAGCATTGGTCAACGTGTTTTGGCGTGTGCCTTGATGGCCAATGGGGAGACCATAATTGATGGATTGCCGGATTCGGATGATTGTCAGCATGCTTTAGAGGTCATACGACAATTGGGGGCTGTTGTACGAAATGACAACGGGAAATTGTTGGTGCGAGGAGGATATCCTTTCAATTTTCAAGCAGACATCAGAATGCCAAAAGATCGTTTGTCTGTTGGTGAGAGTGGATTGGCGGCTCGAATGTTTGGCCCGATCATTTCTTTGTGGCATGAGGAGATTGAAATGGAAGGTTCAGGTACTTTAACCAAACGTTCGATGAAAACGATGGAACAGTGGTTGTCGCAACTGGATGTGAAAATAGCATTGAAGAATGATATGTTGCCTGCTCGTATTCAAGGCCCGATGACGGGAGGAAAAATAATTTCATCTTTTATCCACTCCAGCCAATTCGTCACAGGAATGTTGTTGGCTGGAGCCGTATCTAAGAAAGGGATTGAGTTGGAGTTGGAGAATATTCCAAGCAAGGGATATGTGGACACCACTATGGCAGTGGCCAAAGCATTTGGTGTCAACATCCAAGAGACGCCAACAGGTTATTGGGTGGAGGGAGGACAAAAATACCAAGCCAGAGAAATATCAGTGGATGGCGATTGGAGTGGAGCTGCTTTTTTGTTTGTGGCTGCGGCTTTGAGTGCTGAAAATGGTTTATGGATTAAAGGATTGTCCACTGAAATTCCACAAGCCGATCAGGCTATTTTGGAGGTTTTGACCATGGCTAGGGTAAGAGTAGAAAAAACGGAAGAGGGTTATTGCGTGTATCAGTCCAAGATTAAATGTTTTGACTTTGATGCCAACGACTGTCCAGATCTTTTTCCTATACTAGCCACTTTGGCCGTATTTGGTGATGGACCTTCGACCATCAAAGGTGTCAATCGATTGGCAGATAAGGAGAGTAATCGGGCCAAGGCCATTCAGCATGAGTGGGCTAAAATGGGGGTGAACACCGTTATCCGAGGGGATGAGTTGAAGATTTATCCCAAGATGATAAAGACCGCTCATGTACACGCTCATCATGATCACCGGATGGCGATGGCCCTGACCGTCATGGGACTGGCGGGTGCTGCATTGACCATTCATACCGCTGAATCCGTCAGCAAATCTTTTCCCAATTTTTATGAAGTCATTAAGGCCATTGGTGGTCGATTGGATTGATTTATTTTACTACTTTCGTAACGCATGAAATTCAAAGCCTCTCAGATTGCCATGATGCTCCAAGGGACCTTGGAGGGCGCCGATGTTGATGTAAGCCAATTGTCAAAAATTGAAGAAGGGAGGGAGGGTTCACTCACTTTCCTTTCTAATCCAAAATACACTCCATTTATTTATCAAACACAGGCCAGTGTAGCCATTGTAGGTCTTGATTTTGTTGCGGAGCATCCCTTGCCGGGGTCGTTGAGTCTGATTCGTGTGGCTGATGCTTACAGCGCATTTGCGCAACTGTTAGAAGCTTACAATCAATTTATGCTTCCTCAACCCGGCATTAGTCAGCATGCCATCATTCCTCAATCTGCCCAGATTGGCGTGAATGTTCACATTGGTGATTTTGTCGTTATCGGTGAAGGAGTTGTTATTGAAGACAATGTTATTATTCAGTCCAATGTGAATGTTGGCAATCGGGTGAGCGTCGGGGAAGGATCTGTGTTGTATCCGGGAGTTCGAGTCTACCATGATTGCGTGATTGGAAAGAAATGCACCTTGCATGCCAACGCAGTGATTGGAAGTGATGGGTTTGGTTTTGCGCCAGATACCAATGGGGTGTTCAAGAAAGTTCCTCAGATTGGTAATGTTATCTTAGAAGACAATGTGGATGTTGGGGCCAATACTTGTATAGACAGGGCCACCATGGGTTCTACCATGATCAGAAAAGGTGTGAAATTGGATAACTTGATTCAAATTGCACACAATGTAGAGATAGGGGAGAACACTGTAATGGCTGCGCAGTGCGGTGTGGCGGGTTCCACCAAAATTGGCAAGCAATGCATGATCGGTGGGCAAGTTGGTTTTGCTGGGCACATTAGTGTAGCAGATTACACCAGAATAGCCGCACAGAGTGGGGTCTCTGGTAATGTAAAGAAGGATGGGACTACATTGATGGGCACTCCCGCATTTCCGGCCATGGAGTACAATAAGTCATATGTTTATTTCCGTCGTCTCCCCGCCATGAACCAAATGCTTGATCAGTTTAAGAAATGGATGGATGGCCAATCCAAGTAGTCTATGCGCTGGTATTGGCATTCATTTTTAACAGGGGTTCATCATTTTTTTGTTGCAAAAGAACGTCATGGAGTTCACTCTCCTTTGGTGTATCAGTTGATGGATAAGGATCTGAAAATCCCGCTTCCGTCTCGTTTACAGCGTATTCAATCACACCGGAAATTCCTATCCTCTTCCATTGAGCAATGGGAGGCTGTAGACCTTGGAGCTGGTTCTCGATCAGTCACAAAGAATTTGGGACATGCCGTGAGAAAAGCGAGTAGTGACGAAAAGAAAGGGGCTTTCCTCTATCGCTGGATAAATCGTTTTCAACCCAAGTTTACTTTGGAATTGGGAACACATGTTGGATTGGGATCTGCATATCTTTTGGAAGGTTGTCCTGAAACACAATTGTATACGATTGAAGGAGATCCTTTTTTATATCAAAAATCGCTGGATTGGCTGAAGCAATACGGTGATCGGGTTCATTCTTTTAATGGATCTTTTGATGCTGTATTGCAGGATGTATTACCCCAGCAGCGTTGGGATCTGGTGATTATTGATGGTCATCATGAAGGAGAAGCTTTGTTGCGGTATTGGCAACGCATTGTGCCTTTTTTAAATGATGACGCCTGGGTGATTATGGATGATATCCATTGGTCTCCTGATATGTCAGCAGCTTGGAATGCAATTGTGGAAAGCAGTCAAAGAAAATTGACTTTGGATTTTTTTCAATTCGGTGTTTATGGTCACATGGCTCGCCATCAAAAGGAGCACTTCCTGTTGCGTTATTAAAATTTTCTTACTGGAACGCCGCTGATATTGACATTTTTGGCCTGTATGTCACTGAAGTCAAAATCAAAATCATATACAGCGCCGTATGTGGCATTTTGTTGCGATGAAGTCCAATGAAATGGGCCGGGTATATTTCCAATGTTTGGAGTGTACAAGTTGTCACAAATGAGGTTCATTTCTGCATTGTTGGGAAGATACCAGTCACTAAATCCATTGACAGTGTAATTGTCGATGATACGGGCCACTGCGTTGGTGGTAGAGCAGGCCGCCACAATGGCAGCGGTATTGACATCACCTGCACCAATGGTATTGGTGATTCCTGCAATCAAAGTTCCTTGACAGCCCCAGATTCCAGAAAAAGAAGTGGGGTAGACCTCTAAATATCTCCATCCATTGGTATAACTTCCTTTGTCATAAAAAACAACACCTCCTGCTGGTCCTGCGGAACCAATGGTATAGCTGGCTGTACCCGCACAAGTGCATTGTGCATTGTATTGGTCGTTGCTGGTAGATGGGTTGTTGTCATCACAACTTTGTCCTGTGATATGACAACTTCCATCATTGTCAGTGGCCAAGGGATTAAAGTTGCAGGCTGCGCTATTGGTGCATCCTAGAACGTGATTGGCCGAACTTACTCCTGGAATAATGATGTTGTTTTGACCAATTTGAAGCGTGTCTCCTGTCAAACTAACTGCAACTTTTGTGGCCTCTGCATACAATGCATATGGCACACTTTGAAAGGGTTCAATGCCATACAATTGCCATCCTTGCCCAAAGTTGAAATCTACCTGCAAATATTTTTGCCCCTGGCTCCAATCCAATGATGAAAATGTACCGATGGTAGCTGGTCCACTTCCAATAACGGTGGTAACTATACCTTGCGCATTGGTGCTGAGCGATTTTATTTCCTGATAAGTAATGGTGCCATTGGAACTTCCTTGCCGTACACACAGACGTAGACTCAGGTTTTGATTGGCCATAATTTCACCAGCACTATTTTTTACGATGGCTTGGTATTGTATTCCTTTGGGTGCTTGTGCGCTTGAAACAAGAGAAAGAACCAAAGCAAAAACCAGGACAAGGATATTTTTCATGTGAGCAATTTAATCAAAAAAATGTTTTTTCTTCAAGGTATCCATTAACCAAGAATTGTAGTCTTGAACGCCTGCAGTGCTCAAGTGATCGAAATCAATGAAATTTTTCAACGCTAATCGAACAGCACTTTGGCCATTGATGAATTTTTCTTTTGGAATGATTTCTTGAAGGGCAAGCGGAAGGTTGTCATATTTGGCTGCCTCATGGGATGAGAAAATAGGTGATTGAACAATCATCCATTTTATTTTACGATCGTTGGCCCAGAGTACAATATTTTGTAATGCATTTACTTGTGATTGATTGATAATACCGGAGACCTTTGGTGTTTGATGTCTTGCATCAAAGGACTGATGGCTCTGAACATAGCCACCAGTGATGTATTGGTCGTGGCCAATTCGTTCCGGGTTTTTTTTAGGTTGGAGGTCCAACAACTTTTGGGACAGGGTTCGGTACAGCAACGCATTGTACCACTTTACATCATAGTGCTCACTCCATCTCATGGGGTAGAAATCTGTATTGGCCAAAAGATCTATGGATGATTCTATTCCTTCGTTGTAAAACAATGGCAAATAGAAGTCGATGATCAATCGTTTGGGCAATAAATGATGGGGTAAATGCTGCAGTATTTCCCAAGTTTGAATAGGGGTTTGCGCGGTGCTGCCTAAGTTAAAGGCGGCTTTCTGCTCTTGATTGAAAATACGCGGGTCATAATTGCGGTAGGCATGGCTTGAGCCAATGAACAAAAGATCAATGTGTTTTTGGCTTTTGACTTCTTGAAAACGCAGTTGACTGTGTCCTGCACCTCCTTCGGGATAATAAAATTGTGAACCGAATGAAATGGACATGCACTGGCCAATTAGAATCAACAAAAGGCAATAGAGCAGAAAGAAAATTCCTGTGAAAAGAAAAGCCTTTTGAAAGAATGTCCTGGACATGTTTCAAAGATAAGCATTGTTTTATACTAGCTTTGGCACATGAGAAATGCTTTGTTGATCTTCTTGACAGCGTTATTGATGGTGCAATGCCAGAACAATTCAAGCACCACCATTGATCCTAAGTTTGTTATTTACACCAAACCTGGTTGCCCGAGGTGCGAGAAATCCTTGAGCATTTTGTCTCAACGGGGAGTGGTCTTCGAGGAAAGAAGCATAGCTGAACCCTTACACCAGAGGGAGATGTGGGAATTGATAAGGTCAGAAAAGGATCAACCCACAACAAGGGTCACATTGCCTGTGGTGTATATGGACAGTGTTTTATATTACAACCTGCAAGATTTAGACGGTTTTTTTGGTGGAATTTAAATCTTCAAACTACTCATTCCTCCATCTAGGTGTAATACCTGTCCGGTCATCCATGAAGTGGACTCGGTCAGAAGAAATTGGGCCATATAAGCAATGTCCTCAGCTGTACCCAACTTTTTCAAAGGATGTCTTTGTGCCCCCGATTCTATTTTTTCTGGACTGCCGGTGAGTTTCTCGGACAACGGGGTAATGGTCAGTGAGGGTGCAATGGCATTGACACGAATTAATGGCGCCCATTCTGCTGCCAAGCTTCTGGTCAATCCTTCAATAGCCCCTTTGGCCATAGCAATAGAACTGTGAAAGGGCATTCCACTTTGAACAGCCACTGTACTGAACAATACGACAGATGGATGATTTGATTTTTTTAAGTGGGCCAAGCCCGCTTGGAGCACATTGACCGCTCCCCAGGTATTGACGCTCATTTCTTCTTGAAATTGTTCCATGGTCAACCGATGAAAAGGCTTGAGCTCTATAGTTCCTGGTAAATATGCGATGCCATCCAATACTTCGGGTAATTCATGAACCGGGAAAGGTTGGTTGTGCGTCCAAGTGATGCCGGTAGATCCTGGCAGTTCATCATGCTGATCACCGCGGCCAGTAAACCAAACCTGATGATTGTGCATGAGCAATTGCTCTACCAAGGCTCTTCCGATACCATGTGTTCCACCGACAATAAGATAGTTGGCCATAATTTAAATCTGGATGTATTTTAAAAATTCGTTTTTCCTTCCCTCTTCCAAAAATGCTCCGCTGAAGGAACTGGTTACGGTAGATGAATTGATGTCTTGGACTCCACGGCTACTGACGCATAAATGCACGGCGTCAATCATGACGGCAACATCCTCCGTTTGCAAAATCTTTTTTAAGTCGTTGGCGATTTGAATGGTCAATCGCTCTTGCACTTGCGGGCGTTTGGCGTAGTACTGCACGATGCGATTCAATTTGGATAGACCAATCACTTGACCATTGCTGATGTAGGCCACGTGCGCTTTTCCCATAATAGGGACAAAATGATGCTCGCAATTGGAGAAGAAGGTGATGTTTTTCTCCACCAACATTTCCTTGTATTGGTATTTGTTTTCGAAGAGTTTGATGTCAGGTCTGTTCTCCGGAAGCAAACCTGAGAAAATTTCTTTGACATACATTTTTGCTACGCGATGCGGCGTTCCTGAAAGACTGTCGTCATTCCTGTCCAATCCCAGAATATCCATGATGGCAGCAAAATGTTTCTCAATTTTTTCAATTTTTTCCTCAGCACTCAAGTCAAATGCGTCGGCCCGCATGGGGGTTTCAATAGAGGTCATCACGTGCTGATCACCTATCTCGTCGATTTGAATTTTTAATTCCTTCTCCATGACTACTAAACCAATAGACCTGACATTTGTTCGCAAAAAATGATTATCATTGTGAAATCAAAACCTTAAAGAAAATTTTATGTCAATTTGGAGAAAGAAGCCTGTAGAGGCTTATCATGCGGATGCAAGCAAAAGTGAGTTGAATCGTGTGTTGAGCAGATGGGGTTTGACCTCATTGGGAATTGGAGCCATCATTGGTGGTGGTATATTTACATTGACCGGAATTGCAGCTCATGATCATGCTGGACCTGCATTGGCCTTGTCTTTCATTATTGCGGGTATTGGTTGTTTGTTTGCCTCACTTTGCTACGCGGAGTTTGCCTCCGTTCTTCCCGTTGAGGGATCGGCTTATGCTTATGCCTACGGTACCGTTGGAGAGTTGTTTGCTTGGTTCATTGGATGGAATTTAATTTTGGAATACATGATGGGAGCAACAACTGTGGCTGTTGCATGGAGTGGTTATTTCAATAAATTATTGCATTTGTTTGGTATTCACATCCCAGATTACTTGACCAATGATCCCGCCTCTCATGGTGGACCAGCATTCAATTTGTTGGCATTTATCATCACGTGGGTGATTACGGCTATTTTGGTGAAGGGAATCAAAGAGGCGGCTAAGACCAACAACATCATTGTAATACTAAAAGTGGCCGTTGTTTTGTTCGTGATTTTTGCAGGTGCCTTTTTCGTTGATCCAGCCAATTGGACTCCCTTTATTCCTGCTGAAACACCGGTATTGGATGCTTTGGGTAATCCAACAGGGGAGGTAAACTTTGGTTTTGGAGGCGTATTGACAGCTGCCACCATTGTATTCTTTGCCTATATTGGTTTTGACGCTGTATCTACCCAAGCAGGTGAGGCCATCAATCCAAAGAAAGATGTTCCATTTGCCATCATAGCATCATTGGTAATTTGTACTTTGTTGTACATCGCTGTATCCTTGGTTTTGACGGGTATGGTTCCCTATACTGATTTGGATTTGAAAGCTCCGGTGGCTTCGGCATTTGAAGGTGCAGGAATTACATGGGCAGTATATCTGATTACCATCGCAGCTACTGCTGGATTGATGTCGGTGATGTTGGTGATGATGTTGGGCCAAACCAGGATTTTCTTGGGGATGTCTAAGGATGGCTTATTGCCTTTCAATATTTTCGGTAAGCTTCATCCAACTTTTAAAACGCCATATCGTTCAACCATTTTGGTAGGTTTTATCATTTCTATTGTGTCAGCATTAACGCCCATCAATAGTGTTTCTGAAATGTGTTCTATGGGAACATTGTTGGCCTTTGCCATGGTTTGCGTAGCGGTTTTGATTTTGCGTGTAAAACAACCAGGTTTGGATCGTCCGTACAAGACTCCGTTCATTTACTTTGTGGCTCCTGCAGGTGCGTTGTTCAATGTGTTTTTGATGTCTTACGTGCGCATTCACACTTGGTACGCTTTCTTGATTTGGGGCGCCATTGGAGTATTGGTTTATTTCCTTTACAGTCGAAGACATTCTCATTTGCATCCAAAGGGATAAAATACAATTTTTTGAAAGAGCCGTCCTTGTGACGGCTTTTTTATTGCATACCCGATTACCTTTGCCCCGTGATGGAGAAATTTTCAATTCGGAATTTGGTGGCCCAGGGGTATCCCTTTTTAATTGCTGGCCCATGCGGCGTAGAGAGCAGAAATCAACTATTGTCCACCATTGAAGGGTTGTCTAAAGTTCCTCAAGTCAAAGCCATTAGAGGAGGTTTGTGGAAACCCAGAACCCGTCCCAATTCCTTTGAAGGAATGGGAGAGGCGGGAATTCCCTGGATGGTAGAAGCAAGAGATCAATTTCAATTGCCTATCATTACAGAGGTTGCAAAAGCTCAGCATGTCGAAGTATGCTTAAAAAACAACTTTGATGCACTCTGGATTGGAGCAAGAACAGTAGCCAATCCTTTCAGTGTGCAAGAAATTGCCGATGCCCTCAAAGGAGTGAGTATTCCCATCTTCATTAAAAATCCTATTCATCCTGATTTGGCCCTTTGGATGGGTGCTATCGAGCGCATTCAAAATGCCGGCATCACTGATGTTGCGGCCATTCATCGTGGCTTTTCCACAGGGTCCCCTACCATATACCGCAACCAACCTTTGTGGGAAATGCCCATTGCTCTTAAGACTGAAATGCCAGAGTTGCCCATCATTTGCGACCCCAGCCATATTGCAGGCAAGCGCGATTTGATTTTGCAGGTAGCTCAGAAGGCAGCCGACTTGAACATGAGTGGTTGGATGATAGAATCGCATTGTTCTCCTGAAACTGCTTTGAGTGATGCAGCCCAACAACTGACACCTGAATCCCTGGGACAGTTGATGGAGGCCATTACCATTCGCGTCACCACCGACGCATTGATTGACGATTGTCCTGAAATGCAACAATGGAGACAAGAGATGGACGCATTGGATAAAGATATTATTCATTTACTCGGTGATCGGATGCGTTTGGCAGAAAAGATGGGGCAGTATAAAAAAGAAAAAAATCTGACCATTTTTTCCCTTAACCGTTGGAAAGAAATTTTGGAAAGTCGCCAGCAATGGGGCGAAGAGGATGGTTTGTCGTTGCGTTTTTTAAAGACTTATTTAGAGGCCCTGCACGCAGAAAGCATTCGACACCAAGTGGACATCATGAAATAAAAAAAGGCTGAAATTTTCAGCCTTTTCTTTTGTGCCCAGGACAGGACTCGAACCTGCACAGATTGCTCCATACGCACCTCAAGCGTACGTGTATACCAATTTCACCACCTGGGCGAGCGCTGCAAAGGTAAGCATCCCGCCCCTTTCTCACAACCAATGCTGTATCTTTCAAGCATGAAAACTTTTTGTCCACTTTTCATCATTCTGTTGAGCATTTGCTGTGCGGCACCAATCAGCAGAGCACAAGTGTATACTCACCCCTTTCAAAATCCAGTTCTTAGCGTTGAGCGCAGGGTTCAAGACTTGTTGTCTCGAATGTCCAATGAAGAAAAGTTTTATCAGTTGTTTATGATTGCCCATGATCAGGTGTTTGATTCAACCGCTTACAAGAATGGGATTTTTGGAATTGAAATCAGCATTCAGGGAATGGATGATCAGCCGGGTCAACAAATGTTGAACTATAATGAAACTTGGACGGCTAAGCGACAGGTGGAAGAAATCAATAAGATTCAAAAATTTTTAATAGAAAAAACCAAGTGGGGTATTCCAGGAATATTCTTTGGGGAAGCGTTGCATGGTGTAGTTGGAGCTGGTGGAATTGCCTATCCCCAGTCCATTGCCTTGGCTGCCAGTTTTGACCGTGAATTAATGGAAGAAGTTTGTAATGCCATTGCATTAGAAAGCCAACAACGCGGGTGGCGCCAAGTTCTCTCACCTGTGGTGAATATTGCAACGGATGTTAGATGGGGTAGAGTGGAGGAAACATACGGAGAAGATCCTTATTTGAGTGCTGTCATGGGCGGGATTTTTGTGAAGGCTTTTGAGTCGCGCGGAATAGTAACTACGCCCAAACACTTTGTTGCCAATGTTGGAGATGGGGGCAGAGATAGTTATCCTATTCACCTTGACGAGAGGGCCTTGGAGAACATTCACTATCCCCCTTTCAAAGCATGCGTGGATGCGGGTTGTCGATCAATCATGACGAGCTACAACTCGCTCAATGGAGTGCCTTGCAGCATGAATAGTATTTTACTCAACAATGTCTTAAAAGACAACTGGGGTTTTAGAGGTTTTGTCATTTCAGATGCCGGTGCAGTGGGCGGAGCCAATGTCCTGCACAATACCTCTAAGGATTACGCTCAGTCAGGAAAGGATGCCGTGGAGTCTGGTATGGATGTCATTTTCCAAACTTCTATTCGGCATGATGATTTGTTTAAAGATCCTTTTGTTCAAGGCAAAGTGAATCCTGCGGCACTGGATAGTGCTGTGGCTAGGGTATTGCGGGTGAAGTTTGAGCTGGGCCTTTTTGAAAATCCTTATGCACAGTATCAGGAATTGCCCATAGAAAAATTTCAAACTTTGGCTTTAAAAGCGGCTGAAGCTTCAATGGTGTTGTTGAAGAACGATGGTCAAACATTGCCATTGGAGATCAAAGGAAAGAAATTGTTGATTGTGGGAAGTGATGCAGAAGAATGTAGATTAGGCGGATACAGTGGGTCAGGGTTTCAAAAGATTTCAATTTTAGAGGCAATACAATCGCAATGGGGGAAAGAGCTTGCTGTATTGGAATACATTCCCGGACCCGGACGGAGTGAGGTCAATCCATTTGAGGTGGTGTCCGCTTCTAACTTGCATGCCTTAAAGGTTGAGTTGTACAATGGGACAAATTTGAAAGGTGAAAAAGTGAAGGATTTGAAGTGGGAGAATATTGATTTTCATTACACTTTTTATTCGCCTGATGAGAATGTGCAAAAGGATAACTTCTCTCTGATAATCAAAGGAGAATGGGAGGCCCCAATGGGGGGAGAAGTTGAGTGGGGATTGGAAGGGAATGATGGGTTCAAATTGTTTTTTGATGGTGCAGAGGTGATGAGTCGATGGGGTAAAATAGGTTATCACAGAGATGTTGTTACCATCCGCATCAAAAAAGGTGAGCTGATTCCTTTCCGCATTGAATTTTTTGAATCGCTTGGCAACGCTGAATTGAAGATGATATGGAGAGAAAAGAAGAGCAATGAAGATGCGTTAAAAAATGCATTGGCAAAGGCGGATAAGGCAGATTTGATTTTGTTTGTGGCAGGGATAGAGGAAGGCGAGTTCCAAGACCGATCGTCTTTGAATTTGCCTGGAGAGCAAGAGCGTTGGGTTAAGGCATTGGGAGCAACCCAGGCACCGATGGTAGTGGCCGTTAGTGGCGGAAGTGCTGTAGAGGTTACTCCATGGATTGACGAAGCAGAGGCGCTGGTGCACATGTGGTATGGTGGGGAACAGCAGGGCAATGCCTTGGTCAATATTTTGAGTGGTAAGACCAATCCATCCGGTAAACTGCCCATCACTTTTCCATTGCATGAAGGACAATTGCCATTGAGTTACTGGCACGAGCCAACGGGTCGTGGAGATGATTACATCGATGGCACGGGATGGCCCATGTATCCTTTTGGCTATGGGTTGAGTTATACCACCTTTGACTATGTGTTGTAGAATATGACAACCGAGATAAAGATGTTTTGGTATTGCCCATTACCAATACTGGACAAATGGATGGTACCGAAATAGTGCAATTGTATGTGCAAACACGATATAGCAACCTTTTGCGACCAATCATTCAGTTGGTTGATTTTCAGAAAGTTTTTGTTCGCAAAGGAGAGACCGTTCAGGTAAGATTTGACGTGCGCAATTTAAAGGGTGATTTCAATTTGTACAATGCGCAGCCGGATCAACTGGTTTGGGCGGTGGGTTCTTCCTCAAGAGAATTGAAAACCAAAATGGAGATTCGTTAATCAATGCGAATACTCATTTGCTTTTGTTCTTGTGTGGTTGTCATTCTCAATTGATAAAGTCCAGGTGCAAATGAGGAACAATCAATGGGAGTTGTTGTGGCTGAATGATAAATCACTTGACCAATCGCATTGATAAGTTGTAGGTTAAAACAACCATCGCATTGGATGTTTAGGATGTTTGAAGTTGGATTGGGGTAGGCTATCCACTCTCGTTCTGTTTCTTGCAATCCAACGGTACTTATGATCATTTGATCAGTGCAACCGTTGGCATCCGTTACTGTAACGGTGTAGACGTCTTCTGCCACTTCAGGTAAAATTTCGCCCTCATAATTGCCCGGTGTCCACACAAAACTGTAGGGCGGGGTACCACCATTGGCTATGGCTGTGGGTTGAGGTGCACCATTGTCAATGAAGACATTAAGAATGTCTGGTTGTTCAAGAATAAAATTAAAAGTCCTTACGCAGCCATCTGTGTTGGTGATGGTGACACTGTAGTTCCCGGCATCAATTCCTGTTACATCTTCGTTGGTTCCCAAATTGTTGCTCCATTGAAAAGAAGTGATGGATTGTTCGGGATCAAAGATTAAATCAAATCCGCCGTCTGATGCACCGAAGCAACTGGGGTAATCAGGAATATTGGTAAAAGTGATGTATTGACCGTCTGGAATATGAATCACATCCTTTTGAAGACACCCCCGCTCATCCCAACCTTGCACCCAATATTCACCGGACTCACTGATTTCTAAAAAAGAATAACCGGATGAATCGCTCCACAATGGAAAATCCAAATTGTGGTTGGTTGTCAAATACAACAACTCATCGACACAGATTAATGAATCGGTGGAGGCTATCTCAAGCGGTGATTGGCAAGGGAGCAGGTTGTATTTGGAGAGATAAGGATAACTGGCACCATTGATTCCGTAGGGTTGTGGTAAAGAATCCGTCCATCCAAAATAGGCGGGTGCTTGGATGCTGCCGCTGGTATTTCCTCCGATATAAAGGTCGTCAGTGAAGGGGCAGTAGGCCATGCCATTGACAAATTGCCAACCTAGGCCTGTGATGCCATCCATTCGATCAATGGAGTCCGTTTGCGTATTGATGCGATAGAACCAACCATCTCGATCGTTCTCAGTACTGGTGCTCACAGTGCCGTATGGAGTAGTGACGTGGTCCCGAAGCATTCCTCCAACCCAGATATTCCCTTGTCCATCGGCCTCTAGAGCCAATGTATTACAGAGTTTGGGTCCATGCATCGTCCAATAAAGGTCCTCATTGCCTTCTGTATCCAATCGGATGGCGGTGGTTGCCCAGTCGCCTGGCGGTGTTAAAATAGAATCACCGGCAAAAGTCCATTGACCTAAACTGTTAAAGGAGGTGTACACCCTTCCCAAGTGGTCCACGGCGATATCTTCTACCAAATCACTACCAATGGATCCGCCAGTCCAGGCCCATTGCGGATCCCCATCCATCGACCATTTTTCAATCAACGCATCGTAACCGGCAGAGAATTCAGGGTAGTAGTTCGGACGAATCGTGTCGCCATAAAATGGATATTCACCACCCGCGGTATAACCAATGTAAAAACTGTTATCGATGGATTCCTCGAGTTTGGCTTTTGAGTAAAATTGACTGCTGGAGTGGGTAGGTCCGCAAGATCTAATCCATTGTCCGTTTCCATTGGCATCAAAACGAGCGATGAATTCTTGCATGTACCAGCCTTCAGAGGGGGCTTGCAAAGTGAGGTTTCCATATTGTGCAGTATTGTTTCCTCGACCACTGACAATCACCCCACCATCATGCGTGACCATGACATCTGTTCCCTCTTCATCCCATATATTGGCGCCATTGACAGTCCACTGGAGTATTCCGTCCTTATTGTATTTGATCAAGAAAAATTCTCTACCTCCTGCATTGCCAATCATGGTGGTGTTTTCCACGGTAAGGTTGCCAAAATAATGGCCTGTAATGAATACATTTCCTTCGGCATCGCAGTCTATTCCATTGACCTGGTCCCAATAGAGAGATGAAATTTGGTTGGCCCAAATGGCCTCACCCGTGCTGTCCATTTTAATGATCAGGACATCTTCGACAGCAGCCGAAGTAAAAGTTTCACCAGCTACTGTCATGATGGAGTTGAATTGAATGGCAACATACACATGACCACTATCATCAGTGCATACCGCATTGAAATTGTCCTCATCAGAATCAGTCTGAAACCATTTAGCCCATTCAAAGTTTTGGGAGAAGGTAACAGGGGACAATAGAGTCAACCAAGCGATCAAAATCGATTTGCCTTTCATACGAGAAGTTTTTCCAAAGAAAGTGCTTTTTGTTGAAATGACATGTTAATGGGGTGAAAAACAAAAAACCTCACTTTCGTGAGGTTTTTCTAGTGATCCCGCTGGGACTCGAACCCAGGGCCCATACATTAAAAGTGTATTGCTCTACCAGCTGAGCTACGAGATCGCCTGTGCAATTTTGCGGGTGCAAATATACACGGAATCATTTTAAATCAAAATCTATTTCAAAAAAAAATATCTGGGCAACCAAAAAGGGCATTAGGAGGTCTACCAATTAGGCCTTATATTTGAAAACTTGTGAAATCAAAAATTATGAAAAACGTATTTCTATTATTCTTCGGAATTTTGACCATCTCATTGTCCGCTCAAGTCAATGTGCCCGATGCTTTTGTTCAAGAAAAAGCCTATACGATGACCTATCATCCAGAAAAAGCGGCCAGTCTTGAGGACATTTCAAACCTCTTTCCAAATGGTATTACGTGGTCACAAGAGACCATGGCTCAAGTAGAATTGGGGCATTTGTTTGCTACCATTAAACCATTGGATAAATTTCAAAATTTTAGAATTGGCGACAGCGGTTACGTTGTCATGGTGAACAACCGTCAACGAATAGAGCGCATGTACCAAGGCTCTATCAACAAGAAGAAGTAATGATTTTATTGCCCCTCTCGGGGCATTTTTATTTTTAACATGATAAAAAAAATAGCTTTAGGCCTACTTTTGGCCGTTTCTGCTGGCCACGAAGTTTCGAAAACTTCCGCCCAGGTGGTCATCAACGAGTTGATGAATAACCCATCCGATGCCTGCGATGGTTCTTGTATGCCCAGCACCAGTGAATGGACTGAGTTAATGAATTCAGGAAATGTTGCCATTGATATCAGTTGTTACATCATGACAGACGGCGATTGGTCGGTGACTTTCCCTCAAGGTACCATTTTGCAGCCAGGTCAATTATTCACCATTGGTTCAGCCAATTCAGGAATCAATAATTTGGATTTGAACATTGCTACCTGCGGTTGCACGAGCGGTATGGCCAATAATATTGGTGTTTTTACCAACAACAATGAGCAATTGGTTTTGGCAAATCCATCCGGTATTGTAGTGCATGGTGTTTATTGGGGCAATGGACAGTTCGTACAAACACCGTCTTTTACCACCAATGATTTATTTGGCTGTGGAGCGGTAACGGTGAATTTATCCATTGATGATCCAGCCATTTCTCAGATTGTCGGCAGCAACTCAGACGGACAATCTTTCTCAGCCCAATGCGATGGATCTGGAATTTTGTCCAGTGGTGATGCCACACCCACGGCAGGCTTATTGAATTTTTCTGCACAGGCTCTGGTAGTCAACGCAAGTATTCAAAATGAAATTTGCCCCAACACGGGTTCTATTGATTTAACACCTTCAGGAAATGGTCCTTATGAATATGCATGGCAAGATGCTTTGTCTGGTAGCACCTCTGGTCAAGTCAGTGGATTGACTGCAGGAACGTGGACGGTAGAAATCATAGACAACGGACAATGTGGTTACAGTGAATTCATTTCTTTTGATGTTTTGGATCAATCTTCAGGATGTGTTCTGCCTGATTCTTCCGTTTTAGATGGTAATTCAAGTGTGCTGCTTCTCTGCAGTGAAGGAGGTTCTGCTTACATCACAGACAATGGCGGAGCCAATGGTAACATGACGGCTCAACCAGGGCAATCCTACCAAAGCCTTGAAATTTGCAGCGATTCATGGGATGTTAATTCACAGTTGACTTTGAGCAATTGGGTTTTTAATTTCAATGGTCTTTCGGGTGATTTGTTCATGGTTTATGCTGGACCATTCAGTGAAATTGAACAGTACATGGGCAATAACCCTGCTACATTATTGACATCTCCTGCCGCTCAAAACGTGGTTTTCAATAGCATGAACAGCCCAGTTGGTGCTGATTCAACATTGGTGGTTTCCGATACTTGTTACACCTTAATCACCTATCACATACCTGGTTTTGTGCCTTCACCAGGATTTGAGGCCGTTGTTACTTGTATTGAACCATTGTCATGTTTGTTGGATTTGAGTCCCATCATTGTGAACGATTGTGATACGGCCAATCAGATATATAGTATTGATTTTGACATTGTGTTGAATAACACGGTTAATGATGTGTACCAAGTAGCTTTGAGCCTAGATGGTATCGCCGTAGATACCGTTGATGTTCTTTCAGGTGAGGTTTTCTCTTACACAATGTCAGGCATTTCTGTGGATGCAGGAGCCAATCATGTGGTATTTGCCGAGGTGTTGGGATCTCCCGGGTGCAATACTGAGGAGTTGTATGAAAGTGTGGGATGTTTATTTGAGTGCAATACTCTGGCGGGCACAGGCATCACTGGACCCACATCTCGCTTGTTGTGTTTTGGACAGAATCAAAGTTGGTCGGCCACTGGAGAGGTGGTACCTTCAGCGGATGTCAATGATCCCAACATCAACTATAACCCAGGCATGGCTTGGGCCATCTTTTCGGATATGCCCACTATTTTCAGTGGAAACGTAACTGCGGATCCAGCCTATGCTGGAATTTGGCCAGCCTCTATTTCAGCGATAGATGGAACTTACCCTTTTAATTTTAACAACAACACAGCCAATGGTGGAGCCATTAATAATATCCTAACAGGAAATTCAGGTTACCCAGCACCCTTGCATTTTTATGTTGCGCCTGTAACTTTGTATGACCAAACAACAGGAACCATTTACGTGCCCGGAGCATGTTCTTCAATCGGAGATGTAGTTGAAATTACCATAGTGCCTGCGATTAATTATGTTTTGCCTACTTCAAACTGTCAAGATGGAACCGTGATCTACAATCCAACACAGGGTAACCCTGCGGTGAATCAAAATTATTTTCAACTCTCAGGTTTGACGCCCAATACTGTTTTTGCTACTCCTATTGGAAATTTGACCAATGGTGCAGATTTGACCATTGGAGGTTTGGTCAACGGTGATGCATTTAGTTTCACTTTGACAGACACCTTGGGTTGTGCAATAACTGTCAATGGAGGACCTTTTGTGGGTGATCAAACTCCAAGCTCTCCTGGTGTTCCAGAAATTTGTCAATCATCAGACCCCGTCCAGTTGCAAGCAACACCAGCAGGCGGAGTTTGGAGTGGTCCCGGGGTAGATGCCAATGGTATTTTTGATCCTGATTTGGTAGGTACATTCGGAAGCTTTACCGTGACTTATACCACAGCAGGTGATTGTGGTGGTGCTATTGACATTGTGGTTCCTGTTTTGACCAATGACAATTGCGTGGAAGGTGAGGTAATTGGTATTGGTGAGCCATTGGTTATTGCTTGTGGTGGTTTCTTGACGGATGATGGTCTTCAACCATCTGATTATTCGCCCAATTCCAATGATACTTCAGTAGTTTGTCCTGACCCTGCTTACCCATTGCCTCAAATTACAGCCTTAGATTTCAATGTTTTTGATTTGGGATTTGGTGACCAGTTGTCTATTTACAACGGTGACAATGCCAATGCGACCTTGATCGGAACCTTTACTGGCGCAGATATTCAAAACCAGAGTTTTTACAGTACAGACCCATCTGGGTGCTTAACAGTGGTATTTACTTCTGACGCCGATGCAAGTGTGGGTAATTTCAGTGCTGAGATTAGTTGCGGAATTCCTTGTATCAATCCGGCAGTTGTGGTCACTACCTCAGAGGGGCCCGCTCCAGCAAGAATATGCCAACAAGGTGAAATCACTTTTAACGCGTCGGCCACGGAATTCTTCAATGATGGAATTTATGAATCCCACATTTGGGAGTTTGGAGATGGAACTGTTGATACAACTAGTTGGCCAATTGTTGATCACACCTTCGATGCGGAAGGAGGATACATGGTTCAGCTGTATGTCACGGACACCAATGGTTGTACGAACTCTGTTTTGATTGATTATTTGGTTTTTGTTTCAACTACTCCCGTTATTCAATTGGCTACATCAGAAGCGGATAATAAGATTTGTACGGGTGTTCCATTGTCTTTGTTGAGTAACTTCAATGAAGTCAATTGGTCCAATGTTCCTACAAATCCTATTGATGGCTTCCTTTTCATACCAGATGATCAATCACAATGTTTTAGCGATACCATAACATTCCAAGGTTTTCCTGGAAATCCGGTCATATCGTCCGTGAATGATATCGTAGATGTCTTTTTGAATTTTGAGCACAGTTATATGGGGGACATCAATATCACGATTACCTGTCCAGATGGATCTTCGGTTGTATTGCATAACAACGGAGGAGCAGGTACTTTGCTTGGGCAACCGGTGGACAATGATGCGGATTTAACGCCAGGTGTTGGATTTGATTACACTTGGACTCCTCAATCTACAAACGGTACTTGGGTCCAAAATGCAGGCGGAACATTGCCCGCAGGTGATTATGAGCCGGTAGAACCTTTTACCAACCTGTTAGGATGTCCCATCAACGGAGATTGGATTTTAGAAATCTGTGATGTGTTGGGTTCAGACAATGGTTATGTATTTGACTGGAATGTTCATTTCCCTGAGGAATTCTATCCTGATACCATCAGTTTCACCCCTGTTATTGGTATGGCTTGTGATTCTTCTTATTGGACCACTAGCAATAACATAGCCATTGCCAACCCTGGTGGAGAATGTGATTCTATCGATGTAATCGTAAACGCGGCTTCTTCAAATACCTATATCTATCATGTGATAGACAATCACGGATGTGAGTATACAGATGAGATTACGGTTGAGTTTTATGCAGCACCAGTGGTTGCTGTAGACCCATTGATTAATTATTGCAACACCACTCTGCAATTGCCCAATGCTGATTCGGATAACCCATTGACTAATCCAGCCCAAGGCATTACCTATAGTTACACTTGGACAAGTGACTCATTGGAATTCCTTTCAGCCACCAATATTCCCAATCCTACATTGACGGGCTTAACCCCTTTTGTAGTGAATGCGCATCAGGTACAATACAATGTTTTGGTGACGTCCAATCAAGACCCAGAGTGTTTTGCTTCTGATTCTCTATTGGTGAATGTGCCACCATTGCTGGTGCCTGGTGCTGTGATGGTAGACACTGTTTTGTGTCAAGGAGATGAGTTTGAATTGAACTACCCTTATTCGTCATTATCAGATTCCTATGTATATACATGGACTTTTTCGCCAGACTTAGGCCAAGTGGATACCGTCGGTTATGAGTCAAGCTACACCATACCAAGTTTGTTCTCCACAACGTATACTTTGGAGGTTATTGACGAAGATTGTAACTATGTTGATTATTACTATTACACTGTTTTGGGCGATCCTTGTACCATCACTACATATAATATTTTCACCCCCAATGGGAATATCAATCAGGGAGAGAACAATGCATTTGTCATTGGAGGGCTATATCTCTGTGATGAGGATGAGAATTGTGTGATGAAGTTCCCTGGTTCAGTGCTAAAAGTGTACAATCGTTGGGGAACTTTGGTATATGAGAATGAGAACTATGACAATACATGGACGGGTGAAGGTTTGGCTGAGGGGACATACTATTATGTTTTTCTACAAAATTTTGATAATCAAGAAGACAAGTATTTTCATGGTGATGTTTACATCACGAGATAAAAATGTTAATCCCTCTTCGGAGGGATTTTTTTTGAACGATGATGGACAGAATAGAGCAGTTGGCCAATTGGGCTTCAGCCTTAAAGGCTGAGCACCAACATGAACAAGAGTGGAGTCAATCTTGGTTGTCTCAGACATCGCCACAACAACGCCGAGAAAAGGGCATGTCGTGGTATCCCATCAAGGTGGTTGAGGATGGTTATGGTCTTGGAGCTTATCCCTATTTGTTCGTCGAGAATCCACGACCCCAAAAGGGACATGCCTTTCAATCTGGTAATCCCGTTTCATTATTTAGTCAAGCAGATGCATCGTTTGGCGAGCGATTGGTAGGCAACATTGGCTTTGTGGATGATCAACGCATGAAGATTATTTTTCAATGCGATGAACTGCCTGATTGGGTAGATAATGGAAAGTTGGGTGTAGATGTACTTTTTGATGAAAAGAGTTTTAAGGAGATGTTTTATTCTCTCAATCTGTTCATCAATTTGGAAAAAGGAAGATTATTGGAATTGCGAGAGAGTTTATTTGGCAATCGGAAACAAGCCATTGATGAGTTGTATCAAAAGCCAAAAGGTTTAAAGCTGAATGACTCTCAATTAAATGCAGTTTATGGCATTGTTTCTCAACAGGATGTGGCGGTGGTTCATGGTCCGCCAGGCACTGGAAAGACCACTACTTTGGTAGCTGCTGTTGGCGAATTGACCAAACAAGGCAAGAAAGTTTTACTTACCGCACCATCGAACGCAGCCACGGACCATCTGTTACAGCAATGCATTCGGGCAGGAATGAAGGGCTTGCGCATTGGAAATGTTGCCAAAGTGGAAGAGGACAATCAAGCCCTCACCATCGACGCATTGTTGGCCAGAGATCCTGATTTTAAGCGTATCCGAGAGCTGAAGAAGCGGGCCATCGAGTTCAAGAAAATGGGCGCCAAATACAAAAGAAGTTTCGGTAAGGAAGAGGCTGATCAACGCCGACTCTTGTTTCAGGAGGCACGCAACTTACAAAAGGAGGCACGTGATTGGGAGCAATATCTGATAGAGAAACACATTGATGAAAGCCAAGTAGTAGCGGCAACTCTGATAGGTGCCAATCACAGTTTAATCAAGGAAAGGAAATGGGATGTTGTAGTGATTGATGAAGCCGGCCAGGCACTGGCTCCAGCTTGTTTTGTGGCCATAGCTCATGCCGACAAAGTGATTTTGGCCGGTGATCCGCATCAACTACCGCCTACTGTGAAGTCGCATCACATATCCGTCAAACCCCTGCACACCACATTATTGGATGTTGTTGTAAAAAACAATCCGGAGGCGGTGTTCTTTTTGGATACCCAATATCGAATGAACGAGCGTATCATGCATTATTCCAATGTTCATTTTTACCAGGAAAGATTGAACGCGCACGAAACCGTAAAAGACCAATGTTGGCATGAAGGACAACCTCCTGTTGTCTTTCTAGATACAGCAGGTTGTGGATTTGAGGAGCAAAAAGGCGATGAGGGTGAAAGTTTGCAAAACGAAGAAGAAATCAAATTGATTGTCCAGCATTTGGAACGATGGTCGGTACATCATGCGCATGAAGTAGCCGTGATCAGTCCATACCGCGCGCAAGTGACGCGAATGCAAGAAGCTTTAAAAGATATTATAAATGTTGAGGTCAATACCATTGACTCCTTTCAAGGACAAGAATCGGATGTGGTTTACATCAGTTTGGTCCGAAGCAATGCGGAAGGCGAAATAGGATTTTTAAAAGACTATCGCCGGATGAATGTCGCCATGACACGAGCAAGGAAAGGGTTAATTGTGATAGGAGACAGCGCAACACTGGCCAACGACTCCTTTTATGGAAAGTGGATGGATTGGGTGGAAAGCGAGGGGGGCTATGCCTCAGCTTGGGAATACATGGCTTGATTTATTGAAATTCGTCTTCATCCAAATCTTCAGATCTACCTCGTTTTACTTGAAATTTAACATTGTTGCTTTGTCCAAAAATAACCTGCACGACACTCAGAAAGAGAGAAAGTCCCACAGCAGCCCAAAAATTTTTGATTTGAAACTCCTCGATAATTTCACTGGCCAAGAGTAAAATCATTGCGTTAATGACGAGAATGAAAAGACCAAAAGTGAATAGGGTGGCGGGAATAGTCAGCACGATGAGGAGTGGTTTTACGAAACGATTTAATATCATGATGGTCAATGCAGCCAATAAAGCATCAAAGTTGCTGAGTATACGAACACCGTCCATCATCCAATCGCCAACAATCAAGGCTAAGCTGAGCAACATGAATTGAAAACTAATTTTCCAAAAATTTTCTGACATGTGCCAAATGTAATGATGTGAATGGGTTATTTTTGCATGCAAATCTTTAACCATGAAATTTTTTATTGACACAGCAAACCTTGACCAAATCAGAGAAGCCAAAGATTTGGGAATCCTTGACGGCGTAACTACTAATCCCAGCTTGATGGCCAAGGAAGGAATTTCAGGTACTGATCGCGTTTTGAAACATTATGTAGACATCTGCGAAATTGTAGGTGAAGGTGATGTAAGTGCAGAAGTAATCTCCACAGACTTTGATGGAATGGTAAGGGAAGGAGAGATGTTGGCCAGCCTACATCCTAATATTGTTGTTAAGGTTCCGATGATCAAGGATGGCATCAAGGCTATCCGCTATTTCACAGACAAAGGAATCAGAACCAACTGCACGTTGGTTTTTTCTGCCGGACAAGCGTTATTGGCCGCAAAAGCAGGTGCCTCCTACGTATCTCCATTTGTGGGTCGTTTGGATGATATTTCAACTGATGGAATTCAATTGATTGAGCAGATTAGAAACATCTATGACAACTACGGTTTTGATACTGAAATTCTAGCAGCCAGCGTTCGTCATCCCATGCACATTATCCAATGTGCTGAGATCGGTGCTGATGTCATGACAGGGCCTTTGAGCGCCATCATGGCATTGTTGAAACACCCCTTGACCGATAGCGGATTGGCTCAGTTTTTAGCTGACCACAAGAAAGCAGCAGAGGCCAAGTAAGGTCGCTGCCATTCACAATCTTTCGTTTGCAACTCCAACGGAGGCTGGCAATTAATGGCCATCGCCTCCGTTATTTTTACTACAAATTGCAAATGACTATGAAACGTGGATGGATGGCATGTGTGTTGTTGTGCGTGTTTGCCCTGGCGGCGGGCGCGCAACGACCTTTTCAACTCTGGAATGAACAACAGGCTTATCAGCATGCAGTAGATTTGTTTGAACAAAGCAAATTTGCTCCAGCGCGAAAAGCTTTTGAGGATTACAGACAAAAATTTTGTCAAATCAACACCTCCATGGAATGCGCCAATGCGGAGTATTTCATCGCGCGCTGCGCATTGGAGCTGTACCACAAAGATGCTGAGTTTTTAATGGATGTGTTCATTCGGAACCATCCTGATTCTCCTCAAAAAGAACGAGCCTATTTTGAAATGGGCCTTTTCTACGGAAAAAAGAAAAATGCCAACAAGTGCCTAGAATGGTTGGCCAAGGTGGATATGCGCGCTTTGTCACCCAAAGATCAAATTGTATTTCATTACTACAAGGCAGAGTCGCTTTACAGCAAAGGAGACAAGAAAGGTGCACGCGGTGAGTATTTTGTTATTAAAGACAAAGAGAGTGTTTATCAGTTTTCATCCTTGTACATGTACAGTCATTTGGCCTACGAGGACAATGATTACACAGCGGCATTGGAAGGCTTTGAAATTTTAAAAAACAATCCCAACTTCAGAGAGCGTGTCCCAATCTACATCGCTCAGATTTATTATTTGCAAAAGCGATATGATGAGTTGATTAACTACAGCAATGATGTGTTAGAAGCCTCTGCCCAATTGGAAGAGAGTAAGGCTGCAGATATTCAAAAGCTGGTGGGAGACGCTTATTTCAACAAGGAACGTTATGCTGAGTCCATTCCCTACCTTGAAACATTTGCCAAAGTAAAAGGCAAAGCCAAAATGACCAGAGAAGATCAATATCGTTTGGCTTTTGCGTATCAACGCAGTGAACAATGGCAAAAGGCTGTGGATGGATACAGTGGTGCGAAAAGCAATGAAGATCTTCTTGGGCAAATGGCAGCTTACAATGAGGGGCTGTGTTACATCAAAATGGACAACAAACGTGAAGCCTGGAAAGCGTTTGGCGCAGCCAGAGACATGGCTTATGATCTAGAATTACAGGAAGACGCCATGTTCAACTTTGCCAAATTGGCCTTTGAACTGTCCTCAGATCCTTTTGATGATGCCATCACTTCTTTTGAATCTTATCTGGCCAAATATCCAGATAGTCCCAAACATGATGAGGCGTATCAATTTTTACTGAATGTTTACATGAAAACCAAGAACTACGAAAAGGCGTTGGCATCATTGGACAAAATCAAGAAGAAAGACAATGTAGTTAAGGCCGCCTATCAGAGCCTCTCCTACAATAGAGCTGTTGAGTTGTATCAATCCAGAGAATATGATAAATCGATGAAGTTTTTTGAGCAGTCCTTTACTTATCCTATTGATCAGCGCATTTCAGCCAGTGCAAGATTTTGGATGGCGGAAGTAGCTTATCAAAAAAATGATTACGCATTGGCTTTCCAACGGTATGAACAGTTTTTAGATGAACCAGGCGTGTATGAATCTGAATTTCACGGGGCAGGTTTTTATGGTCAAGGTTATTGTAAATTCAAAGAGGCCGGAAAAGAATTGGATCCTGAGGCGGCCAAAACGAAATATTTGGACGCATTGCCATACTTTAAAAAATTCATTGATACCCATGGCATAAAGGATCCCAGAAAGAATTACGATGCCATTCTGCGCGTGGCAGATATTTATTTTGTCAATAAACAATATGAAAATGCTATTGTTTTTTATGACAAAGTAGCGGATGATAGCCAAGGCAACAAAGACTATGCGATGTTCCAAAAAGGATTGGCCTATGGTTATTTGGGACAACCCGATAAAAAGACATGGGTACTCAAATCCATGCTCAAGGAATTGCCAGGGTCAAAGTTTGAGGTAGACGCTATATACGAATTGGCCAAGTCCTATCTCATGGATGACCGTTTGATTGAGTCTGAAGAATACTACAATATCTTATTCAAGGATCATGAGGGCAGTGCATACACCAAAAAGGCTTTGGCCGACCAATGCCTTCTATTTGCTAAGCAAAATAAATTGGACAAACTCAAACAAGCTTGGAATCAATTGGTGGCCAAATTCCCCAATGATCCCATACTGTCGGATGCCATTGCCATTGTCAAACCGTTGTTAATTGAAGATGTTGCCTTTCAACAACAAATAAAGAGTTTGAAAGTACTCAATGTGAGTGATTCTGACATTGAAGAGGAAGTGTACGCCAGAGCTGCAGAATTGGGATTCTCAGAGAATTGTGAAGCCGCTGTTCCCAAATTGCGCCAATACATTCAGCAATTCCAGCCTGCCTTGCATGCCGCGGAAGCCAATTATTTGTTGGCGGAATGTTTGTACAAATCCAATGACCAGGACGGAGCGCTTGATGCCTACAATGCTGTTATTGCTCAACCATTTAATGAATACACTGAGGATGCATTGTTAACGGCTTCAACCATTCAGTTCAATCGGAAAAATTGGGACATAGCCGCACAGCATTATACAGAGTTGGAGCAAGTGGCCGTTTCCAAAAACAATGTGTTGGAATCCCAAGTAGGCTTGATGCGTTGTTTTTATTACAAGAAAGATTTTGCTCATGCCCTGGAATACGCCAACAAGGTCATCGACAACCAAGGCATTCCAGAGGACGTAAAGAATACCGCATACCAATGGAGAGGTCTGATGCGTGCTGAAAATAAGGAGTATGATTTGGCCAGAGCGGATTGGGCAGTCATTATTGACAAAGGCGGACGTCAGGCAGCAGAGGTAAAATACTTGCGGTGTAAATCGTTCTTTGATCAAGCCAATTTTGAAATGGCTGAAGCGGAAATCTATGACATGGTAGATCAGTTTGGTGGGTTTGCAGAACCCCGCAACAAGGCCTTCCTACTCTTGGTGGATGTCTACATTGGCATGGCGGATTTTTTCCAAGCCCGCGCTACCATTGAGGCCATTGAAGCCAATGTGGAGGATGCAAAAGTCAAGGACGAAGCCAAAGCAAAGCTTGAAATCATTGCCTTGAAAGAAGCAGAGGCGGCTGAGAGGTTAAAGCAACCCGAGGTCATAGAGGAAATAAATATTGAAGAAAGTAGCCCTGTAATCGAAAATAAAGAAGGAGGTAACAATGAATAAGAGGAGTCATTTTGTTTGGATGTTGTTGTTTTTATGTACAACAGCATTAAAGGCTCAGGTAGACACGTCCATGGTGCAAAGTGCCCAATTTGATGGGGAGTTGAAGATTCGTTTGCGCGATGCAGGGAAGATAAGTTCCAACCCCGTGATCATTGAGCAGAAGTCGAAAATGGAAAAAATTAAGTTTCAATTTCTTCCAACGCCATCTGTTGCCACCCAAGATCCAGAAAAATTAGCAGCGGCCAAAATCAATGTGATTGATAAGTTGCCCAATTTGCAAAACGGATACATCATTGCGGGTATGGGCAATTATGTTACTCCTGTTGTTGATGCCCATTATTCCTCGGGTAGAAACAAGAAGGGAGACTGGGGAACCCGGATCTATCATTTAAGCAGCCAAGGCGGTGTTGTCCCAGATAGCAACCTCATTCAAAGCAATTACAGTGAAACCCGAGGGCAATTGTATGGACGTTATTTCTTTGATCAATTTAGCATAAAGGGCGCTGCACATTATGTTCGCAATCTCAATCAGTTTTATGGTAACGCATTGGATGTTGTGACAGATTCCATGGTTCAAGTTTCAGGTAACCGTCAATTGTGGCAATCCATGGGCGGGTCATTTGATTTGGACAAATTTTCGAGGGACTCCACAGAGCTCAATTACAATGGTGGATTGCGCTTCAATCACGGAACAGGCAGATATGGAGAAAAGGAGGAGTGGCTGGATGCCAAATTGGGTTTGAGTAAGATGGTGAAGACCGAAATTTTTGCTGTAGACCTGGGCTTTCAATGGAATGCTTTTACAGGCAATGGAATGAACTACAATGCCCTTGCCGTTGCAGCTACCGCGGATGATTCACTTATTCAGTCTCGCAAACAAGACAACATGATCATTCGTTTTCAGCCCAGTGCCTACACTGTATGGAATGACTTGCGTGTAAAGGTGGGAATGGGAGTGTTCATTGAGCCCAATGCAGAAAAACCCGCCAATTTCTATCCGGAATTGGAGTTGAAGTGGAATATTTTGGATGGCCTTTTCCTGCCTTACGCCGGAGTGAAGGGAGGGGTTGAACTCAATACCTTTCATGGCTTGATGGAGCAAAATCCTTTTGTAATCTCCAATCCTTTATTGAAGAACAGAAACAACAAACTAGAAGCATACGCGGGAATCAATGGTGTAATTTCCTCTAAAATGGGATATGAGTTGGGTGCCAATTGGAACCGTTATGAGAACCAAATGTTTTTTGCCAATGATTACAACTCGTCCTACGGCAACAGATTCAATGTGTTATATGGAAATATGGACCGCATCGACGGCCATGCCCGTTGGATGATGCGCAGTGGTGAGCATTGGGATTGGGATTTGATAGGACATTATTATTACTACAAAGTAGAAGGATCCAATAAGGCTTGGAACTTGCCGACTTGGAAAGGAACAGCGACGGGTCGTTTCAAATTCAATGATCAATGGAATATCGCAGCGCAAGTGCATTACATTGGTGATCGCTTCGCTCTCGGCATTCAAGATTCTCTGGCCACTGAACCTGCAACGGTTGAGGAGTTGAAATGGAATGACCGACGGATTAGCGAGCAAAAAATGCGTGGCTTTATCGATGCCAATTTGGAGATCAAATACCAATACAACAAACAAATTGCGGCGTGGGCAAGGGTATACAACACCGTAGCTCAACGTTATCAAATTTGGAATGGCTATGACCAACAACGGGTGCTCTTTCAGTTGGGTGCCGCCCTTTCTTTTTAGGGTTAATTTTTGTTGATGAAATGTGAACAAGATTCGGGGGTTTAGGCCTCCGTTTTTTATGCCTTTTTTTCAGGTCCATTGTATCTTTGAAAGCCTTGTCAATGAAGCATTGTAAGGTATTGTGAGACGACAAAAACCAAACAAATATTTATAGTTATTACCATGAGTGAAAGCAACCCCAATTCGGCCAATTATACCGCCGCCAATATCCAAAGCTTGGAAGGGATGGAGCACGTGCGCATGCGCCCTGCCATGTACATCGGAGATATCGGCGCTAGAGGATTACACCATTTGGTGTATGAAGTAGTGGACAACTCCATTGACGAGGCTTTGGCCGGCTATTGTGATACTGTGTATGTTACCATCAATGAAAACAACAGTATTACCGTAGAAGACAATGGTCGTGGTATCCCAGTAGACATGCACGCCAAGGAAGGGGTGTCTGCCTTGCAAGTGGTCATGACCAAAATTGGGGCAGGTGGTAAGTTTGACAAAGGCTCCTACAAAGTATCAGGTGGTCTGCACGGTGTTGGGGTGAGCTGCGTAAATGCACTTTCAACACATATGCGCACTGAAGTGTTCCGCGAGGGAAAAATTTATGCGCAAGAGTATTCCATTGGTAAACCACTGTTCGCAGTGCGTGAAGAAGGAACAACGGATAAAAAGGGAACGCGCCAAACTTTCCAGCCGGATGCTACCATCTTTGATGTATTAGAATACAACTACGATACTTTGGCCAACCGCATGCGGGAATTGGCTTTCTTGAACAAGGGAATCAAAATACAATTAACCGATCGCCGTGAGACCAATGAAGACGGGTCTTTCAAAGGCGAGTTGTTCCAGAGCACAGAAGGATTGTCAGAGTTTGTTCGCTTCATTGATCAAAGTCGTCCCAACATCATTCAAAAGGTCATCCACATGGAGCGCACAGACGGGCCTATCCCTGTAGAAGTGGCCATGGTGTACAACGATTCTTTCAATGAAAATATCTATAGCTACGTCAACAACATCAATACCCATGAAGGGGGAACGCACTTGCAGGGTTTTCGCCGTGGTTTAACCACCACCTTGAAAAACTTTGCAGAGAAAAGTGGATTGTTGGACAAATTGAAAATTGAAATTTCTGGTGACGATTTTCGTGAAGGATTAACCGCCATTGTTTCTGTTAAGGTTCAAGAACCACAATTTGAGGGACAAACCAAAACCAAGTTGGGCAACAAGGAAGCGGTTGCTCCCGTGAGCCAAGTGGTTTCGGAAATGTTGGAAGCCTATTTGGAAGAGCATCCCAATGATGCCAAGGCCATTGTAGGTAAAGTTGTTTTAGCGGCCCAGGCACGTGTAGCAGCGCGCAAGGCGCGTGAGATGGTGCAAAGAAAAGGAGTGGGAACAGGGGGTGGTTTACCAGGTAAGTTGGCCGACTGTTCAGAGAAAGATCCAGTGAAATCAGAATTGTTCTTGGTAGAGGGTGACTCAGCTGGTGGAACAGCCAAACAAGGTCGCGACCGTGTGTTCCAAGCCATTTTGCCATTGCGTGGTAAAATCTTGAATGTCGAGAAAGCCATGCAACACAAGATTTTGGAGAATGAAGAGATCAAGAATATCTACACTGCTTTGGGTGTTTACATTGGAACAGAGGACGACAGCAAAGCGTTGAACTTGACCAAGCTTCGTTACCACAAGATTGTCATCATGTGTGATGCGGATGTGGATGGATCGCACATTGAAACATTGATTTTAACCTTCTTCTTCCGCCACATGAAGGAGTTGATAGAAGGTGGACACATTTACATTGCCACGCCACCGTTGTATTTGGTGAAAAAGGGCAACAAGGCGGAGTATGCATGGAATGAAGAGATGCGTGATAATTTGATTGCGGAAATGAAAGGGGCAGGGCAGGAGAGCAGTGTCAACGTTCAGCGATACAAAGGTTTGGGAGAGATGAATGCGGAGCAGTTGTGGGAAACAACCATGAACCCAGAGAAACGCACCTTGCGCAAAGTAACCATTGAGAATGCTGCAGCATGTGACCACGTCTTCTCCATGTTAATGGGAGACGATGTGCCACCACGTCGCGCCTTCATCGAGGCCAACGCCAAGTATGCCAAGATTGACGCGTAGACTTAAAAGACAACAAAAGAAAAAGCCCTGCAATGCGGGGCTTTTTTATTCTGTACCATATGGGCACCTGCCCCGCGTCTCGCTTCGCTCCCCGCGGGTCACCGCGCTATCCGCTCTATCTTGGGCTCACTCTGGTCACTCCGTTCCCCTCCCTCTCCCAAGGATGCCGCTGCTATCGCTGGTGCAAAATCGAATATGAAATTCCGAATGAAAGGAAAAAATGGGTAATTAATTTGCGAATGCTTAAATGTTTCCTTTTATTACCTCCCTCACCAACTCCCTCAATACCCTCTCATCCATATCTTTCATCTTTCCAAATCGTATGGCATATCCTGTTATCTTGGCTTTACCCAGTCGAGTGCCCAGAAAATCATTCAGAAAATTTTTGTCTTTTAAACCCAAAATGTGAATGGAGAGTCCAGTGCTGTTGGCACTGATGCCCAATCTAAATGTATCTTGGTGTCTCCCATCAGCATAATGCAATCGGCAGTTTCCAAATCCAATCGTGGGGTTGGCTACAACCTTTCCCTCCGCATTCTTTCCATCAAAGAAGTGCAATTCCGATTCTGATAGAGTGTCTTTTATTAGTTTAAACAATTGAACAATCTCCCTGCTTTTGTTCGACGATAAACTCAGAAAATAGGATTGGATGGTTTGATCATCGGTCATAGACTACATTTTCCAAAATTCTTTAGTGGTGTAAAAAACGGTATCAATGAAGTAGAGCGTATCATCTTTGGTTAAAACATTTTCATCATGTAAGTCCTCAAGTATAATTCCAAGGTCTTCATTGAAATAATCATTGTTTCGAATGTTTTTAAACCCATTGCCTTCAAGAAACGTTTTCACTTTTTCAAGATTTGTTATTGAATTTGATGTTACATATTTCTGACTAACAACGGCATAAAGGATTCCACTTTGGGTGGTGAAACCCAAAAGTTCATAAGACGTGTCAAAGAAGAAGTAATTGTGTAAAATGAGATTTTGAAAATAAGCAAGCCAAGTTGGATAATAGATAGTGTCATTTAATTTAATGACATGTCTTTCGTCATTTAGGAAAACTTTTTGTTCTGCGCCTTCACTTACGTATTTTGAAAAATCGATATCAGTAATCCATAATTGATTCAATTCGATAAATTGAATTAATCTCTCTTCTTCCTGTTTTTTGAATTGCTTTTGGATTTGAGCATCTGAACTTGATTCAACGCCATCTCCAAGGTAACGGGTGATTGCTTGGATAGGAGTTCCAAAGCTAACTGCGCTCTTTCCTGAAAGGACATTGTATAGTTCATTTTTCAATGTTTTATTCATAGCAAATGTAGCGTATTTTTAGACTGCAGCGTCTATTTTCAGATGGATCTACCTCCTCACCCAAAACACATCCTCTAGCGGATTTAGTCCCCAGTTGTTTTCGGATTTTATTTTTTGTCTGTTGACTTTAAAACCAGCTTCCTCTAACCGTTGAACATAATCTAATCCATATATTCTGACATGATCACGCTGTCCAAAATGTTGCTCGCGCTGCTCTGGAGATTGTATAGTCTTGTCCTCGAAAGTCTTTTCTAATTCAGGGGAGATGGGAACTTGCAAAACCGCGCTACCTCCCGGTTTGAGTACCCGGTAAATCTCACCCATCGCTTGTTGATCGTCCTCTATGTGTTCCAAGACATGATTGCAAATGACCCAATCAAAGGTTTTGGCCTCAAAGGGAAGTTGCGTGACATCCATGTGTTGAACAGTAGCAGGATACTGATACCCTTCCATGTGTCGATCTCCTAGTATGTAGCTAAGGGGTTGTTGCTGGGCAATCCACTTTGATAAGTTGTATTCTGGTGCAATGTGCAGAATTGTTTTTTGGGCCCAATCTTGGCTTTTCAATTGTTGGTTGAGGAAGGCAAATACCAATCGCTCACGATCATTGCTGCCGCACTGATGACATACGTTTTTCCTTCTCCCTGCTCCTATGATGTCCAGTGATTTATTCACCTCTGCATCCACCCCTGAATAGGCCCAATCCCTGCATTTATAGTCACACAACGGACAATGATAGGTTGTTCCTGAGTACAATATTTTTTTGATGATTTTTTTGATCATGCCGCCCAATTCAAAGTCAATTATATGAGAAACCAGTTTCCATGCAATTTATGAATTTCTCCGAGAAAGGAAAGGTATTGTCGAATGGGGTATTAAAAAACCCGCCGAAGCGGGTTTTAACAAGAGGGAAGTTTACTTCTTTTTCTTAGGATCTTTTTTAGGTGCTGCCGCAGGAGCCGGTTGTAGTTCTGGCTCAACCTTAGGTGGCATTTCAAGCATTTTTTCTTCCACAGTAGGAGTGTGATAGTAGGTCAACTCGTCCACAATGTTCTTGCCTCCCATCAATTTCTCCACAACAAACAACACATAACGGATGTCCACACAGATGGTTCTTTGCAAATCTTTTTCATAAGCAATGTCTCCACTCATGGCCTCCCAGTTTCCGTCAAATGCCAATCCAATCCAGTTGCCATTGGCATCCATCACGGGACTTCCTGAGTTTCCTCCGGTGATATCCAAATCACCAATGAAGCAAGTTACCAATTCGCCTTTGTCATTGGCATATTGACCAAAATCTTTGTTCTTGATCAACTCCACCAATTTGTCCGGAACAACAAATTCAGGATTGCTGTTGTCCCATTTTTCCAAGATGCCATTGGTGGTAGTATAGTAATCATAAATCAAAGCATCCGCTGCCTTGTAGTTCTTGATTTTACCATAAGTCACACGCATGGTGCTGTTGGCGTCAGGCGCCAATTGTCTGGTTTCCATCTTGCGATAGCCCGCAACAAATTCACGGTATCCTTTGTTGAATTTTCCAATAGGATTCTTGGCTCTAATTTCGTCAGCAAACTCAGCTGAGGCCGCAGCAATTTGTATTCCCAAATCTTTATTCAAAGCCTTTTCTGATGGTTCTGCCAAGAAGTTCTTCAAGTAAACATCATTCATCACCATGCTGGTTTTGAATATCTGCGTAGCCAATTTGGCTGTGTTGTTTTTGTATTTCTTGGCCAATACTGTTGTCATCCATTCAGGATGTTGCGCCGCATCAATGTTCTTTCTGAACAAATCCACCAACGCTACAAAAACAGCCTCGTCTACTTGTGCATTGTATTCTTTTTTGAAAGCTTCCTGTCCTGCTAAAATTTCTTTTTCCATTTCAGCACGCTTGGCCTTGTCCATTTCTTTGGCATAGGCAGTCAATGCTCCTTTCAATTCTACGGCATGTCCCATGAACTCAGCGCCACCAGCCAAACACAATCCGGCATAAGTAGACAATACAACTTGGCTATCCCATTCGCTGTGGTACTCTTTGATGGTACCCAAGGCATTGCCATATTGTTTTTTACGATCCGCATCACCCGCCTCAACCCAATTGTGAAACTGATTTTCAATCTTTAATTTCTTTGATTTAACATCTAACTTTTTCAAACCTTGTGTTTGTCCAATGTAGTATTTCCAGGTATTGGCGATGCTGGCATACTTGGCCGCATACATCAAACGGATAGCAGGATCTTCATCCATGAATTTTTTCCAAGTCTCTAGCTTGGTACCAAAGCCATTGATGATGGCAGGATTGCGACCATTGATTGCTTGCTCAATACCAAATGAGGTAAGGTAACGACTGGTTCTTCCTGGATATCCCATGATCATGGCATAGTCACCTTCCTTCACACCTTCAATATTGGTCTTTAAGTGGAACTTGCTTTGGTAAGGTCTGTTGTTCACTGAATAAGGCGCAGGCTCATTTTTCTCATTGGCATAAATGCGAATCATGCTGAAGTCGCCGGTGTGTCTTGGCCACATCCAGTTGTCGGTATCACCGCCAAATTTTCCAACGCTTTCAGGAGGATTACCTACCAATCGGATGTCATTGTAGGTTTGGTAAACAAAGAGGTAAAACTCATTGCCATAGAAGAATGATTTGACTTCAGGCTCATACTTGCCATCCATCTTATTGCGACCAACAATCTCTTTAGATTTTGCTGCAATGGCTTTGTCGCGCTCTTGCTCTGTCATCTCGGGTTTAACTACTCCCAAAACTTCAGCAGTAACATCTTCCACGCGGATCAGAAAGCTAATAGCGAAATTGGGGATCGGCAATTCCTCTTCAAAAGACTTGGCACAGAATCCATCTTGCAAGTAATTTTTATCGACAGTAGACAAGGTTTGAATGCCATCATAGGCGCAGTGGTGGTTGGTAAAAACCAATCCTTGCGCACTCACTACTTCTCCAGTACAACCACCATAGTTCAATCTTACAATGGCATCTTTCAAGCAAGCTTGATTGATGTTGTAAATTTCGTCTTGTGTAAGATTCAGACCCATGTTGGTCATCTCAGCGTGCTGAATGCGATTCAGCAACGCCACCACCCACATGCCTTCTGTAGCACTGGCCAGCATAGACAACGACACGGCTATCGTTGTCATCCATAGTTTTAATTTATTCATGATTGTTATTCGGGTTAATTAAGTTCCATTTTGTTTTTTCTATTTCACCATCCAACCAAAGGGCAAGATTCTTCAACTCTTGAGGAGTTTGGTATCGGCACTTAATGGTGTGCAAATGGTTTCCCTTGGTGTACCCAAGATACATGGAGGGCAAATCCGTTACTTGTGGGTTGTCAAACTTCGTGGGTAAATCATAGAAATGAAGCGCAGCCATTTTGTCTTCCATCGCCTTCAAGATATCTACGGACCATTCAGACTTGAAGTCCCCCAATTGGGCTACATTTTGTCGACCATTGTAATACACTTCACCATCCATTTTAACCACCAACGTAAAAGTGGGGCATGCACCAAAACAGGGTGTCTTTTTGTACAACAAAAGAGTGTCGTGCAAATCAGTAGAAGGTTGTAAATAACGTTCCATGGGTTGTGGTGCATGTTTCGCTTCGTTTCGTGGCAAACGACCACTGCGCAGACAACCAGTGGATAGGCTCGTTACCACAAGCGCAATGGAGAGAAATAAAATGAATGGTTTCATTATTTTAATTTCTTCTTTTGATCTTCCAACTTTTTCTTTTGAGCGTTTTGCATTTCCTCTAATCGCTGTTGAAAGCTGGATTTCTTCACAGGCTTTTTCTTGTTTTCTTCAATTGAAGCGCGAATGGCGTCTTCATCAATGAAATATTTTTTGATGGCCCACATTTGACCAATCGACATCATGTTGGCTACGAAATAATACATGGTCAAGCCGGAAGGCATGCTATTGAAAAAGAACAGCATCATAAAGGTGAAGATGTTCATCATTACATTCATGTTGGGCATTCCGGGCTGAGTCATGGCCGGTTGTGAACTCATGTTCATCTTGGTATAGATGAAAGTAGAGGCCGTCATGAGCAGGGTGAACAAGCTGACGTGGGCTCCATAAAAAGGAATATCAAAAGGCAAATTCAAAATGCTGTCATAGGCTGCCAAATCCTCAGCCCACAAAAAGCTTTTGCCTCGCAATACAATTTCTGCAGGGAAAAAACGGAACATGGCATACAACACCGGCATTTGAATCAAGACAGGAATACATCCAGCAAAGGGACTAACACCTAGCTGCTTGTACAATGCCATTTGCGCCTGCTGCTTTTCCATCGGATCTTTGTTCTCGAACTTCTTATTCAACTCATCCAACTCCGGTTTGATGGAACGCATTTTAGCGCCATTCAATAAATTTTTCCAAGTAATGGGGAATAACACCATTTTGATAATCAAGGTAACAATCAAGATGATGATTCCAAAACTGCCAATCCACGAGGAAAGGAACCAGAACAAAGGACGAACGGCATATTTGTTCACCCATCCAATGATGCCCCATCCGTAATCGATGATGCGGTCAAACTCGGCCACTTGTGTAGCATCCAATAGTCCTTGCTCATTGGGTCCAAAGAAAAACTGAATTTGATTTTGCCCAGTGCTGAGATCCAAGGGAAGTTGTGCACTAAAAATTTTGGTGTGAAGCGTGTCATTTTCGGGTGACATCACACGAAGCAAGGCATTTTCTCCAAATCCATTGTTGGCCACAACAGCAGCGCTGAAATAGTTTTGCTTGAAAGCTACCCAATTGATTTTTTCTTCCACCATCTTTTCATCTCCTGCCGTCTCACTCAAATAGTCGCGGTCTTTTCCCATTGGGGTAAAGAAAATCGAGCTACGGCTTCTTTCACTTTGAATTCCTTTCTCATTGTGCATACCCGCTGTTTGCCAGTGCAATTGAAACGAGTTGGAGGCATTTTCCCAGTTGTTGTCCAAATTGGATTTCTTGACATTGCATTGCAGCAAGTGTGAACCTGGAGCCAAACTGTAGGTAACCGCGAATTGTTTTCCGGAGCTATCGGCCAATGTCAAGGTTAATGACTGTTGACCATTTACATCTTTCACTATTTCGTTGGCTTTAAAGACAAAACGCCAAGATCCTTGTTCGCCTTTCTGTTTGTCTTTCCAAACCCAATTCATCTGATTTTGGGCAGGATCCCACAATTGAATGTCTTTTTTACCCCAATAGGTTTTGTATTCCGCAGACTTGAGTGAAACGTCATGAATAGAGGCTCCTTTGTGGTTAATGACAACCTTAATTTTGTCATTCTCTAAAACGGATTGCCCCGCTTGGGCAAAAACCTGGGCACCAAACACGCCATATTTTTCAGTGGCTTGTGAGGAAAGGACAGAGGGAACTGCCTGAGAGGTGACCTGAGCATTATTGGCGGATGGAGAATTGGTTGTATTGGCTTTGACCTCTTTGGGCTGGTTGGCCGCTGCTATCGCCTGTTGTTCTGCCTCTTCCTGAGCTGTTTTGGCGTTGTACCAAGAAACACCAAAAGCCAAGGCCAACATAAGGACCAGACCAATGATGGAGTTTTTATTGAATTCCATGTAATCGTTAAAAAATGAATAGTGTGCAAAAGTCGTAATCTTCGCGCCTTTGAACAACTTTTTTAATCAACTTTGTGACCCAGATGCAAAACATTTCCAAAAGAGTCATTTTACCCCGCTTGATTATATCGATGATCATGGTTGGCCTTTTGTTTGTTTTGTCTTTGCTCTACGGCGCTGCTGGGTGGACATGGGAGTTGGAGCATTGGTCATCTCCTATATTTTGGGAACTTCGATTGCCCCGCAGTCTGATGGCCTTATTGGCCGGCGCAGGATTGGCATTGGCGGGTTTTTGGATGCAGCTCTTGTTTAAAAATCCCTTGGCTAGTCCATCTGTTTTGGGCGTAACCAACGGCGCCTCGTTGGGAGTGGCCTTTGTGACCATGGCTGCTGAGCGAGTTTGGGGGCATAATTTCCCGGAGCTTACGCTAGTGGCCGCATTTGTGGGTGCCATGGCGGTCTTGCTCCTTTTGGCCGTGGTACGAGCCCGTTTGAGCAATCTGACCTCTCTGCTCATCTTCGGAGTAATGCTGGGGCATTTGGCAGGGGCATTGGAAACTATTTTTCAAAGGGCCGCTGCTCGAAATGATTTGCCCAATTTGATTTATTGGTCCATGGGTAGTTTTACCAAAGTAGCCATGTGGCAAGTCGTGGTATTGTTTTTCTGCTTGGTCGCAATGGTCGGTTTGGTTATCAGGAGACACCGTGATGTGGATGTATTTTCTTTGGGTGAGACCATTGCGTTGTCGATGTCAATATCTCCAAGAAGTGTTTCAAACCTTTTGATATTTTGTTCAGGTGTGTTGACCGCCTTCATCACCGCTTTTTGCGGTCCTATTGCCTTTATTGGATTGGCAGCGCCTCATTTGGCCAAGTTGTGGTGGCCTTTTAGAACACAACGCAAACTTATTCCTGCCATTGTTATTACGGGTATCATTATCGCTTTGTTCTGCGATGTATTGGTTCGGTTTACAGATTTGCCCATTAATGCCATTACCTCGCTCATTGGAGCACCTTGGGTGATGTGGTGGCTTTATCAAAACAAGAATCAAAAGCATGGATAGTTGTGTTAAAATACCACCTCTGCATCAGGCTCAATCTGATGGGGCTTTGCGTTTTGGAGGGGCTGAACTGGAACCAGGAATGGGTGTTGCCATAGCAGGTAGGAATGGTGCGGGAAAGTCGGTTTTACTCAGATCCATTTTGAGAACAATGAAGGGCAACATAGGTTGGGTAAGCAATTATCGTGAACCTTTCTTGGACATGCGGGTACAGGAAGTCATTGAAATTGTTCAAACACAAAAAAATGACATGAAAATCGAAGCTATTTTACAGACCTTCTCATTGATGGCCCTGAGGCATCAGGCTGTAAACACCCTAAGCGATGGCGAATTCATGCGTTTAATGTTGGCCAGAGTAACGGCACAGGATCCTTTGCTTTTTTTGCTCGATGAGCCCGATGCCCATCTTGATTTTTACTACAAGCAAGAATTGAAAGATATTGTCGCAAGTTGGCTAAAACAAGGAAAGGTCGTGATCTATTCCACCCATGACGAGTCTTGGGTGCAAAATGCACAACAGGTCTGGTGGATAGAAGCAGGCAATGTACAATTGCAAAGCCCGGGACAATTTGAATTCCAAAAAAATCGTAATTGAAAAATCAAACCATAAGAAACAACTATTTTAGGAGCATGAAAAGAATAATGTTGGGTATATCCGTGATCGCCATGTCAATGGTCACATGGGGACAAAAAAATGAAAAAACCATTTCGTCAAAAATAGAGGAGGTGGTTGTTTTTACAACAGGCGCCCAGGTAACCCATGTAGGCCAAGTAAATCTAAAGGCGGGAGAAAATATTATTCGAATCAAAGGATTGCCCGCTGGTTTGGATCCGCAATCCATTCAAGTGAAAGGGAACGGAGCTTATACCATCATGTCTACCAAGCACCAAGTGGTGTATGGTGATGAGTTAATGTCGCCTCGCGTGAAGGAGTTGAGAGACAGCTTAGAGGAAATGCAATTCAAATTGGCCGAAATTCAAATGCAGCGCGATATCATCAATCAAGAGCGAACACTTTTGGTGAATAATTATTCCATCAAAGGAGCCAATTCTGTGATTACAGCGGAGGATATTACTGAGGTAGCCGATATGGTAAAAGAACGATTAAAAATCAATGGCTACAAGGGAATTGAATTGAATAGCAAAGAATCCAAGGTACAAGAAAACATTGCGGCCATCCAGAATAGATTGGCTGTTTTGCAATCCAATTCTAGCAACAACCCTAGCGTGATTGATTTGGTTTTGTTGTCCAAAAATGAGACGCGCAGTGAGGTAAAGTTCCAGTATTTTGTGGCCAATGCAGGCTGGGTACCCAGTTATGATTTGCGTGCGGATGATGTTAGTTCGCCCATTGACTTTTCATACAAAGCGCGGGTTTATCAAAGTACAGGATTGGATTGGGAAGATGTGAAGTTGACCATCTCCACTGGAAATCCTTCAGTGAGTGGTCAATTGCCAGTGCTGAATCCCTGGTGGTTAAACATGTATGATCCAGCAGCACTTCAATACAAGACAGGTCGAAAATTGAAGGCAGATGCTTATGCTCCAGCAGCTCCTTCTATGCAGCGTGAAATGTCCGTGGCTATGGAGGACAACAATGGGGCGTCTTACAATGAATTCAAAACAAGCGCCAGTTACACCCAGGTCAATAACAATGCGGTGAATACAGAGTTTTCGATATCTATTCCATATGATATTCCTTCAGACAATGATGGGGTAGAGGTGGTGATGCAGCATGACGCGGTAAAGGCAGACTACCGATATGTGGCTGTTCCCAAACAAGATCCAAGTGCCTATTTGATGGCATTCATGACCAATTGGGCACAGTACGGATTGTTACCCGGAGAAAGCAATATCTATTTCAGAGGAACTTTTGTTGGTCAAGGTTACATAGACCCAGCCATGGCCAACGATACTTTGATGTTGAACATGGGTAGAGATATGTCTGTGGTGGTCAAAAGAGATATGGTCAAAGATTTTTGTAAAAACGGTACTTGGGCAGGAAAGAAATGGGTGACCAAAGCCTATGAAATCACTGTGAAAAATCAAAAGACCGTTCCCATCAAGATTGAAATTGTAGATCAATTGCCCAAAAGCAACAACAGCGAGTTGGAAATCGTTACAGAGGAGACCAGCGGTGCCAAATGGAATGAAGAAACAGGGGAGCTGCGCTGGTTGATGGATTTGACGCCCAATCAAATTGAGAAGAAAACCATTCGATTTACCGTGAAGTATCCGAGGAAAATGATGGTGAATTTGTAATGGATAACAATCAAAAGGAAAGGCCCACTCATTGGAGTGGGCCTCTTTTATTTCAATATTTGATGTTGTGCAATAAAACAATTGTAATAGGAAATAAGTGATGATGAAAAAGGACTTGGTCAATCGTTTACGTGAAGTATTATTGGATGGGAAATGGATAGCCAATACCAACTTGAAGCAAGAGATAACCAGTTGTCATTGGGAGTCAGCTATTATGAGTGTGGAAGGATTAAATTCAATTGCTTCTTTGACTTTCCATCTCCATTACTATTTAAGCGGTGTGCTAAATGTATTCCTAGGAGGAAATCTTGAAATAAGTGATCAGTTTAGCTTTGATATGAAAAGTATCGACTGTGAGGAGGAATGGCTTGAATTGGTCAATGATTTTTTGAAGAGTGCAGAATTGTATATATGCTGTGTAGAAGATATGGATGATGAAAGGCTTTCTCAGACATTTGTGAAGCATGAATATGGTAATTATTGGCGAAATATTGAAGCGCAAATTGAACACAGTTACTACCATCTGGGTCAGATTGTTTTGATAAAAAAAATAATCGCGCAACGAAATGTGTCAACGGAATGGTAGAGATGAAAAAAGCCCACTCCGTTGAGTGGGCTTTTTAACCAAACAAACTAAGAAATTACTTACTCACTACAAACTTCACAGTTGAAGTTTCAGTACCGTTAGAAACTTTCACGTGGTACATTCCATTTGAAAGCTCGTTGTTGAATTCAATCATTTTGTTGATTGAACCCTCTGCAATGATGTTCTCTTTTTGAATCATTCTTCCAGTTGCATCCAAAACTTCAACGCTCAAGTTTCCTTCGAAATTGGCAACAGACAACTGAACCATTTCGCCATTGCTGGGGTTAGGATAAAGCGCGATGCTGGCGTTGTTCAACTGGGTTGAAGATACCGAACCTTCATTTTCCAATGTTGGCATGCCAGCGGCTGCGATGGTGCGAACACAAGCAGGAGAGGCAGTGAATGCAGTGTATGAATTGTCAGCATGCTTAGCACGGATTCTAACATCATAGGTCTGACCCAATGCAACACCAGGAACCAAAGACATGGGTAAAATTCTTGAACCACCTACAGAGCCATTCACTGCATTAGCGATACCAGCGGTTGGTAATACTTGAGTGAACTCCCAATTGTATTGAGATGCACCGCAGATAGAACGGTTGGTGGCCAAAGATGATGACAAATATTTGTAAGCAGGACATTGGTCTGAAGTACGCACAGTTAATGCTGCTTCTGGAGCCAAAGTTACTGGACCTACGATGGTTCCGTTGGCTGTAATGGGAGTCAATGTACCAAATGCATCAGGCAAGTTGTAATGCGCGTCAACAGTTACATAATAGGTGACGTTAGCTGTTCCTAAGTTAGGAGCAGCAATTTTACCCAATTGACAAACAGTTGAGGCAACAGTTGCACTTGCACCTGCAGGAATGGCGTATGTCCAATCAGCGGTTGATCCATTGGAAGCATTGGCTTCAACATTGAAACGCTTAACAGTGTAACCAGAAGCGCCAGAGCGGAATTTGGACTTGAAGTTTTGACAAGTGCTGGAATAAATGCCAGTATTGTTGGTGTACACGTTGATGTCTGTTTGGCTTCCACGTAAGAAGGCGATGCGCATAGAAACAGTACCAGGAGTGCTGTTGTTGTTTCTAACACAAACAGAATAGTTGTCGCCAACAGTCAATCCGTCAAACAATAATGTCTCACTTCCCCCATCAGCAGCTGCACCCTGTGCACCAGGATGAACGTCGTTTTCAACAGCCAAAGGAATCAACGCAGAACCTCCAGAAACGGGAGTTTCAAAGATGCTCAAGTCGTTGTCATCCGCAACACTGGTTGAACCTGTCAATTGAATTCTAACCGCATTTGATTGAGCGGTGAAGTTGTACCACAATTCCAAACCAGCACCAGGATTTTCAACTGTCTCAGAACCGTTGGCCAAGTTAACTGAAACGTTGGATTGAGAACCTGTGTTGTAAGTTCCGATGTTCAATACAGCTACGCTTGCATCAAAACCAGAGGCAGAACAACCCAAATCGGCACCAGAACAATCTTCATCAATACCGTTACCACAAATCTCTGTAGCTCCTGGTTTGATGGCCGCATTGGCGTCATTACAATCACCAGCGGCTGTTGCGTATCCTGCACCTGGATTGGCGCACAATGATTGTGCAGCACCTGTACCATAGCTATCGCCATCAGCGTCAGTGTAGTAGTTATTGAAAGTCAAACCATTGTCAATACCACCAGTACAGTTGTCATCAACTCCGTTACAAACTTCGTTGGCACTTGGATTAGTGGCAGCGTTGGTATCATCACAGTCTGTGTTGTTGGTTACGAAACCAGCACCAGGATTGGAGCAAGAATTGGTAGCTGAACCAGCACCAAATCCATCACCATCAGCATCCGCATAATAGTCAGCAGAAGCAGAAACAGTAGTTGTTATGGCATTACTTGTTGCTGTGCCTGATGCGTCACATCCACCAGCAGTCAATACAACGGTAACAACATCGTTGTTAGCCAATGCAGCATTGGTATATGTTGCAGCATCTGTTCCAACATTGTTTCCGTTCAGTTTCCACTGATAAGAAGGGGTTCCACCGTTGGTAGGAGTAGCAGTGAAGGTAACAGAAGTTCCAGCACAAATATTATTGTCGGCATCGCTTGAGGTGATGACAACAGATGGTGTTGAACCTGCTGTTCTCACCAAAGTTGGGTGAGTCAATTGGTTAGCACCAGGCGTTCCGTGAACATAGTTTTCAGCAGCGCCTGTTGGGCTCAACAACTGAATGTTCAAAGTGAAGGTGAACGTTCCATCAGTAGTGAATTGACCCACCAATACTTTATTGCTGGATGTTGCACCAACGATACCACCTAAAGCAGCAATAGATCCGTTGTTCACAACGATAGATCCCAATGCATTACCAGCAGTCAAAGCGTCCAAAATGGTTCCGCTCATACCCAATGTGTTTGGAGTAACGTAAGTGGTACCTGAAGAGGCCAACATTCCATCTTTTCCAGAAGCACCTGTGATTTGAGTACCGAAACATCCACCCAAAGTATTACCTAAAATTCCCTGAGCATGTGGATTGGCGATACTTCCGTCAGTATCCTCATCCTTTGGAACACCCACTTTGGTAGCAGCCGCTCCACCAGCAGTGATCCATGAATCGATCATCGCCGTGTGCTTCTTGGTGTTCAAAACAGATGTAGTAGGACCAGCCTGCGCATCGTAATTTTCATCATTGTAAAAAGAGGTAGTTGTTCCAAAAGTCAAATTCTTGGAAGCGTTTCCAAACATTTGAACAAATTTGTAGCCGGCAGCCATGTCAACATAAACACGGTAGGTAACTGCACCTTCTGTCAAAGGAATAGAATATCCTTGTGCGACAGTATAGGCAGCATCAGCGGCATTGGCTTGGTAGTATCTCTCAACGATGATACCTTCCAATCCTTGGGCTTGTGCAGAGGTAATACCTGCCACCATGCCCAGACCTAGGATGTATTTTTTTAAATTCATTTTGAATATTTTTTTAGAAGGGGAGGGTTGCCCCTCCCCAATTTTTTTAGTTACAAGAAGTTCCGAAAGCTGGAGCAAAAATCAAGAAGTCATCAACATCAGTGTCACCATCGCTGTCCAAGTCAGTAGGACAAGCATTGATACCTTGAACTTGACCAATAACTTGAGAGTAAGTCCAATCAGACAACCAGTTTTGACCTGGGTTTGAAGAGAACGCACCACGGTATGGAGCTGGAGTAAAGAAACCATCGTTTGGAGCTGTTGGGCAACCAGATACAGACAACGCTGGATTTGGAATAACATCAGCCTTAACAGAGTAAGCATTGGTAGTAGTATTCAAAGTGAAAGCATAGCTGAAACCTGGTACACTAGAAACCAAATCATTCATGTCTGTGGTATTGAACTGAGTATAATCAGGAGTTCCAGAGGCGATAACGGTTGCACCCAAAGAACCTTGCGTCAAAGGATTGGTTATTGCAACAAATGTGTTACACTTGATTTTCAATGATTGAGAACCGTTACCATTGGTAGCTGAAGCTGGACCAGCGATGTTGGTCCAGTTGTGCCAAGACTCACCACCTGCAGCATATGAACGAGTTCCGCTTAAGCTTTTGGTTAAGTTCAAACCGCTCTTAAAATTGGCAAACACTGAATTGTAAATCTCACCTTCTGTTAATTCCTTTGCATTGATAGCTGACAATGATGAGTTATCCACAGTTTGGGTAGTCTTACCATTACCAATGATGGTTGCATTATAAACCACCGGATGGGTGCGTGGTAAATTGTTAGATCTTTGGTCATCAGAATCAATCTCAAAACCATTGTCGTTGTCAGGGCTAGAAGTAGCATCTGATTTCATACCGAATAAGAATTGAGCCTTACCAGTCCAACCCAAGTCAAAGTCAAACATATCATCGTTACCGAAGATGGTTGTGCAATATTTTAAGTTAACAGTACCACCAAAGATTTCGATGTTGTCATCAGCGTTAGAAACAATTTCGATGTGCTCGATGGTTGTTCCGCGACCAACTGAAGCCAAAGTCAAACCGTTCATCTCTCCTCCTACAGTTAAGATGGCTCCAGCATGACGGATAGAAACATAACGCATGATACCAGAGTTATCATTGTCGTCGAAAGTTTCACCGGCAGACAAGTTCACACCAAACTGATCTTGTATGTTGGTTGTTTGGAAACCTTCCAACGTACCCAAACCGTCAGCAAAGGCCAATTTACCATTGGCAGCACCTACTACGAATGGTCCGTTAGCGGCCAAAGTCAAGTTGTTGGTGGCTTTACCATTGATGGCAACACCACCCCATTTTCCAATGTTTGAAATGGCATAGGTACCATCCATTGGATCTGCTTGTGCAGTGAATACGATAGGACAAGACTCAGTACCATTGGCAATAATTCTTCCGCCTCTTGAGATGATCAAAGCAGTAGCTTCTGCAGCAACAGCGTTAGGAGCACCTTTGATGACTGTACCTGGCTCAATGGTGATGGTTTGACCAGATGGAATGTAAATTTTCTTGTCCAAAATGTAAGTGTTTTGGCAAGTGAAAGTAGCGCCAGTGGTCATGTCGCCTCCGTAAGTTCCACTGATGGCCGTGTAACCGGGCATGGATGAAACAATAACTTCTGGACGAGAAGCAACAGGAGGACATCCGCACTCTGCTCCCAAATTCGATTGTGCAACTGAAGCAGTTGCAACAAATGACAAAGCCATTGCGATGACTTTGTTCAAATTGTTTAATTTTTTCATTTTTATTGGTTAAATAGATTGCCGCAAATCTGAAACTCCAATGATCATTCAGAATAAATGTCATTTTACCATTCTATTAAGCAATCGGATGAATCGCTTGATTATTTGTTAAGCATTTGTTTGGCGAGTGGGTAAAAAAAAAACACTGACTTAACATCAGTGTTTTTTATCAACCGGTGTGGTCTATTTGTTTTGTTATTGGAATATTAATCCCAATCTCAGCCCAATATTTAAGTAACCCATATGACTATTTGCGCCATTTAATACGTTAGGGAAATGTTGCCCGACAATACCCATCGAAAGAATGTGTTTTTCATCAGGCTTAAATGCTTTGGAAAGGCTCAATTGGTAACCCACTCCTTTTATTTCGGATTTTCCTGTGTGAGATTGTCTTTGGTTGTTATTCAATAGCTGATAACTCAATTGATCTTTTAATCCGACATAGTATGATCCACCTAGGCCTAGAACCCAACCTTTATCTGTCAATTGATAGTCCACAGTCAGGGGAATTTCAATACCCCGGGTTGTACTTTCAATAAGGGTCACTTTCTGTACGTTAATACTATCATTCTTGTAAGACATAGATCTGTATCCTAATCCGCATCTGAAGGTTAGCTTTTCATTGAATACATATCCACTTTGAACAGCCAATGCGTTTCCAAAATGGGAGGTACTACTGCCATTGAATTCCTCCTGTAAAAGCGCATTGTCGGAGGTAAATATGGGGTTATTGTTTGTGAAGGAGTATTGCAAAGACCAATTCCATCTCTTGTCTTGTGACTGCACGGTAAATGAAAGTGCAATCAAAATCCCAGTGAAAAATATATTTGTTCTTTTCATTTCGTTATTCTTTAATACAACGGATACTCATTCCGTATAGTTGGGATGTTTTGGAACGAAGAATTCTGGTTTGTTGGGCATCAATGTAACGATAGTAGGCATCATCGTTGTCTTCCGTTGCGGTCCACCAGAATGCAGCGTTCCCAGCGTTATTGATTGCGTTCAAAAGGGTGATACAGCCTCCAGGTACTGCGTTAAAACCAAAAGAATCTTCGCCGTATAGTGGACTGAATTCTGGCCATCCTTTGGAGTATTTCGCAGTCAAAAGATTGGCTTCTTTTTCACCACGCCATCCAAACGCATTGGCGGCCTCAGTGCTCATACCAATGTGTTTTTCCAATTCAATCCAATCGGCATCAGTTGGAACCCTCCATCCTTTGGGTGCAATTTTTCGGGTATCTTGAATGCTCCTAAAGTTGTACAAATTTCCAAAAAGACTATCGTTGTGAAAAGTAAAAGCGCCGCTTTGAGTCAGGTTCCATTGTGTTGCAGCATTTTCCTTAGAGATGTATTCAAGGCTGTCTCCGTTTTGATAAAGGGTAGAATGTAAATTCTCTGCCATCCACCATTGATTGCCAATTCTTACAGTGGTAAATGGATTCCCGTTGTTATCAACGCCACTTCCATATTCTATGGTAACAGTTTCTTTTTTGTCTTTATCGCATCCAATGAACAAAAGGCCCGAAAGGATGAGAAAGATGAATCGTTTCTTCATGGCTATAATTTGAATAAGGTCAGAATTTTGGTTCCGAAATTGGACGTGATTTGAATGTAATAGACGCCCGGAGTAAGGTGGTTGATATCAAATGTGTTATTGTAGTTGGAGCTGGCGTTGGATTCTTCAGTAGTGTTGATGAGCGTACCAAATGCATTGAACCATTGTATTTTTATGTTACTCGATTCCGGTTGAACAATATTGACGCGGACTTGATTTTCTGCAGGGTTGGGATATAGGTTCCCTTCAAAATCATTGACAAGTATAGAGGGACAAACCTCAACGATGTTTCGATTGTTGCAATCACCAGGATAACAACACAAGTCGCTCATCGAGATATTGGCCTGTGGATCATAGTTACAAGCTAAACTGTCCATGCAGCCAATCAATGCCTTGGTGATGCAACTTCCTTCCTCATAGCAGATGACTGCAGGACTGTATTCTAAAAATGCAGGGTCATTGCACCCGCAAGCGTAAGGGTATGAAAGAAAAGGGTTGTATTGTTGATTGTCACCCATTAGGGTGTCTTGGGCAACATATTCAATGGATTGGACATTTCCTTCATTGTCTAAAAAGACAACTTCTAAATTGATGTTAAACGTTATTTCTCCGGCAGTAGTGAGTTGAGCAAGCAATACGTGATTGCTATCTGATACAACCCCTGAGTAGGGAAACGTTGAGGTGAGGTTGAATTGATTGCTTTCAAAAAAATACCCAGGCACGATGGAACCGAAAATTGTACTGTCATTGCCAGTAAAAAAATCTAAAATGCCAGCAGATGACCAGTTCGCAGTGGTCGTTACCATTGTATCAATTCCATCGGCCTGGGTAAGGGCTAGGCCCATTTCGTTGTTTTGGTTGTTCATGAGTCCCTGTGTCAACATTTCACTGCCTCCATCATTGTTGGATCCCCCAATGAAGGAACCATTGGTATCCTGATTTTTGGGTAATCCAAAGTAGAGATTGGGTCCTTGTTTGGCCACTTGTCCAATGGTGAGGTAAGAATCCAAAGCCACAAGGCTTTCTCCCAATCTGGGTTTCAAGAAATCTTTTCCAAAGGTTTTTCCTTCGGTTGCATGATTAAAAAACGTAGATGTACTGCTAATCGAAAAGGGATGATTGATGTCTCCGAATAATCTGGAAACCGCACTGCCCGGTGATAGTTTCGCATAGATTCTATAGGTTGTTGTTCCTTCAGAAAGAACACCGCCTGTAGTATCCGTAGCGTCATTGGCATCACTGATGTAATACTTTTCAATGTAGAGATTCTGAAGTTGAGAGAATCCCACTTGAGTCAAAAGCAGTATGAAAATGACTGCAAAGAATTTAATAGCACTCATATTTTGTATTGAATGGAAAGTTGATAGGTTGTTCCGTATCGGAAGTTGTCGTAATCATACCAACCATCCGTATTGGTGATGTTACCGGACTCATTGATGCGATTGATTTGATATGATCGTCTTACGGCCGTGTTTAAAATGTCCCGAATGGTAAGGCTCGCCGACCAATGGTCATTGATTTTCTTGTTGACTTTAAAGTCAATCATATGTCGGGGCATTTCGTAAACATCTGGACGGCCCTTTATGGCTCCCGCAATAACCAATCTTGGCCCCTGCACATTGTAAGAGACAGTGGCTGTTAAGCCAAGGCTATCAGCGGAATAACTTAAAATGCTGTTGATCAAGTAGGGTGCTTGACCAAACATTGGTCTTCTCAATGTATCCAACGGAGTATAAACTTTTTTACCATCGATAACCTGCAGGTCTTTTCTAATGAATTCTGCTTCTGATTTCACAAGGGTGACATTGCTCTTGAATTCAAGCGACTTGGATATTTGCAGATTGCCCTCTAATTCCAGACCAAGGACGGTGGACTTCTCAATGTTATCCCAAGTGATACCGGCAGATCCAAATCCCATTTCGATGTGGTTGTTGAAGTCTTTATAGAATGCACTAATAGAAGCGTTATGTCCTTTTTTGAAATAGGTCTCTGCACGGAAATCAAAATTGTGGATGGTGACCATTTTCAAGTCAGAGTTTCCGTAAATCAAAGTTCTGAACTCGTTATCTACAATAGCCGCATCGCTTAACTCACGGATGCTGGGACGTGCCAGTGATTTCGAATAATTAAACCGCAAGTTGGTTTGACCAATCGAATCGGAGTTCAGTTTGTATACCAAACTGGCATTGGGAAGTAGATCCAATTGTTCGATGGATGCAGGATTTACCAATGGGAATCCACCCACATTCTCTCTTCTGAAATCATCCCGCTCAAAACCTTGGTCGTAGTAGCTATCAACATCGACAAATATGTCCGTTTGCTCGGCTCTTAATCCTCCAATTAATCTGAGATTTGACGACTTCTCGTAGTCAAAGAAAGCATAGGCGCTGTAAATATCACTTTGACCAAAGCTGTGATCTCGGGCAAAATTATTTCGGGTGTAATAGTAATCCAGTATGCCATTTTGCATTACAAACTTGGAAGGGTCTAAGAACTGATCAATGTCTCCAGATGTAAAGGTCTCTAAATTGAGGTTGTTACCTTGATAGAGTTTGTATTCATCATTATCAATTTTTCGATAGTTTCTTAGCGCAGATGCTCCCCAGAACATCTTTCTTGTGAGTCCTTCTTTTTTCAGCTTGTGAATGGGCTGATTAAAATCGAGACGACTGTCAAGAAGGTTTTCATTGAGGTAGCGGTAAAATCTCCTGATGCCCTCGCCAAAAGTGGGAGCAAATGTGTAAGCTTGAATTTCGTTGTTGACAAGGTTGTAGCTGTATTGATTCACCTTGAAATCTGGTGCGATACTATTGGCTTTGGTGTAGCTGGTATTGAAGTTGATTTTTAATTCTTTCTCGGGGAAGTAATGCTCCGTTGATAGTTGATGGATCAGTTGTTTTCTTTGTTCATAGAATATATTGTTCACTACTGATATGTCTTGTTCATCAATGGTGCCTTCAGGAGACACAAAAGGCCTTCCTTCATATTGCGCCACATCATTGGTTCCAATGATATTGGGCATGTACAGCAATCCTATTTTATGATTGGGACTTAATTTGTAGTTGGCATTGAGCAAGACATTCCATGAGTTGGTCTCACGACTAATACGAGCATAATCCTGTCGGTCTATAGGGTAGTCCAAGGTTTCATCTCCTACACGTTGTGACGAACCATTTGGGTCATAGCGGTAATTGGTTCCGTATCGCATACCAATGAAGTAGCCTAATTTTTTTCCAAAGAGTTTGGTTTCATTACCTATGCTGAAGTTCTGACTAAAATTCATCGGCGCTTTTTCGGTACGTGCATTCCAATTGTTGGCAAATCCATTGTTGTAATCCGTACCATTTGGATTGATGAGGTCGAAAGCTTGCGGCTTGTATTGACTGTTGTACTCTTGTTTGGCAGCAGCAACAGCAGCAGGATTATTCAATTGATTGGCAGGAAGCAAGCCCAATTCAACCAACCCAAGCGCCATGTAGTTGTCAGCGGTGGAATTTCCATCTGCCCAACCGTGAATTCCCATGTTGGCATAAAAGTCACCAAGTCCAAGGGCAACCATTTCATCATAAGTGTTGGGCGCGAGATTGGGAATCAGAATCTCATCTTTTTCTCTCCGGCGCATCCCATTATCAAATCCCCATCGGTCGGTTTTGCTTTTGGCTGAAGTAATGAAATCTTTGAAAGAAACTTGGGGATTATAACCAAATTGTGATTCTACATTGATGCTCAATTGATCGGGATAATCTTTGGTTTCAACGGAGATATACGCCCCTGACCAATCAGAGGCCAAGTTGGATTGTGCTGTTTTGGTGATGATAATATTGTCAATCAAGCTAGATGGGAAAATATCTAACTTAATATTATTGGTCAACGGATCCAATGTAGGGATACGAGACCCATTCAGGGTTGACTTAACATAACGGTCACCAATTCCTCGCACCGTGATCAATCCTCCTGAAGTGGAAACACCGGAAACACGGGCAATGGCATTCACCACGTTTTGATCCCCTGTTTTTTTCATGGTTTCAGAGGAGATGTAATCAATGGTGGTTGCAGAATTCATCTTTACCTTTTCCATGTAGGTATCGTTGGATTTGCTAACCTTGCCAATGATGTCTAAGCCTTTCACGACATAGGAACTGTTGAACAGTGTGATATTGCTGACAATGGTTTGGTTGTTATTCAGCACAACGGTGTCAATGGTGGTTTTGAAACCTGTCATGACATAATTGATGGTGTATCTTTTGTTGTTGGGTATGGTCAATTCATACAGTCCATCAAAATCAGTTTTTGATAAAATTCCCTGGTTTTCGATGACCACCACGACCACTCCAAAAACTGGTTCTCCTTTCTCATCGGTCACTTTCCCCTTAAGTATGCCCTGAGCAAGTGAAATGGTGGAGATCGATAATAAAAGCAATAAGGAAAGGAGACCTCTCATGGAATTATTTTTTGATAAAGTATAATTTCTGAATTTGCCCGTTATTGTTAATGCAAACGGTGTAAAGCCCAGCCGCCCAATCTGCAACATTGAGGTTAACTTGCGCTTGTAGTGCAATTTCATTGTGTACCAATGCTCCAGTAGCATTGTACACACTCATCGCGCCAATGGTTTGTTTCTTGTTGTTTTTAATAACAACTGATTCTGTTGCTGGATTAGGATAAAGGGCTAGATTAAAATTTTCATTGAAGTAGTTGATGCCGTTGGGCTCCTCAGGAGTGCTCTCGAACATCAAGGTGCTATCTGTCAATTCACCTGTTAGTGGGTTGTCAGCAACGTAAATTTCACTTCCACCAATTTGCGGTGTTCCCAATTGAACATTTAGTTTAAAAGAAAAAATACCATCGGTAGTGAACTGTCCCAAAAGCACCATATTACTGGATGTTACACCGGTTACCCCACCCAGTGCAGCTATGGTACCGTTTGTAATCACGAAATCAGATCCAGGGGTTTGGTCAAACAAATCCAATTCTGAACTGATGCCCAATACGTTTGGATTGATGGGTGTGCCAGGCATCATACCATCCACTCCGTCAGTACCCGTTACAGGTAGTCCCATCGCAGGTGTAAGGTTGGCTATTAATCCATCATTATTGCCAATGGTTCCATCGGTATCCTCTGACTTCAATACTCCCATTTTGGTGGCAGCAACTCCCCCTACTGTTAAGTAGGTATCAATCATTTGTGTATTCTTCTTGGTGTTATTCACACTGGTTCCTTGGTATACTGCTACGCCATAATTGGGGTCGTTGAAAAAGGACGTAGTGGTGTGTATCTCGAGTGGATGGTTGGCGTTACCAAACATTTGAATGAAATTGTAACCGTCCTGTAAATCTGCATAAACCCGATAAGTGGTAGATCCCACGTGCAATGGATAGGTGGCAAAGTTGTCAGCGGCATCCATAGAATCGGCAGCATCTGAAACGTAGTATTTTTCTACAACAATTCCTTGCAATCCTTGAGCTTGAATTTTTTGATTTGGTAGTGCAGTCAACAAACCAATTCCTGTTAATACGGTGTAAATATTTTTCATGAATTTATTTTTTTATTGTTCTTCTTTTTTTCTTTTCCTTTTTGGTTGTGCCTTGCAGAAGGGGGCAGATGATCTCTCCTTGTTGTGGGTTACCCCAAACATATTTGATGGACTTCCCCTGTGGAGTTCCAATCATCACATTCAAGTTGTATTCTAATTCACCTAGTGTTGTCAATTGCGCGATGAGCACATAGTTGGTTCCCAATGAATCAATCCCAACGGATCCTTTTCCAAGGCAAGCCCAAGCGCCGTTGTCAATTTCCAAATGATTTGATCGGGTGATCATCATTAAGTTTTTAGCAACAGAATCCAATTGAAAAAGATTGGCAACAGGAAGCTTGGTAACAGTTCTCATCCCATCTCGCTCTGTCAAGGCATAGTCCATCCATTTGGAGTTATTGGTGAGATAATTCTTTTCAAATTTTGATGCAATTCGGTTGTCATCTAAATCAAATTTCTTTGGTATGCCCATCAAATTTTCTGCTGCCGCTCCAACACTGAACCATGAATCGAGTAGGGTTACATTCTTGGATAAGCTTCTTTCAGGAATGACATTGGGATATGTATTTCCAATGCCGGCATGATTAAAGAATGGGGCATTTGCATGGAAAGTAAGCGGGTGTTGTGAGGTTCCATAGGCAGCCTGAAAACGATATCCGGGAGCCAAATCAAGATATATGCGGTAAGTCTTGGAACCAGTTTTTAATTCACCACTTAAGTTTCCTCCCTGATTGTCCTTTTCATTGGATTGGTAATAGTGCTCAACATACACTCCCTCCAGTCCCTCAAAATTTTGGGACAATATGGCTGAAGAATACAAGATAAAAAGGAGTTGTAAAAGGATTTTCATAATTGGTTATCGAGCAATAATGAAGGTGGTAGAATGGGTTCCTAAGAAGACATTATATAATCCATTGGCCCAATCCCCAATATTGAGTTGAAGACTTCTATTGATTGTACCTTCACACATTTTTTTACCCAAGGCATCGATTATGATGAAGGAGTTGTTTGGTGCATTTTGATCTGCGGCAATGGTAATCCATTGAGCCGCTGGATTGGGGAATAATTGCATAGAAAAATTTTTGTTTTCTTTGATGTCTGTGGTGATTTCACCGTCACAGTTTTCGTCAACATTGTTGTCTGGAATTTCAGTTGCATTGGGATTTATGCTGCTGTTGGTGTCATCACAATCAGCGTTTGAAGCTACACCACAAGGTGCAGCATTGCTACTTCCATATCCATCCATATCATTGTCCTCAAACAAAAGCATTGAGTCATCGCAATCATCGCTGTTGTCAACATATCCCGCAATGGGAGAACAAGCAAAGGCCGCGTTGTTGGCATCCCCAAATCCATCGGCATCAGCATCACTGAAATAGGTGTTCAATACAAATTCATCAATCTCATCGTTGCAATTGTCATCAACTTCATTGCATGTTTCTGTTTGAAAGGGATACACGCTAGCATCATTGTCATTGCAATCTCCAGTTTGTATTTCTCCGCATGCTGAGAGGATTTCACCACCATAACTGTCATTGTCATTATCTGCAAACAGAATGAGGAAGTCATCACAATCATCCCCATTGTCCACGTAACCTGGAGGCGCAGTACAATCGAGTACCGATTCGTTGATATTGCCAAATCCATCAAAATCTGCGTCTATATAAAATGTCATTTGTACGTACTCGTCCATCTCTCCGTCGCAATTGTTATCGATGTAATCGCACGCTTCATTGGCTCCTGGAAAAATGAGAGGATTGTTATCTGCACAGTCATCGGCATTGTTGACAAAGCCATTGATAGGGTTGCAGAGTAGGAGAGAAATATCAGCTACCCCAAAACCATCATTGTCGGCATCAAAAAAATAATTGAGGGGATTGGCGCAGGTATCCAATTCCATCGCATAAAGGGATGGTAAGGATAGCAATAGAACAAAGCAATAGCTCAGTGTTTTTTTCATGGCTTTTGACTAGAATTTGTCAAAGGCAAAAAAAGATCGATGAGAATAAGCCATTGACCGTTCAATGTTATTTTTATAAAAACACAATTCCGGTTTTTTTGATTTAGTGTTAATGGAATGTGACTGATATGTTTCACAGCGATAATGACATAATTTTACATCATGAAAAAATGGATGTTCTGTTCACTGGTCTTGCTTCTGAGCAATGTAAGCAATGGTCAAACCCTCAACACTCCCTATGCCGCCTCTATTTTACCTTCCATCTCAATGAGTAAGGGTGTCAGTTTGCACGCTCCAAATGCTGATCAGTCTTATTGGTGGGTGCATACACTAGAATTCTACGAACAGTTTTCAGAAGGACCAGCTGGGTTGGTTGCTGTTCAACATTGGTCCAGTCAAGGAAATCTCATCGTTGACATGTTGCTGTCCAATGAGGTTTGCATCTTGGATTTGGCGACAGATGATCAGGGCAATGTGGTTTTGTCAGGGGTATACAAGGACAGTCTTTTTGTGAATGGCAACTTGGTATTGACAGACGAGAATACTTGGTCCGATAACAACAATTTTGTTTTGTATGTTCCCTCCAATGGTTTGGATTTTCAGGCCTGGAACCTAGATGGTTTTGCAGAATACGGATTCTCCTTTCCTGTCGTTGATTTTGGTCCAGATCAAAGGATTTATTGTGCTGGATCGGATTACATGACCGGATGGATTTATCGGTGGCAACCTGATGAAAGTCCAGCGCTTTGGAACTCTGGCATAGAACTGAAAGTTTTTGGCGATATAGAAGTCAATGATCAAGGGCAAGTAGCCTTTGCCTCAGCCTGTTTTCAGGGTCAAGTTTCTGTGGGAGATCAAATATTTACAGCCCCCAACTCCTACAATGTCCTCATCGGAATTTTAGATTCAAATGCCAATTGTATTGGAATACAATTTATTCCAGATATTACCATACAGTTTGCGGAGGTGGAGTGGTTGTCCAACGGAAGCATATTGGCGGCAGGAGATTGGTATGCAGAAGGATCAATTGGAAACTTTGATCTTTCTGGACCGCAATGGGTATACAGTTATTTCTTGTGTGAAATGGATACCAATGGAAATGTCAATTGGGCCACTGCGCACCCTCATAATCCCGTTGGTATAACTGGCGATTTTGCATTGGGCAGAACAGAGTCTATCGCAGCGGATGAAACGGGTGGATTTTATCTTTTTGGTCAACAACGCGGAGATGTTTATTGGTCACCCTCACTTTCAACGTTCGGAAATGAGGCCGATGTAACCAATGAATACACGGCGACACTTACCCATTGGACCAATCATACCCCGTCCAATGCGCAGACCATTTATGGAGTGACATTGCCTGAAATGTATCAAGTGTCTTATAGAGATGGGCTGTTGGCTGTTTCAGGAAGCACTGAATATTCGGACACCCTTTTGTGTAATGATTTCAGCACTTTTCAATTCAATGGTAGTATTGCCTTTCTATTCACCAGTCAAAATTTTGTGGGTATCTCTGAATTGAGCAAGGAGCAGTCGTACTGGACGGATCAATTTTTGGTCTTTCCTCAAAAAATAGGGGAATATCGCATTTGGAATACAATGGGTACACAAGTTGGATCAGGTTTTTGCTCTGAAAAATCTTTGCTGTGGAATGAATTACATCTTTCTCCAGGTTGCTATTTAATACAAACAGAGAGGGGTAATTTGAAGTTTATGAAGCAATAAAGCAATATTCTAAATCAGTTGCATTGAATTTTTTATTGAATCGAGCCACACTTTTATTACTGGATCCCATGAAATGTATTTGTTGGACGCCATGGGTGCGATGTGTTTCTTCTGTCAAGTGGTGAATAAGGTAGGACATCACGTGCAATTCACGGTAATCTTTGTCTGATACGTTTTGAATGGTGTAAAGAGTTCCATTAAAAACACCATAGAGCTGCATGGCCACCATTAGACCATCGCAACTCAATCCTGCAATCTTAATCATGCCACGTTGATGCCCTTCGCGATAAAGATTTTCTAACTTGTTTTGTTGGTTTTGATTCCAGTCATAGGGATGGTGTCGCTTCATGAATTTTGAAAATCGATCCCAAGTTTGATCGAAATCAATTTTAAAATTCTCTCTTTCTGCTTTCTGGAGATTTTTGCGGAGTTCACGGGATATTTCTTCTCCAGAATATGGAGCTATTTGAACCCTGTGCCATTTAATATTTCCCTTCACTTCAATACCTGGCTGAACATGAATTCCTTTCAATAATCCTTTTGCAGTGATTTTCTGAAAAATATGTTGTTTTTCTTCAGTAGATATGTTGTGGCCCAGGCATTCTAGGTATTTTACATAAAGTGGAGATTTATTGCTATTGATAATTCCCCATTTTTGAACCAAGGCATCGGGAACGACGCCCTCGTAATGACCTTTTACCCATCCATTCCATTGGGGAAGTACGGCTTGCCAATACCAACTTAGAGTGAACAAAGCGCCGTTGTTTTGTGCAACGCAAGCATCCCAGGCGGTGGCGTCGATATTTGACCCTTTAATTTTTCTCCAATCCTTAGTCATCTGATTGCCCAATAATACAATTTTTTTGGATAGGCACAAAAAAAAGGTACCATTTCGGTACCTTCTTTTATCGTAGCCCGTAGGGGAATCGAACCCCTGTTTACAGAATGAAAATCTGCTGTCCTAACCCCTAGACGAACGGGCCATCGTTCGCTTTAGCGGATGCAAATATAAACCTTTTTTTTCATCTTCAAAAAAAAAAACAAAAAAGTGATGACTCGGTTTGATTTATCTTCGGCATGGTTTTTATCCGGTTCAAAAACATGAAAAAAATTATTTCTTTGCTGCTGTTGGTGGTGCTGGCAATCAGCTCTCAGACCAATGCTGGGGCGCAGGCCCTGAACATCCAAGCCCAGTTTAATCAACTGCCCAGTGGTACATCAAAGGTTATTTTTGAATATATGAATGGTCAGGAATGGAAGCAAATTGATAACAAAGCCCTGGACAAAGAGGGTAAAGTGAGTTTTCAGTTCATCCCGCCCGTTTATGGTCAGTATCGCTTTAGATTCCCTTCAGGAAAAACAAGCGTCATTTGGTCGGATTTTATAATCTCATCGTACAAAAATGAACCCATGTCCATGGACTTCGTTATCAATTATCCAGACATGAATGGCAGACCCATCTCAGTATCCAACTCACTAGAAAGTCAATTGTACTTGGAGTTGATGAATGCTTACCTGGACTTTGATGCCCTGCGCACAGCGGTTCCTGTTGAGCAAGATAAACTAGAAAAGGCCACGACGTTATTAAATCAAATTTCACGGAGAATGGCTCAGCAAAATAAAGGGACTTTCACAGGTGATGTGGTGGCTGATTTGGTGTATCAACCGGTCAGGTCTGATTATCCCAAAGAGAAGCATGAATCCCTGAATGATTCCTTGTTCTATATCAAATTTGGGATTAGCAAATTACCCTACTACAAAGCGGGTGCTTTGCACCACAATTTGTTCGTGAGAAGCTTAGAGCGCTATTTTAAACACATGCAGCAAAAGGATTCTGACGATTATGCCATAGACTTTATAGATGGGGTAATGTTCAGAAGCGGTGGTTTAGAGGAGGTAGATCAGTTCTTGTTCAAATATCTTTTGGATAAAATGTTGGGTTATAAAAGTGAGAAAGGTCTTTCTCATTTGTTATCCCATTACAGTCAAGATTGTTCTGAGGATCACAGCAGCAAATCTGCCAATGATCAATTGGTGAACGCGCTCAATGAAGTGGCTCCTGGTAAGAAAGTTTGGCCCTTGAAATTGCCTGATATCAACGCTACCCCTGTGTCTTTGCAGGATGTATGCAAAAAGAATAAAATGACTTTAATGCTCTTCTGGAAAAGCAGTTGTAACCATTGCGAAGAGTTTAAACCGGTTTTGCGCGGACTTTATGATCAATACCACAGCAAAGGATTAGAGGTGTACGCAGTATCCATCGATAAGGATATCAATGAATGGAAAACTTACGTGAATGCCCATCCACAGCCCTGGAAGGATACTTTTTTGGCATACGATGTTCGAAAGGAATTCAATAACCATTATCCCGTGCCAAGTACGCCAACTTTGATTGCTTTGGATCAAAATGGAAAGGTCATCAGTCGCTTGATTGTGAGAAGCAAAATGGAGGAGTTTTTGAAAGAGAATTTTAAGTGATGATAAATTGGTGAGTACAAAAAAAAGGTTGTCATTATTGACAACCTTTTTTTCTGGAGCGAAAATTAAAATTTAGTTTCCACCATTGATTTCATATTCATTGTTGCCAACGGTTAAAGTTAATCCATTGTTGCAATCTCCGCTACCCCAATTGATAACCCGATTGGGACCTTCTTCAGGATCGATGGTCATTACACCTTGTTTGATCCAAGGGCATCCTACCTGAGCCACCAGGGGTTCGTCAATATTCATGGTATAAGGGACATTGTTTCTGTTGATGCCTGTTCCTCCACCAGTGACACTGTATACATCATCAAAAATATTGATGATGGTATTGTAACCTTCGGTCCATGTACGGATGCGATTGCCGTTCCAGGTAGCCGCCCATTCATTGTTGGGCGCAGCGATGGATGCGGATACTGTTATGCTGAAGTAAGGCTGACCCTGCGTATTGAAACCTTCATTGACAATGGTCTTGCTGCCATTGATGTTGTATCCATCAATTGAAAAATTCTCAGGTGTTACAGTGATGATGGTTCCCGGTGTTCTGTACCTACCGGAGTAAGTGATGGTTAAAACTCCTTTTCTCACACGTCCATCACTACTGGCACAGTCATCCGTTCCGTAATCAATGACCATCACTTTGGGATTGGCTGCTGTATCCACTGTGATGGCATCAATGCAAGGATCATCCAACGTTTTGATTCCTGCCGTAGCATTAGAGGCTTGGTCGACAATTTTAAACATATCGTCAAACAATCCCTCAATGACATTTTGATCTTTGATAATGGTGGTATCCCTATTGTCTTTCCATTTTGTGCAGGAGGACAGCTGCGTGATGAACACCGCACAAATCAAAACGATGATGGTGTTTTTTATTTTTTTCATGGTATAAATGTATTAACGTTTTCTTCTGGGTTGTGTCCCATTGTTATTTTCTCTTCTCTCTTTTAGCTTTTCACCTACCTCCTTCTTAAACCGCTCATCAATTCCAATGAGACTTTTGGTTTTTTCCAATCCAATGGCCATGGAGCTTTGTTTCCAATATTCCAACAATTGTTCCGTCTCTTGCTGCCTCATCTCTCCCAATTTTTTGGTAAAATTTTCAAGGTCATTGGCTGATTGGATGAACTGTGTTTCTTGATCCACAAAGGTTTTCATTTGCTTGTGGTGTTGTCGCTTTGCATTTTCAAAGGTGTTGTAAATGGGCCAAAATTTCTCAGCTTCACTGACAGAAAGATTTAATTCTTTGGTATAATAGGCCCGACGCAAGCTCTCCATTTTTTCACGTTGTGGTCCATCCAATGGAGGAAGATCATGATCGGGTTGTGCCAAAGCATGGGGATTCATGAGTTCAATCATCATGATCGAGCATACGAGGCTAAAAATTTGAGTCCATTTTTTCATTTTTTTTCTCATTTAAAAAGTTTCGTTTAAATACAATGTCCAATTGAGTTCCTCCAATTCATCATCCGTGATGGCTTGCAAGGCCGTCTCAAATGGATCTGATGCAGGTGGGTTGCTTTTTTTATTAGAACCTTCGGTAGTACAATCCAATTTTTTCTTTTCTATAGATTGGTTTGCCTTTTCCATTTCATTGTCATTTATAAAATCTCTTGCTGATTCTTGAGCGAGGGCTTTTTCATTGTTCTTATTCAGGTTGGTTGAATTATGGAAGGCGCGCTGGTCATTGGACGACGTATTGCTGTATAACAAGCCGAAGGTGATGACTAGGGCAGCAGCAATACCAGAAAGGTAATACAGAATACGGTAATTTTTTTTGTTATCAGAAACAACGGGTTTGAAATGGACAGCGTCTTTTTTCAAAGCGTCATTCATCTGAATTCTCTGCATAACGCACAAGGGAAGCTTGTCAAAGTATTCATCTTCTACCAATGGTGCGTTTTTCCATTGTTGTAGTTTGTTATTTTCGAAATCCATTGCAGAATGAGCCATATGTATCGAGTTAATGGGTGTTCTTTTTCAGAAAAATGGTTTTTATTCTTTCAGAAGCATGGTGAAATGAAGCTTTGAGGGAACCCTCGGAGGTGCCTGTTATCTCTGAGATTTCTTGATAGGATTTCTCTTCAAAATACCGAAGAATGAAAACTGCTTTTTGTTTCTCAGGGAGCAGATGCAAAGCCTTATTCAATTCTAATAGTATTTCATCACCATCAAAAGGAAAATCCTGGGATGCTTGAGAAGGGTGGTGGTGAAGTTGAGTAAGTTTGGATTGTTTGTCTATGTGCTTCAACGCCTCACGATAAGCAATGGTGTGCAGCCAAGTAGATACTTTTGATTGACCTTTGAATTGCTCCCATTTTTCCCAAGCCAACGCAAATGTATTTTGGCAAATGTCGTGGGCATCTTCATGATGATGGACCATTCTTCGTACGAAATAATAGATTGGTTTTTGACACGCATTCAAGGCCTCCAGGAAATCTTTTTCCTTGTTTTTTTTCTGAAAAAGAAGTTGGTCTTTTTGCGTTCGAAACATAATTTTTAGAGCGACGTCCGCAAAGAAAGTTTAATCTTCCAAAGGATTTTTTTTCTGCTTCAATTATCTTTAAGTTTGTTTCAACCAAAACAGCGCGAATATGGGAGTTTATGTTATCGGGGAGATTGGTCAGAACCACAATGGATCGGTAGATTTAGCCAAGTTATTGGTAGAAATTGCAGCTCGTCCCATTAAGGAAAATTTGTTCAATTTGCCTCTACGTCCAATGGATGCGGTAAAGTTGACCAAACGAGATTTGAAGGAAGAATTGTCACAATCTCAAATGAACAAACCCTATGACAGTGTGCATTCTTTTGGCAGAACATATGGTGAACACCGCGAAGCCCTGGAGTTAAGTGATGAAGAACATTATGAAGTGTATCAGCATGCCAAGTCATTGGGCTTGGATTTTGTGGAGACACTCTGTGCGGTGGGTTGTTTGAGCATGTTGCGTTATTTCACGCCAGACCGATTAAAAGTGGCCAGCAGAGACTTAACCAACCTCCCTTTGCTGCAGGCTTTGGCAGAGACCCGTATTCCCATCATCCTCTCAACTGGAATGGCGGGCAAGAGGGAATTGGATGAGGCTTTGCAGGTTATTCAGCGTTATCACACGGATATTTCAATATTGCATTGCGTTTCTCAATATCCTACAGAGCCACGAAATGTCAACCTCAATACCTTAAAATACCTCCAGGAGCATTATTCCCAATTCACCATTGGTTACAGTGATCACACCATCGGAATTGCAACACCCGTCGCGGCAGTGGCCATGGGGGCAAAGATCATTGAGAAGCATATTACCCTTGATAGAAACATGAAAGGGACAGATCAAGCAGGATCATTGGGCATTGATGGAATGAACAGAATGGTAAGGGATATTCGTTTGCTCGAAATGCAAATGGGGGTAGAGGATATTTTTATTTCAGATGGAGTAGAAGCAGCTAAGTTTAAACTTGAGCGATCCATCGCAACAAAAAGAACCATGAAAGCAGGTGAAATTATTGCGGAAGAAGATTTGCACATGCTCTCACCTGGTGATGGATTCAAATGGTTGGAAAAGGATAGTGTTGTCGGGAAAAAGTTGTCTTTGGATATGCCAGCGGATGAAATTATTTACCCCAACATGTTGCAGTCATGAAACCCAATACCAAATTGCCAAAAGTAGTTTTTACCGATATTGATGGCGTATGGACCGACGGTGGAATGTACTATGATCAAACGGGAAATGAATGGAAGAAATTCAATACAAGAGATTCTGCGGCAATTTTGTTTTTACGACAATTGGATATCCCCGTTGTGGTTATTACTGGTGAGGATACACAGATCATGCGCAGAAGGGCTGATAAGTTGAAATTAAATTTCGTTTATCATGGTGTTAAAGACAAAGTGGCTGTGGCCAAGTCGTTTTGTGATGCGCATAATATTGCATGGAATGAGGCTGCATTTATTGGTGATGATCTGTTGGATATGCCCCTGCTGAAATGCGTCGGTTTTTCCGGATGTCCGGCAGATGCTCCGGCTTATGTCAAAGGATTGTCAAGTTTTATCGGAGAGAGGAAAGGGGGAGAAGGAGTGTTTAGAGAATTCGTCGAGCACTTGTTATCGGATGCAGGAGTCTTGGAAGATGTGGTTAAACATTGGTCTACCAAATGAGGGATTGGAAGATTATTTTTAAGTCGCTGTGGATTTTTGTTCAGGTTTGTTTTCTTGGTGTATTAAAAGTCAACAATGCTTTTGGTTGGACATGGAAGAAATGGATGCATGGACATACATTCCGAACCACTGGAAAAAAATCGAAGTCAGATATTTGGGCCGTACCTCGTTATGGTATGCGATCATTGCGCAAAATTTGGGATAAACGGCATCTGACACTATCCCATACAGCAGAAGTGATTTATTGTCAAACGACTTCGCAAGAATTACAATTCTCTAACTATATCAGTGCCATAAAAGGCAAAGGAAATCGTCTGTTGATATACAGGGATGATACTCCGCATGCACTGGGTGTGTTTTGTCGATTGGTGTTAACTGTTTTGGTTGTGGTGATGGGCACTTTTCTTTTCTTTTGCTCCCTCTTTGCTCAACACCGCTCAAGACTGGGGTTGATGCTCTTGCAGTGGGTTGAAAATATTTTGCTTTTTCATCGATGTGCGCTTTGGTCGGTTGAACAAATCTATTTTTTTGGCGGATATGAGAATGACGCTTGTTTTACAGGGCTTATGGCACGAATTTTTAATGTCCATTTGATTACCATCCCTTCTGCCAACCCTATCCGTAATTTCTATCAACAAGTAGTTACGGGCACGTTTGTAATTACAGCCGACTTTCAGCATGTCGAATATGATAAGTATAAGTTCAATTGGTGTTGTGATTCGATACAACAGTGGCCTTTTATCGAGTTTTCCAAATTGACACCTTACATCAAGGGGGATGGTCCAACCAATTCCAAATCCATTGGTTTTTTATCGAGAGGGGCTTGGTTACGCAAGAAAAGAGCGGTGCATGCGCAAAACAATAACAAAGACTTTGAGTATGAAGACCGTTGCATGACAGCACTCCGACAATTCTTGAAATTGAACCCTGTCTATACCCTGGTGGTTTTGCCCCATCCTATGGAATGTCACCGCCCGGAGCTGAAGCAAGAAGCTGTTGCGTATTACAATGATTTTTTTGAAGGATTGAATATTGAATTTTATGACAAAGGTTTAAAGTCTTACGAGTGTTTTGCAGATGTAAACGTCACGGTCACGGCCATTTCTAGCGCCAATATTGAGCGTTTGTATTGTGGATACAAAGCCATGTTTGCGCCGTTGGGTGCGGAGATGGAATTTTTCTCAGGATCAACCTTGGACAATATTGTTTGTCGCCAAGAGGAGAAGTTTGATGAATTATTGTCGGATATCTTATCCCGCGAAGAAGAAGATTTTTTCCACCACTATGAACTTCTTCCCTATCGATTTGATTCGGTTAAAATTCAGCGTTGAGGGGAGTTCTAGGAAATGGAATAACATCTCGAATGTTGCTCATTCCAGTGGCGTACATCACCATGCGTTCAAAACCCAATCCAAAACCAGCATGAGGGCAGGTGCCAAATTTTCTGGTTTCCAAATACCACCAAATGTGCTCTTCAGGAATGTTGAATTGTTTGCATTTTTCTAGCAAAACTTCATAACGTTCTTCACGCTGAGAACCTCCGATAATTTCGCCAATGCCAGGGACCAATATGTCCATCGCGGCTACTGTTTTTCCGTCTTCATTCAATCGCATGTAAAAGGCTTTGATCGCAGCAGGATATCCAGTAATGATGACGGGTTTCTGGAAATGTTTCTCTACTAAATAACGCTCATGTTCACTTTGCAAATCAATTCCCCAGCTCACATCATATTTGAATTTCTTCTTTTTATAATGGTTGGAATTCATGAGGATTTCAATGGCTTCTGTATAGGTGATGCGCTCAAAAGGACTTTCTACAACAAATTTCAAGCGTTCAATGAGTGGAACGGTTTGTCTTTCTTCTTGAGGCTTGGATTTGTCCTCTTGCTGCTCTCGCTCTTGTAAAAAGGTGAGGTCTTCCAGTGCATTTTCCAGAACATGATTCAAACAGAACTTCAAAAAATCTTCGGCCAAATCCATGTTGTCATATATGTCATTGAAAGCTACCTCAGGTTCAATCATCCAGAACTCAGCCAAATGGCGTGAAGTGTTGGAGTTTTCGGCTCTAAACGTTGGGCCAAAAGTATACACTTTCCCTAAGGCCAATGCCGCCAATTCAGCTTCCAATTGCCCGGATACGGTGAGGTTAGCCGATTTTCCGAAGAAATCTTGGCTATGGTCTACATGTCCATTTTCATCCTTTGGGACTTGGTTCAAATCCAGTGTGGTGACTTTGAACATTTCACCGGCTCCTTCAGCATCACTTCCGGTGATAATGGGGGTGTGTAAATAATAAAAACCGCGGTCATTGAAGAATTTATTGACGGCAAAGGCAAGATGATGACGAACCCTAAAAACAGCACTGAAAGTGGATGTTCTGAAACGCAAATGCGCTTTTTCACGCAAAAACTCCAAACTGTGCTTCTTCATTTGAATGGGAAATTCATTGGGGTCGCAATCACCCAGTATGGTGAGTTGGGTTCCAATGACCTCAACATTTTGGCCTTTTCCAAGGCTCTCTTGAACAATGCCATTGACAGAAACTGAAGTGCCGGTGTAGAGACGTTTACGCAATTCCTCTGGCGTTTGATCTGGATTCAGTACTACTTGTATGTTCCGCAAAGTTGAACCATCATTGATGGTTAGAAATTGATCATTTCTAAATGTTTTTACCCAACCTTTGATATTGACTTCTTTGCCAATTTCTGGTTGGTCTAAAATGTGGAGAATCTCTGTGCGCTTCATGGTCTTCAATGAGGCACAAATTTAATCAATTATAAATGCACAGGCACATTCATTTTTTCTATCTCCACTTTTCCATCTCTCATTCTGATAATGCGATGCGCATGCGCGGCGATATCCTCTTCATGGGTAACCAAAATGACTGTATTTCCTAAGTCATGTATGTCTTGAAAAAGGCGCATGATTTCATGAGACGTCTTGGTATCCAGATTTCCAGTGGGTTCATCCGCTAAAATAATAGATGGATTATTGACCAATGCACGTGCAACAGCAACTCTTTGGCGTTGGCCGCCAGATAATTCGTTGGGTTTATGCTGCATGCGGTTTCCAAGACCAACTTGGTCCAATACCTCTTTTGCGCGCGATAATCTTCTTTGCTCCGTCCATCCGGCATAAACAAGCGGGAGCGCAACGTTTTCTAATGCACTGTACTTGGGCAAGAGATTAAAGGTTTGAAAAACAAATCCAATTTCCTTATTTCTGATTTCAGCCAAGGCATTGTCAGTCAGTGTAGCCACGTTGGGTCCATTGAGAAAATAATCCCCGGAGCTGGGTCGGTCCAAGCATCCAAGTATATTCATCAGCGTCGATTTACCCGATCCAGAGGGGCCCATAAGTGCTACATATTGATTTTTCAAGATTTCCAAATCCACACCATTTAGCGCGTTTACGGTTTCTTCCCCGATGGTGTAGGTTTTGGTTAGGCCTTCTATTTTAATCAATGCACTCATGCCTCAAATTTAGTTGAATTGACGCTGCACGGAAATGCAATATGCTTTTTTAACGACCAATGCAACTAATGACGTATATTTAGACTCTTTAGTACGTCAACCGAAACTTATGAAAAGAATTTTTTCGATTTTGTCTTTGTTATTTTTGGGTCTTTATACCCAAGCACAAATAACGCTTGCACCTGGTATTACTGCTGACCAAGCAGTGCAGTATTTGTTGGGTCCCAATGTCACTTACTTCAATGCGCAGTTTACCGGCGATCCGGGACAGTTGGGATACCTGACGGGTGGTGGCGCCCCAACCGCTTTTGATATTGAAGACGGTGTTACCTTGTCCTCAGGTCACGTGAATGAGCTTCAATTGGGCGCAACGGTACCGGGTATTACAGGTGGGGTGGCCAATAATCCAGATTTGTTAGAGGTGGCTAATTCCGTATTTCCCATGATTGGTTTAAATCTGACCATTCAAGATGTCAATGATCAAGCGATTTTGGAGTTTGATTTTATTGCTACAGGAAATACTTTGTCTTTTGACTACATATTTGGTTCAGATGAATACTTGACCTTCGTAGATCAAGTCTACAATGACGTATTTGCTTTCTTTTTAGCTGGTCCTGGTATCACAGGTGATTACTCAGCTCCACCCGGATATCCGGGTGGTTCTACCAACATTGCCATCATTCCTGGTTCTGATCCCGCTTTGCCCATTACCATTTCCAGTTTGAACAATGAGGACTACAGTGAATTTTATGTGGACAATCCTGCACCCAATCAGGCCATCGGAAGCAATGGTTACACCGTTCCTTTGTTGGCTACCTATCCACTTTTGTGCGGTGAAACATATCACATCAAATTGGCCATTGCAGATGCCCAAGATGGTTCGTTACAATCCTTTGTTACCCTGCGGGCAGGAAGCTTTAACGTTGGAAATAATTTGATTCAACCTGTGAGCGTCAATATCTCGGGTTCGCAAGGTGGAATTACTGGATTCCCATCCAACGCCATTTTGGAAGGTGAGAGTTGTTATGATGGGTTCTTTGTCATTTCACCACCCCCTTGTTTGCTGGAGCCTGATACCATCACCCTCTATTTCGGTGGGGATGCAACCTTGAATGAAGACTATACCTACGATGGCGACACAACCTTAGTAGTTTATCCAGGGACTTATGATACGTTGTATTTAAATGCAATGGTAGATGATATTGCAGAGGGCACCAATACCATCACTTATGGCAATATCACCTCAACGTATGAGACCATTACCATTGGGTTCATTTACCAAGATCCAATGGATACAACAGGATTGGACATGGATACAACTACCGCATCAATGATTATTGTGGATTACAATCCCATTAGTGTAAGCTCCCTGCCCGACATTGGCTTGTGTGAAGCTGTCATCCCAGAGAGTTATGGCCCTAACGCCATTAACGCAAATACCGGAGTTCCTCCTTACTTGTATCAATGGGAGAACCCGTTGGGCGAAGTAATTACCAATAATGATACGGCCTTTTTTGAATACCAGGCGCCAGGTATTGTTCCAGGACAATATTGGCTTACAGTATCTGATTTTTGCGGATTGTCTGATTCATTGTCCTTTGAAGTTACAGATCCAGTTCCGGTCAATGTCAATGCATTGTCCAACGTAATTCTGTGTCAAGAACAAGTGGACGTGGATGTTTTGGCAGCAATCTCACAGGGTGCAGCACCTTATTCATTTACATGGAGCAACCCAACCAATCAGGTGTTATTGAACAATAGTCCAAACCCCGTTTTCAGTTTCCTTCCCTGGGACAATACCTTGGAAAACGGAAACTACAAAGTGGTGGTCAATGATTATTGTGGAACTTCTGATAGCACCACCTTGAATCTACAGATTCCCGTGCCTCCGATGAAGCCAGTCACCTTGCCTGACTCATTGATTCTGGGATTGTGCACAACAGATACCCTGACTTTGACAGCTTGGACAGATCAGGAAGTGTCCTACAAGTGGTGGTATTATGATGCAACAGATTCCATCACGGACAATACACCTGAATGGACTTCGGCTTCCTACTTCATAGGGAGTGCTTTCCCTATGACCTATTGGTGCCGAGTAACTGAGCCCTTTTGCGGATATAACGAGTCAATTCATTTTACTGTATTGCCTTTGCCTTGTACGGTTGAATTTCCAAACGTAATGACGGGATATGCTGGTGATGCAAACTCATATAGTATTCTATGCAGTTCTACTCCAACAGTCTCTGAAACAGGTGAGGTTATTCCAGCCCTTTATCCTGAGGAATTTGAAGAAGGACAGGCCATCGGCAATCAAACTTTCCATATTTGTGGATTGTTCAATCCTTACGACTCCACTTGGAAGTATCCCAACTCTACTTTAAAGGTTTTCAATCGTTGGGGGAATGTGGTTTATGAAAGTGCGGATTACAAGAATGATTGGAAAATATCGGATCTATCAGAAGGAGTATACTATTATGAGTTCGTTTGGAATAGGCCCAAGAAGGAGTATTACACAGGCTCATTTAACGTGTTGAAATAAATTATTCCGTTACCAGTAAAGAGCCGGTCATCTCGATCGGCTTTTTTATTTCCAATAAGTGTAGGATTGTGGGCGCAACATCGGCCAAAATTCCATCTTTTACTTTTTTTACTGTTTCTGATATAATCCAAACCGGAACAGGGTTGGTTGTATGTGCAGTGTTGGGTGTTCCGTCTTCATTGATGGCCTTATCGGCATTTCCGTGATCCGCAATGATGATGAATTGATATCCATGATCTGTTCCAAAAGTGACCAATTCTTGCAAGCAATGATCTACTGTTTCCACAGCTTTTATGATCGCTTCCCAAACCCCTGTATGCCCAACCATATCCGGGTTGGCAAAGTTGAGACAGATAAAATCAGGAGCATTCGAGGCAATGATTTCCTTGGTTTTTTCCAAAATACCTCCTGCTGACATTTCAGGCATCAAATCATAAGTGGCCACTTTAGGGGAAGGCACCATTCCTCTCATCTCTTTGTCAAAAGGTTCCTCACGCCCCCCACTAAAAAAGAAAGTCACGTGCGGATACTTTTCTGTTTCTGCGATGCGCAATTGTGATTTTCCCGCCTCAGATATTACCTCGCCCAATGTTTTTACCAAGTTGTCTTTTTGAAAAACCACATGAACATTTTTGAATTTTTCGTCATACTGGGTCATTGTGATATAGTACAACGATTGGAATGGTTGCATCTCGAAATCCGGAAAAGCTTGTTGACTCAAGGCTTCTGTAATTTCCCGACAGCGATCTGTCCTGTAATTGAAACATATAACAACATCACCTTCCTCAATGGGAGTGAAGTTGTTGGCAATAACCACGGGTTCAATGAACTCATCAGTGATGCCAAATTGGTAGGATGTTTCAATTCCTGATTTTGCGTCTGCATAGGAGGTTCCTAATCCTTTGGTCATTAAGTCAAATGATTTTTTAATCCGCTCCCATCTCTTATCTCTATCCATCGCATAATATCTACCGATAACGGATGCTATCTTCACTCCCGTATCAGCAATGTCATTTTCAAATGCGTGGATGTATCCCAAACCACTTTGCGGATCTGTATCTCTTCCATCTGTGATGGCATGAACAATGGTCTTGACCATAGGGAATTGAGCAGCAATCTCACAAATGGCAGCAGCATGCTTCCAATGTGAATGGACGCCCCCATCGCTGATTAAGCCCACAAGATGAACGGTCTTTTTATTTTTAGCGGCATAATCAAAACCAGCAAGGAGGGTAGGGTTGGAATGAAATTCCTTTTCACGGACACTTTTATTGATGCGCACCAACTCTTGAAATACTACACGGCCGGCACCAATATTCATATGACCAACTTCAGAATTGCCCATTTGCCCATCGGGTAAACCTACATGCTCACCATCTGTCCTTAATGTGGCATTGGGATAGGCTTCGTATAAACCATTTACAAATGGCGTATGAGCATTGGCTATAGCATCTGTGTTGTCTTTTTTACCAATTCCCCAGCCATCCAAGATGACCAATGCTACTTTTTTATTTTGATTTTCCATGTTTGGGTAAACGAATTTCTATGATACTTCCTTTTGGCTCATTCTTATGGATATGAATAGAGCCGTTGTATATTTTGACAATGTTTTGAACCAAATATAGTCCAAGGCCCGTTCCGGGTTGCTGATTGTCGGACGATGTTCCTCTATAAAAAGCTTTGAGCACCTGTCCTATGTCTTCTTGCTGGAATCCAATGCCTTCATCTTTCACGATGATTTTGATTTCACAGTTGTTGTATAAACCAACACTGATTTTACTTCCCTTTGGACTGTATTTGGCTGCGTTATCCATGAGGTTGGATAAGACAGCACCCATCAATTCTGGATCAAAAGGGAATTGGAGTTGTCCTTCTTTTTCAAGTTTCCAATGATGTTCTGGATACCACTGCTGGTATTTTTTTAGCTTGGATTCGGCCAGGATATCCAATTCAATAACTGAATCCCAAAGATTAATCTCCACGCCATTGGTGCGGGTAGTTAATAAGATGTTTTCGATTTGTTGGTGCAGTTTATTGAGCGCATTTTGCGCATTTTTTATCATTTGTACCTGCGTGTCGGCATCAGTTTTTCTCTTCAATAAAGTGTCGAGCATTAATCGAATACTGGCCAGAGGAGTTTTTAATTCATGTGTAACAGACAACAAAAAAGTACTTTCGGTTTTTGCTCTCTGGATATCCGTTTTTATGGTTTTGTGAATGAATCGGAAACCTAAGAAAAGAAGGGTGCAAAAGACCAACCCCTCACCGATGATCATGCTCAGTTTGTAAAAATACGTATCGTTGTTGGCATAGATGAGACGATAGTTTCTTTCTAATTGTACTCCCCACCATGTCAATTGAAGCAGTACATACAAGAAAAGTATGATTAAAAAATAGAGTCTGTATTTCCGCAGTTTCACTTTGTAAAATTACTACTTTTGAGCGTGCTTTCATGGATATTCACGGTTCTAATGGTTATCATGTTCACGATAACTTCGTCAGCTCAGCGTATTGGATTGGTGCTGAGTGGTGGTGGCGCTCAAGCATTGTCTCATATTGGTGTGATTAAAGCCCTAGAGGAGAAGCACATTCAAATTGATTATATTGTAGGAACCAGCATGGGAAGTGTCATCGGTGCCATGTACGCTTCTGGAATGACTGTGGAAGAAATGGAGGCTTATGTTACCTCATCTTCTTATCAAAGAATGTCTGAGGGTGTAATGGACATACAATATCAATACCTATTTCATGAGCAACCATCCGATGCCGCCATGATGTCCATTCGATTAGGTGGTGGAGAGTCTGTTCGACGATCTATACCAACACACCTCATCTCCCCGGAGGTCATGGATTGGGAAACAATGAAAGGTTTTAGTGCGGCTAATTATAGATGTAAAGAAAATTTTGATTCGCTGATGATACCTTTTCGTTGTTTGGCATCTGATGTGGAAACCAAGGAGACAGTCGTTTTTGATTCTGGTTCCCTGAGCCAGGCGGTTCGTGCTTCCATGACCTATCCGTTTTACATTCCAGCCATTACGGTCAATGAGAAGTTGATGTTTGATGGTGGTATTTATAACAACTTTCCGTTGGATGTAATGTATAAGACTTTCATGCCTGATATCATCATTGGTTCAAATGTTTCTGGTATTGTTGCTCAGCCCAGAGAAGATGATTTCTTTTCGCAGATTGAGAGTTTGATCGTTTACCGCGAACCAAGTATTCACCCTTGTCCAGAGGTTGTTGAGATTAAACCAGATGTTTCAGCATTTGGAACTTTTACTTTTGGAAATGCTTCCGATATCATTCAAAAAGGGTACGATGCAGCGATCATTCAATTGTCGTCCAAATGGCTTTCTGACTCGACTTTCAGAGATAGAGTGGAAGCTGATGCTTTTTTGACTGTGAGCAGGAGAAAACGATTTCTCGCCAAATCGATTCCCGATAAGATCAGTACAATTCATGTTGAAGGTTTAGAGGACGGTGAATCTGCGCGATTAATCAAAGGGATGACAGCAGGATTGACCAAGGTCGACTTTGTGCAATTGGAGAAGCGTTATTACGCCTTGTGGAGAGATCAGCGAATCAATAAGGTATTTCCAACGAGTTCAGCAGACACCTCTAGTCAAACAGGTAACGGTTACGCATTGCATTTGAGAATTAAAAAGGAGTTGCCCCTTTTGGTCACAGTGGGTGGAAATTTTTCATCAAGAGCCATCAATACAGGAATGATTGCTATGCATTATCAGCCGTTAAAAAATAGAGGCGCAGCAGTTTATGGCAATAGCTATTTCGGTAAATTTTATGGATCAGTCTGTCTCGGTGCTTATTGGAATACAAAGTCATTTCGATTTCCCTCATCGATCTCCGCTGAATTCATTCAAAATCGATGGGACTATTACAGAAGTGTCTCTGCTTTTTTTGAGGATGTAAAACCTTCTTTTGTTCTGGTCAATGAATTGTTTTTCCAAGCAAAATATCGATTGGCCACTTCTCAGCATTCATTGTTACAGTTTCAAAGTGCGTTCACCCATCAGTACGACAAGTATTATCAGACGCGACAATTCTTATCCATTGATACAGCAGATGTCACAGAGTTTGATGGTTGGATACATAGACTTTCATGGGAGTACAATACACTCACTAGGAAGCAGTACGCTAGTGAAGGGGCTTTGTTCAAAATACAAGTGAAAAATGCTTATGGCAGGGAGATGTCAATACCTGGATCAACAAGTGTTTTAAAAGACACGAGTCTGCAATGGCACAATTGGGTAGATTTGAAATTGATAGGATTGAAGTATTGGCAATTGAATAAGAATATTGCAGCACTTACCCAATGTGGTGGAGGTTGGAGTAATCAAGGTGCTTTCAATAATTACATCGCTACCATCATGCAAATGCCTCAACAGAATGCTATTCCTGAGGCAAGCACTTATTTTATGCCCCAGTTTAGAGGGTTGTTATATACGACAACATCATTGGGGGTGGTTTTTAAGTGGTGGTCTAGGTTTGATGTGAGATTTGAATTTCATCGAATGGACAATTGGAAGCGTTATCTATCTGATCGTTTTAACAAAGCTAACCTAGAGTTAAGATCTGAGAAAAATGTTCAGTTGTCTACCAGCATTGTGTTTCATACACCCGTTGGACCTTTGTCTTTTCAATTGAATTATTTGGAGAGAAATGCTCAACCTGTCTCGGGATTGTTTCATTTTGGCTATATTCTTTTCAACGATTCCCCGCGGAATTAATGTTTATCTTTGCTGTGAATACAGGTGAGATGAAAAATATAAAATTTGCTGTTATTGGAGCTGGTCATATTGGAAAGCGTCATGCCGAGATGGTGAAACGCAATCCAAATGCTGAATTACTAGCCTTTTGCGATGTGCGTCCGGCGGAGGAGTGTGGAATTGAGTCGTTCAATGTTCCATTGTACAGAACATCGGATGAACTTTTTGCAAATCATCCTGATTGCGACGTTGTTTGCGTGTGCAGCCCCAATGGCTTTCATGCCGAGCATTCAATGGCAGTTCTCAATGCCAGGAAACACTTGGTGGTAGAAAAGCCAATGGCACTGACCAAGGCGGAATGTGAGGACATCATTTACAAATCCTTACAAGTGAATAAGCAGGTGTTTTGTGTCATGCAAAATAGATATAGTCCACCTAGCGTGTGGATCAAAGATCTATTGGAGAGCGGGAAGTTGGGGAAAATTTTCATGGTCAATATCAATTGTTATTGGAACCGGGACGATCGCTATTACAAGAAAAACCATTGGAAAGGAACAAAAGAATTGGATGGTGGAACCTTGTTCACTCAATTTTCTCATTTCTTGGATATCATGTATTGGCTATTTGGTGACATCACCAACATCCAATCAAAGATGACCGACTTCAATCATGGTCATTCTACCGACTTTGAAGATTCTGGGATGGTTAATTTTGATTTTATCAACGGGGGTATGGGTTCATTCAATTTCTCCACTTCTTGTTTTGATCAGAATTATGAGAGCAGTATGACCATCATTGCAGAAAATGGAACAGTTAAAATTGGTGGCCAATACATGAATGAAGTAGTGTATTGTCATGTGAAAGATTATCAGATGCCTGTTCTGCCTGAAGGTAATCCGGCCAATGATTATGGACACTACAAAGGCTCAGCGGCCAATCACGTTTATATCATTGAGAATGTTATTTCTACGTTGCAAGGCAACTCTATCATAACAACCAATGCTTTGGAGGGAATGAAGGTGGTAGACATTATTGAAAGGATGTACGCTGCGGTCAAATAAAATGATTGAGAAAAAAAGAGGGCCGCAATAGCGGCCCTCTTTTTTTTGGCAACGAATTTACTTCGTTACAGTGTTGTATTGTATTTGCCATTCAGGATCATCCATGAACAATTCATTGGCATAACCCATCCACTCAGCGGCTTTCTTTTTGTCACTAGCATTGCCCAATTCATTGGCATATACGATTAATGCATTTTTCAAGAGTTTTTTGACTTCCTCATTCCTCGTGGAATAGGATTGCGAAACCAATAATTCTTTTGCCTTGGCCAGTTCCATGTCAGAATCTTTTACAGCTTTGGCATGCGCAAAACAAAGTCCTAGCATGATGTGAGCACCTGCATCATTGGGTTCAACGTCAATCAAACAATCGTAATACAATTTGGCTTTGGTAAATTTACCTTGCTCGTATTGCATATCTCCCTCAACAGTGATGTCCTTTCTGATATTCATGAAGAAATCAGGAAATTCGTCAACATATTTTTTGTCTTTGTCTTTTGCTCCATACTTCGAGCAAAACTTCATGGCGTCTTTGAATGCTCCTTTGTATTCCTCCATTTGGGTATACTTCTCAATTTTGGACATTTCATAGAGAGACATCGCGATGTAGAGATAAGGCAAGGGATGTTTTTTGGTATCATCTCCCATTGTATAATTTTCGGCTTTGTTCAATACCTTCTCGTATTTCTGGTCAACAAAGAGTGAAAGTAAATCCTTGAAGTCATTGTCTGGTTGGGCAAATACCGTTGTTGAGACTAGGGCGAAAACAAGTAGCAATAATTTTTTCATGATGTAAATTTTGAGGTGCACTTAAAAAACTATGCCAAAATAGAACATTTTGCGCATTGGTATCTCATTCCTATCAAAAAATACATAAATGCAACCCATGGACCTTTGTATATTCGCCACTACGGTTTTAAATATGAATATGAGAAATTTCTTGGTGTTGATTTTTTTGCTCGCGGGTTTGCAATTATTGGGTCAGGGTTCTGTACGTGGTTTTATCAAAGATAAAGAAACGGGGCAAGCTGTTTTCCCAATAACGGTCGGTATAGAGGGTACCGGATTTGGCGCACAAACAGATGTTAGTGGTTATTACTCCCTGACAAAAGTTCCAGCAGGTAAGTACATCATCGTTATTCAGTCCATTGAATTCAAGAGTATAAAGGAAGAAATTACCATCCAAGACAACAAGGTTTTAACCAAGAATTATTTGGTTGAACGATCGGACATCGAGTTGAGAACTTTGGATGTTTCATCAGAGCGTTCTGACCAGATCAATAATGTCAATATCTCCTCAGAAACGGTGCGCTCGCAGGATATCAAGAAAATTCCCTCGATTGGTGGTCAAGCGGATCTTGTTCAATACCTTACTGTTTTACCGGGTTTTGTAAGCACTGGAGACCAAGGTGGACAGATTTTTGTCCGTGGTGGTAGCCCCGTGCAAAATAAAGTGATTTTGGATGGGATGGTTATTTACAACCCATTTCACAGTATTGGTTTGTATTCCGTTTTTGATACGGATATCATCTCTACGGCTGACGTATACACGGGCGGTTTTAATGCACAATATGGCGGGAGAATTAGTTCTGTCATGGACATCACGACACGCGATGGAAACAAAAGAAAGTCCAATGGTAGAGTAGGCGTGAATCCTTTTGGAAGTAAAGTACTCTTAGAAGGTCCCCTTAAAAAGTTGAATGAAAAGGGTGGGGGTATTTCCTACATGATTTCCTATAAAAATTCATACTTGGACAGAAGTTCAAAAGTCATCTATTCAGCCCTAAATGATGGAAATGGATTGCCATTTAGGTACCGTGATATTTATGGAAAAGTATCCATGGGCGGAGGAAATGGAAGTAAATTAAATTTGTTTGGATTCAATTTTACCGATGACGTCACCAAATACCAAGGGTTGTCTAAATTGAGTTGGGTAAACAACGGAGGTGGTGGTAATTTTGTCGTAGCACCAGCGGGTTCCACTGTTTTGATCAATGGTAACTTTGCCTTTTCAAAATACAAGTGTATTCTTAAGGAAGATAACAATCCCGACAGGGCAACCGAGATCTCGAGTTTTAATTTTGGTTTAGATTACAAATTCAATATTGACAAGGATGTTTTGAATTATGGTTTAGAGGTTGTGGGTTTTGGAACCCAATACAATACCTTTAATCCATTGGGTGTTAAGGTGGACTTGGCCCAGAACATGACAGAGCTCAATGGTTATTTTACCTATAAAATTAACCGTAAAAATTGGATCGTTGAACCGGGGCTGAGACTTCAGTATTACAGTTCTATAGCAGTGGTTTCTCCTGAACCCCGATTTGGTTTAAAATACAAAGCCACTGAACGGTTGAGATTGAAATTGGCGCTTGGTAGATACTCGCAGAATTTAATGGCCACCAACTCAGATCGTGATGTAGTCAATCTCTTCTACGGTTTTTTGGCGGCTCCTGAAGAGACGCAAGATGAGTTTGTAACACCAGACAATGAAACGAAAATGGTCAAAAATTCCCTGCAGCGTGCATTGCACTATGTTGCAGGAACGGAGTTTGATTTGACGGAGGCCATCAATATCAATTTTGAAGGATATTATCGTGATTTCAGACAGATCACCAACATCAACCGAAATAAAATTTTCCCTGACGACAGTGATAACCAAGATCAACCTGAAATATTGAGGAAGGATTTCTTGATAGAAATGGGGCGTGCCTACGGAGCTGACGTCGTATTAAAATACGAAAGCAAGCGCCAATATATTTATATGGTTTATTCATTGATGAAGGTGGATCGTTGGGATGGTTTAAAATGGTATGCACCAGTATTCGATCGCCGTCATAACATTAATTTGGTGGCCACTCAGAAATTTGGAAAGGACCGCAATTGGGAATTGTCAGGTCGTTGGAATCTCGGTTCTGGTCTGCCTTTTACCCAAACCCAAGGATATTATCAACCCAATTTGGTTTCAGGTGGTATTAGCACAGATTACGTCAATGCCAACCCCAATGAATTGGGTATTCAATTTGCTGAATTGAATGGAGGTCGATTGCCTTACTATCACCGTCTGGATATGAATTTGAAGTACATTCAAAAAGGAGAAAAGGTGAACTGGGAATGGAACGCTGGAGCTACCAATTGCTACAATAGGGAGAACGTTTTCTACATTGATCGAATTACAGCCAAAAGAACCAACCAATTGCCATTGATGTTCAATATGGGAGTTGAATTGAGTTTTTAATTCAAGCTCAGTAACTCTTTGGCATTTGTAATGGCTGCGGGAGTGGGTTTTTGACCACTCAGCATCTCCGCAATTTCTTGTATTCTTTCTTGTGCATTTAGGGTCTTTATGGAAGTAATGGTGCGATCACCACTGTGATCCTTAAGCACTTTAAATTGATGCTGCGCCTTGGCGGCCACTTGAGGCAAATGAGAAATCGTAATCAACTGCATGTGCTTTCCGCACTCTTGAAGCAATGCTCCAATTTTTAATGCAACATCACCGCTAACCCCTGTATCAATCTCATCCAAAATGAGCACGGGTAAAGCTTTTTGTTTGGCCAAAACAGTCTTGATGGCCAACATTACCCTGGATAATTCACCCCCTGAAGCGGCCTTTTGAATGGGCATGGGCGCATTGCCTTTATTGGCACTAAAGAGCATCTGCACATCATTGATGCCGTCAGATTTGAAATCTGTTTCGGTCACAGATAAGCTCAATTGCGCATGTTCCATCGATAGTTTTTTCAACCATCCTTCGATGTCCGCACAAATCTGCGCGGCTGCCTCTTGTCTTCTTGCACTAATTACTTTGCCAATGGTCAATAATTCAGATTCCATCTTTTCAATGGCTTTGTTGATTTTTGACATCTCATCGTCAAAATGATGAACAGTGTTCAGTTGACTCTCCCATTGGTCTTTTAATGCAACAAGATCTTCGGCATTGTTTACCCGGTGCTTTTGTTGCAATCGATAAATCTCGCCCAGTTGCTGTTGCAATTGCATTAATCTTTCAGGATCAGAAACATTGTTTTCAGCAGCATTTTCAAACTCCTGTGATAAATCCTTGATCTCTATCTGTAGAGATTTTAATCGGCTCAAAAGATCAGGTCCATTGTCTATTTGTTCTGCAAACTTTTGAAACAATTGTACGATTTGATGTATGTGCGTAGTTAGTCCATTTTCAGCGCTGAACAGTTGAATGCATTGCATCAACATGCTGTTGATTTCTTCAATGTTTTCGGCCCTGCTGACCCACAGCTCGCTTTCTGCAATATTTATTTTCCCCAATGAAGATTGTGAAATCTCGTCATATTGAAATTGGATAAAATCGGCAGTAGCTGACCATTCTTTTTGCTTTTGGATCAACTCCAGTTGCTGTTCTTTTAATTGATTCCATTGCTTGTATAAGCTTTTGTACTCCTGAATTCCAATGCTGTTTTTGGCTACGATGTCAATGATGTCCAATTGGAAATTGCGCTGACCGATCAATGATTGTTCATGCTGAGAATGAATGTCAATCAATTGCTCACCGGCCAATTTCAGCGTCTGCACTGAGACAGGCGTATCATTGATGAAAGCTCTACTTTTTCCATTGCTTAATATTTCTCTTCTGATAGTGGTTTGTGGCTCAAAATCCAAATCGTGTTCCTCAAAAAAAGACGACCAATGTGGTCCAAGATTAAATTGGGCCTCGATGACGCATTTGTTTTCCGCTGAACGTATAAATTTGGCATCTGCACGCTGTCCGAGCAGCACGCCAATGGCTCCCAATAGGATTGACTTTCCACTTCCTGTTTCTCCTGTTATGGCGGTGAAACCATCTTGAAAAAGCAATTCGGCTTGATCAATCAATGCAAAATTCTGAACGCTGATGGACTGTAACACTTTTTTTTTCTAAAGGTAATGGGTATATGAATGATTGCTTATGCCGAATGACGCATAAATTATGGTGCCATGATGCGTTCATATTTCGCAATGTTTCCAGGATCAACCAATTTACACAATTCGTAAATGGGCTGTTTCACCTCTGCAGGTGAGGGCTTGAAAACATTGATGATTTCATCCGCTTTGCCATAGAAAAAGATTTGCAAATTGTAGGAGGATGGTCTGATTTTGTGAATCGCTCTTAAACCCTCAAGGGCACTGGCCATGGATTTTCTACCTTTCTCAATGTCAAAATACAACAAGTCCAATCCTTGACGGTGGTAGTTGTAGAAAGCATCGCGGAGCGGTTTAAAAGATTGTGAGAGAATATTTTCAATGATCCAATATCGATTTTGCTGCCCTTTTTGGCTGGCTTTCCAACCATCTTCTGGAGCGTTTTGCGCATTGGTAACGATGGTTTGGCACATTAAAAAATGTTCCGTGCCGCCCTCAGGAGAAAAGGAATCATAGTCCATGGCCAAAATGAGATAGGCATAATAAGCCAAAACGGATGTAAGGTTGTCGCGGTGTTGGTCTTGTGACCATTGTAAGTTTGCATTGTCTTGATAGCTAAAACCAAAATTTTTATCATTGATGCTCAGCATCGTTGTTTTATAATCACTATTGAATACGGGGCGACTGCTGCTAACTTGAATGGATCCTTGAAATTGTCTGCTGCTCACCTGTTGTTCAATGGTAATCTGAATGGAGCAATCGATGCGCTCTTTGGAATCCCAATTGTCTTTGCTCCACTTGCGTGAGTTCATGAATTCTTCAATCACTCCCTCCATCGTTTTAAAGATCTCGGCATCAGTAGTGATAACCCTTGGTGGAATGATGGTTACGTTGCAATTCAATTCTTGACCCAAAAGGAAAGAAGAAGAAAGTCCGAGAATGAGGCTAATTAGAGCAAGTTGTCGCATAGGGTTTTAAGTATTTTTTGGGCCACTTTTGTTTTGTGCATGGGCTCAAGTGCTATAGAACGATTTTGACTGAAATACATTGTAATGGTATTGTTATCTCCGCCAAATCCCGCATCAGGGGCTAAAGCATCATTGGCAACAATTATGTCCATGTTCTTGGCGAGCTTTTTTTCCAATGCGTTTTTTTCTAAGTTTTCTGTCTCCAAGGCAAAACCCACAATCAACTGATTGGGCAATTTGGACTGTCCCAAAGTTTTGGCTATGTCAATGGTGGGTTTTAGGTCAATCTGCATGGTTTGACCCGATTTTTTTATTTTGTGATCTGATACAACTTCCGGTGTGTAGTCGGCAACAGCTGCAGAAAGGATGGCTATGTCATGGCTTACAAAAGCTTGAATGGCAGCATCCGCCATCTGAGCAGCGGTAATCACATTGATTTTTGTAATGTTGGGATGCTGGCAAGTCAGTTGGGTAGGACCACTCACCAATGTTACCTGTGCGCCCATTTCGGCTGCACGTTCTGCAAGAGCATACCCCATTTTTCCGGAGCTGTGGTTGCTGATAAATCTAACCGGATCAATGGGTTCCTGTGTCGGTCCCGCGGTAATCAGGATTTTTTTATTGAGTAATTTTGGATGAGGGGAAAAATGAGCCAAGAGTGTATTATATATTTCCTCTGGCTCGGCCATTCTTCCTTTGCCGTCCAATCCGCTGGCCAGGCTGCCTTCTTGCGGATCAATGAGAATGTGCCCTCGGTCTGATAAGGTTTTTAAATTAGACTGTGTTCCCGCATGCAAAAACATGTCATGGTCCATTGCAGGAGCAATGAAGACCGGGCAACGGGCACTCATGTACGTGGCCATCAAAAAATTGTCGCAATGACCCGAAGTCATTTTGGCCAATGTATGTGCAGAACAGGGTGCTATAATGATGGCATCTGCCCACAAAGCCAAATGAACATGATTGACCCAACTACCATTGTCTTTGTTTTCAGAAAAATCAGTGGATACAGGGTAACCGGTCAAAGCGGAAAAGGTGAGTGGCTGAATGAAATTCAAAGCGGCATTGGTCATCATCACTTTGACTTCACATCCCGACTTGGTCAATGACCTAATCAACATTGCTGTTTTGATGCAGGCAATACTTCCCGTAACTCCAACCAATATTTTTTTTCCTTTCACGGTTCTAAAATAAAAAAAGATGGACTAAGCCATCTTTTAAAATTATTGACAATTCATGGAATTAACCATTGTTCTCTTCTGTATCAGGATATCTCCAATAAACCTCACCATCAATCAATTCTTGAATGGCAATGGATTGGGGCTTAGCCATGCGCTCGTAGTGCTTCGAAATCTCAATTTGCTCACGGTTTTCAAACACCTCTTCCAAATTGTCAGTGTTGGAGCTGAACTCTTCTAATTTCTGGCTCAACTCTTCTTTCATCTCTTTGCTCACTTGATTGGAACGCTTGGACAAAAGAACAATGGCTTCGAAAAGATTGCCATCTACTTTCTCAAACAATTTGTTGGCATCACGGGTTACCGTGGTCTTTTCTGCGGCGGTATTTTTAAACTTGCTCATGGTTATTACTTGGACAATTTTTCAATTTGATTCACGCTCTTATCAAAATAACCCTGGGCTTCTTTTAGCCAAGTGCTTTCAGGATAGGAGTTTGCAAAGTTAATATAAGATTCTGTAGTTGAACGAAATCTTTCGATTTTCTTGCTATCAATACTTCCTTCCGCTAATAAATATCCACTTTTAACGATGAGGTACTGAATCTCCTCCCGGTATTTTGAGGTGGGATACTCTGTTAGGAAATGCTTCAGGGCCAATGAAGCGGCTTTGTATTTCTCCGTTTTAACGTACAAACGGGCTTTTTCGTAGGCTTTGATTTCAAGTTTGGCGTTGAGCTCTGCTACCAAAACGTTGGCGGAGTCTTTTAGTGGAGAATTGGGGTATCGATCCAAGAAATATTGAAAATCATCAATGGCTTGTTTGGTCTCCAACTGATCCAAGGTGTGCTCTGGGCTGAGGTAATAACTGCAGTAAGCTGATTTGAACAAGCATTCTTCTGCTTTGGGATGACGTGGATAGTTCTTGGCAAAATTCTTCAAGTAATATCCCGCCATGATATAGTCCTTGATGCACAATTGGGTCACTGCAAAATGATATTGAACATCCTCGGCAATGGAACTTCCCCTTGTCGGTCCTTGCAGCTCGTCTAGCAAAGGAAGAGCCTTGTGGCATTCTCCTTCGTTGTAGTATTTGACAGCGGCTTGGTATTTTTTGTTCATGTCTTTTTCCTTCAATATCTTGTTGTATTCTGAGCAACCGCTCAAAACAAGGATGGAAAGGATACCGACGACGAAATTTTTCATGGAGGACAAAGATAGGAAAGAGCCGTATATTTTGCCTTGTTAATTTACCCCAAGAAGTCTCTCAGAATGATACTCGCACTGATGGCATCCACCAGTCCTTTGTTTTCTCTTTTTTTCTTGGAAAGATCCATGCTTTGTATAGCTCTTGTAGCAATGGCACTGGTGAACATTTCATTGACACGGTGCACAGGAGTGGTTGGAAACTGTGTCTTTAGTTTTTCTTCAAATTTGGATTGCAGCGCTGTCGTGGAGGATGCATCACCATTGAGGTAACGGGCCTCACCCAAAACTATTCCCTCTACCTTGTATTTGGTCAAATACTTTTGAAGGAAATCCATGATTTCAGAGGTTGGCACAGTGGTCAGGGGAGAGGCGACTATTTTCAAATCATCGGTCTCAGCTATTCCACATTTCTTTTCCCCCCAATCAATTGCTATCAGTCGTCCCATCTTGGCTTATTTTTGACCAAAATACATTTAAATCATGACGGAGACAGAAATTAAATTACTCGTTGAGTCTGCTTGGTTAGATCGATCGCTATTGCAACAGGATCAAACTGTAGAGGCCATCGAGTGGGTGATAGAAGAATTGGACAAGGGCAGATTGCGTGTTGCAGAACCTCTTCAAGGTGGGGAGTGGCAGGTAAATGAATGGGTAAAGAAAGCCGTGGTGATGTATTTCCCGATACGGAAAATGGAGACCTTAGAGGCTGGTCCTATGGAGTTTCATGATAAGATGGCTCTGAAAAGAAACTATGCAGAGTTGGGTGTTCGTGTCGTTCCTCATGCTGTGGCCCGATATGGTGCATACTTGTCCAGTGGAGTCATCATGATGCCCAGTTATGTGAATATTGGAGCATATGTAGACAAAGGCACCATGGTGGATACTTGGGCAACGGTGGGTTCTTGCGCGCAGATTGGTAAAGATGTCCATCTGAGCGGTGGTGTAGGCATTGGTGGAGTGCTTGAACCTCTGCAGGCTTCGCCGGTGATCATCGAAGACGGATGTTTTATAGGTTCAAGATGCATCGTGGTGGAAGGAGTAAGGGTGAGAAAAGAAGCAGTTTTGGGCGCCAATGTTGTGTTGACCAAGAGCACCAAGATTATTGATGTCACCCAGCCTGAACCAAAAATATATATCGGTGAAGTGCCAGAAAGATCAGTGGTTATCCCAGGTACTTACAACAAGTCCTTTCCAGCTGGAGAATACGGAGTGCCATGTGCCTTGATCATTGGCCAAAGAAAGGAAAGCACAGATTTAAAGACCTCATTGAATGATGCTTTGAGAGAGCACGAAGTAGCAGTTTGATGAAAAAGTCTCTTCTCATACAAACCGCTTTTATTGGCGATGCTATCCTGGCTACTGCTGCTGTGGAAGCACTTGCTGTGAGAGGAGATGCAGTTCATGTTTTGGTTCGCAAAGGCAATGAGATTTTTTTTCAAAGCCATCCAAAAGTTCAAAAATTGCTTGTTTGGGACAAGAAGAACAAATGGAAATCTTGGTGGTTTTTATTACAACAAGTTCGAAGAGAAAAGTACGATGTGTTGTATTTGGTTCAACGATATTTTACCATGTCTCTGTTTGCGTTGCTCTCCAGGGCCCAAGAAAAATGGGTTTATGATCAAAGTGTCTTGGCAGTTTTCTTTAAAAATTTGGTTCCTTATTTCATGGCTCCGGGCAGGCATGAGGTAGACAGATTAATGGATTTGATTCAATGTGATCAACGTTTTTTACCCAAGTTGTATCCCTCAGCTGATGAGCAGTTGAGCATTGCGCAATGGATCAAAACGCCATTCATAACAATGAGTCCAGCCTCTGTTTGGGAAACCAAACGTGCTCCTGAACACGTTTGGAAGCAGGTAGCAGAAGTTCACCGCGACTGTTTCATTTATTTATTGGGCGGGCCCGGTGATCTTGAATTTTTATCACGCTTCCAGTCTCATTGGAAAATGGACAATGTTGTTGTCCTGGCGGGTCAGTTGAGTTTGATGCAATCCGCAGTGTTAATGAGCAAAGCCAAAATGAATTTTGTTAATGATAGTGGTCCGCTTCATCTGTGCTCTGCGATGAATGCACCGGTTACCGCTTTTTTCTGCAGTACTGTTCAAGATTTTGGTTTTGGTCCGCTTTCAGAAAATAGTAATGTTTTGGAAACGAATGAGGAGTTGCCTTGTCGCCCATGTGGATTGCATGGAAAGAAGTCTTGTCCTAGAGGAGATTTTGCCTGTGGTCAAATTAATTATGAAATTGCATGAGTCAATTGTTATCAAGACATTGGATGGGTTGGATGGATTGGGAAGTACCCAATGCGGTCAATGCGGTCATGTTGGGTTCCTGTTTTTCTAATGAAATGGCTTTGCGATGCAGAGAGAAGGGTTGGGATGTTTTATCCAATCCAATGGGGACATTGTTTCAACCCGAAGTCATTGCCCAATGGTTGTGTTTTTCCCATGGAGAAAAAGGATGGAATCCAAAAAGTCAGGTTGTGTTGGATGACAATTTGTACAAATGCCTCGCTGGTGGAAAAGTATTGAATCATGCCAAAGAATCTGATCTGTTGCAAGACATTGATTGGGTGGGAAGTCAAATCCGATTGAATTTGCAAAAGGCCCATGTGTTGGTCATCACTTTTGGAACGGCCTATGCTTGGAAGTATTTACCATTCTCGTCCAATGTGGGTAATTGTCAACGATTGAATCAGTTGGACTTTGAGCAACATTTATTGGATATGGATGCCGTTTTTCAATTGTGGCAATCCACCATTGTGATGCTTAAACAAAACTATCCACAACTGAAAATAGTCTTTACCGTCAGTCCTGTTCGGCATGGGCGACTTGGGGTAATGGAAAACAATTTGTCCAAATCATGTCTGCGGGTGTTGTGTCATCGATTGAGTCAATTGAATGATGTTCGCTATTTCCCCTCGTATGAATGGGTGGTGGATGAATTGCGGGATTACCGTTTTTACAAAGTGGACGGCTGTCATCCTAATGAGGAGGCAGTGGATTTTGTTTTTGACCATTGGATCAATAGCTTTTATTATGTCTAGATTTTTTATTTTCATATTGTTTTTCATAACTACCGGTTATGCAGCACAAAATAGAATGTCGTGTTCTCATCAACATGGAATACTGCGATCCAATCAATCCCGTTTGGATACCATCAATGTGTTGCATCAGGACCTGTTTCTTGATTTTACTGGTTTTGGAGCAGGTCAATTGAAAGGCGTCGCTAGGACATACATTCGGACCGAGCAATTGACTAATCTGGTGCACCTGGATTTGTGGGGTATGATAGTGGACAGTGTTGTGGTGAATGATGTTGTGACCCCTTTTACCAAAACTGCTCACTCCTTGTTTGTGCAAGGAGATTTTTTAGCCAGTGATACCCTTGAGGTAGTGACATACTATCATGGTTCCCCTGAGACTGATGCAAGTTGGGGTGGTTTTTATTACAACAGCCAATACGCTTACAATTTGGGTGTTGGTTTCACAGAAGATCCCCACTGCTTGGGTCGCGCTTGGCATCCTTGCATCGATGACTTTAATGACCGCGCAACCTACCACATCGTCGTGAAGACACTTCCTAATCATGCCGCCTATTGCGGTGGAGTGCTAGTAGCTGAAAATATCGATGCTGATGGCAACCGATGGTTTGACTGGGATTTGGCTCAACCCATACCATCCTATTTGGCCTCTGTAGCAGTTGGTCAATATGTTCGTGTTGAAGACGAATGGGTTTCTGAAGACGGCGACGTACTGCCCATGTGGTTGTCCTCAAAGTCAACGGATACCACCAATTTCAAAAATAGTTTGCAGAATCTACCCGATGTAACCGCAAATTTTGAGTCGCATTTTGGCCCTTACCCTTTTGATCGAATTGGATACGTGGCGGTACCTTTCAATGGTGGAGCCATGGAACATGCCGGTAACATTGCATATCCATTGTTTGCCATCAATGGAAATTTGGCTTACGAAACATTGTTTGCACATGAGCTCAGCCACATGTGGTGGGGAGATGCGGTAACCTGCAGCACTCAGGAGGACATGTGGCTCAATGAAGGTTGGGCTTCCTACTGTGAGTCGCTCGCATTGGAAGGTCTGTATGGAACAACTGCTTATTGGAATGAGCAGAAGGCGTTGCACAAAGAAGTATTGACCTCTACCCATGTGACGGATGGAGGTTGGTGGCCTGTTTCAGGTGTACCTCATTCTTTGACTTATGGTTCAACAGTTTACCGCAAGGGCGCATGGGTGGTCCACAATTTACGCCAAGTGATGGGGGATCAAGCCTTTTTTACGGCATGCCGTGATTATCAGGTACAACGCGCTTTTTCATCTCATTCTTCTTTGGAACTGAGAGACTTTTTTCAATTGTATACGTCACATGATTTGACGACCTTTTTTGACACTTTCGTTTTTCAACCTGGATTTCCGGAGTACCGTGTGAAAAGTTTTTCAGTGGTTCCTGCTGAGGTTCCTGCGGTCAATTTGGTGACCGTTCAAGTGGAGCATCATCTTCATCATCAAGGCCAATTCAATTCCGGAATGCCCATGCAATTGGGCTTTCGTAAGCCCAATGGGCAATGGGAGTATCATGGATATCTTCATACAGACCCTGTACAAGAGGTATTAATTGGTTTTGATTTTGTACCAACGGATGTGGTCATCAATCGCAACGGCGAAATGCACCAAGCGGTATTGGCAGAGGAGCGTGTTTTGTATACAACGGGTAACGTGGATTTAACTTATGCTGACTTCAGCGTGAATCCCACAACAATGGGAGGTGCAGACAGCATTTGGTTCAGGGCAGAGAATCATTTTGCAGGGGCTGAATATCATTCTTACTTAGAGGGTACGGATTGGTTTGTAAGTCCCGATCGAATGTTGGAAATCCATTGGCAAGGTGCGGAGGATGCGGTATTATCGGGTAAATGGCGATTTTATCAGTCCAATGCTGCAGAATATGATTCTGCCTTTTTTGCTCAGATCAATGCATGGGGCATGGATGAAGACAGTGTTCACTTGTTGTATCGTCCCCTTAACGGAACGAATTGGTCGTTGTATCCTGATGCAACAATCAATACCATGGGCAGCGCAGCCAATGGCAATGGACGTTTTGATTTTTCGCGGATTTTGCCAGGACAGTATACCTTGGCGGTGCATACCGGTGTTCTGTCCGTTAAGGAACAAATGGAACGACCTTGGTGCATTTGGAATCAGAGACAGTTGCAGATACAGCATGCAATGGATGAGCTGTCCGTATACGATATGCAGGGGAAGCAATGTCAGGTGTATAGAAACATTGAGGCCAATGATGCCCTCACCTTGCATCTTGATGCAGGTATGTACCTGATTTGCGCTCAAAAAGGAAGTGAAAATTGGTCGGCTAAAATGAATATCACACATTAATCATGAAGATTGTTTGCATCGGAAGAAATTACGCGGATCATGCCAAAGAATTGGGCAATGATTTGCCAAAGGAACCTTTGTTTTTCAATAAGCCGGATTCGGCTATTTTGGCCAAAGGCAATCCTTTTTTTATCCCAGAATGGACGCATGACGTGCATTACGAAATTGAATTGGTTTTTAAAGTCAATCGATTGGGGAAGTACATTCAAAAGCAACATGCTTGGAAGTACGTAAGTGAGTTTACCATTGGTATTGATTTTACTGCACGTGATGTTCAAGATCAATTGAAATCAAAAGGGCAACCCTGGGAGAAGGCCAAATCCTTTGATGGATCGGCTTTTGTGGCCGATGATTGGATGACGACAGAAGGTGTTGATTGGGATCAACTTACTTTTGGGTTGCAGAAGAATGGTGTTTGGGTACAGCAGGGGAAGGCCAAGGATATGATTTTTAAATTGGATACGATTATTGAGCACGTGAGCCAATTCATGACTTTTAAAATAGGAGATTTAATTTTTACGGGAACACCTGAGGGGGTGGGGCCAGTAGCGGTCAATGATGTATTGACAGGCTACATTGGACAACAAAAAATATTTGAATTAAAAGTCAAATGATCCGGATGCAAAAACAATGCTCACTTTGCGCATGTTTGCTCCCTTGACTGTAAAAGTGGGATCAGGGAATTGAGCAAGGATGTTTTGATTTTCGATGCCACTGCTCAATAGTAAATTCCTTACTTGCTGCATTCTTTCTTGTGCCAATATTTGATTGCGTTGTGGATTCCCAGATGCATCTGCGTATCCTTTGAGGATGATGCGTTGATGGGGATAATGTGCTGCAATATCAATCACCTCATTTAAGGCCATAAGGGCATTGGCATTGATACCGGACTGGCCGTTCTCAAAATATATTTCAATGACAGAAGGTATTCCTGCAATCTCACCCTTAGGGGGAAGTAAATGGGTGTTGTCGGCAACAGGCGAACCTGTTTGTGCTTTGACCAAGGACTCAATCATAAGCTTGAGGTCAGCTACTTCATTTTCCAAATGGGTAAGGCGGGACTCGAATGGATTTTCTGTGTTGCTCCATTTGATTTGACTGAGGTCATCAGCAGTGAGGCTGGGTTTATGAAGATGAGGAGCAGGTTTTAGATATTCCAGTGTACCATTATCGGGTTGTGCAAAAAGACAAAGAGACATCATCCATTGTAATGCAAACATTCCGATAATGCGACCTTTTTTCACGTGTTGGTATTGCGGGGATTGCGGTTGTGCAACATGGGGACAAAGGCACATTTGCCGTGGGTTTCAATTTGAAACTCGCCTTTTTCGTCTTCAAAAATGACCAACATGTTTTGTTCGTCCCCATTGTCAAAAGGCATCACAAGTCTTCCTCCAGGTTTGAGTTGCATCAGCAGTTCTTCCGGGATTTCTGGAGTGGCGCAGGTAATGATGATGCGGTCAAAAGGAGCAAAGCTGGGCAGACCTTTGTATCCGTTTCCATAGGTCAAGTGTGCCTTGACCTTCATTTTATTGAGCATGTCTTTGGCAAATTCATGCAAGGACAATTGGCGTTCAATGGAAAATATTTTGGCCCCCATTTCGTGGAGCACAGCGGTTTGATAACCGCTACCCGTGCCTATTTCCAGGACCTTCATGCCGGATTTTAACTGCAACAATTGTGATTGTTTGGCGACAGTAGAAGGGGCTGAAATGGTTTGATCCACACCAATGGGAAAGGCTTGATCCTCATAGGCATATTCTAAAAACGCAGATTGAAGGAAGAAGTGACGAGGCACCCTTTCCATGGCTTGCAGGACGGATGAGTCATGAATCCCCCTCAGCGCTAATTCGCGCACCAAGCGCTTGCGCATTCCCTTGTGTCTAAAATCATCAATCAACTGCATACTACGAAGATAAGGTGGAACAAGGGAGGGTTAATGAGGAACAGAGATTTTAATTCACAATGTGAATGGGGAAAGGGGAGAGTGGAAAAAGTAGTAGCTCCGACGGGAATCGAACCCATATCAAACGTTTAGGAAACGCTTATTCTATCCATTGAACTACGGAGCCAGTGGGGCAAAAATACGAAGAGAAATAAAAATTTGGTGATTAACTTGAATCTGATATCCAAGCGCTTTCATCTATTGGAAGAATAGCATTACGACTTCTATGTTAGGGTGTTTTGTAGGTCAATAGAAAAAAGATGGGCATAGCACCCAATACAATCCTATGAGCTCATGGCGCGCTGTGTTATATGTATATACATAATATTATAGTATATTTACCGTATTAAGAATACAAAGTCATGAGAAAAATTGTTCTATTCTTTAGTTTGCTTGTTCTCTTTGGATGCTCGGAGGACAATAAATCTAACAACGCTGAAAAAATTCAAGGCCTAATTAACCGTGCAAAAGAATTCAGCGCCAAAAGTGATTACAACAGTGCCATTGCTTGCTACAATGAAATTATATCGCTTGATTCCAACAATGCCGAAAGGTATGACGAGCGGGCACAATTTCTTGGTTATGTTTCATACAAGGACACGCTCAATCAAAAATTACCGATCTTACAACTGAATGATTTAAACAAAGCCATTGTATTAAATGCCACTACCAAAAGATATATTGCGAGAGCAGAGTATTGGAAGGGGCACGATGAAAACGACAAGGCTTTGTCTGACTACAATTTTGCAGTGGCCAATAAAACAGCAGAAGACAAATGGGATCCATTAAATGACCGAGCCCGCTTTTATTTCTACACTTTAAAAGACTCCTCTCATGCATTTGCTGACATGAAGGAGGCTATTAACAAAGCAAAGCAGGATGAAAAATTCACTGAAAGTGAAGTGGGTTTGAATGGAAATTACGCTCTAATGCTAATGGAATGTCGTCAATTTGAAGCTGCGGAAGAAATTCTAGCTGATATACTATCCAAATGTCATCACCTTAATTTCTCCGCCGGCAAGTTTCCTTTAAAATTAGCCTTATGCCGTATTGAATTGGGCGACTATTACGGAGCATTGTTTCAACTTGAATCATACGGAATCGTAAGCGAATATTCAAAAATGTTGAAAGGCTATTGTTTAGTCAAATTGGGACAAAAGGAATTTGGTATGAATCTTTTACAGAATTACGGGCCTCGCGTTTCGGACAATCCAATGGTTGGTCGAGGCGATATGGAAGGATTACCGCCTCATTTAAGAAGTAAATACTATCTAGAGTATTATCCTGATGCCAATTCAAGTAATCGAAAAGTTCGAGATGTATTCAACTGGCCCAACTAAAAAATAAGGAACATGTTCAAAGCGGGTATAGATCAAGCTTCTAAAATGCACAATTCAGTGGTGATATTGACCTCCGGCGGTGTTGCACTCGCTCCCTCCATTCTATTCTATTCTTCGCATTTCGGTGATGTAGATAAGTGGGCATTTGGGGCCGGTGTATTCACATTGATTTTAGCGACCGGAATGTTGCTCTATGAATTTTCGTTGCTCATAGAAGCGTACTTGATTGATGATAAAATTTCAGAGAGCACCGATTTAGAAGAAATGTTTCAAAACATTAAAAATGACAAATTCCTGCTCAACTGGTACCGCTTTTTACAAGAGGGCAAGAGAGATCAAGAATCTTTGCATTTGGTAATTGATCAGCTTGCCTTTCGATTACTGTTTTGGTTGACATTGTTGCAAGGCACGATCATCGGTATTTCAACATTCGCATTCAATCAATGGAATGAATATTCCAATATTATCATTTGGGAAATCGTTCTTTTCCTTTTGATCGCACCCTTTCTCATCTTCCGAATATTACAAATAGGAAAATACCTGTACCTACTTAGAGAATTAAGTCTTCCTGAAAATTTAAATATCTTAATCATGAAACCAGAAAATAAAATGTACCCCTGTTGTTGTTTTTGTTGTTGTTGCGAAAACAAAAATCAAAATACCTCTCAGAACGCCGAGCCCACAAATGACGGTTGCTCATGCAAAATGAACCAATGCAAGAGAGCTGGACAGTTTGGGCATTGTCACGAAGATTTGCCGAATGAGGGGGAATTAATCGCAGTGAGGAAAGAGTGGCATCCGCTGTATATGCTTTCGATTGCTTTAGGCTATTCTTTGCTCTGTTACATCTTTATAATTTTAATAATTACAGTATTTAGAGATGATAATTTATATATAATGGATGATTCATCCATTATGGATGATGTTATGTTGGTGCACATGGATTATGGCATACCAGTATTTTTTGTGCTATTCTCGATTTTTTTCTTTACTGTCCTAAAGTACTATAATGGAACTGACAGTATTCATTTCACAAACAAACATCTATATTTCAACAACAAACCTATTGATTTTGATTTCGTTTTTTTTCTAGATGAAAATACAATTCCAATTGAAAAGAAAGACTTAATAATTACCAAACGCTTCTCTAAACATCCCGAAAAATTAGTAGCATTTCTGAATGCAAAACAAAAGGCATGGAAGAATGATCGACAGAATAATCAAGGGAATTAAAACTTAACCTAAATCCAATCTATTATGTGCAAATACTGTAATAACACATTAAAAAACAAGCCCGTTAATGGCGAGTGCGTTCTGGAAACAAAAAACATTAACGAAATATTTCGAATGATGGGTAGCATTCTTTTATCCGGTTTACTAACATCAATCCCGTTCCTTTTGCTAGATTGGTTGGAATATTTTGAAGAGAAAACGATTCATTCACTTTGCGCCGCCATGTGGCTGATATTGTTTCTAGTAATTGAAACAAATTTTGCAAAAGGGTATCAACCAATATTCTTAATCGATGATAATCTTCAGACTGCCGGAGAGTCAATAAACTCTGCAAACAAGTTTCTACTGTTGAATAATAAAGTTAAATACGACTACAAGGGGTATGCGATACCCAAGCGTTTCAGACAATCGCCCCACGATCTGGTAGAATTCCTAAATTGTCAGGAATGGAGAAGAAATAATTCGATTAAACTAAAATCGACAGGGAAAAATATTGAAACCATCGAGGTTTACCTAAAAGATTTTAAATTGATACAAGGGGGTAGCTTTTTGATGGGTAGTCCAGAAAATGAGGACGGTAGAAATGAAGATGAAGTTCAACATGAAGTAACCCTAAATTCATTTTATATGCAATCCGTTGTGGTTACGCAAGGATTGTTCAATGCAGTTACAGGAAAGAAAACTTGGGATTCCGATGAGCATCCTCATTGGAAGCTACTTCCTTACAATATTTTTACATGGGAGGAGGCACAAGAATTCATTGCCAAGTTGAATCTAATCACGGGAAGAAATTATAGAATGCCGACTGAAGCGGAGTGGGAATTTGCTGCACGTGGAGGTATTAACTCCAATGGATTTATTTTCAGTGGTTCCAACGACTTGAGTGAAGTTGGATTTTATTACGAAAATGTTTGTGATAGAGAGAAAGATCCAAGAGGAGGAAGTCCTCAACTTGTAGGAAGTAAAAGACCAAATGAATTGGGTTTGTTTGATATGAGTGGTAATTGTTCAGAATGGTGTTCAGATTGGTATGGCCCATACCTTATGAATCACGGCTCCATTTTTAATCCTAAAGGAGCAGATATTGGTTCTTTTCACGTTGCAAGAGGTGGCAACTATTATTCATCTAGAAACCAATGCCGCAGCGCATATAGAAATTCAGAAACGGATCCAAATTTAGCTTGTATTCGACTGGTTCACGATTAATTAGAAATAAAAACAACTAAGTAAAATGAAAAATAAAACCCTAATTTTCATTTTGAGCATTTTCTCCATTTTAGAGATCTATGCTCAAAACAGCCCTTTACAATATCGGATTCATGGCAACAACAATCCGCACAATGTATTTTCAGGAGAAATAGGGATGCATATCTCGTCAGAGAATCTTTCCAATGAGGATATTGTGTTTCGTATTTCAACTGGAGAGATCTCCAGAATCGACTCCAATTTGTATCGCGTCATTATACCATTGACCGCACAGGAAGTTGAAATCTCTGCATCAAGCATGAAAGATGGAAAAGAATTCCTTTTAGAAACCAGAAAATTCAAAGTCCTACCTGAATTACAATTGCAAATAGGTGATATGCTTGGGTCTTCAAACGGGGTCAATCACATTTCCAAAGATCAATTGAATGTGATTTTAACAAAGGGTTTTAATGTTCGCTTCAACAACAATAATGACTCAATACAGCCTAGCATTTCCACATTTAACTTTGGATTCCCTAAGGATTCAACTTTCAGAGAATGTCGATCACATACTAACGAATTAACTCAAGAAATGAAAACAGTGTTATTCAAACTTAAAAGAGAGGACATTTTCTATTTCAATGTTACAATAGAATACAACAACATGTTTCAACACTTAACGTTCATTTATTCTTTGGATTAACAAACAACATACGAGAATTTTAATCTAACCTTTAATTACACCTCATTGGTTCCATCCAAGAAAATAAAAATAAAAAAATGAAAGCACTTTCAAAAATCTTACTTACACTCCTCTGTGTGTCTTTGTATCACAAAGCCAAAGCTGATAACCCTGATATCACTTGGTCTGTATTTGATATGAACAACTCCAATTTTTTGTTCTTCAACGTGGAAAACGAATTAACGATTTCGTCAAAAAAATATCCAGATACAGATTTATTTGTATCCATCTCACAAGGAGGGATTCTGAAAACGGACTCTAGTTCATACAAAGCCATTATTCACTTTGCTGCAGAGCCCATAACAATAAGAGTATTCGCTATTCAAAGAGGGGTGGTATCTCTATTAGATGAAAAGTACTTCTCTGTCCAAATATTTCCAGAACCACGTCTTAGTTTTTGTGGAGTTGACGCTGATGCAAGCAAATCTCAGATATATTCTGTCAATAATGGTCAACTTTTGGAACATGATTCTCTTTACTCATATCTAGCTCCTGAATTCATTTTTTCAAATGTGCCGGTTGAAATCGAATCTTTTCGAGTGACCATCAATCCAGGTAAAAAAAGTAAGGTAATTGAAGTGAAATCCTCTGCATTTAATGCAGAACTTCAATCTGTTTTTCGAAACATTCAAGATGGAGATAACTTGTCACTCGAGATCAATGTCAAATATGCTGGAGTGAAATCCACATTGAAACCTTTTTATTTCTCTGTTTATGTCTTGAAGTAAAAGAGCTTTTACATTCTAATCTTCTTTTTTACAATCAGTAACCACCATCAAAACTTCGGACAAGGAACCGGACTCCGCGGAGCCTGGCGCACCGGACGCGACTTGCGGCGCTGGAAATCACTGCGGCCATTGCCTGTGCTCTTGCATTTGGGGTGCTTGAACAAGGCCATCTTAAAATGAACGTAGATGTTGGCCCCATACAAATTACCATTAAAGAAAAAGGCATTCAAATTGTCACTGCCGATGATGAAACTTCTCAGTCTTATCGCCATGCCTACCATGGGTTTGCGCATTTCATACAAGGTAATGGGTAAACTTACTTCGTAGTTCTGCGACTCCCATCTTGGCACCACTGCCAAATAGCTTGCGCGCTGAACACCCAATTTGTTCCGCCATGGTAAACCCCACGTCAATGCCCCCATCGCATACAACTTCTTTGAGACATGATAGTCCACCTGCGCACTCAATGCCGTAGGCAATTTGATTTTAAGTTTAGATCCCTCTGTCACAGCCGTTGCCCCCAATCCATTGGTAAACGTAGTATCCGCAGATGCCGGTTCATCCCAATGTGTGTTGTCATTGCCATTAAAGTTCCCGCCACTCGTTTGCTCAAAAACATAGTTATAATATGGTGCTTTGAACTTGGCGCTGCCCATGTCCAACAATACCAAAGAAGCCTTGTACTTGTATTTCCCATCCGTACAAGGATTAAACGGTGTATAACCAAAACTTCCCTTGTTGCGCTTTTTGTAGGTTACGCCAATATCTATACCCCATCCTTTGCCCGCTATCAATGATCCACCAAAATTATTAAAGCCCAATTGGCCTTCTAAATTTTGGGTCACCAGTTGCGAACTGTCCTGCAAGGTGTAGGTCCAGTTGTCCAATCGAGCACCTAGCCCTCCAGGAGAGAGTATTCTGTTTACAGTTGCTCCCGCAATCAAGATGGCATTGTCCCAACGGTAAGCAATTTTGCCGTAAGACAAACCGATGTAGCCATAGGCCATTGCTCCAATGCGCATCTTTTCAATGGTCTGCGTTTGTCCCACTTGAGGGAGGTAATCAAATCCTTCCGTGACCAAATAACTGAATCCATTGGGTAATCGTCTCACATCCGCCATCACATTCACACCCGAGTGAATGCCAAAGGCATGTTCCTTCCAATTGGCGGTGAAAGATGGTCCCTTGATGCTGACATTGGCCTTGGCGTAGTACTTGTTTTTTTTGTGATTGTACTGAATGTTTCCAATGCCCCCATAGTCGATCAATGAGAAATCTTTCTTTCCAACATAAACCAAATTGTTCTGGACAAAAGCTCCCAATCCAAAAAATTCTACATCAATAAAAGTTCTGGAATCACAGATGGAGGCAGGGTTGAAATAAACGGAATTGACCGGAGCTCGTGTGCTTCCCGCAATGCCCAATTCATCCTGCGCCAAAAAGCAAAAGGGAAGGAGGAGCAAAAGCCATATGAGAACCGTTTTTTTCATTTCCGCTGTTTACAAAGATGCACCAAAACTTTTGATCCACTTCATTGTTTTAGGGGTATGCTTTTTAACCCAAAAACCAAATCAGAGCTGATAAAAATGGCCATGGACATTGATCCCGTGCGTTATGCTAAAACCCGGAATTTTATCAATGGCGGGGTAACCCAACTTTCTCCTTACATCAGTCGTGGTGTTTTATCAACGCGGGAAATCATGGTGGTATTGCAAGAGAAAGGCTATGCTTGGTCCTCTTGTGAAACTTTGCTCAAGGAATTGGCCTGGCGCGATTACTTTCAAAGGGTACAGCAACACCATCCCGATTTGCACACAAAGGCCATCAAGCAGGAGCAAACAGGAGTAGCAAGTGAAGGAGTACCTCTGGCTGTGGTTCAGGGACAAACAGGGATTGATGGAATTGACAGGGGAATTCAAGGCATGTTGGATACGGGTTATATGCACAATCATCAGCGGATGTACACTGCTATGTTGTGTTGTAACATAGGACAATTCCATTGGAAGGCATGTGGTGATTGGTTGTATTATCATTTGATTGACGGTGACGTGGCCAGCAATTATTGCTCATGGCAATGGACTGCTGGTGCCTTTTCCTCCAAACGCTACATCGCCAACCAAGAGAACATCAACCATTACACGGATACACATCAAAAAGATACTTTTCTAGATGCTGATTATGACGCGCTGCGCGAAATGGCGATTCCAAAACAGCTGAAAGTCAATGAGCAGTGGCAGCCTTTTCATTGGTCATTAGAGGCGTTAAAAGAAGCCGTCAAAGGAAGATTTACGGAGATGAGAACAAAGGAGAATAATCTTCCCATTGTTTTGTACAACGTTTATCAGTTGCGTCAAGAAGATATCATACAGGAGCCCCATCATAAGGTCTTATTATTGGAACCTTCTTTTTTTCAGCAATTTCCAGTGTCACCCAAGGTTTTGGATTGGATTTTAAGTCAGGCAACTTTGATTGAGGGTTTGACTTGTTTTGTGGGTGATTGGGAAATGTGGTCTCAAAATACAACAGATCGAAAAACATTTTTCTTGGAGCATCCACTCTTTGCCCATTATCAAGGGACAAGATTAGAGCGAGAATGGATGTTCCCGGAGGTGAATGGTTATTATCCTTCTTTCTTTTCTTTTTGGAAACAAGTGGAGAAACGTTACACGTGGTAGAGAAGGAAAGCATAGCAGTGGTTTGGTTAAAACGAGATCTTCGTTGGACAGATCACGCGCCCATCAATGCGGCTACCTATTCCGGTTTAAGAAGCATTGTCTTTTTTGCTTGGGATAATGTCTTGATTCAAGGGCCAGATTTTGATGATCGCCATGGTCGTTTCATCGTTCAGAGCTTGGCTGATATGCGGCGGAATGCCCCGCTTGGTGCTGATGTCTGGGAGGCACAGGCAGAGGTTACTCAAATATTGGGTGCATTAAATGAGCAATTCAATATCCAGTATTTATTGTCCCATGAAGAAAACGGAACACAAAGAACATGGGACAGAGATAAAGCTGTGGGCCAATGGTGTAAATCGCATGGTGTATTTTGGAAGGAGTTTCAGCGCGATGGGGTGGTGCGTGGCATCAAGAACCGAGAGGGTTGGGACCAAAAATGGATGAAGGTGATGACCTCTCCTTGTTATCCCAAACCGGAAAAATTAATTTGTATCGAATGGGAGAACCCATTCCCTGTATTAAAAGAATTGCGGAGCAGGTGGGATTCTACGGTAGTCCAGTTCCAACCAGGTGGAGAGCAACCCGGATTGAAGTATCTCAAGAGTTTCGTGGAGGAGAGGGTTGTGTTTTATAGCAAACATATTTCCCGACCCTTGGACAGTCGGAAATCTTGCGCGCGTATTTCACCGTATCTCTCTTGGGGAAATTTGTCTTTGCGCATGGCTTATCAAACGATGATGTTCAGTAGAAACAAATCCAATGCAAGAGCCATGAACAATGCCATTACGCGCTTGCATTGGCATTGTCATTTTATACAAAAATTGGAAACCCAATGTGATTATGAGACGCGCTGCATCAATCCAGCTTTTGAAGGACTTCCGCGAGAGCAGCGTCAAGATTGGATTGCAGCATGGGAAGAGGGCAGGACAGGCGTTCCATTGGTAGATGCTTGTATGCGCTGTTTGAGAGCAACAGGTTGGATCAATTTTAGGATGCGGGCCATGGTGGTTAGTTTTTTGACCCATCACCTTTTTCAAGATTGGCGATGGGGCGCTTATCATTTGGCCAAAATGTTTTTGGATTATGATCCGGGGATTCATTATCCTCAATTGCAAATGCAGGCCGGTACCACGGGAGCCAATACCATCCGCTTGTACAATCCGGTCAAGAATGGTCAGCGCTTTGACGAAGAGGGATTGTTTGTTAAACAATGGGTTCCTGAGTTGAGTGCATTGCCCAACAAGTATATCCATGATCCCTGGAATATGCCCCCGATGGAAGCCATGATGATTGGTTTTGAATTGGGGCGTGATTATCCATTTCCGTTGGTGGATCTTGAGGTTGCTGTAAAAAACAACGGGGAGAAATTGTACCAATGGAAGAAAAGTCAATCTGCACGGAACTATGTTCCGGAAATATTAGATAGACACGTAAGGAAAAGTAACATGCCAAAGAAAAAGCCGTCTTGAGACGGCTTTTCACTAACAGACTATATTGATAATTCGTTTGGGTACAACGATTACTTTCTTGGGTGATTTGCCTTCTAAGTAATGCGTTGTTTTTTCATGGGACATCACTGCAGCCTCGACCGACTTGGCATCCATATTGGCATCCAAGTCAATGTTGAATCGGGTCTTTCCATTGAAGGAGACAGGATACGAGAAGACATCATCCTCTAAGAAGGCTGCATCCACTAAGGGCCATTCTGCTTGGGTGACAGAGGTAGTGTTTCCAAGTTTATTCCACAGTTCTTCTGCCAAATGCGGAGCATATGGACTTAACAAAACAGTTAATTTTTCCAATACCTCTTGGTGATGGCATTTTTGTTCAGTCCATTCATTCACAGCAATCATTAAAGTACTTACGACTGTATTCCAAGAATGTCTATTGAGGTCATCGGTTACCTTTTTGATGGTTCGATGCAAAGTTTGTAACGATTTTTTATCTGCCGCATCTGTAGTGACGATCCATTGTCCTTCATCTGTTTGGAACAAGCGATTTAGCCTGCGTAAGAAATTGTGTACACCATTGATTCCTTTGGTATCCCATGGCTTGCTTTGTTCTACAGGTCCCAAAAACATTTCATAGCAACGCAATGTATCCGCTCCAAACTTTTCAATGAGCTCATCCGGTGTTTGAACATTGAACTTGGATTTGGACATTTTCTCCACTTCAAAGCCGCACAAGTATTGACCTTTTTCGTTCAGAATAAATTCCGCATCCTTGTATTCAGGTAACCAATTTTTAAAAGCCTCTGTGTCCAATTGATCGTTGTCCACCATGCTAATGTCGGCATAGAGTCTTTGTGTTTGATATTCTTTCCTGAGATCAGCAGAAACGAAGGTGTTGGTATCTTTAATTCTGTATACGAGTGACGATCTCCCCAATATCATTCCTTGGTTGATCATTTTTTGGAAGGGTTCTCCAAATGGTACGTGGCCCAAGTCATGCAAGATCATGGTCCAAAATCGGGAGTACAACAGATGTCCTGTGGCGTGTTCAGCACCGCCCATGTATAGATCCACCTGTCCCCAATATTCCATGGCTTCTTTTGAAGCAATGGCGTTGGTATTCTGAGGGTCCATGTAACGCAAGAAATACCAGGATGAACCAGCCCAGCCCGGCATGGTGTTGTATTCCATGACAAACTCATTTTTGTACTTCCATTGGCTCCTGGCCAAGGGAGGTTCACCGTCCTCTGTAGGCAAATATTTATCCACCTCAGGAAGGGTAACGGGCAATTCTGTTGAATCCATCATTTGAGCCCTGCCATCTTTGAAATAAACAGGGAATGGTTCGCCCCAATAGCGTTGTCTGGAGAATACAGCATCACGCAATCTATAGTTGATTTTTCGTGTGCCGTACTCTATTTTTTCAAGGGCTTCAATGGCCGCATTCAATGCTGCTTTGCCACATAGCCCATTTAAAAAATCGGAGGCCATTAAAGGAACCTCTTTGGAAGTACAAGCCCCTTCCGATGCATCATGATTTTCAAAAATCAATACCATGGGTATGTTGTGGTGCTGCGCAAAATCCCAATCGCGTTGATCACCGGCAGGCACTGCCATGACAGCTCCAGTGCCATATCCAGCCAATACATAGTCGCCAATGAAAATGGGCACCTGCTTTTTTGAAAATGGGTGAATGGCAAAAGCACCAGTGAATACACCGGTCATCTCTTTGCTTTGTACTTGTCGATCTCTTTCGTTCTTTAATGCGGCTTGTTGAACATAGGTTTCAACCGCTTCTTTTTGTTCAGATGTTGTTATAGAAGACACCAATGGATGTTCAGGTGCCAATGTCAGATAGCTTACCCCAAAGATGGTGTCTGGTCGGGTGGTGAATACCTCAATCTGACCGGTATGTTCGTGCAAATCAAAATAAACAGTGGCCCCTTCTGATTTGCCAATCCAGTTGCGTTGAATTTCTTTGATGTTTTCCGGCCAATCAATTGTATCCAGTCCATTCAATAGTCGCTCCGCAAACGCAGATATGCGCATCGACCACTGTCTCATTTTCTTCTGAACCACAGGGTGACCACCTCTTTCACTTACTCCATCTTTAATCTCATCATTGGCCAACACGGTTCCCAATGCAGGACACCAGTTTACCATAGAGTCAGCCAAGTAGGTCAAACGAAACGCCATCAATAAATGATAACGTTGTTCTTCATTCATACTCTGCCAATCTGTTGCGGTGAAATCACCATTCCAGTCAGCGCTGAAGAAATATAGTGGTTGATTGTTGTTGTCTTTTAGTTCTAAAAGTGTTTGGTGCCATTTTTCATCGCAAGCAGGTTGCACATTGAAATTACCATTGGTTTCAAAATGTTGAATCAAGGTGTCAATGTGCTCAGTGCGTTGTGTTTCCAAATTGAACCAAGCGTTGTAAATGGTAGAAAAAATCCATTGTGTCCACTGGTAATACTCAGGAGAACTGGTTCTTACCTCCCTGCTCCAATCATAACAAAAGCCTATTTTATCCAATTGCTCTCTGTATCGTGCAATATTTTTTTCTGTGGTGATGGCCGGATGTTGTCCCGTTTGAATGGCGTATTGCTCAGCGGGTAATCCAAAGCTGTCGTATCCCATGGGATGTAAAACATTGAATCCTTGGTGTTTTTTATAACGGGCGTAAATGTCGCTGGCAATATAACCCAGAGGGTGTCCAACATGAAGCCCCGCACCACTTGGGTAGGGGAACATATCCAATATGTAATATTTCTTTTTGCCCAGTTCTTCTTTTACACGATAAGTACCTTGCTCTTTCCAGTAGGCTTGCCACTTCTTTTCTAATTCTTGGAATGTATACGACATGTTGAATAATAATGAGTTTGCGAAATTACTGGCTTTGTTAGTAATCTGCTCTATGGTTAAAAGTGTTTTTTCTGTAATTCCATTGTCCTTTGGTAAAGTCAGGAATGTCCTGTCTGGTACCACCTTCTTTTACACTGATTTCAGACAATGGTGTAATGACGGACCAAGTGGCCATGTCATATACATCTATTGGAAATTCTTCATTGTTTTTGCAACATTCAACAAAAGCATTCAATACAAAAAAGTCCATACCTCCATGGCCTGAATGCTTGGCTTCCTCACTGTATTTTTTCCAAAGGGGATGGTCATACGTTTCCATCCATTGTTGATCGGTTTCCCACACGTGGGGCTTTGTTTTTCCTTCGATGTGTATTTGTTGCAAATCGTCCATCCATAAGCCCTGTGTGCCTTGCACCCTAAAATTCAAAGAATATGGTCGGGGAGAGGAGGTGTCATGCGATAGCATCATGGTCTCCCCGTTGGCAGTGGTGATTAGGGTGGTAACAACGTCACCCAACTTAAAATTGACGGCAGCATTTTTATGATCAGCACCACCGTTGTCTACAATGTACTTGTGCAGGCCTTTGCTTTTGCTAGCAACGGAGGACAAGGATACAAGTCGATTGCCTCTGTTGATGTCGGCCATCATGGCAATGGGACCAAGACCGTGGGTAGGGTAGAGTTCGCCGTTTCTTTTAACACTGTGATTGGTTCTCCATTTGGATTCGGAAAAACCGTTGTCTCCAAATTCAACCCCCTTTCCATAAGGAGAAAGACCATCGTTCAGTTTTACCGCTCTTAAATCATGTTGGTATCCACCTTGAAGATGAAGCAGCTCACCAAATACGCCGCGTTTGGCCATATTCATGACAGCCATTACATCTCTCCGGTAACAAACATTTTCAAGAAACATCAATGGAGTTCCTGTTCTTTCAACGGCGTCTACGATGTCCCAGCATTCTTGAATGCTGATTGCCCCCGCAACCTCCATTCCTACTTTTTTACCCGCCTCTAAGGCATCTATTCCTTGTTTGACATGCCACTCCCAAGGTGTGGAAATGATGACTGCATCAATCTCTTTGATCTCCAATAGGCGTAAATAATCGTTGTCTCCTTTTACAAAAATCTTCGGTTCTTTCCGCAATCCTTTTTTGATGATTTCCAATGCGCTCGGAATGGCCCAGTCGGCATCAGGATCAGCCAATGCAATGATTTCGACATCCGTTCTTTTGCACAATTCATCCAGATGACTTTGTCCCCTGGCGCCCAGACCAATGAGTGCAATATTCAGTTTTTCTTTTTTCATGCCAAATGGCATGGCAACGGATTGAGATATGAATCCAACACTGGCCAATGCAGTGGTGCCCAAAAATGTTTTACGATCCACGGCGGTAATTGATTTTTTTACTTAATCGCAAAGAGGGCATTTCTACCCATCGATGAAAATAATGAGAACAAACGATACAGACCAAAAAGCCAAGGCCAAGTACCAGTGGTTTTTGCCATGTCTCTGTATATCGATGACTTAAGAAATTGATAATCGGCGCACCTGTGATGGTATGCAGCAGATAAATCGAAAAACTACGGTCACCAAAATATCGGCCCAATGAAAAGTCAAAATTTTGAAAGAAATGAATGACGGCCAGTGCCAAAAGTCCAACCAATAAATCATAGGGGCCAACCTTCCAATAAGTCACGGAACTCGCTGCAATCAGGGCTACCCAAAATTCAATGATGTGTATTCTTTTGAGATGTTGTAAAATATACAATATCCCAATCAAGAATAATGAACTCCAGGTGGAGAAGAAACTGGACTGATAGGTAAGGTAAGGACCTGCCAATAAAAGGAGATAAAAGATGATTCTTAAAGTTATTTTGTTTTGTATCGCTAATGGAAAAAGAATTCCAAGTAAAATGTAGTATTGAAATTCAACCGATAACGACCAATAAACGGGGTTGATCCATCTGCTATTTTCAAAGAAAGGCACCAAGTATCCAACATGTCGCAGGAGTTCATTCCAATTAGGAGCCAAATTGATTTCAGCAGATCCTGGAATAAAGTTTCGGAGATTGAGGTACAGGGTTGCAATAAGTATAGAAACCAAATAGGGTGGTTCTATGCGCAGGGCTCTCTTGTAAACAAAGGTGAAAAAATCTCGAATCTGATACCCAGCCTGTATCATGGAAATGGGGATGACCATCGCTGAAATCACAAAGAAGATCTGAACATTGAGGGCCAATAATCCAAATGCATCCATGACCATTCCGGGACCGATATAACCTGTTGTGCAACAAACGTAATGGAATAAGCAAATCCCAACAGCACTAAATCCCCTTAGAGAGTGGATGATGGGCAATTCGATTTTCATCCAACAAATATAACCAAAGCGGATGGCTATCGATTCACCTCTTTATTGAACCAAGTGACCTGCCTTTTGGCGTATTGCTTGGTGTGTGTTTTGATCCATTCAATGGCTTCTGAGAGGGTATGTAAGCCCTCGATGCAATCAAAGAGTTCTTTGTAACCAACCGTGTTCAACGCTTGAAGATTTCGCAATGGATAAAGTTTTTCAGCTTCATCCCAGAGTCCCATGTCCATCATTTTTTCTACACGATCATCGATGCGCTCGTGCAAGATGCTCTTTTCAGGTTGAATATAAACGTATTCAACGGTAAAGGGCAAATGCTGTTTATTGTGCGTTCTGAGTTCAGAAAATTTTTTACCGCTGAGTTCGATCACTTCCAAAGCCCTGATGAGACGATGTGGATTGTGAATGTCCACTTGATTAAAATATTCAATGTCCTTCTTCTCGAGAAGATCTTGAAGGTGTTCAATCCCTTTGTCATTGAATACATTGGAGTAATATTCACGCACTTTTTCATCATGTGGCAGTGGGTCTATTCCATCCAAAAGCACTTTCAAAAATAAGCCGCTTCCACCAACAGCAACGATGGTATCTTGCTTTTTGAGTAAGTTCATAATGACGGGCCATGCCATTGAGGAATATTGGCCCGCGCTGATGGGGGATTGAATGCTGTGCGAGGCAATAAAATGATGCCGCACCGCTTTTAGCTCCTCTTCTTCAGGTCTGGCCACACCAATATTCAACTCATGATAAAATTGTCTTGAGTCAAAAGAAATAATTTCTGTGTTGTGTTTTAATGCAATGTCAATTGCAGCAGCGGTTTTTCCACCTGCGGTTGGTCCGACAACTGCAATCAGTTTTTTTTGCATCACTCAATCAATCCTCTTCCCACTTTTTTAATCTTCCCTTCCTTCTGCCATTTGGGAATAACTTGGTCCAATATTCCATTGACGAATTGAGCACTTTTGGGCGTACTGTAATACTTGGCCAATTCTATGTACTCATTCATGGTTACTTTAACGGGAATATTTTCAAAGAAGATGGCCTCTGTTAAAGCCATTTTTAAAATGACCATGTCCATCGTAGCGATGCGCTCCACTTCCCAGTTTTTGGTATAGCCTGATATTTCTTTTTCATGATCAGAGCCCAGCGCCAATGTTTTTCTGAAAAGATCGCGGCAATAGGCCTCTTCGTCATCACCATCTTTCCACAAGGGTAAGAAGTGGACGTCCTCATCATTGGATTTAATGGATTTGATGGTTCTCAATACCATTGATGCGGCCAAGTCCAAATCGTCATTCCAATAGATTCCTTGGTCCTCCATGAATTCCTGTATGTCTTCATGGTTGATGATGAATTTTTTGAAAATACGAAGTACCAATTCTTTGTCAAAATCAAACCCCCTTTCTGAAGACTGCATGTATTCTTGGTAGTCTTCTGTTTCCGTCAATCCTTTGAAAATTTTCTTCACCATTTCAGGATTGTCATTCCATTTCAGGTGATTGTACTTCATGCCTTCAGCCAAAGAGCGGCTATGGGCCAGAATACGTAAAATTTCATTGGTGACAAATCGAGTATTGGGGTGTAAGTCTTCGTGTGAGGGCAATCTTTTCTGCATGCCCATTTCTATTTTCTCAATGGCCAATTGGTGCATTTCTACCATTATGCCCATTAAGGAAATGTACAATTCACGGAAACGATCGACACTTTCGAATAGCATCTTTTCATATCGCGCTGCATCAGGCTTTTCCTCGTTGTAATATGCAAAAAGTATTTGTAATACTTTGATTCGAATGTGTCTTCTGTTGAGCATGTGCGATTAGAATTTTTTATTGATGTTGGCTATCGCTGCAATGCGCTCTTCAGCCATTTTGTTGGCGGCCAAATAAGTTGGGATTTTTTCAGCATCTGATTTGATCAAACACTTTTCCATTGTATTATAAATCAACTCTGCTTGGCTCAATGCCGCTTCTTGACTGTAACCAATGATCTCCCAATAGCAATTGATTATACCTCCTGCATTGACCAAATAATCAGGTGCATACAAGATTCCCTTTTTCATCACCTCAATCCCATGGACCGTTTCATCTGCCAATTGGTTATTGGCTGCTCCGCAGATGATGGAGCATTTTAGTTGTGCTAAGGTTTCATCGTTGACTGTAGCACCCAATGCGCAAGGACTATAAATGTCCATGTCTTGGGTATATACATCTTTTGTGTCGCATGCTTTAACACCGTATTTGTTGACCACTTCTTTTACACGATCCTCATAGATATCAGCAACCGTAACTAGCGCATTCTCTTTGACCAGGTGTTGCACCAAATATTCTCCTACGTGACCAATGCCTTGCACCACAACTTTTTTTCCGGCCAATGATTCATTGCCAGTCTGGTGTTTTACTGCGGCTTTCATGGCCATGTAAACGCCATAGGCGGTAACTGGAGAAGGGTCACCTCCACCATCCATGTAGTCGGGCAGACCCACTACATGATCCGTTGACATTTTAATGTACTCCATGTCTCGGGTGCTCATTCCTACATCCTCAGCGGTGATGTATTGGCCGCCCAATGTGTCCACAAACTTTCCGAATCGACGAAGCAAGGCTTCGTTTTTTTGTGTGCGTGCATCTCCGATGATTACTGCCTTTCCACCACCAATATTCAATCCCGCCAAAGCACTTTTGTAGGTCATCCCTCTAGATAGTCGCAATACATCGGTCAATGCATCCGCCTCTGAGGCATAGGCCCACATACGTGTTCCTCCTACTGCAGGTCCTAAGGTTGTATCGTGAATGGCAATGATGGATTTAAGTCCTGTAGCTTTGTCTTGACAAAATACTACTTGCTCATGGTCAAATTGGGACATTCGACCGGTGATGCCCGCGCTCATTTCATGGGCCATCGAAATATTGTCTGTACTCATATGATTTCCTAAACCTGCTTTCAGGCTCGGCAAAGATAATCATATTTTTTATTTTTCCTTGCGTCTGTAAAGGCTTACACCAATTGAATAAAATCCAAAGCCATAGAAAAAATCTTCCGCAGGGACGGACCAAATTCGTAGTCCGCTGTTCTCCAAATTGTTGTACAACACCACCGCGTGGTTTACTTCAATTTCATGTTGATTAATGATCGGATATTCCCAGAAATGAATTCCTGTCAATATTCCATTGCAAATGTAAAAAGGTATCAAGAGTACAATCCAAGTGATCAAAATTTGAAGGAAGTCGTTTTTGCGATGAATGTAGAGATAGATTAAGCCAATAATTCCTGTGATAGTGGCCGATAGGGTATACCAACCTTGAGGGTTTCTTGTGATGAGCATCAAAGCAATCAGGACAAAAAGAGACATGATCAAAAGTGAAATCGTATGTCGTTGTTTTTTACCATGGTCGTAGGAGAGCGAAGGGAAATAATAGCGGATGCACTCGAAGACAAACAAGCAGGAAAATGGAGTTGCAATAAAAAACAAAACTTCCTCAATGGGAAGGTAAAAGAAATAGAGTCCTGATAAATACATCGGATTGAAAGACCAGACTCCTTTTGATGTAAACCACAAATCCCAGGGAACATATATGCAAACAATCCAAAGCAAAGCAATGAGTAGATCTTTCCACCTTTGGTTGAAGGAGAGGCTCTTGTGGAAACCCAGAAAAAAAGGTCCCAGAAAAGTGAGCGCTAACACCCCCCAATATGTTCCATGACCTAGGTCCACTGTTGTTGTTTCGCTTTTTTAGCTTCTCTAAAATATCTCACAGGCACCCAAAGCATACCAAAACATTGCCCTTCTTCTTTTCCTTGGTTTTTATGGTGCACTTTGTGCGCCTTGCGCAATGCCCTAAAATACCAATTGTCAGTGTTATCAAACCACTTAAAACGACGGTGAATCAATACGTCATGCACAAGGAAATAGGCTATTCCATACAAGAGTATGCCAAATCCAATGGATACGCTTATCACGCTCGCATTCATCATGCCCAGCATGATACAAAGCCAACTGGGGATGGCATAGATAAGGAAGAAAACGTCGTTGCGTTCAAATATCTTTTGATGTGGAACATGATGATCTTCGTGAAAGTACCACATGAATCCATGCATAACAAAACGGTGAGTTGACCATGCCATGAATTCCATGATGCCGAAGGTGGCTAAGGTTATTAAGATGCCCATTGGTATTTTTTTTCAATGTTTTGAATGACTTGTGGAAATGCAATTTTAAACCATTCAGTGAAAAGCTCCTGGTGTGTTTCGATTAAATTGTAGATGTCTTGAATGGGGAAATAGCGCCATTCACTTACCTCCTCTGGATTGGGTACGGGTGATCCATTATATTCTCCTAAGTAAACATGATCAAATTCATGTTCTGTTAAGTTGTTGTCCAGAGCTGCTTTATAGATAAAACTGAATGAAAATTGTAATGGACATTGCAATCCCATTTCTTGCTTCAATTTTTCTTGCAGGGTATACTCGATAGGTATGCCAGGCATGGGATGACTGCAGCAGGCATTGGTCCATAAACCGCCACTGTGGTATTTGCTTAATGCTCTTTTGTGCAGAAGCATTTCACCATCACTATTGAAAAGGAAAATGGAAAACGCCCGATGAAGTAAACCTTCTTCATGTGCCAGCATTTTTTCACATCGGCCTACTTCTTCATCAGATTCGTTGACTAGAATAACGTCTATCATTGGTATTGCTGTAGTTGGGTTTGGATATCTTTTGGTATTGCAGTTTGCGCGAGCATAAAGGAAACAGCACTTTTCCAAAAGTCTATTTTGATATTGATGTATTTCAATCGAAGATGATCCAGAACAACCTGCGCATCTTCTGCTATGTTATCATGGTATCCCAAAAACCACGGACTTTTGCATTGCAAGGTCAATCGTATAAAACGACATTCCGTGTTCCATTGGTTTTTGGCAAGGCACATTTCCAATGCATTTTTACCTGCATTGAAATATTGAATCTTTTCATTCGGCAGGGCCGTAAACTCTGCTTTCATCATTGTAGCGGCTGCCTTGAAGGCTTCAATGCTCGGGGATTGGGCATTTATCTTTTCTGCCTTTTCAATGAAGATTTTCTTTTGTGATGCATCGTCCAATTGAAACCACATTTTTCTCAGTTCGGTGTTGGAGTAAACCAAATGAGAGAGAATGAAGGCCAAAAAGAAAAACAATACGCGCATTACAACAAATTGAGATTATGTTTTAAGAATGATCCAAACATAAGGGTGAATTTCTTGGGATTGGGTATTCTGATTCGTTCTTGTAATACAGTGTCTGCATCCAATCCTTGAATTTTATGAAAAAGTTTGAGGTAGTAGGTGTAGGCCAGATACACACCGTAGCGTGCTTCCTTGGGCAACTGGGTAATGCCAACATAGGCCTCTCGGAAGTCGGCTGCTATTTCTGCCTCAATGACCATTTTGGTATCATTGTCAAAATATTTCATATCGATGCTAGGAAAATATACTCTCCCTAGTTGCAGATAATCGGCATTTAGATCTCTAAGGAAATTGATCTTTTGAAACGCTGCTCCGAGTTTCATTGCAGCAGGTTTTAATTTTTGATATTCACTTTCATTGCCTCTGGTGAAGACACGCAAACACATCAAGCCAACCACCTCGGCGGATCCCAGAATGTATTGATTGTATTGTTCTCTGGTGTAATCAATTTCTTGTAAATCCATTTCCATGCTTTTAAGAAATGTATCTGTGAGTTCCCACTCAATGTTGTATTGATTGACAACGTCTTGGTAGGCGTTTAGGATTGGGTTGAGTGAGATCTTTTGTTCAATGGCCTCAACAGTGTCTCTTCTGAACTTCTCCAACAAATAGGCCTTATCGTGGTCGTGAAAGGTGTCGACGATTTCATCGGCAAATCGAACAAAACCATAAATAGCATAGACCGGATCTCTGAATTCTTTGGACAATGTTTTGATGCCCAAGCTGAAACTCGTGCTGTAGGAGGTGGTTGTAATGCGGCTGCATTTTACGGATACCTCATCAAAGAGTGCTTTTTTATTCATCGTTGTGATTGAATGGTTTTGTGTAGTTCTGTTGCTGCCAATTGGCCACTGATAATGCTTGGAGGCACGCCGGGGCCAGGAACGGTTAATTGTCCGGCATAAAACAAATTATCCAGTTTGTTGCTTTTCATTTTGGGTTTCAGAAAAGCTGTTTGCATTAAAGTGTTGGCCAATCCGTAAGCGTTCCCCTTGTATGAATTGTATTCTGATACAAATTCCTCATGTGCAAAACTTCGTTTGTACACCACATGTTGACGGATATCAGTTCCCGTTTTGGCTTGTATTTGTTGGCACATTTTATTCCAGTAGTGTTCTCTCAGTTCTTCATCTGATTCGAGTCCAGGGGCTACAGGAATGAGTAAGAATAGGTTTTCATGCCCTTCAGGCGCAACAGTATTGTCCGTCTTGGAGGGACAGCAAAGATAGAACAAAGGGTCATTGGGCCATTGCGGCTCATCATATATTTCACGCGCATGTTCATCAAAGGAATGATCAAAAAATAAGTTGTGGTGTTCCAGACCTTGTAACTTCGTGTTCAGTCCCACATAAAATAAAAGAGAAGAGGGTGACATGGTTCTTTTGTTCCAATACGCCTCATCGTATTGTCGTTTGTTTTCAGGGAGCAAGTGCTGCTCAATGTGGTGGTAATCTGCACTTCCAATAACTCCATCAACTTCAATGTTGAAATTAGAGCCGGATACAGCTGCTATTTTGTTGCCTTTGGTGTGAATGGCGGTCACTGCGCTGTTGGTCTTTATCACAACACCGAGTGACTCTGCTAAGGTAATCATGGCCTCCGGCAATTTGGCCATGCCCCCCATGGGATACCAAGTGCCCAAATTGAGGTCAGCATGATTCATAAGGCTGTACAGGGCAGGAGTATTTTGGGGTTTGGCACCAAGAAATAAAACAGGGAACTCTAATAGTTGAAGCAGTTGGGGATGTTTGAAGAACTTCTTCAAATGTGAACGCATATCGGTAAACAGTTGGATTTTGAAAAGGGATTTTAAAATATCCAAGTCCATAAATTCGAAAATATTGTGAGAAGGTTTTCTCACAAATTTTCCCATGCCCGCTTCATATTTGAATTGTGCTTCTGATAAGAATTTTTTTAAAGCGTTTCCAGCTCCTTTTTCGATGCTTTCAAATAGGTCTGCTAACGCGTCTGTGTTGGCTGGAACATCCACTTGACCATTACCAATAAATAGGCGATATCCAGGATCGAGTTGAATTAAATTGAAGTAGTCTTTTGTGCTTTTACCAAAGTCATTGAAAAACTCTTCCATGACTTCTGGCATCCAATACCAACTAGGACCCATGTCAAAAACAAAACCTTCTGCAGAGAAGCTTCTTCCTCTCCCTCCTGCTTTGCTATTCTTTTCAAGTATTGTAACTTGATACCCCGCTTTAGCCAAATAGCAAGCGGATGATAATCCACTGAATCCGCTACCAATGATGGCAATGTGTTTTGTTTTATTTTTCACCACAATTTATTAAACAATCCACAGTGGGAATTGTTCAATCTGCGATTACTTCACTCGTATCTTTTGGCCAACACGAAGAACACTGCTGGGACGCAGTCCGTTGATTTTGCACAGTTTCGAAACAGAGGTGCCATATTTTCTGGCGATCACATTGAGTGTATCACCCCTTCTAACGCTGTGGTATTTGCTTCCTTTCGAACTTGATTTTCCCTTTTTTGTTTTTTTACTGTTCGGAATGGGCTTTTTAGAATTTAACTTAGTCAGGTAAAATTCATGTGTTTTGATTTTACCTTGCGGCACATCTAAAATCAAAGCGGGATCGATGGCATTGCCTCGGTAGCGAAATTCGAAATGCAAATGCGCCCCATAAGATCGACCTGTATTGCCACCTAACCCTAAAATTTGTCCATTCTGCACCCATTGCCCTGGTTGAACGAAGCGCGCTTCCATGTGGGCATACAAAGTTTCTAAACCATTTTTATGTCTTACAACAACAACATTACCATAGGAGGTACTGTAATGTGATATCCGGATCATGCCTTCAAATGCCGCCATCACAGGCTCTCCGGTTCTTAGGCCTAGGTCAAGGCCGTTGTGGTTTCGCCCCCATCTTGGACCAAAAGGAGAAGTAATGCGTGGGTGTTGTGTTGGAAATGAAAAGTCACAAGAATCAAAGGCCAATGTAAACAGCAATGAATCCAAGTCCCAATTGAGCTCCTCTGTTTGGTGAATGGCTTTGTTATCCCATCTATCGTCCATGAGGTAGCCTGGGATAATCTCCAAAGAATCTTCAAAGGTGTTCAATTTAAGGTCAATAGCTGGAGCCGCTTCGTAGGTGTAAATGTGGTCAAAAAGATTGAGATCCACTTCTGAAATCAATTGTGCGGGATTAACCGTTGAAATTTGAATAACAGAGTCCTCTTCTTCCTCTTCCCCCGGTTCCATGATAAGGGTAGTGCAGTGATTTAACCATCGCGAAGAGTCGGCCATCAACTCAATTGCAGACTCCACTTGACCGAAAAAAAATTTCGGAAAAATCAGCAATACAGCGATGAGCAATAGGGAACGCATGGTTACAAAAATAAGCTGAATCATTTTGTTTTCTGTGTCATTGTGAATAGTTTCCTTCAAATCAATGTTAATGAAATGGTGTATTTTTGCCCAATGGAAAATTACCAAGTGGATGTTCTTTGCATAGCCGCCCATCCTGATGATGTAGAAATATCAGCAGGTGGAACAGTGGCTAGATTGATAGCAGACGGATATTCTGTGGCTATAGTTGATCTTACCCGGGGTGAATTGGGCAGCAGAGGCAGCGGCCCGCTGAGACTGCAAGAGGCAGCAGAGGCATCGGCCATCTTGAAGGTGAAGCACAGAGAAAACTTAGGAATGAAGGACGGCTATTTTCAATACAGTGAAGAAAGTTTGAATCAAATCATTGAAGTTGTACGAAAGTACAAACCAACAATTGTCTTAACCAACGCACTGCATGACCGTCATCCTGATCATGCAAGAGCAGCCAAATTGGTATGTGATGCATGTTTTTACAGTGGATTAAATAAAATTACTGGCTTACCCCATTGGCGACCAAAAGCTGTGTATCACTTCAATCAAGACTATTACAATAAACCTGATTTTGTGGTAGACGTAACTCCTTTTTGGGATGTGAAAATGAAATCATTGATGGCATATCGTAGTCAGTTTTATGATCCCAATTCCAAGGAGCCGGAGACACCAATATCAGGTGAAGGATTTTTTGAATACTTGAAAGCCCGGGCCATCGATTTTGGTCGACCCGCCGGTTATCCTTTGGCAGAAGGCTTTCAAGTGGCAAGGACTCCGGGTGTGGACGATATTATGAAGCTACATTAAAAAAGATGAAGCTTTGTTTGGTAAAAGGCAAAATCTGTATTTTCTTTGCAGCCGCTTAAACGGTGACTTTAGCTCAGTTGGTTAGAGCATCAGATTGTGGTTCTGAGGGTCGTGGGTTCGAACCCCATAAGTCACCCAAAGAGGGATAAACAAGTGAAAACAAGTTATCCCTCTTTTTTTATGTCCGAATTTTTCGGAATGTGAGGTTTAATCTTGCATGCCGAATTCCCTTTCTCTTGGGGAGCTCATGGTACCATCGTTCCTGCATGTTCATCATGATCATCAAATCACCATGATCAAGGTTAACATCTATTTTCTTGGACAGTGATGGCGCTGTAAATCGCAAAAGGCGTGATGCACCAAAGGAGACCGAAGCAATCATGTAGGGGTCAATTTCAGGTTCGTTATCCTTGTGCCTACCCATGCTGTCTTGTCCATCACGGTAGTAATTGATGAGTACGGCATTGAACGAAAAAGCATGTTGTTCATTCAACTCATCCAACATTGACTGGACTGTCGGGGTTATTTCCTTTTCGTGCCATTGGATGTTACTGTATCGATATCTTGGTCCCATCCATGCGGTAAGGCGCGGTTCCAAGTGTTGTCGACCAAATACCGTTATGCTGTTCTGTTGAAGGACAATTGAATCCTTTTCTAAAAACTTTTCAGGATGAAAAATCGAACAACAATGAGAAAATTTGTTTTTAATGACAATGATTGATTCAGCTCCATCTTTCCAATAAATGGTGGGCGCATGAGATTCCATCAAGATGCTTTCTCGTTTTCTCTTCTTTGATTGCTCTGTTCAGCGGGTTGATCGGTTTGGATGATGTCCATTTGATCCAACGGAGTTTGCACTTCCTTTTGGATGTCCTTGGCTCCCTTCATGATCTCATCTTGAACGTCTTTTGCGGCATTTCTAAATTGATAAACCGCTTTCCCCATCGTTTGGGCTAGGCTCGGGATTCCTTTTGCCCCAAAAAACAAAAGGTAGACAAATAAGATGATGATGATTTCGCCCGTGCTCATATTGCAAAAATAAGGGGCTCTGTTGTGAGCCCCTCATATTTATTTAATTTTTTTTGATGCTTTATTCCGCTGACTTTTCCTCTTTTTTCGAAAACCAACTGCGCATGTCAACGACTATCGGTGTGGCAATAAATAGAGTAGAGTACACCCCAGAAATAACCCCAATGATCATAGCGAAACAGAATCCTTTGATGTCATCGCTTCCAAAGAAGAACATCACCAATAAGGTCAACAACACTGTCATGGATGTGTTGATAGAACGACCCATTGTGCTGTTCAAGGCATCGTTGATGGTGGATTTCAATTCAGGATTGCGACGGGTGTTGAAATATTCACGGATACGGTCAAAGATAACTACGGTGTCATTGATGGAGTAACCGATAACCGTTAAGATGGCACCAATAAAGTTTTGGTTGACCTCCATGGAGAAAGGAACAATTCCGTTCAACAACGTGAAGGCTGACACAACTACCAAAGCATCATGCGCCAAGGCAGCAGCAGCTCCAACAGCAAAGTCCCATTTTCTGAATCGGATGAAGATGTAAATACCCACTAAGATTAATCCGATTACGGTTGACCAGATGGCTTCTTTACGGAAGTCATCTGACATAGTAGCATCCACTTTATAAGACGAGTCGACGACATATTTAGAGCCGGTTGCATCCAAACCTTCTTTGACTTTGGCTGTTACCATTTCATCCACATTGTTGTCTTTTGAGTCAATCAAATAATTGGTGGTGATTTTGAAAGATTTGTTGTCGTTACCAATGCTTTGAACGGAAGTAGCAGCAATGTTGCCATTCTCCTCAACCAAAGCGTTGTTCAATGAATTTCTCAACATTTCAGCATCCATGGCCGTTTCGTAAGTCACTTTGAAAGACGTGCCGCCCGCAAAGTCAACACCCATATTGAACCCACGGGTTACCCATGAGGCCATACCTGCACCAATGATGATCAATGAAATGGCGTAGTACATTTTACGCTTGGTTACAAAATCATAGTTGATTTTGGTAAACCAATTTTTGGTGATGTTGCTGTAGAATGTAATGGGCTTCTTGCTTTCCAAGCGCTTGTACAAAATCAAACGAGAGATGATGATGGCTGTGAAAAGAGTAGTGAAAATACCGATGATCAAGGTGGTTGCGAAACCTTTGATAGGACCTGTTCCGATGACCAACAAAACCAAACCTGTGATCAATGTTGTAGCGTTACCATCGATGATGGCACTGACTGCTTTCAAGAAACCATCATTCATCGCTGCGCTGATAGGTTTGCCCAGACGCAATTCTTCTTTCACACGCTCATAGATCAATACGTTGGCATCTACTGCCATACCCATGGTCAATACGATACCTGCGATACCAGGGAGTGTCAAAGAACCTCCGATGGAGATCAAAGCACCAATCATAAAGAACAAGTTGGCAATCAAAGCCACGTTTGCAGCCCAGCCTGCCCATGCGTAATAGAATACCATGTAAATCAATATGACCAAGAAAGCCAACCCAAAGGAAAGCAATCCCGCTTTGATATTGGCCTCTCCTAAAGTTGGTCCAACAGTAACTTCATCAATGATTTTTGCAGGAGCTGGTAAAGAACCAGCTTTTAACAAGCCTGCCAAGTCTTTGGCTTCCTCAATTTGTTTGTCACGTGCACCCGTTCCGAAAGTGATAACAGAACGTCCATTGGGAATTTCACTGTTCACTGAAGGCGCAGAATACACCAAATTGTCCATCACAATAGCAATCGCACGATTGTTATCTGCTGCATTCTTTTTGGTCATGTCTCTCCATACTGGAGTGCCAACTTCAGGATCCATGGTCATCTCAACGGTAATGTCACCAGTTGTTGGATCAAAGTCTTGACGGGCATCAATGATGGACTTGCCATCTAATTGGGCTTTCTTTTTCAAAGAGGGGTCTTTGATAGCATACAAGCTAACCACTCCTGACATGGGTTTAGCACCCCACAACAATCTTACATCGGGCTTGCTGGCAAATGCAGCCTTGGCCTCTGGACGATTCAATAACTTGTTGATAGCAGTGGTGTCCGAAACGCGGGCCATACCTACCACAGATGAACCTGTTGGAACACGTGGGTCTAGGTAGGCAAAAAGTGGATTCTTCTTGCGGCTCTCCTCACGGGTTAATAAGCTATCGGCTTTGATTTTTGTTGAGTCAGCTACAGCAACTGTTGAATCGGCAACGGTAGAATCTTTTGGAGCCGCAGTCAACCCAAACAACTCTGGGGCGTTGGCCTTACCCAAATTCTCATTGGCTTTAACCACGAGATCAATAACTTCGGTATTGAAATAGGTATCCCAAAATTCGAGGTTAGCTGTTGATTTCAAATTTTTACGAACGCGTTCTTTGTCGCTAACACCGGGTAATTCAACGATGATGCGACCAGTCAAAGATTGCTTTTGAACGTTGGGTTGAGTAACACCAAATTGGTCAATACGCTTGCGGATGATGTTTTCAGTATTGTCAATGGCGTCTTGCGCTTCTTTTCTCAAGGCAGCAATTACATCGCTGTCGGAAGCTTTAGCAGGAAATTTGTCTTTGTTCTCATAGTTACTGAACAAGGTCCACAACTCAATATTGGAATTTTGTCTTTTCCATGATTGCTCGAATAGGGATACAAAATCTTCAGTAGAGTTTTTTTGCGCGGCAATAGCTTCTTTGATGGCATTGGTGAACGCAGGGTTTTCATTGTAATCGGACAAAGCCACAATCAAATCAGGAATGGAAACTTCCAAAGTCACACTCATTCCACCTTTGAGGTCAAGACCAAGGTTTAGTTCGTGTTGCTTCAAATAATTATAAGTATGTCCAAAGAGAGGATAAGCCTTGGCATCAGCACTGTCGCGCAAAAGTTTACGCTCTAATTCAAACACAGCAATATCCGCTGCTTCACCTTCCAAGCCCGCTGAGGCAATGGAATCAAGTGCAACTTGGTGGATGTTCTTCTCATATTTAGATGCTACCCATCCAAATGACAAGGAGTACAACACTGCCACCGCCAAAAGGATGACAAAAGTCCAAAGAATCGATCTATTCCGCATGTAACGTAGTTTTTTTTCGGTTTTTTAGTAAGGAGGCAAATATAATAAAAGGAAGCGTTGAATGAAGGACAAAAAAAAACCGGCTTTCGCCGGCTTTTTCGGCCTTTTTCAGGCTTCGGTATTTTTTAGGCCATCAATCCGTTGGCTTTGGCTTGCTTCATTGCTGCTGCCAAACCAATTTTGTTGATGGTTTTCATTCCTTTAGGAGTGACACGCAATTCAATCCAACGTTGCTCTTCTTCAGACCAAAATTTCTTGTATTGCAAGTTGGGGAAAAACTTACGACGAGTCTTGATATTAGAGTGGGAAACATGGTTTCCAGAAATCGTCTTTTTACCGGTGATTTGACAAACGCGTGGCATATTTTCTAATTTTTAATTCTAAAATGAGGTCGGCAAATATAGTCAATTTTCTTTAAGTTCACATTTATTTGTTCAAAATGTTTAATCGAAGGAGATTGGTGACTTGCAGGCATGTTGTTTCAATGTTGCGTTCTCGGTTATTTCCTAGTTGTAAAGTCTTGACAATTGTACCACTTGGACCGGCGACCGCAATGCATATTGTACCCACCGTAATCAATGGGTTTTGACTTTCAGGACCTGCATATCCTGTAGTTGCAAGGGCATAGGTGGAATGAAACTTTTCCCTGCATTTTTCTGCCATGGCCGCAGCTACTGGTTCGCTGACAACGTCATGTTTTTCTAAAAGTTCAGCATCGATTCCGAGCAGCTCAATTTTCCATCGAGCGTCATATGGAACCATTCCACCTCTGAAGTATTGACTGCATCCAGGAAGATCTGTAAAATGACTTTGTAACTTTCCCCCAGTGCAAGATTCAACAATGCTCAGGGTGTTGTTTTTCACGATTAATAGTTCATGAACGAACTGATAGATACTTTTTTCTTCTGCGCTGTACAAAACATCGCCCAAAATATTTTGGATTTTTTCATTGAAAAAATGGATCTTTTCTGCGCCGTTGGTTTGATCGTAAGAAGACAGTCGAAGTTTCACAACGCCAGGGCTCGGGAGGTAGGCCAATGAGATCCCTGAGTTTTGCATTTCATCTTCGACCGGCGCAATTTGATCAGCGATATACGATTCTCCAACTCCTATGGTCATCATAGTGCGGTGAATAATTTTTGGCATTTGGAATCTTTTTTTGATCCAATCAAAAACATATTGGTCCATTAAACCTTTCATTTCAAAGGGCACTCCGGGCATGGATACCAACACTTTGCCATTTTCCTCGAACCACATCCCAGGTGCTGTGCCTTGGTGATTGGGAATAACCGTACACCTACTAGGAACCATGGCCTGTGCAGTATTCACATCCAACATAGGAAGTTTTCGCTTCGCAAAGAAAGTTTCAACCCTTTCCAAAGTAGCTTGATCCATGATGAGTTCATCTTGGAAATAATCGCAGATGGTTTTTTTAGTAATATCATCTTTGGTGGGTCCAAGCCCCCCAGTAACCAAAACAATATCGCTGTGATGAAGACTATCGCTGAATTCGTGCAAGATGTCTTGTTTTGAATCGGGTATTGTTTTAACTCTACGAATTCTTACCCCTTCCTGATTGCATCGCATCCCCAACCAACTGGCATTGGTGTTGACGGTTTGCCCAATCAGAAGTTCGTCACCTATGGAAATGATATCGCAGTAAACATTTTTGATTTTATCCATTCTCGTTTATATTCGCTTCAAACAAATTTATTCTTTAATTAACCAATAGCCCATGAAAAAGTTTTATTCATTTGGTGTATTGATGGCGATTGCGGGAGCCTTAACAGCCCAGAGTCACATTAATCCCAAACTTGGCAAAACGCAGTCAGCCAAGTACAATCCCTACACCCAGGAGGTGATTCATGAAACCATCGCGAAAGCTGGAAAAAAACCATCTATGGTTCCAGGTGCTGCAAAGATGATTTCAACTGAAGAAGAATTGGGAGTAACCGTTTATGATCTTCAGTCCAATGGCTCTGTTTGCCCTCGAATTATTGCAGATGACAATGGAGTAGCCGCTACATTTACTTTCTCAGCCATTGAAGGTGGTGGATCATACACCGATAGAGGTACTGGTTACAACTTCCGCAGTGCCGCCACCAATACTTGGGAGGAATTCCCTTCAACGCGGATTGAGAATATCAGAACAGGATGGAGCAATTTGTTGCATTTGAGCAATGGAACAGAAATGGTTTTGGCACATAATGGTGCTGGTGGAATCAAATATGTTCAGAGAGCTGCAGTAGGTACAGGCGATTGGTCAGCAGCGGCTGAGATTCCAACTGCCAATGGAGAGGCTCTTTTATGGCCAAGAGCGTGCAACGGTGGTTCTGATGGAAATACCGTTCACATGGTTGCCATTACAGATCCCAACAATACCACCAATTACAATGGATTGGGAAGTGCTTTGTTGTATTTCCGTTCAACGGATGGTGGAGCGACGTGGGATGTAACGGATGGTGCTTTGCCTGAAATGAATTCAACCTATACAACAGGAGTAACCGCAGATACTTATGCCATTCACGCTCGCGGAAACACGGTAGTTATTTCTGTATTTGGTGAATTACAAGATTCTTACATTTTTGTATCAGAAGACAATGGTGCAACTTGGACAAAAACGGTCTTCTGGGATTTCCCCATTGACAATTATGACATTGACATGGGAACAGACATTGAAGGAGATGGCATTCAAGACACCATTTTATCTTCGGATGGTACTGGCGCTTTGTACATTGATGTGAACAATAATATTCACATTGCTTTCGGTACAATGTTCTACACAGATGATTTGGGTGTAGTGGATTCCTCGTATTCTTATTTTCCTTTGGCAGGAAGTATTGCTTATTGGAACAGCAACATGACACCAGAGTTAGTAGGTCAAGACAGCATTGTTGTTGGTCAAGATTCTGTTTTTGCCTACAATGAAGTTGTTTATACCAATGAAGTAGATTATGTGAACTCTATTTACGGAACAGACACGTTTGTTGAAAATCAAAACATCGGCGATGGTCCTGAATTGATGGCGTCAGTTGTAGCTGCTCCTGCGGGTATTGTATGGTCAACACTGGATGTGGCCTTCACTTCTGACAATGGTCAAGGTGTATTTGTTTACAACGGAATGGATTCTATTTACTTGGCTTCATCCAACAGCATCGATATCTCAGGAATGAACCTTGGTAGTGATTTCGATATGTTCTTCTATGGAGAAAATGGAGGAATACTTCAGGGTGTAGACATTACGTTCACAGGTGCTTTCAGCACAGGAGAGATTATCGACACCGTTTATGTAGTGGATACCGTCATAGCTGTTTACGATTATTTTGACGTTTACGAGTATATTGATGTATTCAATTACAACAACTCTGTTTTAGAAATTGGTGTTTCTCCAGAGATTGACACGGCGACTCCTGCTGATATCACTGAGGTAGGTCAATATGGTAATTCTGGTATCGCTTCTCATCCTCAAATCGCTGGTGATGCTGCGGGTAATATATATGTTGCTTATGCTGCTGTCAATGAGTTGTATTTCAATGGAGAAGAATATTTACGCCACATCTTCGCGGTGAAATCTACGGATACTGGATTTACTTGGTCTGATCCTGCCGATATCACACCGGATTTGGCTGAAGTGGGTTGGGAGTATATGTACGCCTCCATGGCCCATGAAGTATACAACGATAAATTGCATTTGGTGATTCAAAAGGACGAGGAGCCTGGTATTCACGTTCAGCCAGAAGACATTGCCGATCCTGTTGGAGATAATATTCAAATCTATTTGGCTATCTCCACTGATTTGGTGCCTTCTTTCAATGAAGGTGTAGATGGAATGACAGCCAATGCAGTTGTAGCTTATCCCAATCCAGCAAATAATAATTTAACTGTTGTTACTGAGTCATTTGTAGGGGGTGAGTTGAGCATCTATGATGCCATGGGAAGAGTGGTATTGAAAGACAATATCAACGCAGGTAAAACCAATATCAATGTTTCAAACTGGAACACCGGAGTTTATCATTTGGCAGTGAGCAAAGGTTCAATGCGCTTTAATACGAGCTTAGTGGTTGAATAATCACAATTGATTGATAGTAAAAAGGCCATCTTATTGATGGCCTTTTTTTATGGATGAAATAAATGGTTCTGTTGAATTATCCGTGACAAGATTTGTATTTCTTTCCTGACCCGCAAGGACAAGGATCATTTCTGCCAATGCGAGGATCTGCTTTGATGGGCTCTGCCTTTATTGGAGCGCTTTCTTGAACTGCTTGTTGCTGCTGTTGGTTGCGCTCGTTGAGGTTTTGAATATCCGCTTTGGAAGTGGAAACCTTGGGGCTTTGTACAACTTGTTTGGGCGCAGCGGTTGGATTTCCTTCCGCGATGCGGCAAGTAAACAAGAACTGAATGATTTCACTGTTGATTTTGGCAACAACGTTTTTGAACAATTCATAACTCTCCAATTTGTAAATCAACAATGGATCTTTTTGTTCATGTGAAGCAAATTGAACATTGTGTCGCAAATCATCCATCGCGCGCAAATGTTCCTTCCAGTATAGGTCAATAATGGCCAGAGTAATGGATTTCTCCATGCTGTCAATGATTTCTTTGCCTTCTGTTTCTATGGCGCGCTGCATATTAACTCCCAGCTGAAAATGCTTTCTTCCGTCCGTAATGGGGATTCCTATGTTTTGGTACCCTTGATTGTTTTGAGAAACATTTTTGATGACAGGTAAGGCTTGCATTTTCAATGCGTTTGCTCGGTGGTTGTATCCAGATACAACTTCGCTGTATAGCTTTTGTATCAAATCATCTACTTTTCCGGACAAAAATGTGCCTTCATCCACTTGGGTGTCAATTCCAAAAATTCTGAGAACTTCAAATTTGAATCCTTCATATTGTTTGGCAACATGGTACATCTCTACAACAGAGGCAGACATGTCAAAAATCATGTTGTCAATATCCAACTGTAAGCGCTCACCAAATAGTGCGTGTCTTCTGCGTTTGTAGATGACTTCACGCTGGGCATTCATCACATCGTCAAACTCCAAAAGGCGTTTTCTGACACCAAAGTGATTCTCTTCCACTTTTTTCTGGGCGCGCTCTATGGATGAGGTAATCATTGAATGTTGAATGACCTCTCCTTCCTCAAGGCCCAGACGGTCCATCATTTTGGCAATGCGGTCTGAACCAAACAGACGCATCAAATCGTCTTCTAAAGAAACGTAAAATTGGGAGGTTCCGGGATCACCTTGACGACCTGAACGACCCCTTAACTGTCTATCTACACGTCTAGAATCGTGTCGCTCTGTACCGATGATGGCCAATCCTTTTTCTTTGGCCCCTTCACCCAATTTGATATCTGTACCACGACCCGCCATGTTGGTGGCAATCGTTACAGTACCCGCTTGTCCTGCCAAAGCAACGATGTCCGCTTCTTTTTGGTGCAACTTGGCATTCAATACTTGATGCTCAATACCACGCTGGCGTAACATACGTGAGAGCAATTCGGAAACCTCAACGGTGGTTGTTCCAACAAGAACAGGGCGACCTTCCGCTTGCAATGCTGCCACTTCTTCAATAACGGCATTGTATTTCTCTCGTTTGGTTTTGTACACTTTATCGTTCTCGTCTTTCCTGCTGATGGCGCGGTGGGTAGGAATCACCATGACATCCAATTTGTAGATGCTCCAAAACTCGCCTGCCTCTGTTTCTGCAGTACCTGTCATACCCGCCAACTTGTTGTACATGCGGAAATAGTTTTGTAAGGTAACGGTGGCATAGGTTTGTGTGGCGGCTTCCACCCGGACATTCTCCTTGGCTTCAATGGCTTGGTGTAATCCATCGGAGTATCTTCTACCATCCATGATACGGCCGGTTTGCTCATCCACAATTTTGACTTTGTTTTCCATGACAACATAGTCAACATCCTTTTCAAACAAGGCGTAGGCTTTAAGCAATTGATTGATGGTGTGGATGCGGTCACTCTTTACGGAGTAATCGCGTTGCAATGCCTCAATGCGTTGAACTTTTTCCTCGGCATTTTGGGCTGTCTGTTCAATGACAGCCAGTTCGTGACCCAAATCGGGAAGTACAAAGAATTTGTCATCCTCCATGTTTTTGGAGAGCAAAGCAATTCCTTTTTCGGTCAATTCGATTTGGTTGTTTTTTTCTTCTATAACAAAGTACAACTCAGCATCCACTGTTGGCATTTCGCGCTGATTATCCTGCAAATAAGTAGATTCAGTTTTGAGCAATTGTGCTTTGATACCGTCCTCACTCAAGAATTTGATTAAGGCCTTGTTCTTCGGTAAACCGCGATAGGAACGGTACAAGGCTAATCCCCCTTCTGTGGCATCTTCTTTAGAAGCAGCTCCATTTTCAGGTTGTAGTTTTTTCTTGGCCAATGTAAGGAATTCGTTGATGACCCCTTTTTGGGTGTTGATCAACAATTGCACCTTGGGTTTTAGGTTGTCAAATTCTTGCTGATCTCCTTTGGGAGTAGGGCCAGATATGATCAAAGGCGTTCTGGCCTCATCAATTAAAACGGAATCCACCTCATCCACGATGGCGAAATGGTGTTTGCGTTGTACCAATTGGTCACTGTCCGTGGCCATGTTGTCACGCAAGTAATCGAAACCGAACTCGTTGTTGGTTCCAAAGGTGATATCCGCCAAATAGGCATTTCTGCGGGCAGAAGTATTGGGTTGATGGCGATCAATACAATCGACAGAAAGACCATGAAACATGTACAAAGGACCCATCCATTCAGAGTCGCGCTTGGCCAAGTAGTCGTTGACCGTTACCAAGTGTACTCCTCGACCCGCCAGGGCGTTGAGGAAAACCGGAGAGGTAGCAACCAATGTTTTTCCTTCTCCAGTGGCCATCTCCGCAACTTTGCCGCGGTGTAGCGCAATCCCACCAATCAATTGAACATTGTAATGAACCATGTTCCAAGTAACAGGAGTGCCGGCTGCATTCCATGAGTTTTTCCAAATGGCTTTGTCTCCCTGAATGCTCACAAAATCTTTTCCTTGTGCAGCAAGAGCTCTATCAAAATCGGTTGCAGTGACCTCCAGGGTGGGCTGAGCTGTAAAACGTTTTGCGGTTTCTTTGACCAATGCAAATGCGCGTGGCAAGATCTCATCCAGTTGTTGTTGCAGCAATTCAAGGTTCTCTTTTTCTAAAGCATCCACCTCTAAATAAATGGATTCTTTTTGTTCCAACTCCTCCATGGACAATTGCTCTGCTTTCTCTTTCAGTGCATCAATTTTGGATTGATTGGGTGCAAGACGAAGAGCGATATCATTCTTGAGTTGCTGGCTGATTCCTCGAAGTTCATCCAAATGAAGTGACGCCAATTTTTGTTCCTCCTGTAGAATTGCCTCTACAATGGGTTGAATGGCTTTTAAATCGTTCTGCGCTTTGTCTCCGACAAATTTCTTGAGTATTCCTTGAATGGCTTTTATCATAACATTGTGCCGTGGTCTTTTGAGCGCGGCGAAGGCAAAAATAAACCATTCACCTAGGATTTGATTGAAAAAAAAAGATAAGAAGAGAGCGCGCGCGTATTTTTAAACTGCTTGCTCACAAAAAATATCGCCTTAATGTTTTGAACAATCCACAAGTACTTTTTAACCAAAGAAAGTTATGACCAATGGATGTTAAAAAGTCGCTCATCTTGTTAGTTGTTTTGGATAGGTTTTGAACTGAAAAAGTTACAATTTTGAAAACGCTTATGGGAATGATTTCCCAAAAGTGAAGCCTCTAAAAACCAAACGAAACCAAACATGGAACACAATTTATTTGAAGGAACAGTCATCAACAACGGAGTCACAGCTGCAGCAGAAGAGCCCATCTTGAAGGAGAATCCGGACCGTTTTGTTTTGTTCCCCATCGTTCACCAAGACATCTGGCATTACTACAAAAAGTCGGAAGCTAATTTCTGGACTGCAGAGGAGATTGATTTGGAAGCGGATTTGGTAGATTGGAATTCCAAATTAAATGACGATGAGCGTCATTTTGTAAAGCATGTTTTGGCTTTCTTCGCGGCCAGTGATGGTATTGTGAACGAAAACTTGGCGGAGAATTTTGTTCGTGAAGTGCAATACACTGAGGCCAAATTTTTCTACGGGTTTCAGATTATGATGGAAAACATTCATAGTGAGACCTATTCTTTGTTGATTGATACTTACATCAAAGATTCTGCAGAGAAGAGTTATTTGTTCAAGGCCATTGATACTTTGGATTGCGTGAAGAAGAAAGCCGATTGGGCCTTGCGTTGGATTAAGAATGGTAGTTTCGCAGAGCGTTTGGTGGCTTTTGCAGCAGTTGAGGGTATTTTCTTCAGCGGTAGTTTCTGCAGTATATTTTGGTTAAAGAAACGCGGCTTGATGCCTGGTTTGAGTTTCAGCAATGAGCTGATCAGTCGTGATGAAGGTTTGCATTGTGACTTTGCTTGTTTGCTCTACAATGCACACATCGTGAACAAACTGCCCAAGCAGCGCATCTTGGATATCATCACCAATGCGGTGGAGATCGAAAAAGAATTCATCATTGATGCATTGCCTGTTAAATTGATTGGAATGAACAGTGATTTGATGGCACAATACATTGAGTTTGTCGCTGATCGTTTGTTGGTGGAGTTGGGCAATGAAAAAGTATACAATGTGACCAATCCTTTTGATTTCATGGAGATGATTTCCTTGCAAGGTAAAACCAACTTCTTTGAGAAGCGTGTAGGGGAGTATCAAAAGGCAGGTGTGATGTCTGGAAAAGAAAATCAGAATTTTACTTTAGACGCAGATTTTTAATATTCAATTTAGTCGTATTATAAAACAATATCATAATGTTTGTAGTTAAAAGAGATGGTAGAAAGGAATCAGTGAAATTTGACAAGATCACTGCGCGTATTTCTAAAATGTGTTACGGGTTGAACCCCAGTGTTGACTCTGTCAAAATTGCCATGAAGGTAATTGAGGGTGTTTACGATGGAGTAACCACAGTAGAGTTAGACAATTTGGCGGCGGAGATTGCTGCCACCAATGCCGCTACCCACCCCGATTATGCTTCCCTAGCTTCACGCATTGCGGTGAGCAATTTGCACAAGAATACCAAGAAGTCTTTTTCACAGACCATTCATGATTTGTACACCTATGTTGATCCCAAGACCGGACAAAACGCAGGTTTGATTGCGGATGATGTGTACAAAGTGGTACAAGAAAATGCGCCATTGTTGGATAGCACCATCATCTACGACCGCGATTTTAATTTCGATTACTTCGGTTTCAAAACATTGGAGCGCAGCTATCTGTTGAAGTTGTATGGCAAGGTGGCTGAGCGCCCTCAGCACATGTTTATGCGTGTAGCGGTGGGTATTCACAAAGCCGACTTGAATGAAGTGATTAAGACGTACAACATGATCAGTGAAGGTTGGTTTACACATGCCACCCCAACATTGTTCAATGCGGGGACTCCCAAGCCTCAAATGTCATCTTGTTTTTTATTACAAATGAAGGATGACAGTATTTCAGGCATTTACGATACTTTGAAGCAGACGGCCTTGATTTCTCAAAGTGCAGGTGGAATTGGTTTAAGCATCCACAATGTTCGCGCAAAAGGTTCATACATCAAGGGTACCAATGGTACCAGCAATGGTATCGTACCGATGTTGCGTGTGTTCAATGATACCGCACGTTATGTGGATCAAGGTGGTGGAAAGCGTAAGGGATCTTTCGCTATTTACTTAGAGCCATGGCATGCTGATGTGTATGAGTTCTTGGAATTGAGAAAGAACCACGGTAAAGAAGAGGCGCGTGCGCGTGATTTGTTCTACGCCTTGTGGACACCTGATTTGTTCATGCAACGTGTGAAAGAAAATGGACAATGGACCTTGATGTGTCCCAATGAGTGTCCAGGTCTTTCTGATGTTTGGGGTGCTGAGTTTGAGGCGTTGTACACCAAATATGAAAATGAAGGTCGCGGAAGAAAGACAGTGAGTGCCCAAGATTTGTGGTACAAGATCGTGGAGTCGCAAATTGAAACCGGTACACCTTATATGTTGTACAAGGATGCGGCCAACGGAAAGAGCAATCAGCAGAACTTGGGAACCATCAAGAGCTCCAATTTGTGCACAGAGATCATCGAGTACACTGCTCCAGACGAGATTGCAGTTTGTAATTTGGGATCCATTGCTTTGCCCAAGTTTGTGAAGGATGGTCAGTTTGACCACAACCGATTGTTTGAAGTGGCTTATCAGTTGACCATCAACTTGAACAAAATCATTGATGCCAACTACTATCCCGTTCCTGAGACACGCAAGTCCAACATGCGTCACCGTCCCATTGGAATTGGAGTACAAGGACTGGCAGATGCCTTTATCATGATGCGTTTCCCATTTGACAGTGATGAAGCGCGCATGTTGAACAAGGAAGTATTTGAAACCATCTATTATGCAGCTTGCACAGCTTCTAAAGATTTGGCCAAGCGTGATGGGGCATACGAGACCTTCCCAGGTTCACCTGCTTCCAAAGGGTTGTTGCAATATGACCTTTGGAAAGTAGAAACCACCAATCGTTGGGAGTGGGATGTATTGAAGCAAGAGATCAAAGAGTTTGGATTGAGAAACTCATTGTTGCTAGCACCCATGCCAACAGCATCTACAGCTCAAATCTTAGGAAACAATGAGTGTTTTGAGCCATACACTTCCAATATCTACACACGTCGTGTATTGGCGGGTGAGTACATCATCGTCAATAAGCATTTGTTAAAAGACTTGGTGAGCTTGGGCATTTGGAACGAGGATTTGAAAAACAAATTGATCAGCGCAAACGGCTCTGTGCAAAGCATTGCGGAGATTCCGGATAATTTGAAGGCTCTGTACAAGACGGCTTGGGAGTTGTCTCAAAAGGCAATCATCGATATGTCTGCTGACCGTGGAGCTTATATCTGTCAAAGTCAGTCGTTGAATATTTTCATGGAGAATGCCAACTTGGGTAAACTGACTTCTATGCACTTCTATGCTTGGGAGAAAGGATTGAAGACAGGTATGTATTACTTGAGAACCAAAGCTGCCACAGATGCCATTAAGTTTACTGTCGATAAAAAATACCAAGAAGCACCCAAAGCTTCGACGCCAGATTTTGGTACAGCACCAAAGTCGGTAGATCAAATCGCGCAAGAGCAAGCAACCATATCTTGCTCACTGGACAATCCAGATGCGTGTGAAATGTGCAGTGGATAGTGTAAAAGATTAATATTAGGTTAGAGGGGCTGCGCAGCAGCCCCTTTATTTTTTGGATGGGACCAATTTGTCTTGTCCTAAAATAGATTTATAAAAAAAGGGTCAATCTTAATCAATCTTATCTCCTCATCCCCTCGGGGCGAATGTCAATTCGCCCCTACGTAGCGAATCGCATTTCATGCTCACGCTACCTCATTCCTTCATTCCTTCATTTCCTCATCCCTTTGATCTTGGCGCCTGCCCGGTGGCTCCGCTTTGCTCCGCCAACGGGCACCGGACTGTCCGCTGTATCTTTTGGTTCATTCCGCTTTGCTCCATTCCCCAAAAGGATGCCGCTCCCATCCCTGGCGCGGGCCGGCATGATTGATATTCCATCCTATTAATATTTCGCACCTACGGTGCTCAATGTCAAATACCATTTTCCATTTCTCACTGTCAGTGCCTGAAATAAGTTGACCGTTTTTAAAGCAAAATAAAAACTTTAAAAA